>SXGQ01723827.1_pt1 | contig 63522 bp, 56 predicted proteins | sample 3178371 | NCBI WGS metagenome assembly SXGQ01 (sample SAMN11356859, study PRJNA531348) | freshwater metagenome | isolation source: freshwater sample F1-20 | place: China: Fuxian Lake, Yuxi | collected 2017-12-25
AGGAAGTTCTGATATGTAATCTCCGATACCCTTAAAGAAATTCTTAATTCCATCTACGATTATATCTCCTAGATTGTCAGGTAAATCTAATCCGAATAAATTCGCTACCCAATCAACAATCCCAAATACAAAATTGAGTGCACCTTTGAAAAATCCTTCTACGAATGCACCTACAATATCAAAGAAAGAACCACCTGATTTATACATTGCGAATGCATCTTTAATTCCACGAACGAATCCTGCGATTGCAACTGTAATTCCTCCAATAACAGCTGCAGCAAGTCCTGCAGGAAGTCCTGCTAAAAACCCAAAGAACCCTGCTAATATTTTAATAAATCCTTTTGCGAGAAAGGGAAGAACTCTTGCGAAGATAAATCTTCCAGCAGCAGCTATACCTGAAAAAAGAGCATCAAATAATTTAAAGAATATCATTGAACCATAAAAGCCAAGCATATTACCAAAATTAAGTTTAGAATCTGTATTCTCTTTTAAATCATCATTACTTTTTCCAGATACACCCTTTGCAATTACTTCGAGTAGATCTACCATCTTTTGAATGTTTAATGATGTTTCTCTTGCTGATTCTTCGTTTGCAACTGGTTTGTTTGAAACTTCTTTTGAATCTGTGATAAGTGGTTGACCTCTAGCATCAACTAAGAGTGCTTTTGGTTGTCCTACGTTTGCAATAGATTGTTGTACTAATACGTTTGTGAGTGCCATTTATTTTTGTAATCTTCTTTGTTCTGCTTTTTGTTTTTCTTCTTGTAAATGTTTAATCAACATTTCAACATATATTTCTCGTTCGAAAGGGATTTGATTTTCGAGCTCAGTCAAAGAGTATTTATGATATTGCATTAATGCGAAGTTAGTCTTATAATGGTTGACTAACGACTCATGGCTGAGCATTATGAAAAAAAATTGGCTAAACCCTCTATCTTTCTTGTATGTGTTTTTTCACAGCCTTTACAAGTCCAGATTATTTCTTTACTTAATCTCGGCATAGTTTCGAAAAACTTTTGTATTTTACTAAATTGACCTGTTGTTAAGTTATTAACAAACTCACTTAGTTCTTTTTTAGTTTGTTCTTTACTATGATATATTTGTTGTCCATCATATATGTAATCTATACTATCAGTTATAATATCAAAGAAAACTTCAGTATCTAATTTATTTTGATCTGATAATTTTAATGATTTTAACTTTAAAAGTAAATCTAATGATGGGTATTTCATTACAACACCTACATCATTAAATAAAGATATCTTATTCTCATGTCCTTCTGGTGTAATTACAGGAACATTCATTATATTAATTTTTAATATACTCTTAGATTCTTTTTTATCTTTACATTCTGGTGTATCACATTTAGCGATTAATTCTACTTCTTCGCCAACAGATTTACCACGTAATTGACAAAAAATATATTCTAAATCAAATAATGCTAAATTAGTTGTATCGAGTCCGTCTACACACTCACCAACAATTGTTTTAAGTGTGTTCATCATTGTCTTTTCATCTTCAGATTGGAAAGCAAGTAATAAAGCTTTTTCTTGTTTTACTAGAAATGGTTTATACTTATATTCTTTCTTAGAAGATGGAACAGTCAATGTATAGGTTGGTGTACTACTTATTGGCAATGCCATATTATTATTCTCCTTCAGTTTCTTTATAATTTTTAATTATCTTATTCAATTCATTCGTAGAACCTATAAACACATTATTGTTTACAGTTTTTGATTCTTGTTTTTGTATTCGTCCTACATCTGCTTGTTGCTTGTGTAAATCTAATAATTGCTGGTTTACGTCAGCAAGTTGTTTTATCATATTACCTACAACTTCAAAGGCTCTTGGGTGCTCTGATTGTTTTGCTATCTCTAATGAATGCTTTAATGCTTCTTCTCCTTTTATAAGAAGATTATGAAGATTAGCACGAGAAGTGTTAAAATCATTAGCAATCGTATTCTCTTTAGCATTTGCTACTTCCTTTGGACTTATAACTTCCAAATTTGTGAATGGTTCAGCTGTTTCGCTGACCTTTATTTTTTCACTATTAAACACTTCACTTAATTTATCATCTATAATAGACATTTTATAATCCTATAATTAAACTATTCTAAAAGTACTTCCTAACATACCATCTAAAGTTTTTTGACTAAATCTAACATTCGCATCTAATATTTCGGGAGTTGCTTGTTGATATTGTGGTGCAAACTGATTTGTTCGATTATTACTAATTGAATTACTCAATCCAGTAAATGTATTCTGAAATCCTGTAAAGTCACTAAAGTAATTTGCTGCGACTGGTAAAGAATTTACAATTACACCAGCTGGGTCAGTTAATACTTGATTACCAACATCTTGTATTCCTTCTAATATAGATTGAATCCATCCTTTATTTTTTGCTGGTGGTGGAGAATATAAACTTGTAGTAAAATACTTATAAGCATAAGTCACATTAAGTTTTGCAACTTCATTTGATCCTTGAGCTAAATTAATACTCTGAACTGTTTTAGGATATGCTTCATGTAATTTAACTAAGTATCTTGTATTATTCGCTACATCGTTTACAAATAGATGAACTGTACTTACATAATTGTTATAAAATTGTATTGTTCTATCTGTTGTATTTTGAATTGAATCTTGCCAAGCTTCAAAGAAAGCTTTCACTTTAAATCCTGTATCTATATAATAATTAGCAGTCACAGGATCAAATACTTTCTCATAAGGCATTTCTCTTGTTTCACCAAATGTACGAGCAGGAGTTGTAGATATATTTACTCCAGGAATATTGATTGATTCACAATATAAAAATAACTTTCTATAAAAATCAGCTGCAGCGAATGCTGGGTTTGTTCTTAAAGTCTTAGGTGCATCAACAGTACAACCAAAACGATTCGTTCTGCTTAATCCATCTTTCTTAACTTCAGCAATAAATCTTTTTATATCTTGTGGCGATGTTGGTGCTTCTGCTCTTGTTAATCCAAATATATCTAAAATTGACATTAAATTTTTCCTATACTGTCTGCCCAAACGTTTGATTTGTTTACTGTAAATCTTTCAACAGGCAACATCATAATTGTAAACCAATTCTCAGGAGAGACTCTTAACATTGTTGATTGTATGTGATCATATAAGTATGAATGAACACAAGGTTGTGCTAAACGAAATTTACTAGCTGATTTTATAGTTGCCCAGCTATAACGTATTCGAGTTGATTCATCATATTTTTTATTATTCGCATACTCTAATAATCTATCTAATAATCTTATTCTTAATTGATATGGTAGATAATGCATATTTAAACCAGTAAATCCTTTATCAGTAGTTGAGAATGGAAATACTAATGGAAACATATCATAATATGGTAATTGTTCTTTTAACTTTGCATCGTAAAAATACATATACAAATTTCCTGGAACCATTACAGTTGATGCACGATTCTTACTATCTGGTCTTAATAAAGACTGTGGCTGAATACGAGCAGTTCTTAGCTTTGCTGTTTCTCTCTGAAACCAATTTAATGATTTCGTTAATATAGTCTTATCTTGACTATATTTGGTGAATATATCTTGTACTGTTTGTCTTGGTCGAGCCATAATACTATTTATTTGCTATTATCTAATCCTAATTCTTTTTCAGTTAAAATAATGAACTTTTGTCTACGATCTAAAGCATACTCTTTTGCAGCTTTCCATTTAGCTGAATTAACTATAAAATTATGACATTCCTTTAAATACCTACGTGTTTGACTTCCAGGATATTCAGGTTGAATAGTTTGAGAATATGGTTTGATTTCAACTAAATAAGTCTTAAGAGTATTAGTTTCTTTATCTTTAATTGTGACTGAAAAGTCAACAAAATATCTATGTATTCTTTTATCAATGGGAGAGCGATAGGGTATAATGACTTCCTCACTCTTCCAAGAAACTACTGCTGGATTTTTATCGCACCAAAGAGCGAATCTTGTTTCCCAAGATGAACGTAAATAAATCGATGTAGGATCACCTACATATTTTTCAGGGAATATCGGTTTATATCTTCTAGTGTGAAACATAATTAATAAGGACTCAACTATTTATATGTCTATTTTAAACTCAACTACTCCAACAGCTAATTTTGGTGACTATGGCGATTCATTATATCGCACAAAGCAATTCATGTATCCGACTGACTTACTATCAGTAGATCCGAATAAAAATGAATATGGTGGTCAATACATGATGATGTATATTAATGTAATATCAGAGACTAACTTCAAAAGAGCAGATGAACAATTATCAGCGATACCAAATATAAGTAAAAGAGTAGGAACAGAATTATCAGGACTAAAAGCAGTTGGATCTAAATTTTTAAAAGGAGATAAAATAGCATCAGCAATCGCCTTAGCTGGTGGATTGTCTGGTGGTGCTGGTGGAGCAATCGGAGGAGGAGCAGCAGGTGGTCTTCTTGGTGCTGGAATAGGTACTGCTTTGGGAGGAGCATTAGGTGCATCATTAGCAGGAGAGTTTTCAAAACCTAGAAAAAGATTATTGACAGCTATCGCTTTACATGTACCAAATAATATTTCTATAAATTATGGTGTCACTTATGGTGAAGCTGATGGTGCTGTTGTAGATTTAGCAATGAGAGGACTTGATGCTAGTGCTAATTCTTTACAAGCATTACTTACAGCTCCAGCTGGAGCAGGAAAAACAATAAAAGATGAATTTAAAAATAAAGGATTTGTAGAAGGATTACAAGGACAAGGTCTTAACGTGTTAGGTGACACAGGAAAGATTATAGGAAAATTAGCAAGTGTTGCTACCAATCCAAAAAAAGAACAAATATTTGAAGGAGTACCTTTTAGATCATTTAGCTACACATATGATTTTTATCCTCGTAGCGAAGAAGAATCGGAGAATGTTAAAAGAATACTTGATGAATTAAAATATCATATGCATCCTAATTTTAAAGATGATTCTGGTTTTTTATTTGAATATCCAGCAGAGTTTGACATATTCTTTATGCATAAAGGGCAAGAGAATAAATTTATACATAAACATAGATCAGCTGTATTAGAATCAATGGCTGTTAATTATTCAGCGAATGGTCAGTTTTCAGCATTCCCTAATGGTTCACCAACTTCATATCAAGCTACAATGAATTTCAAAGAAGTTTCAATTATTACAAAAGAAGCTTTAGAAAGTATGGGTGAAGTTCAACAAAGAAATACAAACAGTCCTGTAAGAAACTTTGGTGGACAAGCTGATACATTTTAAAGGAGATAACAATGTACTTTAAAAAATTTCCAAAAATATACTATACGCTACGAGAAAAAAACGTAGATGTATTTAAAATAGTCACAGATATAACAGCAAATGTTAGAATAAGAAAAGCAGCACTTTCTAATATAACTATATGGGAAAGTTATGATATACGTGAGGGAGAAACACCTGAAATTATTGCTGAGAAGTTTTATAAAGATGCTACATTACATTGGGTGATTATGCTAGTAAATAATCGTTATAATATGTATAATGATTTTCCTTTATCATATAATCAGTTAATGTTATATGTAGATAAAAAATATCCAGGAACACAAAACGCAATTAAAGAATATAGAAAAGATGGATATGTAGTTGATAGTAATGTGATTGGTGCTGTAGCTATAACAAATAAAGAATACGAAGTAGAAAAAAACGAAGCTAAAAGAAGAATTAAAATTGTAGCACCAGCACTTATTAATACTGTGGTTCAAGAATTAAATGATTTAATGAGTGATAGTATTGGTCAACCGATAGTATAAAATTATGGCATTAGATAATATAGCATACGCAGGTGATGTACAAACAAAACAGATTGATCTAGTTGGTAAATACTCAACGATTAGTTTGATTGCACTTTTTAATCAAGTAGAAATTTACGAAGATTTATTCTCCCCTTTTATCACAGGAACTATTACAATTTCAGAATCATTTGACTTAATTAATAATCTTCCATTAATTGGAGAAGAGTTTTTAGTTTTAGATATAACGACTCCTGGATTTGAGAAAAGAATTAAAGGAAGATTTTATGTATTTAAATGCTCTGAAAAAGTAGCAATAAGAGATAAGCTATCAGGATATACTTTACATTTTATTTCAATAGATGCTGTAAACGATTTAAATATTCGTTTAAATAATGCTTGGTCTGGTTTTTGTTCTGATATAGCTTTTCGTTTGATTGCTAAAGACAAAGCTGGGATTCAAACAGAAAAACCAATTAATATAGAAGATACAATTAATGGTATAAAATTTGTTTGTAATAATTGGTCTCCTGTTAAAGCAATTAATTATGTAGCTGAAAAGAGTGTAAACAAAGATGGAATATCATCATATCTATTTTTTGAAAATAGAGATGGATTTAATTTTGTTTCACTTCATACCCTATATCAAGGAAACCCTATTCAAAATTTTATATTTGATAATTACGAAAGAACAGAGACTAATGTAGGAGATACTATACGTGATGTTGAACAAGATTATAAACGTATTCTTACAATGTCTATGCCAAGTGGATTTGATTTTATAGATAGACTTTCTAAAGGTATGTTTACTTCTAATCTCACAAGTTATGATATGGTGACAAAAAGATTTAAAAGACAATATTTCTCATATCAAGATGAATTTAATAAGATGCCACATTTAAATAAGTTTCCATTAAACAGTACAGAAGTTGTTTCTGCTCCTGATAGTCTAGTATATAATAAAATAAAACATACAGCTATGCATAATGGGTTTGATGACGTATCAAATAGCGATAAATTTCTTTTTAGATTATCAGCATTAGCAAATACTCAAGGATTTAAGTTAAGAGTTGAAACCATTGGAAGAACAGATTATACAGTTGGTAAAGTTGTTTCTTTAAAAACTTTTAGAATAGAAGCGACTGACGAAAAATCAAATGACACTACAGATCCAACATACACTGGAAAATATTTAATATCAGCAGTTAAACATAATATATCTGGATCTAAACATACTTGCACTTTAGAATTAATTAAAGATAGTTTAAGTGAGGAATTAGGAGAATTAGCATAATGAAAATATTTATTGGTAAAGTTGAAAATAGAAATGATCCTTTAAAACTTGGTAGATGTCAAGTAAGAGTAATGGGTGTTCATGACGAAAACCCTGCTGTACTTCCTACAATAGATTTACCATGGGCTATGCCTATATCGCCAGTAAATTCAGCAGCGAGTGCTGGTATTGGTGTATCACCAACAGGAATAGTTTTAGGAAGTATAGTTCTTGTCACATTTACTGATAAAGATGATCAAACACCAGTCATACTTGGTACACTTGCAGGTGTCCCTCAAAATCAAAATAACTCTTTAGTTCTCAAACCATCTGATAGAAAAGGAAATATAAACACAGCAGTAAAAATTGGGTCTGATGGTGTTTCAAAACTTGTATCAGGTCAAATAGATTCAAACGTAAAAATAATTAATGCTGTTGCTACAAGCAGTGGTGGTGATGTACAAACAGCAGCACAAGTAGCTGAAGATTCTAAAGCTTTATTAAAAGGAGATTTAGAAGTAGAGAAAGCAAGACCTCTTTCTACTTTCTCAGTGACAGATGACAGTGTAAAAGAAATTATAAAAAATACTTCTTTCACTGATGTTGCTGTTCCTATTACAGATTCATCTGGTAAAGTAATTAAAACTGTAATTGGTTATGGTCAAGATACATATCAAGGAAAACCTGTCACAGCTTCTTATCCAGGAAGCATAGACAAAGCAACTGCTGAAACAGAATTTAAAAATTATTTACAAACAGATGTGGCTGATAAACTTACAAGTGTTGTAAGAGCACCAGTTAGTCAAGAAATGTTTGACTCTGTATTAAACATTGCATCAGATATTGGTGTAGAAAATTTTGCTAATTCTTCTATTCCTAAGTTAATGAATTCATTAGACTATCAGGGAGCAGCAGGTGCGATTCAAGGGTTGATGAATGAAAAAAGTTTTGATAACGTATTAGGTGGAGTCACATCAGCATCTTTAGAATCTACAATTACAACAGGAAAAGAATTATTTTCTAATTTAACTAGTGGTACAGATTTAACAGGAACTATTACAGGCACTGTTCAAAATCTTTCAGGAAATCTTTTAAATAGCTTAGGAGGTAATGCTGAATCTATAACTTCAAATTTAACTAATATAGCAGATGGCACTTTATCAAGTGTATCGAATGTATTATCTGATTCAGGTATTGGAAATATTTTAAATAGTTCAGCTGGTATAACTAACATATCAAATGTTTTAAATACAGCAGATATTGGAGCAACAGTCACAAATGTATTAGGTGGTGTGAGTGGAAATATCTCTTCTGCTGTAGCAAATATAACTTCAGGTAATGTTACAAATTTACTCGGAGGATTTGGTGGTTTTAAATTAGGTGGCATAGGTGGTAAATTATTTGGTGGTAAATCATCAACTAAAAAAGCAAGACGATCAGCTGCAGCAAGTAAATTTACTTCTGTTGGTTATCCAAATTTAGGAGGAACACTATTTGATGAGAATACTGCATACGTAAAACCAATTTCAGATAATGGTGAATTTGGTAATGCTGGTCTAGTTTCAAATCCAGCATCAGGATCTTTCGGTGTTGCATCAGGATACTTAGAATATGTAAATGAACCAGATACATCAAGATTAGCACGTCATGAAAATATTGACAAAACTTCAGTCTATGTGAAAGAATCAGCAAGAGCATTAGGAATAGAAAGATTTAATTATGATACATGGGATCAATCTGAAATACCTTATAATGCTGAATATCCATTTAATAAAGTTGTTGAAACTGAAAGAGGACATGTATTTGAATTAGATGATACACCAAATGCTGAAAGAATTAATATATTTCACAAACGTGGTAGTTGGATGGAGTGGGATCACAATGGTTCATTAACTGATCGTGTTGTGGGAGATCGTTATCAATTAAGTGAAAGAAATACTTTTGAATTAGTTGGAGGGACAAAAAATTTAACAGTGTATGGTGAATTAAATGCTGTACTTAAAGCTGGAGCGAAATTAAGAGTAGATGGTCCTGGAGAAATTATAATTAACAACGACTGTAAAGTCACAGTTGCTGGTGATATGAATTTAAATGTAGGTGGTGAATTTAGATTAGTCGCAGCACAAATACGTATGGAATCTAAAGGAATGGCAACGTTAGGTGCAGCACAAGTTTTAGAATTAGATGGTAGTAAAGTTGATATAGGTAATGGATTTACACCATCAGGATTAGCAATTAATCCAAATGAAATTATTGATACACAAATGCCTGTTATACCTGAGCTGACAGTAAATTCACGTTCAGCTAGAGAGTATTTTGTTTTTGAAGTTCCTGATGAAGGAGATGCTCAAACTCATCGTGAACGTCAAATACAACGTGGTTTGTATATTCGTAAGAATTTAGATTTAGGTAATGTTTCTGTTAAAACTATACCAACAGTTAAATCAGAAATTGCAACAGCAGAACAAACATGTGAATACATTTATGGATTACCTAGTTATGAACCAAGTTTACAATTATCTGCTCGTATTCAATTAGGATCATTAAATCGAAATGGTGGTATTCCTATTATTTCACAAATGGGAGTGGATCCAAAACAAATAGTTTGTAATTTAAAAGGAATGGCTACATATCTTATTGAGCCAATGAAAGATTTATTTAAAAACGTTTTAATTATAAATGGATATAGAAATAACCAAATGCAAGCAGGATCTCCTGAAACATCTCAACATTATACAGGTGAAGCTGTTGATATTATATTCTCAAGTTGGAATCGTGCTCAACATTATCAAGCAGCAATAGACTTGGCTTTATCTTTACCTTATGGATTTGATCGCATAGTATTATCATATGCAGGTAAAAAATCAGTTTGGCTACATTGTTCATGGAAATATTCAGGAAATAGATTTGAAACATTTACTATGAGAGATCATTTAAAAGTATCAGATGGTTTCTCTTTAATACCAGAGGTTAAATAAATATGCCATTAGCAGCAACAAGAATTACTTTTTCTACAGGACATGGTTGTTTTCCAGCAAGATTACCTGCGGGACCATTTAGTTTAAAAACAACTATTGGTGGATTATCTGTACCATTGGCACTTTATACATTTTATATAACACATTCTTGTGGGCTTGTAATACATGCAGGAGCGTCTAGGTTAATACCATTAGGATCAAAAAAAGTCTTTATAGAAGGAAAAATGGCTGTTAGATTTCTCGATCCAATAGTATGTGGCGATAAAGTAGGACCACTTTGTTCACCAAAAGTTAATATAGGATAACTAAATATAATATGCCTACAAATACAAGAACATTTACAGATTTAGATCTTAATTTTACAGCACATCCAGTAAATAAGGATGTAGCTATAAAATATGATGAACAAGCTATTAAACAAAGTGTTCGAAACCTAATACTTACTAAAAATTTTGAGAGACCATTTCATAGTGAAATAGGTTGTCAAGTTCGTGGATTATTATTTGAACCAGTGACAGAAATGTCTGTTTCAATTATTAAAAGAAGTATAGTAGATGTTATAAGAAATTATGAACCAAGAGTTCAATTAGTTGACGTTTTCGTTAATGTTCGACCTGATGAAAATTATGTAGATATTCGTATTATATTTAAAATTATTAATACAGCTACACCAATAGAATTAACTTTAACACTTGAAAGAACACGATAATGGCGGAAACAAGTAGAAACATTAAAGTCACTGAGTTAGATTTTGATGAAATAAAAAAGAATATAAAGACATATTTAAAAGCACAAAATGCATTTAGCGATTACAATTTTGAAGGATCTGGTCTTTCAATTTTGTTAGATGTACTTGCCTATAACACACATTATAATGCTTTGTATTATAATTTAAGTGTTAATGAAATGTTTTTAGATAGTGCTGTAAAACGTTCATCAGTTGTAAGTCTTGCTAAATCACTAGGATATACTCCATCATCAAGTATTGCATCAAGAGCACTTATAGATATAGTTGTATCAAATGTATCAGGAAACCCAACTACTCTTACTATACCAGCAGGAACTTCATTTAGTTCTAATTTTAGTGGAAGTAATTTTAATTTTTCAGTTGATAGTGCAATCACTGTTTCTCGTTCAGTCACAAACACATATTCGTTTTTAAATATTCCTATAATTGAAGGAAGATTATTACAAAAAACATATTCAATGGTCAACAATGGATCTTACACAGTTCCAAATCTTAAAGTTGATACTTCAACAATAAAGGTAAATGTTCAAGAGGTTGCAGGTTCAGCAGCAAATACAGTATATACACTTGCTGATAATTTTGCTTCATTAAATCCATCATCACGTGTTTATTTCTTAAAAGAAAACGATGATGGTAATTACGTTATTTCTTTTGGTGATGGTTTATTAGGATTTGCTCCAGCGAATGGTGCAAATATTCTTATAGATTATTTTGTTTGCAGTGAATCAGAACCAAATGGTACAAGTACTTTCACATATACAGGAAATGCATTTACAAATACAGCTAATGTATCAATAGTCACTAAAGCAATCGCTGCAGGAGGTTCTATACCTGAAACAATAGACAGTATAAAGTATAATGCTCCTAAGAGTTTCACATCTCAAAATCGTGCTGTGACAGCAGAAGATTATAAAACACTTATTCCTAAATTTTATTCTAATGTAGATGCTATTTCTGTTTGGGGTGGTGAAGAAAACGATCCACCAATTTATGGAAAAGCTTATATATGTATTAAACCAAAAACTGGAGATACACTTACACAAAGCACAAAACAAGTTATAATTAAAGATATTATAAAAGGTAAAAGCTTAGTGAGTATTATTCCTGAAATAGTAGACCCAGACATATTATACATATCAACAAATTCCACTGTATATTACAATCCAAAATTAACTACTCGTAGTGCTGACACTATAAAAAGTATTGTGGTTGATACAATTAAAAGTTATAATACAGGCAATTTAAATAAATTTGATGCTGTATTTCGTGAGTCAGCATTATCAACTTTAATTGATACTAGCGAAAGTAGTATTGTATCGAACATTACTAAAATACAATTAAAGTATCTTTTAGCACCACAGTTTAATACGAATACGAAATATACATTCTCATTAAATAATCCAATTTATAGACCAACATCAACACAAAATGCATCTATATCTTTATCGTCATCAGGATTTAAAATAGCAGGAAGTACAGATTCATATTACATTGAAGATAATGCGATAGGTAATTTAAGATTATTTTATCTTACTGCTGCGAATGTTAAAATTTATACACCATCATATATTGGTACAGTAAATTATACAACTGGTAAAGTATCAATTGATAGCATTAATATAACACAAGGTGACACTAATGGTAAAATAACTTTTAAAGTAGAACCTGCTTCTTATGATGTAATATCTGTTAGAAATCAATTAGCATTTATAAGAGAACAAGATATAGAAGTAAACATCATATCTGATAAAATTGCTTCTGGTGAAAGTGTATCAGGAAAAGATTTTATATTCACAAACAGTAGATAAAAACTATGCCAGCTTCAGTAAAAGCAACAGCTTCAATAGTAGTTAATAAACAAGTCCCTGAATTTGTAAGGGATGATAATCAAAAGTTTATTGACTTTTTAAAAGCATACTACGAGTGGCTTGAAAATTTTTACCCACAACAACATTTAGAAGATATAAGAGATATTGACAACACTGTCAATATGTTTATTGAGTATTTCTCTAAAGAAATAATGCAAAGCATTCCAAGAGAAGTTATATCAAATAAAAGATTCTTAGCAAAACATATTAAAGACCTATACTTATCAAAAGGAACAGAAGATTCATATAAATTTCTTTTTCGTATATTATATAATGAAGATGCTGAAGTATATTTTCCCAAAGTTGACATGCTTCGTGTATCAGATGGTAAATGGAGTGAAAGACAATTACTTCGTGTTATTTCTACTACTGGTGATGCTCGTAATTTATTAGGACAATTAATTACTCAAACAAGAGTATTTCCAAATGGTGATATAGAAAAAGCTACTGCTCGAGTAGAAAACGTAATTCTTTTTCGTTATCTAACACAAGACATAGCTGAATTAACATTAAGTAAAGATAGTATTACAGGAAGTTTTAAACAAACAAATGATATTCAAACATTCACTATTACTGGAAATTCTTTTGTTAATAATACTCCAATAATTTGTACTGTACTTCCAATCATTCAAGAATTTTCAATTATTAATAGTCAGGGTGGAACTTATAATAATGTAGGAGACATAGTTTATTTTTCTTCACCAACAGGAGTTCTTGCTCGTTCAGAAATAGGACAAGTTTCTACTGGATCTTTATCTGAATTAGTTGTAGCAGCAGGTGGTACTGGTTATCAAATTGGTGATACTATTACTTTTAATAATACAGGAACTGGAGGACCAGAATTATCACCATCATTATCTGCGTCAGGATTTGTTTCAGAAGTAGATAGAGATTCTTTTTTATTAGAAGATGATACAGGAAAATTACTTTCAGAAGAATTAGGAGACATTGACATAGAGTCTTCAAATTCAGGTGCTATTAAAAAAGCAACTATACTTTCAGGTGGTGCTTTTTATAGTAAACTTCCTATTTGTTCTTTACCAACTGGAGCTGGAAGAGCAAATGGTAAAATATTAGCAGCATCAGACAGCATTGGTAGAATTACAAATATTGTGACCTCTGAGAGTGGATTTGATTATATAAATCCTCCTTATTTTTTTGTACCTCTTTCAGTAGTTATTAAAAATCCATCAGGAAACTTTTTAACAGGTGAAACTATTACCAGTTTGCCACAATCAATACGTTTAGAAAGAAATACTGATGATAATTTAGTCTTAGAAAATGGTGATAAATTTTTAAATGAGAAACAACAAGTTGCTCAAGCTATATTAGAAAAAATAGATAACGATACACATTTAATTAAATTAAAAGAAGGAACATCTTTTAATGGATTTTTAAAAGAAGATGAAAGTGGTTATGTATTAGATGAAGATGCTGATATATTTGTAAGAGAAGATTCAGGACAATTTCAACATAATATGAGAATTAGAGGTTTAACTTCTAACACAACTGCAACTATTTGTTCTATTTCGAATCCAAATATTCGTGTAAGAGTAAATGCAGTCACTTCTCAAATTGGTGGATTTAGTTCTTCAGATGGACAAATATCTGAAAGTTCTAAACGTATTCAAGACTCACTTTACTATCAAGATTTTTCATATGTTGTAAAAGTAGGACAAAGTATTAACTTATATCGTGATGCTGTAAAAAAGCTATTACACCCAATTGGTCTTGCTTTATTCGGAGAAGTTAAAATTAAAAATGTTATAAAAACTGAAACTAAGCTTTCAACAAGAATATTAAACTATCAAATTCGTCAATTAATAGATATGAAAATGAAAGCTGTAGGAAACTATCGTACAGCAGGAGAAATGTATTCTACTTTAAGTAAGAATCAGATAGTTTTAGGTATAACTGACTTTATAGCATCAACCCTAAATATAAGTGTATTAGCTTCAGAATTCTTACCAACATTAAACTTTCCAAACCTTTCTCCACAAGAAATACATTTGTTGGATTTAAGAGCAGAAGTTATAGGGTTTGAACAAGAAAAACAACTTGAAATTAATCTTGCTAAACTATTAACAAAAGCGAATAAAGTTGATAGAAACCCTGTCACTTTACTTGAAAAATCAACTCCTGCTTTTGATGGAAGTGTAAGAAGATATGGTATAAATTTAGTTGATCTTGAAAGATATAAATTTACTCATAAACCAAGTGTTTCAGGGACTAAATTCGCAAACATTGATGGAACTCCTGCATATACAACAGGTACATATGGAGTAGTTAATACTTACCCTAATCCAAACTTTAATTATTGGACATATGGAAATACTCAAATTAAAGATTTTACTAACATAACTGTAGGAGAAATACTAAATAACCCTTATAGGAAAGTTAATTTTGCAATAGAATCAGAAATTGGTATTATTAGACTTCCAGCATCAGCTTTAAGATTCTCGACAGACGATGCTCGATTTACGTTTGATGATACATTTACTATGGATGCAGACAGTGTAGAAATGGATGCGTCTATTTACAATTGGGATAATAACAATTTATTGTTCGATTTATACACATAAACATTAAGGAAAAATAACCATGGCAGCAATTATTTCAAATAAATTCCGCATCCATAATGCGCAATCATTTTTAGAGGGATTCGATGAAGCATCCCCAACATCAATATATCTTGGCATAGGTCGTCCACAAAGTTGGGCTGACGATAATTTACCAGATACACCAAAAGACACAGTCGGCGACGAATTATATTACTGGGATGATATGATCGCTTTAAAGCGAGTACAAGCATCTGATGTAATACTTTCAATTCCAAGAAGAGATTGGACATCAGGAAAATATTATGACGTTTATCGTCATGATTATAATGGTGTGACTGCTGGAGTGAATATAAACTCTGGTGGTGCTACAACACCTGCTACTTTATTTGATGCAAACTTTTTTGTAATTACAGATGAATATAACGTTTATAAAGTTATAGACAACAGAAATTCAAACAGTGTGGTTGTTGCTTCTGTAAATAAACCAACAGGAACAGGAACTGCTATATTTTCTACAGCTGATGGTTATTCTTGGAAATATATGTTTACAGTTTCTCCTGCTAACGTTTTAAAATTCGTTTCTACCGATTTTATTCCAGTTAAACGTATCGTAAGTAATCCTGGAGTCACAGATGCATACTACAATCAATATCTAGTCGAACAAGCTGCAGTTGACGGACGTATTGATAATATAGTTTTGACAAATGGTGGTTCAGGATATTCAAGTGCTCCAACTGTGACGATCACAGGTGATGGTAATGGTGCAACAGCAACTGCTATACGAGATGCTGGTACAAATACAATTATAAGAGTAGATATCACTTCAGGTGGTTCAGGATACACTTTTGCTAACGTAGTATTTACAGGTGGTGGTGGTGCGAATGCTGCTGCAACTTCAATCATTTCACCAAAAGGTGGACATGGTTCTGATGCTGTAAAAGAATTAGGTGGATTTTATGTAATGATGAACGTAAGATTAGAATACAATGATGGATCAGGCGACTTCCCAGTTGACAATGATTATCGTCGTATCACATTAATACGTGATCCTTACAATTTTGGTTCAACTACAGTTGCTACTCTCTCAACAAGAACAGCATCCAAATCAGTTGCTTATTCTTCATTAGCTGGCGTATTACTAAACGATAGAAAAATCGTTGGTGGTACTTCAGGTGCAGTTGGAAGAATTACTAGCATTGATACAGCGAATACAACTATTAGATACATTCAAACAAGTGTAGATAATCCAACTGGTGCAGCATTTCAAGCAGCTGAAACAGTGACGATGTATGCTGCTGATGGAACTACACCAACTGCTGTGACATTTACTTCTGGTGCTTTAACAAATCCAGAAATACAGCCAGACAGTGGTGATGTAATCTATGTTGAAAATCGTAGACCAATCAATCGTGCTATCGATCAAATCGAAGATATTAAAATTATCGTAGAAATGTAGAATTTAGTTTCTACTTTCTTAACAACTATATAAAGAAGCATGAGTATAAATTTTAACGTCACTCCATATTTTGATGACTTTAACGAGTCAAAACAATTCCTTCGTGTATTGTTTCGTCCAGGATATGCTGTTCAAGCACGTGAATTAACTCAACTTCAAACAATCCTTCAAAATCAAATTAGTCGTTTTGGAAACCATGTCTTTAAAAACGGATCAATGGTTGTTCCAGGAGAAGTCAATTTTGATAGTAGAATACACTTTGCAAAATTAGAAGATCTATTTGGTAATACAAATGTCACATCTTATCTAACTCAATTTAGAGATAAAATAATCACAGGTCAAACATCAGGTGTTAAAGCTGTTGTAATCGATACATCTGAGTGCGGATGTATGGTTCCAGGAGATAGCAACGTTGCTACTCTTTACTTTAAGATGACTGATACTGCTGCTGATGGAGAAACTAAAAGATTTATTCCTGGAGAAATAATTGTTGCAACTGCTGCTGATAACACAATTGCAAATAACTATCGATTAACTGCGAATCAAGTATCTGATATTTCAGTCACCATTAAAACATTTGGTGATACAGGTCAAGCTGCGACTGTTTATACGAATAGTCCAACAACTGATGTATTAGGATATGGAACTGTTGTTGAAGTAAAAGAAGGAATATATTATATTGATGGTTATTTTGTAAAAAATCCTGAATTACATTTATATGTAGGAAGATTTACAAATACAGTCACTGCTCGTGTAGGATTTGAAGTTATAGAAGAAGTAATTACACCAGAACAAGATGCCACATTAAATGATAACGCACAAGGTTCAAATAATTTTGCTGCTCCAGGAGCACATAGATATAAAGTTTCAGTTGGATTAAAAAGACTTGCTTTAGAGACTACAGATACAATTAAGTTTATAGAATTATTACGTTTAAAAAATGGTCAATTATTACATAAAGTTGATAAAACTTCTTATGCTGAATTAGAAAAAACTTTCGCTCGAAGAACATTTGATGAATCTGGTTCTTATGAAGTAAATAAATTTAATTTTACATCAAGAGAACATTTAAACACTGGTACAAATGGTGGTGCGTTTCCTCCTGCCCCAGCAGTTCCAGTTGCAGGAATTACATATGGAAGCAATGATAAAATAGCAATTGCTGTCGATCCAGGAAAAGCTTATATTGAAGGATATGAAGTTGAATCAGTAGCAACAAAATTTTTAAGTTTAAATAAAGCAAGACCAATTAATAATGTTGAAAATGGTCATGTATCAAGATTAGATGATCAACCTATCGGAACAACTGTAGGAAATCACATATTAGTAAATTCAGTACAAGGACTTCCACCAATAAGCACATTTGGGCTAATATATCTTTGGGCTGGTATTGATAATCACATTACTCCACCAACAATCGGAACAACAACTAATATAAACAAAACTGGTTTAGTCGGAACTGCTAGAATTAAATCATTCCAATTACATTCAGCTTCTTATTCTTCTCCCACTTTTAAACTTGGTTTATTTGATATTAAATTAGAATCAGGATATAATTTTGAAAGAGATGTAAAATGGATATCAGATGTCGGATCAATTAATCCAATTGGTTTTTTCGCACAAGTAGATCAAACAACAGCTCCAGTATCTTTAATTGGTACAGTATCAGGAACTTCTGGTGCTGCTACACTTACAGGAGTTGGTACAAGATTTCAAGATGAATTTAAAATCGGAGATGCAGTAGTTCTTACTACATCAAACACGTTTGTTGGATTTGTAGACGCAATAGCTTCTCCAATTTCATTAACAATTGATAGAAATTTTGCTGCGACTTATGCAGGAGTAGTTTATGCTCGTGGGTCATCATCAATTTATAATCCTGAATTTCAATCATTAGTATTTAATACAGGAATAAAAAATACAAAAACTTTACGTGGATTAGATGCAGCTACATTACAAGACACTGTACTTTCTTCTACTCAAACTGTAAGACGTACAATTACTGCTACAACTAGTGCTGGTGGTGATTGGGTTCATACATTAACAGAAGCAACAGAAACTTTCTTAACAGATACAGATTTATCAAATTACACATTATTTGATAACGTAGCAAAAACAATTGTAAACTTAACTGCTTCAGCTATTTCTTTTGATAGTGAAGCAAATCGTAAAACTGTTACAATTACTGGATTATCAGCATCAAGAAGTTATACACTTTTAACAAGTATATTTCAAACTGGTATTAGTGCTAGAGAAAAAATTAAAACAAAAACTTCATATACACAAACTATTACAACTGCATTAGCTGTCACAGGTAAATCTATTTTATTAGATCATGCTGATGTGTGTGATTTAGTCTCTGTGTTTATGACTCCAGGAAATTATAATGCATACAGTTCAGCTGGTGCAATCAATATAACTGATAAATTCACATTAGATTCAGGACAAAGATTATCTCATTATCAAAAAGGTGCATTAGTACTTAAAGATGGTGTAGGTACACCAACAGGTGCTATACAAGTAGTTTATAGATATTTTGCTTATAGTGGTTCAGGAAACTATTTTAGTGTTGATAGTTATTCATCTATACCATATGAAGATATACCAGAATTTAAAACAACAAATTCTAATGGCACGACAACTACAATTCCATTACATGATTTAATAGACTATCGTCCAGTAATTTCTGGTTTAAATACATTTACACCAAATATACCAAAAATTGGAACAGACTTCAATACAAGTATTGCAAATTACTTACCACGTTGGGATAAATTAATTTTAGATAGTGTTGGGACTTTCTCTATTTTATCAGGAGTGCCATCATTTGATCCAAAACAACCAGAAGATCCAAAACAAGGAATAGTTTTAGGAACAATTTTATTACCAGCTTATACTAAAAAAGCTTCAGATATACAAATATTTAAACGTGATAATCGTAGATATACAATGCGTGATATTGGATTCCTCGAAAAACGACTTTCAAATTTAGAATATTATACAAGTTTAAATTTATTAGAAAAAGAAACATCAACATTTAGCATTAAATCAGCTACAAGTGGTTTAGACAGATTTAAAAACGGATTCTTAGTAGATCAATTTACAGGTCATGGTGTAGGAAATGTTCAACATCCTGATTATCGTATAGGAATAGATAATACAAGAAGAGAATTAAGACCAATGCATTTTACTGATGCTTTAGATATTATTGAAAATTTAGATTCTGGTCCGCAAAGAGCAAGTAGAGATTATCAAAGAACAAATGATTTAATTACATTACCATACACTGAATCATCATTTATATTTAATCCAAATGCATCAAGAACTATTGATGTCAATCCTTATAAAATTGGTGCGTTTAAAGGTGAAATAGAATTAACACCTGAAGGAGATTTTTGGAAAGAAACTGATAGAAGACCAGATTTAATTGTGACTGATGATAATGGATATGATGCTATACGATTTTTAAGTGAAAGAGTTGGTGTCACAGGAACTCAATGGAATGAATGGTCTTATAACTGGACTGGTTCAACAGATCAAGTAAGAACATATGAAACTGGAAATCAAGGATTTGAAGAAACAATTACAACTCAAACAGGAACTCAATCTAGAGAGGGTGTTTTAACATCATTATCAGGAAATGTAAATCAAATAAATTATGGTGATCGTGTTGTAGATCTTTCATATATTCCTTATATTCGTCCAAGAACAGTATCAGTTGTCGCTAGGAATTTAAAACCAGATACTAAATTTTATGGATTCTTTGATGGTATAAGAGTAGATAATACATTCATAAAACCTGCAGATGTATTTCGTTTAACGAAAGTTGCTGGTGCTGCTGATTTAAATTTTAATGTACAGCAAACTATTCAAACAGTTCTTTCTGATGATTTAGCAAGAACAGATTCACAAGGTGTATTTCAACCAGCATTTTATTTTGGTGATATATTAAAAAATTCAGAGCATACACCAGTGGTAGTGCAAACAGTTAATCATATAACTAATGCACTTGGTGAAACATCATTTACATTAACAGTATCATCTGCGACAGGTATAAGTCCAGGACATCATGTTCATTTATATAACTTTAATGCAGTAAGAGCAAATCCTGAAGTGGTTTCAACAATAATTGAAAATAACTTTACTTCAACTATTACTACTTTTGGAAATAATCACTCAAAACAATTAAATTTAAGAATATTTAAAGTTATAGCAGTTGCTGGAACTACATTAACATTAGCAAATATTGATGGTTCATTAATTGAACCATTTGATTCATATACAACTGCGGTATATCCAGCAGGAGATGGTGCTAGATTACAAAGATTACAAGCAAGTGCTATTGCTAATTTTGAAGGACCACAAACATCAGCAACTATTCGTAATATTTCAATGATTAATATTAAGAATGGATTTGCTGTTGCTGATATATTAACTGGAGAAGTTGATATAGGATCTGGTGCTAAAAATCGAGTGACTATAACTGCGATTAATGGTGGAACTGATGCATCAATTGCTCCTACTATGAAATCAATAGGAGATTCTATTCGTACTGATTCTAATGGATCAGTTTGTTGTGTATTTAATATACCAGAAAATAGATTTAGAACAGGAGAAAGAGCATTTAAATTAATTGATAATATTTCAAATAATGATAGAGAATACGACTCAAAAGGAGCTGCTTCTTATATCGCATCTGGCACAACTTTAAGTAAAGAAAGAACTATTGTAAATTCAAGAGATGTAAGATATGTACAAGATAGATTATTTCAAGAACTTCCATCAAGACGTACAACTACAACAACTAGACTTCTTTATACAATTGCACCTGCTGCTGCTAATGATGGTGGTGGTGGTGGAAATGGAGGAGGTGGGGGTGGACACGATCCTGTAGCACAAACATTTGTTGTTTCATCAAAAGGTGGTGCTTTCGTTTCCTCAGTAGATTTATATTTTGAAGAAGCAGGGTCAAGACCAATTCTTGTTGATTTAAGAGTGACCAATAATGGTGTTCCATCTTCTCGTGTAGTGCCACTTACAAATGTCACAAAAGATCCTTCAGAAATTAATGTATCAGCTAATGGATCACTTGCAACAAACTTTAAATTTTTAGCACCTGTTTATTTACAAGATAATGAAACATATGCTATCGTAGTAAGAACTGACGAACCAGGAGCGAAAATATTCATTTCTGAATTAGGAGAATCTGATCTAATTACTACAAATATTATTACACAACAACCATTAACTGGATCTTTATATCTATCACAAAACACTCAAGAATATAAAATTAATCCTTTATTAGATATGAAATTTAAATTATACTCTTGTACATTCGATACAAGTGTTGTTGCTGATGTAGAATTAAAAGCAAATCCACCACTTACACATATATTGGATGAAAATCCTTTTGAATTTACACCAAACACACCACATGTAAGAGTAAAAGCAAGAAATCATGGATTCACTTTTAATGATGTTGTAATTATATCAAATGTTGCTCCAGGAATTTATGGTGCTGTATCACCTAATGGTGCACCACATACATTGTTAAATGGATCTCATTTAGTATTAAATGAAGGATTAACTAAAGATTCTTTCATGATACAATTACAAACTACAGACGCAAATGGCGTAAATTTATTAACAGGAACAACTGCTAACTTTGTGAAATCAAGTGTTGGTGGAACAAATATTTTATGTTCTCGTCAATTAAATTTAGATGCAGTTTATCTAAAGACTAATGATTTAATCTTTACAGATACAAGTATAAACTATTTTGTTTCTGCTTCAGATGCTTCAGGTACACCTACTGACTTTTTACCAATTGTTGCGAATGAAAACTTCTATTTTACAAGTAGAAAAGTAATTAAATCTTATGAAAATCAAGTATTACTTTCAACTTCGCCTTTATTAAAAAGACCAAGTTTAAAAATACGTGCTCAATTAAGATCAAATAATTCTAACATATCACCAGTAATCGATTTACAAAAAGCATCTATATTTGCTATTTCAAATTTGGTAGATAATAAAACTGGTTCTAATTTAAATGTTTCTGGTGTTGATAATCGAAATATATTAATTAATAATACAATTGTAGACGCAGATACTTTTATTACAGGAACTGGAACTATTACTACAAGCAATGCTTCAACAACTGTGGCAGGAACAGGAACTTCATTTACAACTGAAGCAAGAGTTGGAGATACTATTCGTGTTGGAGATACTGCGATTGGTGTAATCGCATCAATAACAAACGCAACTACAATCGTATTAACTGCGAATGCACTTCAAACTAATGCTAGTGGTGTTGCTTACAAAATAGTAGCAAGAGCTGTAGTCGAATTATCTCATAATGCCTCAGGGAATGGACAATTAGTCACATGGATTGATGCTGCTGATAATTTATTAGCGAATACACAAATTGGAGCAGAATTAATTTTAACAGGAATTTACGCAAATAAATTAGATGGTACATATGAAATAGCAAATTTAGTTGAAGAATTTAGCTTAGATAGATTTGCAGGTTCAGCAGATGGAAATAAAGTCACAGTGACATTAGATAGACCATTTGTAAATATTCCTACATCAAATACTATGTTCCTTGACGTAGTAAATGATTTTTTAGAATTTAATTTAGATGGTCTGCAAACTTCTCTTACAAACAGCACTTCTATTACATCAACAGCTGATAATACATCAAAAATTTCAGTAGGTGATATTATTGTATCATCAACACTTTATGACGTAGTGACACCAGATGGCGGAACAGCACAAAGATTAGAGAAAAAAGTAGTTGGAACAGTGACTGCTGTTGCATCTGGTTCAATTACAATCGCTGCGAATGCTACAGTTGCAATTAGTGGTGTAGTTATGGCTGTAAGAAAACCATTAGCAGCATTTAAAATACAACAATATGATGCTTTTATTGGTGACTATGCTCCAACAGGATCTACAAATTTAGCTAACTATATAACTAGAACGTTATCATTAACCAATCCAGCAAATAATATTAAGGTAATATTTGATGCGAATATACCAAATGATACAGATTTAACTCTTTACTATCGTTCTTGGAATGATGAAGTAAATTTAAATACATTAAAATTCAATTCAATAACTTTACCTATTACATCAAAAGATTCATTAGATGTGTTTAGAGAAAGAATTGCAACATTAGAGAATATTGCTGCATTTAAAAATTTACAGATTAAATTGGTATTTAAGTCAACAAATCCTGTTTATGTACCAAAAGTTAAAAATTTAAGAGTAATTGCTTATAGTTAATATATGAAATTCGTTAAAGTGAAAGATCATCCTAGTTTAAAAAGGGATGTCCATACACAGGCAGTAATTAATACATCTAATTCTGAATACGAAGAATACAAAAAAATACAAGAAAATGCAAGTCTTCGTTCAAGAACAATAGAGAATGAAATAAATAGTCTTAAGAATGATATATCAGAAATTAAGAGTATTTTAAAACAAATAGTACAAGGAAAATAAACAATGGCTTTACAACCAGCAGTAGCGACAGTATCTCAAGCAAACACATTCGATCAATGGCGTGTGCAAACAAATGCTGTAATTACAACAACTAATAATCAAGAAAACAATATTGGTGACTTAGCATTACTAGATAATGCACAACCAGATTTAGTTTCTGGTATAAATGAAGCACGTGGGTTTTCTTTAGCTATAACAATCGCACTAGGATAATAGAATGGCAAATGTATTTACAAATGGTCTAGCAAGAGACGTAGGAACTTCGCCTGCTACTATATACACAACACCTGCAAGTAAAAAAAGTATCGTAATTGAATTGGATGTATGCAATAAAATAAATGCAGCTATTCAAGTTGATGCTTACATAACTTCATCAGGGTCAGATTTTTATCTTGTTAAAAGTGCACCAGTTCCAGCAGGTGGAACTTTGCAGCTTATATCAGGACAAAAAATAGTATTAAAAGCAAACGAAATTCTAAAAGTAGTTTCAAACACAGCCACATCAGTTGATGTTGTAGCAAGTGTTCTAGAAGACGTATAATAAACTAAGAAAAAATAAAAATGGCTTATATTGGTTCATCAGCAGTATCACCACTTACAACTCAAATTCGTCCAAGAGATGAATTTGTTGGAAATGGTACACAAAGAGAATACGTTCTTTCTCAGGAAGTTCCTGGAGGATTTGAAAGTAATGTTCTTGCTTTTGTTGATAATGTTCCACAAGAACCAATTAGTGCTTATGTAATTAAAGATATTCAAAGATTAACTCTTTCAAATGCAAGCACAAATAATATTAAAAGTATCACAATTTCAAAACCATCTGGAAGTCCATTCACAGGAGTTGTAGATTATTCACTAGCTGGAAATGTGTATCAATCGATTAATCAATTATTATCTGGAAGTGCTCCTTTCGCAGGAAGATCTGGAAATACACTTAGATTAGAACAACGTTTAGTTTCAAATAATAATTTAATTGCTTCTGTCACTTTAAATAAAACAGATTCACTATCTCAACCAAATCCTTTTGTTGGTATAACTGTATCTGGTACATTTTTAAATAATCAAATAACTGAGTACGTAATAATTTATGATGTCACTGCAAATGATTATTTGGCTTTGACACCGAGTGGATTGACTCCAAGAGCAAATACTGCAGCAATACTTTCAGATGATAAATATTTTACAGTATTTTCACATTCTACTGAAACAGAAGCACCTAAAATTGCAGATCAAATAACTCAGGCTGGGTCGAACGCAACAGGAATAGTTGCGAATGCTACATCAAGTTTTATAGATGTAATTCAAACTTCTACTGTTAATTTTGTCACAGTAGCAAATGGTGGACAAACTATTTCTTATAAAGAACCAAAATCAGTAGACTATTTAAGTGATACAATCACATATGAGAACGTTATAGCTGGAACATTTTCTATAACTGCAGCTTCAACTATAAAATTTAAAGCATTACAGTTTACAGGATATCCAAAATCAGGACAAAAAGTTTTAATTAACCACATGGGTGGAAGTAATTATCAAATAAATCCTACAGCTGGAAGTGTCACAGATTTAGCTTTATCAGATAATTTAAAAACTTTCACAGTTGATAAATTTACAGCTACACAAAATCAACAAACATTTACATTATCAAAAGTACCTGTAAGTGTTCAAAGTATTTTAGTGACTTTAAATGGAGTAGTACAAACTGACACAACAGGTTATACTTTACAAAACGGAAACGAATTAGTCACTCAGTCTCCATTAAATGCTGGAGTCAATGTAAATGTGCTTCACTTAGGATTTAGTACAGTTTCAAGAAATTCATTTACAGATGGTTCTATAACTGCATCTGCACTTCAAGATTTAACTATTACTGGAAATAAAATAGCTAATTCATCAATTACAAGTTCGAAACTTGCTGCAGGTACAGCGATTGCAAATATTGGATATACACCACATAATCCAACATCGGGTAGTACTCAATCATATGCTGCTGCAGTCACTTTTAATGGTGTAATTAATACAAATGGAAATGTGGTATTTCCTGGATCAGCAAATCCAAGTGTAGATGCGAATACACTTGATGAATATAGAGAGGGTGATTTTTCACCTACACTTGTTCCAGCAACGATTGGTGCAACACCAATAACACTTTCAATAACAGCAGGAAAATTCATTAAAATTGGAAGATTAGTTCATGTAAGTATTCGTATGGTTTTATCTTCGTTAGGAGTAGGAAATTCAGGTTCACTTAAGATTGGTAGTTTACCATTTACTATAAATAACAGTGGTAATGTGATAGATGAATATTCATCTATTTTAACTACGAATACAACTAGTATGACAAATCCATATGTCAACACTATACCAAATACATTAACATTGCAAATTACTACTGATGGCTCAACAAATGCAACAGTATCAAATTTGACAGCAACAAGTACGTTATTAGTTAATTTAACGTATATTGCAAACGTATAAAAATACTAAATAAGGAAAGTAAATGCCTATTAGCAAAATTCTTTCGAACTCGATTCAAGACGACCTTAAATTTAGAGGTAAAGGTACAGGCTTAGTAGCAGACACAAGTGCTAATCGTTCGAATACTCCAACTACTGGAGATATGAGATTTAACACCACTGTAGGTAAATACGAACTTTATAATGGAGCTAAATGGCAAACTGTCGATCCAAGTGAAATTTCAATGGCAATGTCAATCGCTCTTGGTGGATAACCAATCATTTTTACATTATGAGATTTAAATCGAGCGATGAGTGGGATTGGGAAATAGTTTTTAGTAATCGTAAAGATAATTTAGTCCTTCAAAAAGCAACAGGCTTTAAAGATAAAGAAGGATGGATTGGTATTCCGAACGTAGAACTATGTACTCTTACTGTATTAAAAGAGGGATTAGTTTCAATTCGAGATTGGGATACGAAAAAAGATTTAGGAGTAATGGGACCAAATTTTAGATTCCATTATTCTAATATTATGAAAGGATATGAGAATCGAAAAGATTATTTCGGTAATCCAATCCCTTCAGATGAAGAGATACTCAAAACAGCGAGTAAAACTCATGTAAGATTAAAGACTGTATCTGAAAAAAGTATATTTTATTGTGTTTCAGATCCACTCGATAAAATAATATGGGATGGTTATTCAAATATATTGAATAATACACCTGAAATTTTTAAAATAAACAAAAATACATCTTTTTATAGGTTTATCTCACTAGATGATAATATAAATATAGATGGTAGAACAATTGAAAAATATCGTCCTATTAGTTTGGATATCTATGATAAAGATATAACCTTTACTGGAAAAGGAATGTATCTAATCACAGCACCTATTGGTATATACAATAAGAGTGATGATCTAAAACCACGATATATAATAACTGACAATTAAATCCTAAAGGAAACACACAATGGCAAAAAAACTCTTCTTAGCATATGATATAGATATTGCTCAAAATGCAGTATTACTCGATGGCAATATACCAATTGAGAGAATTCTATTAATTACAAATGTCACAACTGCTGCAAACAAAATTATTTACAATTTTGCAGATAGTACTCTAGGTGCTACTGCATGTGCATTTATACCAGCATTAGATAAGACTAGATTAGTTCTTTCTGTAAACATGGTATCTGCTGCTGCTGGTGTTATGACTGCTGATTCAAAATTACAAATTTTTATAGAAGAAGAGTTCTCAAGAATTGGATTCGAAGAAGCCATGATCGATCCAGTGAACAAACTTCGTGTTTCAAATCCAGAAAACTTAATCGACACTGACTTTGAATATGGTTCTCAGTCTACAAAATGGGAAACACTTCAAACAGTTTTAAATATTCCTACAATTTATTCATCATCAGGAGATTTAACTCTTGAAGGATTAGTTTCAATTAATACAACAGCAAATTCAAAACAAGTAAGATGTGTTTTCACACTTCCACACAATCAAGTAGTAGGAAATGCTATTCAAATCACAGGTGTTAATAATATCACTTGCGAGGGAGCATTCTTAGTCACTGGAGTTGTAAACAATTTAGAATTTTTCTACGAAATAGATCAAGCAGCAGTTGTTACAGAAAACGTTGCTGGTTCATATACATCAGTTATTCCTGCTAAATTTTTTGAAGGATCAAATTTAATTTTAGATTTAAATGCAAGAGATGCATCAGATAATCCAGTTGCTCCAATTCAAACAGATGGAGCAAGTCCTTCAGTTATAACTGTAAGAACGCTAGAACCTCATGGTCTTAAAATTGGAACAAAAATTTATTTAAGACAAACAATTGGTCCTAAAGAATTAACTATTACAGATCCAACAGGAACTGCACCAGATGGTCGTCCTTTTATAGATTCATCTCCAACTATTACTGTCACAAATAACGTAGATGGAACTTCTTCTACTGGTTCAGCTGATCTTCAATACGATCGTCCAGTTGTGACTTGGGATTGGGAAACAACTTATAGAAAATATTTACAAACTTCAGATATCAACGCAGGTACAGATGAAATCACTTGGAACTCTCACGGATTAACTGCGAATGCAGCACTACTTTTCAATGACCCAGTTCGTGGCGATGATACAACTGCTACAACAAATGGTGGAATGACAGATGGAGCAGTTTATTATGTTTCTGTCGTAGATGCTAATACAATTAAATTAGCAACAGATTATGGTACACTCGCATCTTTCGTAAACCTTACAGCATTAAGTACAACAAGAGGTTATCCTAGATTATCATTAGTTTACAAAGTTGAGAGTAGACAAGACAGTATAAGAAATACTGCTTTCTTTACAAGAAACGTGACTACTGGTGCTACAGGAAATAATGATATAGGATATATCAATAATACTAATACAAACTCATTTACATGGAACGTACAAAGTATAATGGGAGCAACTCGTGTTCCAACTAAAGGAATAATTAATCAATTATATTTTGAAGGAGCAAACACTGCTGGTAGCCCAATCAACATTACTTACATAGCAAGAAATTATTTAAATCTTGGTAGTGGTAATATCGGCTACTCTCTTGGAGCTAAAGGTGCATCTCCAGGAAATGAATTTCCAAATACAGATGTGACAAGATGTTTTTATCTTTCTAGTGCATCATATTTTATGGATGTTCAATATCAATTCGGTGCGATTAACAGAGATAAATTCGGAAACCCAACATCTAACTATCGTGTGATTTGGTATATAGTAATAGACCACGTTCCAACTTCTTTAAACACAGCACATTCAGGATCAGATTTAGCTGGAGCACAATTCGGAAAAGGTACACGTCCAGGAAATAGAATTATTGGTTTCCAAGGTAAAGTACCAAATGGATCTTCTACAAATGGTTCACTTGATGGATTTACATTCCAAGCGAATACAAGAAATAATGGAAGATACGGAACTTCAAATCCTCCATACAATTTTCAAGTAAGTAGTTCAACTACACTTGGAAGTTTTGTAGTTAATTATCCAGAAACTGGTAGTGCATCTTATGGTACTGGATCAGAAATATATTACAGTTTTGCTGATGATTTAACTGCTTTAAAAAATACGTTTTATGTACCAGCTCATGGAATTACAAATAACGAAACTTGTACACTAGCAATTACTGGTGCTGGATATTCTTCAACAAATAGATTTGCATTTGTAAATTCGTCATCAACAGTTGTTCCTTATACTGTTGCTGATTTTGCAGTGACAGCAAACGTTGTAAACTCAAACTATTTACGATTTACTTCTAAAACAACACCATTTACAAACGATATAGCTTCTTTCCCAGCAGCATTTAGTATCACAAATAATAAAACAAATGTTCTTTATAACACAGTGTTTATTCAAAACCATAAAATATCAGGACAAACAACTGCAACTTACTCAACTGCTGGAACAGTAATCGGTGGATTAACAAATAATACAAATTTTTCATTACAATTTGTAAACGATTCTCGTTTAACAATTAAATCTGCAAATGCTTCTGGTGTTGGTACTGCTACAACTTCAGCTTTTGGAAGCACATCAATTGCAGCAAACCAAGCATTTACTGTAAACGTTGAAACTCCATTAGGATCAACACCATCACAATGTACTGTCACAATGATACAGCACAGAGGAAGATTATCTACTGCTTCTCGTTTCTTAAGAACAAGATTTGCTGATAATATAGTTTATAATATTGGTGCAGTAAATGGACAAGACTCAAGCATTTTCCAAAATGAACCAACATGGGTTCCAAAAGATGTATCATCATTCTTAGTTGGATCTCCAAAAGGTGTATTAGTGACTGTCACTCCAACATCTGGTGTAAACGCTGCTGTTCCAGGAATGACAAACTGGTGGGAACTAAGATTAGTTGTATCAGCTACAACTGGAACAATACTTCTTACTTCATCAGGTGCTGGTACTCAAACATTTAACGTTCTTTCTCAAGATGGTGCTTATGATGGTATCTATGGAATATCTTCTGTACCAACATCTGACTCATTTACAGTAAGTGCTCCATTTAAAATTCCAGCAAGAACTTATAGTTTTGACTCTCGTTCTGATGCATCATCTGGTGCAGTAAACTCAACAAATGATACAATTGTTTTAGGAACATTATCTAGTCCTTATAATCCTACAAACTTCTATCCTGGAGAATTAGTTGCTTATGTTCCAGGAGCAGGAAACACTGATATAGTTGGAGTTGCAAGTGTAGATAATAATTATCTTTACGCAATCCCTACATCTGAGATAGCAATTTCTTTAGCTAACTCTTATGTTTCGGCGATTGGTGGACAAGTATTACAATTAACACCAACAGGTGCGACACAAACTCAATCAATTCAAACAACAAACGTTTTGAAAACAACTAAACAAGCAGGATCAGTAAGTGGAACACAAAATGCAAGAACAATTACTGGTTCAGGAACTAAATTCTTAAGTAAATTCAAAAGATTTGATTCAATCTTTATTTACATTTCAACTAGACTTTATGAATACTCAATTGATCGTGTTATTTCAGATACGGAAATGACGATAGATCCAGCATTACCAGGATTCCCATCTACATTTACGACAAGAGATTATGCTACAATTAGTTCTGTAAACTTACGTCCAGATGGTTTTTCTTTACATAAATCGTTTGACGGAGGTATCGATATAACAGCAGGAACTTCGCCAAATAGTAAGATTGTTCGTCAATCACGTAAATACTTTAGATATCAATCTGGTAAAGGTATTCAAAACTCATTTGCGATTAACTACTCGCCTTTGAAAACTTTAAAAAAACTTGAATATGTTAATATCGGTGGTGGAACTCCAAATGCTGTAAGAGCAACTTGTCAAGAGCCACACAATTTATCTGCAGGAAATATAGTAATTATAGATAAAGCTGTTGTGACAACTGGAAACAACGTTTATAACGGAACATTCCCAGTTCACTCAGTACAAGATATAAACACATTTACATATCTTGTTGGTGCTGCACCACAACAACAAAGTGCTGCAGGATTCCCAGAGTATGGAAGAGATTCTTGGTCTCAATCATCTATTCGTGCAGGTATGTTTGATGATGCGAATGGATTCTTCTTCGAATATGATGGTCAATACTTATATGTTGTAAGAAGATCTTGTACACTTCAATTGTCTGGACAAGTTGATGCGGTTAAAAACTCTCAAGTAATACTTGGTACTGATACTTCATTCCAATCACAATTGATTGTTGGAGATCATGTGCAAATAAGAGGTCAAATATATCGTGTTATCGCAATTGACTCTGATTCTCGTATGGTTGTTCAACCTCCTTATCGTGGAATTTCAGCTACAGGAATTAAATGTACAATTCGTCAAGATGTTAAAATACCACAATCATTATGGAATATAGATCCTTGTGATGGAACTGGTCCTAACGGATACATATTTGATATACATAAAATTCAAATGTGTTATGCTGACTATTCTTGGTATGGTGCTGGTAAAATAAGATTTGGTACAAAAGACGCCAAAGGTCATATTCATTACCACCATGAATTTGTACACAATAATAAATTAAATGAATCATATTTCCGTTCAGGAAACTTACCTGCGAGATATGAAATTGAAAATGGAGATTCTCCAACTTCAGCTCCTACATTATTCCACTTTGGTACATCTATTATTATGGATGGTACTTTTGATGATGACGATGCTTACTTATTTACAGCACAGTCAAAACCTTTCGTGTATGCACTTGGATTAACTCAAACTGTTGCATCAACAGCAAATAGTACATTTAGTGAAATTACATTAAACTCACGTCGTGTGTTTGTGTATTCTTTCCAATGTACTGAAGCTGATGCTGGAAAAGCAATCGTGGGACAATTAATTAAAGATGCAACTGGTAATATACCAGATGGTACTTATGTGTCTCAGGTTCAAAAAGCTGGAGCAGCTTCACGTATATTTACGTCTTTCCCTGCAACAACAGCAGTTCCAAACAATACAGAAATACCAAGTACAACAGTGTTTACAATTGGTGAAAACGCATTCGGTAATGGAGCAGTTGACTTAACACGTCCTATTCCTCTTATTTCGATTCGTTTAGCACCTGCAGTTGACTCTGGTATAACTGGTGCAGTTGGTGAAAGAGAAATTATAAATCGTATGCAAATGAAACTAGACTCAGGTGCGGTCACTTGTAATAAATCAGTGAACGTGTTTTTCATTCTAAATGGAAACCCATCTAAGTTGACTTTCGAAAAAGTTCAGGCTCCATCTCTATCTAATTTAATATCTCATGATACAGGTGACATTATTAGAGACGGAACTGTTATTTTCTCATCTCAAGCTTCAACTGGAACAAATACTTTCGTGTTGTCTGGATTAATTGATATGGGTAATTCGATTTTAGGTGGTGACTCAGTTTATCCTAATGGTCCTGACTTATTAACTATTGCGATTCAACCTACGGATACTTCAACGATTACTCAAGCTTCACCATTAATCGTCACAGGAAAATTATCTTGGTCTGAATCTCAAGCTTAAAAGGAAAGAAATAATCCTATGGCTTACTTGGGTAGAGATCCAATACATGGTAATTCTGAAATACAGGTGTTCGCTCCGAATGGAAATTCGACAACATTTGCTTTAGATTTTCCAATTGGTTCAGCAGGAAGCATTCTTTTAGTTAAGAATGGTTTAATTCAAAAACCAAGCACAGATTACACAATTATAAATGGGGGTAATACTATTTCCATAGTAGGTGCTCCCATTTTAGCAGGTGTTAGTCTATTCGCAATTTATCTTTCAACACAATATCTTCAAAATACACTCCCTGACAATTCAATCAGTGCTGATAAACTTTCATCTTCATTAAGAGGTAAATTTCCTAGTGATGTTGTAGTTCCAGCAATCGGTTCCACAGCACTCACTTATGGTGTTGGTAAATTTTTCATTTTAGGGAATGATCTTAATTACACTTTAACATTACCAGCTTCACCTGCGATTGGAGATATGTTTTATCTTAATAGACCAGCAGGATCAACTGTTGGTGCAATTACAGTGACTATTAATACAAATAATCAAAATCTTTCAACAGGACAAGGTAATATAACAGTACAAAATAGTGCTACTGCAACTATTACTATGACTGGTACTTCAGTATTTACGTCAAATGATAGAAAAACACGTTGGTTTGTCTATATTGGTACGATTGGTGGTACTGATTTTGGTTGGTTTGAATATAAAATTGATGCTTTTTAGTTTTTAATTTTAATAAATAGGTATAAGAAATGGCACAAATAACAGATTTTTTTATAGATCAAGGATCAGATTGGTCTGCTATTTTAACATTTAATAATGTTGATGGAACACCAAGAGATTTTACAAATTGTACAGTTTCTGGGCAAATGCGTAAAGGTTATGGTTCAACCACATACACTGCTATAACTACTACATTTGTTGCACCAAGTACAAGTGGAAAAATTAAACTTGCTTTAGGACATGCAACTTCAACAGCAATGAAAGCTGGAAGATATGTGTATGATGTTGAATTAATTGATTCATTTAATGCGAGAAGTAGATTAGTAGAAGGAATCATAACAATAACACCAGAGGTCACAAGATAAATGGCTGATACATTAACAGTAAATGTAGATTCACAAGGTAGTTCGATTAGTCCGAGTAATACTACTCTGACAACTTCAACTACAACAGGTGGTACTGACTCAACAATTACGACAATAGGAATTCAAGGAGCGAGTGGTGCTGCAGTACCACTTTCTGAAAACGTGCAAGTAGATATAGTATCAGAAGGATTAAATAATGGTTCATTGTTAGTTTATAAAACAAATACTTCGAAATGGACAGCAACAAAAACATTAAATCTACAAACAGTAGATAGTGGCGAATTTTAATAGGAGAAAAAAATGGCATCAATTATAAGAATTAAACGTTCGACAACAGCAGGTAATCCCGCAACACTTGCAGCTGGAGAACTTGCATATTCAGGTCTTGGAAACAACGACGCCAATGGTGGTGATCGTCTTTACTTAGGACTTGGTACAGAAACAAATGGAAATGCTGCGAGTCACCTAGTTATAGGTGGAAAGTATTTTACAGATTTATTAGATCATGCTCGTGGTGAATTAACTGCATCTTCTGCATTAATTACAGATTCAAATAGCAAACTTAACAATTTAAAAGTAGATAATCTAGATCTAGACGGAAATACAATAACTTCATTAGATGCCAATGGAAATATTGTACTTGATCCGAATGGAACTGGTTATGTATCTATTGTTGGTACAAATGGAATTGTAATTCCAGTTGGAACTACAGCACAACGTACACCAAACGTACAAGGTGCGATTCGTTATAATACAGATACATCTTCTTTCGAAGGATATTCAGGTGCAACTTGGGGATCATTAGGTGGTGTTAAATCAGTTGATGGTTTAACATTTATTTCAGCTGAGAGTACTCCAGGAGCTTCAAATGACACACTTTCATTTGTTACAAATAATGTTGAGGCAATGTCTCTTGACACTGATAGTTTAGATGTCGCATCTACAATTTTAACAACAAATATTAATGCAACTACAACTTCAACTTCTACTACTTCAGGTGCATTAGTTGTTGATGGTGGTGTTGGTATTGCTGAAAATTTAAATGTTGGTGGTGTTATCAACGTTGACAATTTAAGATTAGATACAAATACATTATCATCTACAAATTCTAATGGAAATATTATACTTGCTCCGAATGGAACAGGTGATGTTCAATTAGATTCAGATACAGTAAGAATCGGAGATAGTAATGCGGATGCTACTCTAACTACAAATGGAACAGGTGATTTAATTTTAAACACAAATTCAGGAACAAATTCTGGATCAATCACAATTGCTGATGGAGCAAATAATGATATTACAATTACTCCAAATGGAACTGGAAAACTAGTTTTAAATAATCCATATATTAATGGAACATCAGACACTCTTGCTGAATTCATTTATGATACAGTAGGTGGTGCTGTCACAAGTGGAACTGGTATTACTGTCACAAATAATGATGGTGCAAATACTTCTACAGTTAATATTACAAATACAACTGTCACTGCTGGTGCATATGGTTCAACTACAGCAATTCCTACATTTACTGTAAATGCACAAGGACAATTAACTGCTGCTGGTACAGAAAACATTTCAACTACATTAAATATTGCAGGTGATACAGGTACAGATGCGATTGCTCATTTAACAGACACATTAACATTTACTGGTGGTGAAGGAATCGATACTACTGTCACAAATAACGTATTAACGATTGCTGGAGAAGATGCTACAACTTCTAATAAAGGTATTGCTTCTTTTGATACTAATAACTTTACTGTAGCAAGTGGAGCAGTTTCTACAAAAAATATTACATTAGGATCTTCTACATTAACAAATGGTTCAACTACAACTACATTAGCTGGATTATTACAATTAGATGTAGATAATATTCAAATTGATGGAAATTCAATTATTTCAACTAACAATAATGGTGGAATTACTCTTGATCCGAATGGAACAGGACATGTTTCTGTAAGTAATGCTTTACTTAAAGACGTTGCGACTCCAGTAGATCCTAATGATGCTGCAAATAAAGCATACGTTGATGCTGTTGCTGAAGGATTACATATTCATGCTTCGGCACAAGCTGCAACTACAGCAGCACTTACTGGATCTGTGTCTTATAATAATGGTACAAATGGAGTAGGTGCTACATTAACTACAGATACACCAATTAGTACAATAGATGGTTATTCATTAGTTAATGGTGATCGTATATTAATTAAAAATCAAGTAAATGCTGCACACAATGGTATTTACATTCGTACATCATCAACAGTATTTACACGTGCTGCTGATTTTGATACAGTAGGTGAAATTCAATCTGGCGACTTTTTATTTGTATCAAATGGTACAATAAATGGAAAAACTGGTTATGTAAATACAGTCGCATCTGTCACTGTTGGTTCAACTAACATTGTATTTGAACAATTTTCAGGTGCAGGAACTTATATTGCTGGTTCAGGTTTATTATTTACTGGTAATGTACTTGATATAGTTTTACAAACAAATGGTGGACTCGAAATCGTTTCAGATGAATTAGGTTTAAAATCAACAACTGCTGGAAATGGTTTAACATTTTCATCTGGTGTTTTAAACGTAGTTGGTACAGCAGATCGTATTACAGTTAATAATGACTCTATCGATATTGCTGGAACTTATGTTGGACAAAATACAATTACAACTCTTGGTACTATTACATCTGGTACATGGAATGGTTCAACAATCGGTACACTTTATGGTGGTACAGGTTTAACTTCATTTGCATCTGGTGGTGCGGTTTTCGCATCTAGTTCTTCTGTTCTTACAACAGGAACTTTACCAGCAACTGCAGGTGGTACAGGACAATCTACATATTCTATTGGTGATTTATTAGTTGGTGCTGCAGCAAATACATTAAATAAATTATCACTTGGTTCGAATGGACAAGTATTACAATCAAATGGTACGACTTTGGCATATGGTGATGTGGACGGAGGAGTTTACGCATAATTGATATAATATCTTAGATTATATAATCTACTAAACATAGGAGACAATTATGGCTAAGAAGAAACAAGAAACTGTTTCAGATATTATTGATAGAATAGAAGATGATTTAATGACTCTTCGTGAAAAAGTTGAAGAACTTGAAAATCACGAGTGCGAGGATGACGATGACGAAGAAGATACCGACTGGGATGAAGATTCGGACTCTGATAGCACTGAGGAAGATGAAGCTTAAAAAATTAAGAGAAAAAAATAAAAAGAAAAAAAATAGGAAAAACTGATGGCGACAATAATTAAATTAAAAGGTTCAGCAATACCGAATGTTGCGCCATCAGTTAATGATTTAAGTTATAAAGAAGTAGCATTAAATTATGCTGATGGTAAATTATATTTTAAAAATGCTAATAATCAAATAGCATATTTTACTGCAGCAGATGCTGGTGGTCAATTAGGACAAGATGATGCATTACTTAATCAATTAGCTTTTGCAATTAAATTTGGAGTATTTCCATTAGCTGATTATGGTAGTATAACAGATCCTACAATTGATGCTTTTGGTCAAACAGTTTTATTTACTTACGACAACTTAGCAACAGAAGGATTAAGAATCGTAAATAACGAAGGATTAGTATAAAATGCCAACACAATTACAATTACGTAGAGGAACTACAAACCAACATAACTCATTCACAGGTGCAGTTGGTGAAGTCACAATCAATACTACAAAGAAAACAGCAGTCGTACATGATGGATCAACAGCAGGTGGTCTTGAATTACTTCGTGCTGATATGTCAAACGTATTCGCTTCAGCTACTCCAACAATTACTTCTTTAAACACATCAGGAAACGTAGATGTAGGTGGCAATTTAACTGTCACTGGTACAACTACATTTAATGGTGGCACAATTACTATGGGTGATGCTGATACAGATAACGTTGTATTTGGTGCTGATGTAAATTCAAATATATTACCAAACACTGATAACACATTTTCATTAGGTAGTTCATCTAAAAAATGGTCTGACGTAAGAACAGTATTACTTACAACTACAGGTGCTGCTTCATTAGGAAGTACTCTTGGTGTTACAGGTGATGTCGCAGTTAATACGAATAAATTTACAGTAAATGCAACAAGTGGTAATACTGCTGTTGCTGGAACATTAGGTGTCACTGGTGATACTACACTTACAGGAGATTTAGCAGTAAATGGTGGTGACTTAACAACTTCTCAAACAACTTTTAATTTATTAAATTCAACAGCAACTACACTTAATATTGGTGGTGCTGCTACATCTTTAAATCTTGGTGCTGCTTCAGGTACTACAACAGTTGGTAATAATTTAACAGTCACAGGAGATTTAACTGTAAATGGAAATACAACTACACTTAGCACTTCAACTTTAGAAGTAGAAGATAAAAATATATTAATTGCAAAAGGTGCTGCAAACGATGCAGCTGCAAATGATGCTGGAATAGTAGTTGAATCAGGAGATGGAAATAAATCAATTTTATGGAAAGATGCTACTGACGCATTTACATCAAGTGAACATATTGAAACTGCTGCAGGAAAAACATTAGCATTAAGTGGTTCAAGTTCTGGTAAAACAACAATTAACGTTGCTGCGACTGCAAGTGGTACATTAACATTACCATCAACGACTGATACATTAGTTGGAAAAGCAACAACTGATACACTTACAAATAAATCAATTAGTTTAACAACAAATACACTTACAGGAACATCATTAGAATTAGCAACAGCAATTTCAGATGAAACTGGAACAGGTGCTTTAGTTTTCGGAACATCACCAACACTTACAACTCCAGTAATTTCATCAATCGTAAATACTGGTACATTAACATTACCAACATCTACTGATACATTGGTTGGTCGTGCAACTACAGATACATTAACGAATAAATCAATAAGTTTAACTACTAATACAATCACTGGCACATTAGCTGAGTTCAACACAGCATTATCAGGTGATGATTTTGTTTCATTAACTGGTTCAGAAACATTAACAAATAAAACATTAACATCTCCAGTTATTTCAAGTATTACAAATACTGGAACATTAACATTACCTACTTCTACAGATACGTTAGTCGGAAGAGCTACAACTGATACTCTTACAAATAAATCTATTTCTTTAACAACGAATACAATTAGTGGTACATTAGCAGAATTTAATACTGCATTATCAGGTGATGATTTCGTTTCATTAACAGGAACAGAAACATTAACAAATAAAACATTAACATCTCCTAAAATTGGAACTTCTGTTTTAGATACTAATGGAAATGAATTACTTTTATTAACAGCAACTGCATCAGCAGTAAATGAATTAACACTCGCAAATGCTGCAACAGCAAATAGACCAACTATTTCTGCTACAGGAGATGATACAAATATTGGAATTGCTATTACACCAAAAGGAACAGGAAATATTCTTGTGGGAAGTTCAATTGTACCAGTATCTGACGCAACAAAAGATTTAGGAACATCAGCTCTTAGATTTAAAGATTTATATTTATCTGGCAATTCCATCATTATGGGAACTACAAAAATAATGATGCATGCAGATGGTTATTTACAATTTAATACAAACTCAGCAGGTGGATATCCTGCAGGAAATAATGTGTCAGTTGCTACTGCTGCAAATGGAGTTGCTGCAACAAATTCAAATGCTTTAGCTTATTCGATCGCCCTTGGAGGTGCTTAAATTATGCCAGTGTCCACTCGTGAAGGACTTAAAGATTATGCACTTAGAAAATTGGGTGCACCAGTTGTAGAAATTAATGTTGATGATGGTCAATTAGAAGATCGTCTTGATGAAGCACTAGAATATTTCAATATTAATCATTGGGATGGTTCTGAACGTACTTATGTTTCACACTTAGTCACAAATCAAAATATTAGTGACAAATATATTCCTGTTGCGGATATAGTTTATGGTGTAAATAAAGTATTTCCCATATACGCAGGGTCATCAACTAGTAAAAATATATTCGATTTACAATATCAATTAAGATTAAATGATTTGTATGATTTAACATCTACTTCAGTTGTTTATTTTACAACAGTAATGAATCATTTACAATTACTTGATACAATATTAAATGGTCAACCTTTATTTCGTTTTAATCGTTTAACAAATAGATTAAATATAGATATTAAATGGGGAACTGCTGTAAAAGCTGGTGATTATATTATATACGATGGATATAAAGCAATAGATCCAGCTTCATTTACTAAAATGTATAATGAGCCATGGTTAAAATCTTATACCACTGCTCTTTTTAAAGCACAGTGGGGAACTAATTTAAAGAAATTTTCAGGATTAGAACTTCCTGGAGGTGTGACACTTGATGGTGATAAACTATATGCTGAAGCAAAAGAAGAAATTAAAGAATTAGAAGACACATTAGTTGGAAAGAACGCACCATTAGAATTTTCAGTAGGATAAACATATGAGCAGTAGAAATGTTTATTTTACACAAGGGACTGCTAATGAGCAAAACCTAATAGAAGATTTAATTATAGAATCTTTAGGAATTTATGCTCAAACTGTATATTACATACCAAGAAAATATGTAAATAAAGATCAAATTCTTGGTGAAGATACATTAAGTACATTTAATCATGCGTATCCAGTTGAAATGTATTTTGAAAATGTAAAAGATTACGATGGAGCAGGAGCCTTTGTAAGTAAATTTGGTTTAATGATTGAATCATCAGCTACATTAGTTGTAGCAAGAAGAAGATGGAATCAATTAGTAGGTCAATATGGTAATACTATATTAACAAATCGTCCAGTTGAAGGAGATTTAATTTATTTTCCTTTAACTAAAAGTTTATTTGAAATAAGATTTGTAAAAGATAAAGATCCTTTTTATCAATTAGGAAAACTTTACACCTATAAATTACAAGTTGAATTGTTTCAATATTCTTCTGAGAAAATTGATACAGGTGTGCCAGATATTGATGTATTTGAACCATTAAAAACATTTAATACTGATCCTACACGTAATGAAGTAATGTATGTAAACAGTATTACGTTTACAAATCTTGGTGCAGGTTATGCATCAGCACCAACATTAACATTTACTGGTGGAACTCCACTTACAAATGCTACAGCTACTTGTACTATATTAAATGGTAAAATAAATAATGCTACGATTACAAATGTGGGGAATGGATTTAAGAGTGTACCTACAATTACAATAAGTGCACCACCAGCTGGAGGAACTCAAGCTGTTGCTACTTGTACTTTAAATATGAATATTGATAAACAAGGTGGCTTTGGTGATAACGTTTCAGTCAAAGTTGAAAGAGATGCGAATAATAATAAGGTAGCATGGTCTGAAAATAATCCATTTGGAGAATTTTAATCATGTTAAATAAACCACCATATTATCACGAAACAATAAGAAATTGTATTATAGGATTTGCAAAAATATTTTCAGATCTTAAAATTGAAAGAAAAAAAGCAAATGGAACAGTGGAACAAACATTATTAATTCCAATTGCTTATGCTCCGAAAGAAAAGTGGATACAACGTATAGAACAAGATCCTACTCTTTCGAATCAATTAATGACTACTTTACCACGTCTTTCTTTTGAAATGACTGGATTGAATTTAGATGCGACGAGAAAAGTTTCACGTATGGCATCTATTGAAAAGAATAAAACACTTGGAGCTGGAGTAAATACAGCAAATAGAGTATTCGCTCCTGTACCATATAATTTAGATATAAGTTTATACTGTATATCTAAAAATACAGAGGATGGTTTACAAATAGTAGAACAAATTCTACCTTATTTTACACCAGAGTTCACGATGAGTATTCAATCGATGAAGACACCTCTTGATATTGTCACTGATGTTCCTATTATTTTAAATAGCGTGACGTTTGTAGACGAATATGATGGTACTTTTGAGACACGTAGGTTTGTGACATGGACATTAGGTTTTCAATTAAAACTTAATCTTTTTGGATATGCAAACCCAGATGGTAAAATTATATCTAAAACGATTGTTGATATTGGCAATCCAGATAGACAAAACACGATAATAGCTAACCTAAATACAGGTGGAATTACAAGTGAAACATGGGAAGATATATTTAAAACTTCCGAATACGATATAACATAATAGGAAACAAATATGGCAAAACAATTAGTAGGAGTTGGTTCATCGCCTAACGATGGAACAGGTAATACATTACGAGATGGTGGTGTAAAAATCAATTCTAACTTTGACGAATTATATAACGCATTAGGTGGAAACACTGTGCGTGTCGCAATCCCATCATCAGCAATTTCAAATGGTGCTACACTTAAATTTGATGGAACTAATTTCGTACCAAATACAGATATAGATACAAATACTACTTATGCTATTAGTGCTGAAACAGTAGCAAGTGGAGCAAAAGTAAGATTAACAGGATCAGATGCTACAACTGATGATGTATCAGTTTTATCAGCAAATGCTGGACTTACAATTACTCGTACTGATGCAAGCACAATCACTCTTACAAATAATAACCCAGCACCTATTACTTTTTCTTTAAGTGCTGAAGCTATTCAAGCAGGTCAAAGAACAATTCGTTTAACAGGATCAAATGCTTCATTATCTGATATCGCAATTATTGCTGGTACTGGTATGACAATATCAAATCCAACTTCTTCATCTATTACTTTAGATTCAGCGATTTCTTCAGTAGATGGTGCAACTGGTGCAGTTATTACACGTAGAACATATTCTTTTGGTGGTGCTACAACTGCTAATTATCTAGTCACTGGTCCAGGATTACTTACAGCTGGATCAAATGACCCAGATATTATCGCTCAAAGAGGTGAAACAATAAGATTTACAAATACACGTTCAGGACAAATTTTAGAAATAGTTGATGGTTCAAACGTTGCCCCTGCGAATGATTTTATTTCATCACAAGGAGCATCACCAAATATAGCAGATCAAAACCAAACTATTACATTTACAATACCAATGTCTGCTGCTACTGGAAATACATTCGTATATCGTAGTCAGACAAATCCTGCAACGATGTTAGGAAATATAGTAGTTATATAATAAAGGTGGTTCAGGCTTATGCCTACAAATTTTTATAATGCAAATACAGCACTTAAAGCTGTTGGTGTAAAAGTAAAATTTACAAAACAAGAAGTACAAGAATTTCTTAAATGTAAAGAAGATCCAATTTACTTTATAGAAAATTATTGTAAAATAGTTTCGCTAGATTTGGGATTAATTCCTTTCGCTTTATATGATTGTCAAAAAGAAAAAGTAAAAACAATCATGAATAATCGTAAAGTGATTTTAATGGAAGGAAGACAGCAAGGAAAAACTATTACTTCTGCTGCATGTATTGTACATTATACATTGTTTAATGATAACGTCACTGTTGGTATATTAGCAAATAAAGGAAGTACCGCAAGAGAAGTTTTAGATCGTTATCAATTAATGTATGAAAATTTACCTTTATGGTTGCAACAAGGTGTTGTGACATGGAATAAAGGAGATGTAGAATTAGAAAATGGTAGCAAAGTATTTACTTCTGCTACAACACCAAGTGCGATACGTGGTAAATCAGTTAATTGGTTATATATTGATGAAGCTGCAATTATACCGAATCAAATCGCAGAAGAATTTTTTACTTCAGTTTATCCTACTATTATGGCAGGAGAAACTACAAAAATATTATTAAGTTCCACTCCATTAGGATATAATCACTTTTGGAAATTTTGGAATGATGCTGTAAATAATAAAAATGGATTTAAAAATCTTTTTATTCCTTACGATAAGATTCCAGGACGCGATAAAGCTTGGGCTGAATCACAAAGAAAATTACTTGGTGATGTAAAGTTTAATCAGGAAATACTTTGTGAATTTTTAGGAAGTTCACTTACATTGATTAATGGTGAAACTTTAAGAAATTTATCTCCTAAACCATTTACATATTCTAAAGATGGTTTAGATATATTAGAGAAACCTGAACCAAATCACAAGTATGTAATTGTGGTTGATCCAAGTAAAGGAACAGGAAGAGATTATACAGCGATGAGCATTTTTGATATAACAGAAATGCCTTATAAAGTTGTAGGTAAATATCGTTCAAATACGATTAGTATATTACTCGTTCCAAGTATTATAGATAAAATTGGAAGAGATTATAATAATGCTTTTGTATTAATTGAAATTAATAGTGGTGAAACTATACCATATATCTTGCATAATGAATTAGAATATGAAAATCTTATATATGTTGCAAGAGTTAAGAACGAAGGACAAAGAATTACTGGTGGCTTTGGTGATAAATCAAGTGCACTAGGTGTCACAACTGATGTATCTGTGAAGAGAAAAGGTTGTAGCATATTAAAAAATTTAATTGAAAATAATAGTCTATTAATATTTGATTCAACTATTATTAGCGAATTAACTACATTTATCAGCAAAAATGGTTATTTTTCAGCTGACGATGGTTATAGTGATGATTTAGTGATGACGTGTGTACTCTTTGCTTGGCTTACATCCGACGTGTATTTTAGAGAAATAACAGATGTAAACATAAGAAAAGAGTTATATAAAAAACAAATACAAGAGATTGAAGAAGAGTTGACTCCATTTGGCTTCGTAAATGATGGAAATGACCGAGAAAACCCTTCGAATTTTTGAAAAAACTAAATAGGTAAGAGAAAATAGCACGTTTGTCAAGAAACGTGTCAATAATTAAAGAGGAGAGAGCAAATGGCATTCCAATTAAGTCCAGGAGTAATTGTCACAGAAAAGGACTTCACAAGTATAGTTCCTAATGTTGCCACAAGTGCAGGTGCATTTGTAGGTAAATTCGCATGGGGACCAATCGAAGATCCAGTGCAAATTACATCCGAAAACGAATTAGTAGAGAGATTCGGTAAACCAGATGATTCAAATTTTGAATCATTTTTTACTGCAGCTAACTTTTTATCATACTCGAATAATTTATTCGTAGTAAGAGGAAATGGTACAGCAGATAGAAATGCAGTAGTTTCTGGAACCGCAGTTAAAATTAAAAACGCAGAACAATACTTATCATCATATGCAGGTGGTCAAGGAACTGTTGGTGAATTCGCAGCAAAATGTGCTGGTTCACTCGGCAATACATTAAAAGTATCAATGGCTGATAAGTCAACTTTCACAGGTTGGACTTATGAAACAAGCTTTGATAGATCACCAGACACATCAGCATGGGCTACTTCAAATAACGTATCTAATGACGAAATACATATTATTGTAATCGACGAAGATGGTTTATTTACTGGCACAGCTGGTACAATTTTAGAAAAGTTTGAATATGTATCAAAAGCAGTCGGTGCTAAAAAATCAGATGGTTCAAATAATTATTACAGAGATGTAATTAATTCAAATTCAAAATACCTTTGGTGGATGGATCATCCAACACAATCAGCAGAAGTAAATAATGCAGCTAATGGTAGTGCAGTTGCTTGGGGTACTGCTCCAGCAGCACAGCCTTACAAAGACATTACAGCAGTATTAAATGCTTCATTAATTGGTGGTGTTGATGATTATGCAGGTATAACTGCAGGAAACATTCAAACAGGTTATGCTTTGTTTGCAAACGATCAGCTTGACATATCGTTAGTGCTTTTAGGAAAAGCAACAGCAGCAACAGCAACTTACGTAATTAACAACGTTGTAGAAGTAAGAAAAGATTCAGTAGCTTTCATCTCTCCCGAAAGTGCTGGCGGAGTTTATATTTCTGATTCTTCAGCGACTCCAGTGGCAGATATCACAACATATAGAAATGGACTTCCAAGTTCTTCTTATGCGATATTAGATTCTGGTTATAAATTTCAGTATGATCGTTATAATGACAAGTATCGTTATGTCCCATTAAATGGTGATGTAGCAGGTCTTGCCGCAAGAACAGATTATGCTCAAGATCCATGGTATTCACCAGCTGGTGCAAATCGTGGTCAAATTAAAAATGTTGTTAAACTAGCATTTAATCCAAATAGAACACAAAGAGATTCACTTTATCAAAAAGGTGTAAATCCAGTTGTGACGTTTCCAGGAGAAGGAACACAATTATTTGGAGATAAAACTTTATTGTCAGCACCAAGTGCTTTCGATAGAATCAATGTACGAAGATTATTCATTGTATTAGAAAAAGCAATTTCAATTGCTGCAAAAGCTCAATTATTTGAGTTCAATGATGCTTTCACTCGTGCTCAATTTAAAAATCAAATAGAACCATTCTTAAGAGACGTACAAGGTCGTCGTGGTATTACTGATTTTAGAGTTGTGTGTGATGAAACTAATAATACAGCAGAAGTAATCGATAAAAATGAATTTGTAGCAAGCATTTTCATTAAACCTAATCGCTCAATCAACTTCATTAATCTAACATTTGTTGCAGCAAGATCAAGTGTAAATTTTAGTGAAATCGGTGGCTAATACTTAAAGGAGAAACTTAAATGGCTGATATAGCAGATTTTAAAGCACAAATGACTGGTGGCGGAGCACGTCCCAATCAATTTCGTGTTGAGTTAATTTTCCCTAGCTACGTTGTTGCAGGGATTTTGGCGAGTGCACAAGCACAATTTTTATGTAAAGCAGCACAATTACCAGCGAGCACAATAGAGAACATTCCAGTTCAATATCGTGGTCGTGCTGTTAATTTTGCAGGAGAAAGAACATTTGCTCCATGGACTGTCACAATCTATAATGATACAAATTTCAATATAAGAAATGCGATGGAACGTTGGTCAAATGGTATTCAAAATTATCAAACAACTAATGGTCGAGTAAATCCAAGAGATTATCAAACGGATTTAGTAGTAAGACAATTAGATCGTTCAGGTGCAATTATCAAATCATATCGTTTTGTTGATGCTTACCCAATTTCGATTGGTGTAGTTCAATTAGACTATGATACAGCAAATGCAGTTGAAACGTTTGATGTTGAATTCCAATACAACTACTTTGACAGTGATACAGCTTCACGTGATGGTGTAGGAGTGAATATTTCAATTGATACACCAATTGGTTCATTCCCAATTAAAATATAGTATAACAGAGTTTCGACAAGGAACTCAGAAATAGATTATGGCAGAATTATTTGGCTTTGAGATTAAAAGAAAAGCACCGAAAAAAGAAATTAGTTCGGTAGTCACTCCATCTAATTTAGATGGTTCGACGTTGGTAGCAGACGCATCGGCTTATTATGGATTAACACTTGATTTAGATGCGAGTATTAAGGGCGAAAACGATTTAATAAAAAGATATCGTGAAGTTTCTTATTACCCAGATGCTGATAATGCGATTGAAGACATTGTAAATGAATCAATTGTATTAGATAGTCAACGTATGTCAGTTGACGTAGTTTTAGATGATCTAAAAGCTTCAGATAATATTAAAGATGCTATAAGAAAAGAGTTTGAAGAAGTTTATAAATTATTACAATTTGATTTACGTGGTCACGATATATTTCGTACATGGTATGTTGATGGAAGACTATACTATCATATAGTTATAGATCCAAAGAATACTAAAAACGGAATTAATGAATTAAGATTCATAGATCCACGTAAAATACGTAAGATTAAAAATTATAAAAAAGAAAAAAACGATAAGGGTGTTGACGTAGTAAAAGAAATAGAAGAATACTACATTTATAATGATAAAGGAATTACTGATAGTTTAGCAACAGGTATTAAACTATCTTTAGATTCAGTTGTATTTGCTCCATCAGGATTAACTGATTTAAATTCTGGTATGATATTATCGCATTTACATAAAGCGATAAAACCAGTAAACCAGTTAAAAATGGTAGAAGATAGTATAGTAATCTATCGTATATCAAGAGCACCTGAACGAAGAATATTTTATATTGATGTTGGTAATCTGCCTAAGTTAAAAGCAGAGCAGTATGTAAACGACATCATGAATAAGTTTAGAAATAAAGTTGTATATGATGCATCAACAGGTGAAGTACGAGATGATCGTAAACACATGTCAATGCTTGAAGATTTTTGGATGCCAAGAAGAGAGGGTGGTAGAGGAACTGAAATTACTACACTTCAAGGTGGACAAAATTTAGGTGAGATAGCTGATGTACAATATTTTCAAAAGAAATTATATCAATCTTTAAATGTTCCTGTCACAAGATTATTAAGTGAGACAGGATTTAATTTAGGAAGAGCAAGTGAAATAAGTCGTGATGAATTAAACTTCCAAAAATTTATTGATAGATTAAGACGTAAATTTAGCACTATATTTTACAGTATTTTAAGAGTGCAATTAATTCTAAAAGGAATTATTAAAGATGCAGAGTGGGATCAATTCAGTCAAGATATTCGCTTTGATTTTTTAAGAGATAATTTCTTTACTGAATTAAAAGAAAACGAGATATTATCTCAAAGAATTAATATGTTAAATTCTATTGAACAATATATTGGAAAATATTATAGTATCAGTTGGGTGCGCAAAAATATTCTGAGACAAACAGAAGATGATATTGCGAAAAATGATAAAGAAATAGCAGGCGAGCAAAGCGAACTGCAAGATTTAAAAGTAGCTCAAACTGCTGAAACAGATGATGAAGCAATAGATGCAGAGCAAGATGAACAGAATTTTGAATCTCCTATTACTGATGAACCACAACAGGAACAAAAATAAATTAAAGATAATTTTATGAATATAAGCAACGAAAACCTTGAAAATGAACTTTTAGAAGAAATAGAAAATCTTTTAGAACAATTCGATGAAGTAGAGGAAATAGAATTACCAGACGACTTAGAATTACAAGAATTACAAGAAGCAAATGTTTATTCCGTAATTGCAACTAAACAGGATTCTTCAAGAGATTTTAGACGTGACGCAAATGATAAACTCAATACTATTGGGAAAAAACGTGCTGAAATATATAAGAGAAAAATTTATGCTAAAAATCCACAAGATGCAATAGCTAAATTTAAAAAATTGCAAGGAGCAGACAGTAAATATATAAGAGAACCAAGAGTAGTTAGCACAGTTCCAGCTAAAAAGGATGATGTTAAAAGTTTAAATAAACATAATGCTCATATTAGAGTAGTCACTAAAACTGATAAAGGATTAAAACCAGGATTTAGAAATAAAAGTGGAGAATTAGAACACCCAGATAGAAAACTCCATAAAAATCTTAAAAATCTTGCTCCTATTAAAAGAGCAGTGTATACGAATTTAAGCAAGAAAGGGGACGCAGATGATCATATAGAAAATCCAAAATACAACCCTATTTATAGAAATATAAAGCGTCATCTAGGAGAAGGAAAAATTATGAAACAAAAAATTAAAGACTTAATTGATAATATAGAAATAGGAAATGCTGAAGCAATTAACTCATCATTTTCAACAGTAATGGCTGAAAAAGTATCAGCAAGATTAGATAGTTTAAAGCAAGAAGTTGCTAATACAATATTTAAAGATAAAGAAACTAATAATTAGGAGTAAAGGTTAATGGCTGTCACAAAAACAATATTAAAGAAAGCAAAACACGAAGTTGTTGTTAAGTTTGCTAATGATACAGGAAGTGCTCAAACATCTACTTTTGATTTAGATGTAGATGCTTTACTTTCAACTGAAGTTATTGAAGGAACTGTAAAAGTAAATATAGTTGAATTAACTTGGTCTGGTCTTTCAGGTAGTACATTCAATCTTACAAGAAACTCTGTAAAAATATTTGCAGCAGTTGGCGATAACCCAGATCAGTTTATACTTTCAGGATTTGTTGACGGACAAGAAAATACATCTGATATAGTTTGTAGTATGAGTGGAGAAATTTATCTTTACTTAACATTACGTAAAAATTCAGGATTTGAAACTAAAATAGAGACAGCACAATTTGGTTCTTATGATGATCCTGCTGCTAGAGGTAGTTAATTAAATGAAGCTTATAAGAGAATTTACAGAATCAGTAAAATACTTAATTGAATCTCCAGTAGCTGGAGAAACAGGTAAAAACTATTTTATTGAAGGAGTATTTTTACAAGGCGAAATTAAAAATCGTAATGGTAGAATATATCCTATGGAAATAATGAAAAAAGAAGTTGAGAGATATACAAAAGAAAATATTGACAAAAATCGTGCGTATGGTGAATTAGGTCATCCTGATTCCCCAACTATCAATTTAGATAGAGTATCGCATATGATAAAAGGATTGAAGCTTGAAGGCAATAATTTTGTCGGAAAAGCAAAAATAATGGATACACCATATGGTAAAATCGTTAAGAGTTTAATTGACGAGGGTGCTAATTTAGGTGTTTCATCTAGAGGGATGGGATCGTTAAGAGCAAAGAATGACGGAACTCAATTAGTACAAGATGACTTTATGCTTGCAACAGCAGGTGATATAGTCGCTGATCCATCAGCACCAGATGCATTTGTGCGTGGTGTTATGGAAGGAAAAGAGTGGGTGTTCGTTGATGGTAAATTCGTTGAGAAAGACATAGAGCAAGTACGTAAAGAGATAAGTAATACTAACAGAATAGCATTAGCTGAAGCTCAAGCAATACAATTTGCTAACTTTCTTAAGAAAATAAAATAACTAAATATGAATGGAAAACCATTCTTTACATTTAAATTAGGAGAATATAAATGAAAATCGAAGAAACTATCGCTAATCTTTTAAAAGAAGCGAATAAAGCAAAGTCACTTTTATCTGAACAAGATAAAGAGGGATCAGCTTATGCTATTGGCATGGCCAAAGCTAAAGAAATTACAGGTGATGAACCACCTCTTGAAAAAGAAACAATCAAAAAAGCACACGATATTGCTAAAGGTATTCTTAAAAAAGAAGAAACAGAAGAAGAAAAGAAAAAAAGAGAAGAAGAAGAAAAGGCAAAAGCAGAAGCAGAAAAAGCATCTATGAAATCTGAATCAGAAGCGACTCCTAACGCAGATGATAAGAAAAAAGAAGATGACGAAAAAGCTAAAGCTGAAAAAGATAAAGAAGCAATTAAAGAAGTAGAAATGACTGACGACGAGAAGAAAAAAGCTGAAGACGAAGCAAAAGCAAAAGCTGAAAAAGAAAAAGCTGAAGTAAAAGAAGCTGAATTAACAGATAAACAAAAAACTTTACCACCTGCATTGCAAAAAGCAATTAAGGATAAAGAAGAAAAAAAAGCTGTTAAGGAAGAGACTGAAGAAGAAAAAGCTAAGAGAGAAGCTGAAGAAAAAGCTAAAGCTGAAAAAGAAAAAGAATCTGTTAAAGAGGAAACAGAAGAAGAAAAGAAAAAAAGAGAAGAAGAAGAAAAAGCTAAGGCTGAAAAAGAAGCAGTCAAATCAGAGTCTGACGACAAAGAAAAAGATGAAGATGAAAAAGAAGAAGATGAAAAAGAAATGAAATCTGAATCTGAGTCAGAAGAAGATGATGAAGAAAAAATTAAAGATAAAAATGCTAAGAAACCAGACGAAGTGAAAATGAACGAAAAAACTAATGAATCAGTTAAAGTAGATGTATCTGCTGACGTTGAAGCATTATTAAAAGGTGAAACACTATCAGAAGATTTTAAAGCAAAAGCAAAAGTAATATTCGAAAACGTAGTAATCAATAGAGTAAAAGATGAGATTGCTCGTATTTCAAATGAATTGAAAACTGAAAATGTTAAAAACATGTCAGTTATCAAAGAGAGCCTGATTGAAAAAGTTGATGGATATCTCAGCTATGTAGTTGAGCAGTGGGTCTTACAAAATGAAATCGCTCTTGAATCAGGTATTAAGACTGAAATACTTGAAGACTTTGTAAGTGGTTTAAGAAACTTATTCGAAGACCATTACATTGAAGTACCAAATGAAAGATTTGATGTACTTTCTGATCTTCAAGATAAACTTAATACTACCAAGAAAAACCTTGATGAAGCAACAGCTGAAAATGCTAAAATTACAAAAGCATTTAGTGATTTACGTAAAAATGAAATCATATCAGCAGTTTCAAAAGATCTAGTGTCAACAGATGCAGAAAAACTTAAATCGTTAGCTGAAGAGTTATCGTTTGAAGATGATGCATCTTTTGAGAAAAAAGTACAGACAATAAGAGATAATTATTTCTCAGCATTGTCTGCAACTCAAAATTCTACTAAATCAATAGTAGATACAATAGTGACTGATGAGCCAATCGTTATAAACGAGTCAGCTAAAATAACTGACGTAAAAATAGCTGCATATGCAGAATTATTAACTCGCTCAAAGAAATAAATTTAAACAACAATAATAACGGAGAAACAAAATGAAAAATAGATCAGATCTATTAAAAAAATGGGCTCCAGTATTAGATCACACAGGTGTAGCACCTATTAAAGATGCTTACCGAAAAGAAGTGACAGCAGTTCTTCTAGAGAACCAAGAGCGTTCTATCAATGAAGAAAAGCAAGCACTTTTTGAAGCAACTCACGCTAACCAAGCTGCAGCGATGCCAGACAGTGGTGGAGTAGCTAAATTTGATCCAATACTTATCTCATTAGTTCGTAGAGCAATTCCACAAATGATCGCTTATGACATTTGCGGAGTTCAACCTATGACACAACCAACTGGCTTAATATTTGCTATGAAAAGCAGATATACGTCACAAGGTGGTACAGAAGCATTATTCAACGAAGCTGATACAGACTTCGCTGGTACAGGCACACATGCTGGCTCAAACCCAGTATCTGGTGGCTATACAACAGGAACTGGTTTAGCAACTACTGATGCTGAAGGATTAGGCGATGCGACTGCGTTCAATCAAATGGCGTTTTCAATCGAGAAAACTTCAGTGACTGCGAAAACTCGTGCTTTAAAAGCTGAGTACACAGTTGAATTAGCACAAGATCTTAAATCAGTTCATGGTTTAGATGCTGAAAGTGAATTATCAAATATCCTATCTACTGAAATCCTTGCGGAAATCAATAGAGAAGTAATTAGAACAGTTTACACATCAGCTAGAACTGGAGCTCAAGTCGGCACAACAACTGCTGGTACTTTTGATCTTGATGTAGATTCAAATGGAAGATGGTCAGTTGAGAAATTCAAAGGATTATTATTCCAAGTAGAAAGAGAAGCAAACGTTATAGCACAAGAAACACGTAGAGGAAAAGGTAATTTTATTATCGCTTCTTCTGATGTTGCAAGTGCATTAGCAATGTCAGGTGCTTTAGACTATACACCTGCTCTTTCAACTAATCTAAATGTAGATGAAGCTTCTACAACTTTTGCTGGTGTCCTTAATGGTCGCTACAAAGTGTTCGTAGATCCATATTCTGCTAATAATGCAGCAACTCAGTTGCTATTAGTAGGATATAAAGGTAGTTCAGCATTTGATGCTGGTATCTTCTATTGCCCATACGTTCCATTACAATTGGTACGTGCAGTAGATCCTTCTACATTCCAACCAAAAATAGCGTTTAAGACACGTTATGGTATGGTAGCGAACCCATTCGCAGGATTAACATCAAATACTAACTTCTACTACAGAAAAGTAGCAGTGACAAATTTAATGTAATCTAAGGAAGTTGATTATATAATTTTAAGGGGGGGATGAAAGTCTCCCCCTTTTTCATTTAAACTAAATAATTATACTATGGCTCTTAAAACTATCAATAAACCAAAAAATATTAATCCTCTTAATCCTAACGGATTTTCGTTTGCATTCGCACGTATTCCAAATGTAAACTATTTTGTTCAATCGATTAATATACCTGATCTTACATTAGGTGAAGTTATTCAATCAACACCACTTTCTGATGCTTACATTCCTGGTGAAAAACTTGCTTATGGTGTTTGTAATTTAGAATTTATTGTAGATGAAGATATGGAAAATTATCTTGCACTTTATCGTTGGATAGTTGCTTTAGGTAAACCAAGAAATTATGAACAATATTTAAATTTTCCAACTACTGATACAGAAGCTTATAAAGCAAATTTAAAAGAATTAGCAAAAAATTATTCAGATGGCACACTATTAATACTAAATAATAATAACGCAATTAGTAAAATAATTACGTTCAAAGATATGTTTCCAACAGGGTTGTCGTCGATTGTATTCGACTCGAAAAACACTGATGTGACTTATATAACAAATAGCGTGACTTTAAGATATAGTTATTTTACAATACAGAGTCCTACTTCTCCGACAGTCTACTAATCAATTTAAAGAAAGAGACTGTTTAATGCAAAAAGTATTCATTACATTATTCATTTGCTTAATCGTATTATTATACGATCTTAGGTACACATTTGCTTCAGAACAATATGTACCATATCCTAGAGAATCCGAAATACAAGAAATTCCAGTCACATGTACCTCAGCAGAATTACTTGATAAACATTTACAAAGTGGAAAATGGTTTCCTACTAAAACCTATAATGGACGTATGGAAGCACGAGTAGATGGGTCTGTTGTTTTTGTAATAATTGAATATCGAAATAGTAGAAACCCAAAACAAACAATTGTGACATTAACTGTTCCATCAGGCGAAAGTTGTGTAATGTATCACGTTTTTGATGAAAAAATAGTCAAATAGAGACTTTACTTACAAGCTTTTTTATAGTATAATAAGCTTTATGACACTTGAAGAAATACAAGAACAATGGAAGCAAGACTGTATAATAGACGATAATCATTTAGATCGAGAGTCTGTTCGCACACCTGTGCTTCATTCAAAATATTTAAACCTACTCATTTCATATAAACATCGTATTACATCAGCTCAATCTGAATATAATGTTATGCGTGTAAAGAAATTTAGATACTATCGTGGTGAAATGAGTAAGGGTGAATTAGAACTTGCTGGCTGGGAACAGTGGCAAGGTATAAAACCATTAAGAAATGAAATGGATGAATTTCTAAATGGTGACGCAGATCTTATTAAAAATAAACTTAAAATTGATTATCTACAAAGCATACAAGAACTTCTTGAATCTATATTACAGCAGATCAAGTCACGAGATTGGATTATAAGAAATGCACTCGAGTGGAAGAAGTTTATTAGTGGTGCTTAATGTCTCAAGATACTAAATCTCAAATTACAATCGAAAACTATACTGAAACACACGTTCGTGTATTCTCAGAAGATTTAGGTATAGAAAAAGAAATTTCCGAATATTTTACATTTTACGTTCCAGGAGCCCACTTTACACCACAATTTAGAGCACGTATATGGGATGGTAAAACACGTCTTTATGACTTACTTCGTAAAACAGTTTATACTGGTTTAATTCCATATGTACGTAAATTCGCCTTTGAACGTGGTTATACTATATCTGAAATTGGGTTTCCAAAGTATATTGAACCTATTACAGAAGAAGAGATTAAAACTTTTATAGATTCATTAAATATAACCTCTAAAAACGATCCAAGTTTAATAGTAAGAGACTATCAGTATAATGCGGTTTATTCCGCTTTAAAGCAACGAAGAGCACTATTGTTGAGTCCGACGGCTAGTGGTAAGAGTCTGATCATGTATTCTATACTTCGTTGGTATTTGACGTTAAAAAACAATAAGAAATGCTTGATTATAGTTCCAACAACTAATCTAGTGGAACAGTTGTATAAAGACTTTGATGACTATTCAACTAAGAATGGTTGGAAAGTAGATAATTATATTCAAAAGCTTTATTCAGGGTTTTCAAAAGAACTTACAAAGAATGTATTAATTACTACTTGGCAAAGCATTTATAAATTACCAAAAGCTTTTTTCGAACAGTTTGATGTAGTTTTTGGAGACGAAGTTCATAAGTTTAAAGCAAGAAGTCTTATTACAATAATGGAAAAATGTAATAATGTAAAATATCGTATTGGTACAACTGGAACAATCGATAATAGTAAAATAAACAAATTAGTACTCGAAGGACTTTTTGGTATTGTATCAAAAGTCACAACTACATCTGATTTAATAGACCAAAAAAAATTAGCAGATTTAAAAATTATTTGTTTACTCCTTTCATATGATGATATATCACGTGAGGGAAGAAAAAATAACGTTTATTCAGACGAAATAGATTGGTTAGTTTCTTGTGATAAAAGAAATAATTATATTACTAATCTTGCACTTAACTGTAAAGGAAATACTTTAATACTTTACCAATACGTTAAAAAACACGGAATCCCTTTATACGAGAAACTAAATAGATTAGAGAAAAAGTATAATAAAAAAATATATTTAATCTCTGGTGATACAATTGTTTCTGATAGAGAACAAGTAAGAGATATTGCAGCAGATACAAACAACTGTATTATAGTTGCAAGTTATGGAACTTTTAGTACAGGTGTGAATATACCGAGTATTGAGAACATTATATTAGCGAGTCCAATTAAGAGTAAGATACTTAATTTACAAAGTATTGGGCGAGGATTGCGATTAAATAAGAATAAAACTACTTGTAATTTGTTTGATATTGCTGATGACTTATCTTATAAGAAATGGAGAAATCATACTTATAGACATTTGTTATCCAGAATACAAACTTACGAAGAAGAAAAATTCAACTATTCATTAGTAGAGGTAAAATTAGATGCATCAACAATCAACACCACCGAGAGTAATCAAATCGAGTGAAGATTTTGTTATTGTAAGATTATCAACTGGAGAATCAATTTTGGCTATTCGTTTAAAAGAAGATGAAAGAGAAATCACAATCGAATATCCATTTGCACTCAAGAATTATCCAAGAATTACTAGACAAGGTGGAATTATAGAACAAGTGACAGCAGGACCATATTGCAGTTTCGCCGAAAATAGAACTTTCACATTCCCGAAGAAAGACGTTTTTTTCATAAAAAAATTACATTCTTTCGCAATACCATTTTTTATGTCTTTATACAATCAACACGAAAGACTCGTGTCAATGGGATCGTATGATGACTTAATGAATAGATTTATGGATAAACAGGAAATGGCTAATTTGAGACAAGACGAACAATTTCCAGAGTCACAGTCAGAAGAAGAATATACAAGTAGATTCGATAGTGAAACCGAAGAGATGACTGCAGAAGAATTAGATGATATAAGAGAAATATATAATCAGATTAAGAGTAAAGATAAGAAAGTAATACATTAATTAGTATCAAACCTCCACAGGTGTTATTATAATATGACAAAAATTGTAAGTAAAGCTATAAATAAAGAAATGTTTAATTTTTTAAAAAAATTTCAATCACTACTTAAACAATTGCCAGAGTGGGTAATACTTCTCAATGCATTTATTAATCTATCTTTTATACCATTGCTTGTGTTTACAAATGCTTGGACGTCATTGGGGTCATTAGTACTTGCATTTAAAGTATGTGCTCCTTTATTCTTAGCACTTGGTGTTATTAATGGACTTATCTTATTTTTATACTACTTAGAAGATGAAATAGATTAAACTTTAAGTAGTAAAACACTTTACTTACAATATATTTTAAAGTATAATATGTGTTCATTTACTTTTTAATATTTAAATCCTTTATTATGAATAAAAAAATCAAAGAACCAAAAATACATTACGTCAATAATGCTGAATTTCTTAAAGCATTGATTCAATGGAAAAAAGATTGTGTTGACGCAGAAGATAGTGGCGAACCACATCCCCCACGCATTCCTAATTACATAGGTGAATGTATTTTAAAAATAGCAACAAGACTTTCCACACGTCCGAATTTTAATAATTACACATATCGTGATGATATGATATTAGATGGTATTGAAAATTGTATTCAATATCTTCATAACTTTGATCCAACCAAATCTAAAAATCCCTTTGCTTATTTTACTCAAATCATATACTACGCATTCTTAAGACGTATTATGAAAGAGAGAAAACAAGCTTATATTAAAACTAAAATTCTTACTTCTCTACCACCTACTTTTTTCCAAGAACTTGGTATGAATGATGATGAAATATCAGAGTCAGAAAGAAACTTTGATAAATTTATTGGTAAGATGAGTCAAGCAATAGAAAGCCAGAATAACTTTGATGAATGGTTAGTTAAAAAATCTGTTGCTCGAAAAATAAAAAATAATATTGAAACGATTGATTTAGATAATGACAAAGATAGCGATTATAACTGATACACACTTTGGTGTTCGTAATGACATTAGTCATTTTTTAGAATCTCAAAATAAGTTTTTTGATGAAACTTTTTTTCCTAAAATAGACGAATTAAAGATAGACACATTATTACACTTAGGTGATGTATTTGATAGACGTAAATACATCAATTACTATACATTGAAAAAAAGTAAAATATTTTTCTTCGATAAGTTGAAAGAAAGAAACATTACCATGTATGTTGTAATTGGTAATCACGACACATACTTCAGAAACACAAATGAGATTAATAGTATATCTCTTCTTTTAAACGAATATCCAAATATAAAAATTCTATACGAACCTCAAACACTTCAAATAAAAGAAACAATATTCTGTAATATTCCATGGATATGCGAAGACAACAAAGATAAATGCTGGGAAGAAATTAAAAATACAAAAGCAGAAGTTTGTATTGGTCATTTTGATATTCAAGGATTTGAAATGCATACTGGTGCACCATCTAAAGATGGAGTGCCAAAAGATAAATTTATGAAATTTGATTTACTTATGTCAGGTCATTTTCATCATCGTTCGCAACACGATAATATTAGTTATTTGGGTGCTCCATATGAAATGACTTGGGCTGATTATAATGATAAAAAAGGGTTTCATATATTTGATACAGCAACACGTCAATTAGAATTTATACAAAATACAAATACAATGTTCTTAAAAGTAGAATATGATGAATCTTATTTTGCTGAAAATCCACCTAACTTTGAAGACTATCGAAACAAATATGTGAAAGTAATTATAACAAATCGTAAAAATTTATTAAAGTTTGATACATTTATAAAGAATCTACACAATCATAATCCCTATGATGTAAAAATACTTGAAACATTTGTTGACTTTTCATCTGCTAATGTATCTGATGAGATTAACGTAGAAGATACTATTAGCATATTAAATGGCTATGTTGATACAATTACAACTAGTGTTGAAAAAAATAAACTTAAATTGTTTTTAAATTCACTTCATGCTGAAGCGATTGCAAGTGAAACTATTGCTAAAGAATGATAATATTTCATAAATTAAAATGGCGTAATTTCTTATCAACAGGTAATGTTTGGTGCGAAATACAATTAAATAAGACAAGAAGTACAATTGTGGTAGGTAAGAATGGTGATGGTAAATCAACTATGCTTGATGCTCTTACTTTTGTTTTATTTGGTGAACCATTTAGACAAGTAAAGAAAAATCAATTAATTAACTCAATTAATGGTAAAGCTGCTGAAGTGGAAATTGAATTTTCCTCTGGTACTAATACCTATAAAATAAAAAGAGGAATTAAACCTAATATATTTGAATATTATGAAAATGGAATATTACAAAATCAATCAGCAGCAATTAGCGATTGTCAAAAGAAAATAGAAGAACAAATACTTAAAATTAATTATAGAACATTCTGTCAAGTTTGTATTTTAGGATCTGCTTCTTATATTCCTTTTATGCAATTACCTACAAATCAACGTAGATTAGTAATTGAAGATATTTTAGACATTGGTATTTTTAGCAAAATGAACGAAATACTTAAAATAAGAGCAATAGATACTAAATTGGGATTAATTGATGTAAATAAAGATATAGAAATAGCTAAATCAAACATACAAGCACAAAAAACTATACTTGAAAATTTATCAGTTTCTAAGCAAGAAAATATAATTAAGATAGATGAAAAAATAGAAAAGTATAGAGAAGATATAAAAGAAATACAAAACAAAATATTTATATTAAATAAAAGAATTTCAGAAATTGATAGTCTAACAACAGATTCACTAGATGTATTTGATCGTATAGACAAAGCAAGAAAACTAATCGCTATAAACGAAAGTCGTGTTGCTGAAATACAAGAAAAAATAACATTCTTTAATGAGAATGAAAATTGTCCTACTTGTGAATCGCCTATACAGCATAAACAACACGCACTAGGTAAACTAGAAAAAGAAAAAGAAGATATACAATCTAGACTCTTTAAGATGTTAGAAGCTTTAACAACTGGAGAAACTAGAGCAAGAGAGATAAAAACATTATTTAACGAAAAAATAGAAATTAATAACGAAATATCTAATTTAAATACTAGTGTGAAATTTACTGAAACTAATATTCAAAATAGCATAGATGAAAAACTATCATTATCTAACACAACTAACGACACTAATAAGTATAAAGATAAAATTAAAGAATTAGCAGAACATGCATTAATTAATGTTGATAAAAAGAACAACTTAATGCAGATTGTAGAATTAGAAAATACTTCTAAATTACTATTACAAGATTCAGGTGTTAAAACTGCGATTATTCGTAAGTATTTACCTGTAATGAATAAGTTAATAAATAAATATTTACAAGCAATGGACTTTTATGTTCATTTTGAATTAGATGAGAACTTCACTGAGACGATACGTTCAAGGCACAGAGATGAATTCACTTATGATAGTTTTTCAGAGGGTGAGAAGATGCGTATCGACTTAGCTATATTGTTTACATGGCGACATATAGCTAAAATGAAGAACAGTATTAATACATCTTTATTAGTACTGGATGAAATATTTGACTCATCTTTGGATGCATCAGGTGTGGATTATTTCTTAAACATAATTTCACAATTAGATTCTCAAGTCAATGTTTTCGTAATTAGTCATAAGGGTGATACTCTAATTGAAAAATTTATGAGTACTATTAAATTTGAGAAGAAAAATGACTTCTCTACAATTGTAAATGCATAAACTATGAAAAAATATAAAAAAAATAAACATGTAAAAATAAATCCTTTTACAAACCAACCTAGTGAAAAACCAATACGTGAAGGAGTATCAACACAAACAAATGATGTTGATAGAAAAGATGAATCTAAAACTGTTCTTAGAGACAAACAACATCACTTATATTTTAAATTAAAGTTAATTGAAAACTGGATATATGAAAAAAAGCATCGTAAGTTTTTGATGGATTCTGAGCCAAATATAAAAGACTTAGAATTAAAACAACATAATATGAAACATGAATATGAACGTGTTTCTAAGGCATTGAAAGAAAGTAAATAATGAGCGATATAAAAGAAGTTATATGGGATTCAGTGGATGAAAATGGTAATCCAATAAATCCAAGATTAGCTACACCAGAAGAAATAGAAACAAAAAGCAAATCAAAAGGAATACCTATTATAGAAGAGTCTTTTGATAAACGTATTATAAAACCAGAACCAATTAAAATAGAAGTTGACAAAATAACAAGTAGTGTTGATGGAAAAGAAATTTTAACACCAGTAAGAACTACTGATGGCTTAATACCATGGAACGATCCACGTTTAAAAACTCCACCTAAAGAATGGGACTTTAAAAAACCAGTAGAAGAAGCAGCACAATTAGGTTTGTTGTTAATTAAAGTAGCACAAAAATTAAATGGTGCTGGTCTTTCAGCGAATCAAATAGGAATAGACGCAAAAGTATTCGCAATCACAGTAATTGAAAATTATCAGTATGCTGCGTTTAATCCAGTAATATTAGAATCATCAGAAGAAACTGAATTAATGGAAGAAGGATGTTTATCTCGTCCAGGATTGTGGTTAAAGATATCAAGACCAAAAAAAATTAAAGTTAAATATTTCACATTTAAAGGCGAAGAAGTAATGACTGAATTAGATGGGTATCAATCTAGAGTATTTCAACATGAGTACGATCATATGTTAGGGATAGACTTTACTCAAAGAGTAGGTAAATTAAAACTAGATATGGCTTTAAAAAAACTTCAAAAACAATTAATCAAAGCAGCAACCACTCAACAATTAGAGTATGACGCTAAATTAAGACCTGTATTAAGGATTCCTGACTAGTTTACTTGCAAGAAAAAATATAGTATAATATATCTATAATTAACTAAAAAAATATTATTATTATGGACTCGAGATTTGATCACATAAATTCCCTTAATAAACAAAAACAAGCATTCGAACACCAATTAAGATTACAAAAAGAAAAAGACATGATGTATGCAGAATTATCTCGTGTTGGTATTATATTTGGTGTTGGTTTCGCAGCAGGATTATTATTCAATGTCATATTCTTTTAAATCACATACTGAATTAAATAAACCTTTGACTGAATACATTTCAACAATCACTGATAAAAAAGACATTTCTAAAATACCGATCGAATCGATTAATGATTTTTTAAATGGTTTAGAGTCATTTTTAGAAGAATCAGCAAGTAATTAAGGCGAAATTAAGGCGAGATTAAAATAAGTCATTGATTTATATATCTTTTTAATTTTTCCATAATTATATACTTTTAGATCGAAATATAGTAGAATATACGTATATATTATGAATAAAAAAGATTTATTAGCGAAACTACTTTCTACTGAAAATATAACTGTTTTAAGACAGCCAGTTGCGACTGCTTCTTTTAACATTGAATCTAGAGTTCTTACTCTTCCTATCTGGAAGAACCTTTCCGAAAATATTGAAAACATGTTAATAGCCCATGAAGTGGGTCATGCACTTTACACTCCATTTAGACAAAAAGAAACAAAAGAATTTAATGATAATAAACTATTACATTCTTGGGCTAATGTAATTGAAGATGTTAGAATTGAAAAGAAAATTCAAAACGAATATCCAGGAATTAAAAAAGATTTCATTACAGCTTATAAAGAACTAATTGATAAAAATTTCTTTGGTGTTAAAGGTAGAGACCTAGCAAAAGAACAATTTATCAATAAAGCAAATTTATTTTATAAAGCTGGTTATAACTGTGGTGTTAAATTCACAGCAGAGGAATATGGCTATATTAAAGAAATGGATAATTGTGAAACGTTTGATGATGTTATGAAGTTAGCAAGAAAACTTACTGCTTATTCTGTTGCTAAAAACGAATTAGAAAAACAAGCTTTAGAAAAACTTGCTGCACTTTATTTAGATAATGGTGATGAAAATGATCAAGGTGCTGAACTTAAAGATTCTTTAAAAGATTTACTTATGAATGAAATAGAAGATGGAATGTCTGGAAATGAATCGGTATCAAATCCGAGTGTTTCTGAACAAGATGTTCTTAATACAGTCCAAGACAATTTTGATAAAATGTTATCAAAACATACAAGTAATAATGAATTTGTTATAGTTGATTATAAGCCAAAATTTACTGTAGGATTTGATCCTTATGTACCATATACAAAATATATGGCAGA
>SXGQ01477667.1_pt1 | contig 63509 bp, 89 predicted proteins | sample 3178371 | NCBI WGS metagenome assembly SXGQ01 (sample SAMN11356859, study PRJNA531348) | freshwater metagenome | isolation source: freshwater sample F1-20 | place: China: Fuxian Lake, Yuxi | collected 2017-12-25
CGCTGCGCCTTCATAGTCGGTGCGGTTGTTCTTTATTCTTATCGAAGAACGCTGGTAATTCCCGACTCCAGTGTTGAACGCAAAACTGACCACAGCGTCGAAGCTTGACTGACGGCCAATAAGATTAGGAGACATTCTAAGTACACCGCGTTCAAAACGGACGAGATCATCCTCAAAAAAGCGATCAATCTCCTCCTGCGACCAAGCACGATTATCTTGGGCTGCGAGTGGGTAGTCCTTGCGAAGGATGCCGGTATAGCCATCTTTCCTCAATACGGGTAGCTTGATCTGATCTTGGTATAGCACATGGCCGTAGCCAATCGTCCAAATATGAGCAGGGCATAAGTAAGGCTTAAGGCTTTTACCCTCAAAGCGGTGCATCAAGTCAATGCCTGCCTGCCCTGTTTTCACTTCTTATTCCAACTTCTAGAACCGAACCAAAATCCAATAATGCCGCCAAGCATTGCCATCTCATCGTCCGAGAAGATAATCTCAGCAACCTTGATCAGGTCGTCCATGGATTGCACAAGATGAGGATGCTGCCAAACGTAATACGCAAGCACCGCATTAACGGCGATGAGTTCTAGGATTAGCAAGTAAGTGACATTAGGACGTACCGTGCCAATGTAGTTAACAACCCACCTACTGGACTTCTCAATGATTTGTTTGTCATGATCCAGCGCGGCCACGGTCATTTGCGCGTCAGTCTGCATGGCAATCTGATCGGTGCGTATCTCTTCCACTCGCTGTTGGGCTATATAACCTTCCTTGGCAAGTGCTAATTCCCGCTCGGACTGAATCCGTGCAAGCTCAAGCTCATGGGCCTGGTCAGCTTTGTTTTGGAAGTAATCAAGAAGTTTGGGTAGGCCAGAGATCAGTAGCCCGCCAAGCGTTGAGAGAAGTGAAAGCATGATTAACCTTTAGCCGTTACGATGTCGGCACCCTTCTTAACCGTCACCTTGCTGCCTTCAACATCAACCTGCATAGGTGGTTCAGCACGATCAAGCTTGTCCAAACGTGTGATGAGATCCTTGATGACTTCAAACTCAGGCTTTTCCTGCTTTGGCGCAGTGCCTGCAATGCCATTCAGCATTTGAATAAGTGCAGTAAGTGAAGCACCAAGCAAGCCCATGACGGCTGCAATTTTTTCACCTTCGAGGAATAACGATGCACCGACACCCACAAGTACGATCAGGAAGATATAAAGCAGCCCATCTTCGCCAATGGCTTTTCCTGCTACTTCTTTGGCCGAGTCTTGCGCTTTTAGCTCTTCAAGCCGGATCTTGGCCTGCGCTTTTAATACGGCTAACTCGTGGGTTTTATCGTCCATTATTTTGCTATCCTAATAAAGCCACAATAACCGGGATAACCGTCTTGAGGAAATGACTCCAATTCATACCGCTACTTTACGAATAGCTCTTGCAATCAAAGATTGCGTCTTGGAGTTATTGAATTGACTGCCATCAAGAAAGTCGATTCGTGTGGCAGTCGTTAGGCCAGAGCCAGGATTGGTTGACGTCCAAGTTCTTAGATTGGTCGCAAACGCTTCCGACCCACCTGACTGAAATGCAGAGACACTAGTCTGCGCCGGAGTTCCTGTCGTGTAGTTAGAACCTCTAGCAGGTACTGAATATGGGTTAGAGCCGTTCGTTGTAACGTTTGACTGTGTTGTTGGCTTGAGGTTGTAGTAACAAATCTCCAACTCATAAAGAGCAGGTAGATACCAATCCGAGTAACCATTGATCGTTAGCGCAGCACACCATTGAGCAGCAGGGTAAGTTGCCGAGTCCAGTTCTGCTGTGTTAGTTGCCCCGTCGTACGTTGATAAACCCAAAGAATCAGAGGTAGCAGCAGTCTTGTAGTTGACGCCACCGTTTTGCCCAGAGGCTTTAGGGGACACAAGTAAGTAATAGGTATTGCCGCCGAATGATATTTGACCGGCGTAATACCCTCCTTGCCAGAACTCACCTATCGTCGTCGGGCCTTGTGTTCTTGTGCCAATACCAAACGATCCAAATCCTTGGGCAGAGGCACTACCTAATGATTGGATAACCGGCATTATGCAAACCTAGTCTGAGAAGCCAAGACCGTAAACGTAGCCGATCCTGTCTTGATGATGGAGTAGGAATACACATCAATCGAACTAGCATTGCCAGCAGTAGGAGCAGTACCGCCCAACCACTTAGGAGTTACTGACGAACCATCAACCTGCACAGCAGAGTTGTAGTAAGCAGGGCTTCCATTAGTAACTAGAAAGGCACAGGTTAAGACTTCGCCTGTGGCCATTGCAGTATTCAGTGAAGTGCCAGAAGAGGCTCTAAAGTTGACTGTGAAGTTTCCAGAGGCATTCGTTGTGTAGTACAGGACACCTTGGGTTGTTGTATCAAAGTTGATCGTACCTGTTGCTGCTGTTGCTGAGACTGTGATGGTCTCAACCACACCTTGTAGCTTTGCACCGATCTGAGACGAGGTGGATGCTAGTGCTAACTGTTTAGCAAAGGTTGCAGCCTGTGAGGATGAGATAGTAAGTGCTGTTGTACCTGCTGTCTTGATCTCAAGAACGTCTGTGTTGTCAGACGTAATCGAGGTTCCAGCAGTAGCAGCATTAAGGACGTTAGCCATTATTTACCTCAACCCAGTTAACGGTTGCTTCATCCCAACTGTACATTTTTCCGTCTGTAGGCATCGCTACCGGCGCTTCCCACTGTGCGTTAGCGTTAAGTAACCAGCTAGCAAAAGGCTTAGGCGGTACGAAAGCGTCTATATCTTCGCGGTAGGTATAACCAATACCTGCGTAGTTCTTACGCATGTTGCCGTTGTAGCTTGTCTGCTTCCAAGTGCCGCCTAGAATCTTCTCTAGGTGTGCAGCTCCGATATGCTCTTTCTCTACGCCAAAAGCATCAGCCGTATCTTTGTTGTCAACCACAACAACTTGCAGCACCAATCCGTTTTCGTCAATTTTTGCGAAATGACTCATCTACGCCTCCAGCTTTAATCCGGTTAAATCCATTTCTTCCCCGACAACACCGACAGGGAAGGTATTAAACGATAGTGAGATTCTTGTGTCATCGCCTTCAATAGTCGGAACCATATGGGTTAGCGATGAAGGAAACAGAATCAGCCTGCCTGCATAAGCCTCAAACCACCAAGACTCTGAGTTGTACGGGTTCCACTGCTCAGGTGGAAACTTGATCTGCTGCCAGCCATCTTTGTAGAAGTAAATCTTGTCGTTAGGGTTCGTCTGAACGTAGAACACACCTGAGATGTAGCTATTAGGGTGTGCGTGTTTGTGATGGTATTGCCCTGGTTCCGAGTAGTTACACCAGCTTTGGGTTACTCTCAGGCTGACATTGTGTTTGGGATTGACTGTGCCTTTAAAGTAATCCGAGACGCTATCTTCAATAAACGAACGAAGTGAGGTCAGAGCAGGGTCACGCAGTACAAAGTTGTTTGTGCTTGTCGTGTTACCCATGTTGGGTCTTGTCTCAAGCTCACGGATGAAGAACAACTCCTCATCGCTCAGAGGTCTACCAAGCTCTGCAAAGCCTACAGGGGTTGGAAATAGATTATGCAATTGCATCTTCGATTTCCTTTTGCCGTATACCCATTTCCTCTAACTGCTCAGGTAGCCAAATCGTAGGAATCATTTCTTCAAACTCTTTGATCTTATCCATAACCCAATAGACTTCTTCTATGGAAGGGCATGGCCGTGGATCATCCCACCGAGTAAAGACGTTGTTACTGATTTCCCACTTTGCACCTGGACGAAGCAAGTGCATTGCTGTATCAATCCCCAGAAACCTAAATACCTTTGTTGTCATAGACCCTCTATTGATTTATTTTTATGATAACGATACCGGAACCGCCTGCGGCTCCATTAACATACGGAGGTGGGCTGCTGCCGGGAGTTCCAGCACCACCACCAGTGTTTGCCGTTCCTGCGGTGCCTACACCACCACCACCTGCTTTACCAGCGCCACCACCACCAGTTCCACCCGGGGCGCCGCTGCTTGGACTATCGCCGCCACCACCGCCGCCACCAGCAAGATAATAAATACCACCAACATTTTGACCAGCCGTTGATCCAGCTATAGCATTGACAGACCCAATACCACCAGCGCCACCGACGGATGATCCGGCTGTGCCAGCAGCAGAAGCGCCACCACCGCCGCCAGAACCAACAGATGGGGATGACGCGCCTGCGCCGCCGTTGCTTCCTTCTGAGGGTGTATAACCTCCGGCATTTCCCGACCCGCCAGTAACCGATGAATTACCGCCATCACTAGACGCAGCGCCGCCGCCTGATCCACCAGAACCTCCTTGTCCCGTTTGAGGGCTTGCAACGCGACCAGAGCCATAACCGCCGCCGGTGCTTGTAATCGTGCTAAATGTTGAGTTACCACCAGAAGACCCTGATGGCTGAGATGATCCACCAACGCCACCAGCACCACCAGCACCTACAGTAATTGTGTAAGCAGTACCAGAAGTAACAGATAAACCCGTGCCAGTTCTAAAGCCTCCAGCACCACCCGCACCACCACGATTAACGCCAGACCCACCCCCACCCGCAACCACAAGATAGTCAACACTGGTTACACCTGTCGGGCATTTCCAAGTGGTCGTTCCTTTGAACGTAAATACGGTTTGACTTGCTACGGTGTACTTAAGGATTACTATGCCGGAGCCGCCGTTTCCATTTGGCGTATATCCGCCACCTCCGCCGCCACCAGAGTTTGCTGTACCAGGGCTTCCGGCAATATTTGGGTTATTTGATCCGCCAGCCCCGCCGCCGCCGTAACCACCAGTACCAGACGTACCTCCACCATCAACACCGCCGCCGCCACCTCCAGAATAATATCCAGTAGATGGAGAACCTCCAGGGCCAGCTCCACCTGATGCAGATGCAAACGATGGGCCTTGAATGCCTATTCCACCATTTCCACCCGTCGTACTTGTTCCATCACTACCAATTCCTCCGGCCCCGCCGCCACCTCCGCCACCTCTATTAGGAGTTGCTCCGCTACTTCCTCCGCCATCACTTCCTTGACTCGGACTTGTGGAAGGGGTATTTCCAGGCCCACCATTAGCACTACTAGGACTCCCTCTTCCTCCTCCACCGCCACTACCACCAGGCCCACCAGCGGCACCAGGAAATGAATTTCCACCATAACCACCGCCTGTTGACGTTATTGTGGAGAATATTGAATCATTACCTTTATTACCATTGCTGTTTGAAGATGTAGCACCTGTACCACCAGAACCAACTGTTACTGTGTAGTCCGTACCAGCAGTTACAGGAAGTCCTGTCCCAGTGCGATAACCACCGCCACCGCCACCGCCACCGTGAACCGTTCCACCGCTGCCACCGCCCGCTACAACAAGATAATCAACCTCAGTCACCCCCGTAGGGCAAGTCCAAGTAGACGTAGCGGTAAAGGTTTGGACGATGGTGTAGCCACCACCACCGCCACTGGAAAAAACCTGTCCTATAAGCGTAGCCAAAATACCAGTCATGACACGTTCCCAGAAACAACGCAAACCGTACCAGAGATAAAGAGAATCGTAGCCACACCTCTTGTTGCTAACGTCATTGTGGCTTTATCTGCATCCGTTCCTGCGATATAGGCCGTTGTAATCGACATCGTTAGCGTGATAGATGACGATGAGTTGTTGAAGATAACCACCACATCACCAGCAGCAAATGTTGAGTTAGGAACTGTTTGCCCCGCAGTCACCGACAAAACCTTACCAACATCACCAACAACAAGCGTATTCGTGGAGTTGCTTGATACAGGTACGTTTCTGTAACCAACTGGGTTAGTACCATCTACCGTACAGTTACTAAGTGTTCCTGATGTCGGTGTGCCTAAGATCGGTGTTACTAAGGTGGGCGAGGTTGCAAAGACTAGCGAACCTGAGCCGGTCTCGTCTGTAACCGCTGCTGCCAGGTTAGATGATGACGGAGTACCTAACCAAGTCTGTACACCAGTACCCAAACTTGCAGACGTTATACCTGTCGCAAAGGACAGATTGCCTGAACCGTCTGTAGACAGAAACTGATTAGGGCTTCCATCTGTTCCTGGTAGCGTAAAGGTTGTATTCGATGAGGTGTTTGCAGATTGGACGGTTGTAGTCCCCGTTCCAGATGCGTTACCCTGAAGTTTGATTTTGCTCATAGCTTATCCTAAGACCATCCAAGATTGACCATCTGGAACCGTTACAGCATACCCCGCCGCAACAGTCACCGGACTGACCGACAAACCGTTGGTATTGCTCGTTAATGTCACGTTAGAAGAAATAAGTATCTGCGATTCTAAGATAGGGCCGCCTGCTCCACCACCTGTCGCAGACAGAGTTCCGGCTGACAGACTTAACCCAGAACCTACGGTTACGTTACTAAATCCACCAGTGCCATTATTTGCCAACAACTCAGCACTCGTACCCGTAGGAGCAGCAGCAGCGCCAATCGTGTTGTAGGACAACGTAACTGCCGTTGAACCATCAAATGTAGTTCCTGATGCAGCACCAGACCCAGAGTTGTTAAGGGTTAGCGCGTTAGTGGTTGTACCTCCACCACCAGCAGGCGTTGCCCAGGTTCCATCACCTCTCCAGAAGGTCGATGAAGATGCTCCGGTTCCTGAATTCAGGTTTGTAACAGGTAGATTCCCTGTAACTCCTGTGGCAAGTGATATTTGAGGAATATCAGCAGCAACTAATGCTCTGAATGTTGGCGCTCCAGCCGATCCGTTTGGCGAAGCAAGTACATAATTTGCTGTCTTGCTCGCATAAGGGTTGGTTGTATCACCGTACGCAGTTGCAAGAGCAATCGTTCCTGTAGAAGTGATTGTCCCGCCGCTTAGCCCCGTACCTGCTGTGATTGACGTTACGCCACTAGCGGCAGCAGCCCAAGTAAACGCAGTACCGTTCCACTGTAGGTAAGTCGATGAGGTTGTAGGAGCATCAATAAACGATGTAGCGCCAACACCCGTTTGGTACGGGATTTTGTTAGCAGCACCACCAGAAATATTCTGTGCGCCTGTCGCAACCGTCGCCGATGCAGCGCTTCCACTAACTGAAATCGGCCAAGTCCCGCTTGCGTTTGTACCCGTTGTCGATGGTGCGCCTATTGTGTTGTAGCTGATCGTTCTCGCTACAGAGCCATCGAAGGTTGTTCCAGAAGAGTCGCCAGAACCAGAGTTATTAAAGGTTGCAGCATTGGTTGTCGTGCCACCGCCACCAGAATATTGAGGAATATTGAGGGTGCTGCCTACCAGTGTTGCAGCGCCTGAAGTACCTGTAGTGGTAAGCGTAATGGGCGACTGATAGTCTGTGCCTGCTGTTGCAGCAGCGATAACGCCAGATGTTGCTTTCAGCAAGCCAGTCGTTGTTGCAGCCTTAATTAACTTACCAGTAGTGCTATCAAAAAGCGCAATCTGGCTATCCGTTGCTGAAGCTGGCCCAGAAACATCTCCAGATCCAGAAGGCGTATCCCACGCAAAAGCAGAACCATTCCACTTAAGGTAAGTGCCTGAAGTAACCGGCGCAGTAACAAAGGATGTAGCGCTTGAACCTGTCTGGTAAACAATACGATTGGTGCCGCCGCCCGATATGGCAGCCGCATAACCAGCAGAACCTGTAATATCAATCGACCAGGTTCCAGTTGCGCCAGTACCTGTCGTACTTGGAGCGCCAACTGTGTTGTAACTAATTGTCCTGGCTACCGACCCATCAAACGTCGTACCTGATGCTGCACCTGAACCTGAATTGTTCATGGTCAAAGCATTGGTTGTCGTTCCTCCGCCAGCAGCTGCCCATGCAAAAGTAGTTCCATTCCACGAAAGGTAGGTGGAACCTGTTGTTGGAGCGGTAATAAATGACGTTGCGCCTGAACCAGTCTGATAAGCGATCTGATTGGCAGCACCGCTTGCTAAATTAGTTGCCGTAGTAGCAGCATTGGCACTGCCGGAAATACTGATACTCCATGTTCCTGAAGCACCCGAACCAGACGTCGGTACAAATGCTCCAGCAGAACCTACGTTGACTGCAAGCGCCGTAGCAACGCCACTACCTAATCCGCTTACGCCTGTCGAAATAGGAAGGTTGGTACAGAAAGTAAGAGTACCGCTGCTAGGTGTTCCTAATGCACCACCAGGAACAATATAGTCGGTGCCAGCGGTAGCAGCGCTGATAACACCGCTAGATGCTTTGATTAAACCTGTGGTAGTTGCGGCTTTAAGAAGCTTTCCTGACGTGCCATCAAAAAGTGTTATCTGACCGTCCACCGAGGATGATGGTCCAACTACATCACCAGTGCCTCCTACCGAAGCGTATTCAAGTGCGGTACCGCCAGAATTTACTCGCAGAACTTGCAAGGCAGAACCAATACTAGATAACCCTGTCCCGCCGTTGCCGGTTTGTAATGTCCCGGTTACGCCCGTTGTTAAAGGTAATCCAGTTGCGTTAGTAAGTGTTACTGATGTCGGCGTTCCAAGGATAGGCGTAACAAGCGTAGGGCTTGTAGCAAAAACAAGCGATCCCGTGCCTGTCTCATCTGAAATAACACCACGCAGTTGATCCGATGTTGTTGATGCAAAGACTGATAAATTGTCCTGTCTGTAAGCAATCGTACCGCCAGCACCAAATGCCAAGGTAGATCCATCTGTGCCTGACAGTGTAACCGTGTTACTTGCTGTGAATGTCTTGCCATCCGCTACGGTCAGTGTTGATCCCGTTGCGGGAGGTGTAACAGTAACTTTGTTGTACTTGCCGCCTGTTATGTCACCTGTTGTATCTGCTATCAAAACCGCAGAGTTTTGAATAATCTTTCCAGTTGCACCGTCAAATCTTGCAACTGCATTGTCTGTTGAAAGCGAAGGTCCGATCACGCTTCCTAAAGCGTAATCCGATCCATTCCAATAAATAAGAGCCTCTGCACCAGAAGCTATAGTCACGCCGGTCGTGGCAGATGCTTTAATAACAACATCACCATTTGAACCGTTTTTTACAAAATACCAATTCCGGCTTGTTGATCCGCCGGGGGCGACTACGTTTCTACTTGTTCCAGGGGTTCCAGTAATTAACAGAACTGCATATCTTGATTGATTGCTAGCAGACCCATCACCGTTTGTTAAACTGACATTTGCCGCTGTAACATCAACAGTAACCGCACCACCAATCGCAACATCAACGGGAGATGTGAGCGAGTTATTGATGGTTGTACCCCAGGTACCATCTAACTCCCCATTGTCAGGCTGTACAAGTTTTAATAGTGCGGTGTAATTAATTGCCATGACTGCCTCACGAGGTACTTATCGGGGTCCAAGATGTTGTAACTCCTATCGTGATTACCGACCACGTTGTTGTTACGTTAGTTGGCACTTCGGTCCACATCTTTAATCCATTCTTATCAAAGCATTTGTTGCAGAGTTTGTTGGCATCGTAATTGTAAATTTTGTTGTTGTAGTTTTATCAGACCCAAAATCAAGTACAGCCACTGACCTATCTGCTTTACTACTGTTGTAAATTAACGCACACCTTGCAGTAAAAGATGCTGGATCCCAAATAACATTGTCAAAATCTATATACGCAACGGTGCCAGAGGAATTAACTGTTGTTCCTGTTAACGTTTTACCGCCTAACGAATAACCGGTTCCACTTACTTCGTTCGTTGAAGAGTAAACAGTCGTGCTTTGATTTAAGTCTGCATTAGCCGTATACAAAGCAATCTTAAAAGTATCTGTGAGGAAGTTATGAACTCCCTCATATAACTCTTCTTTAAAACTAGTTGTCTGACCTTGGACAATACTCATGACACTTGAACTCTAACTTGGCCGTCACGATAAGCATCCATTCTTTGTTTGCCATCACCAAGGTTTTTCAACAATGCAATTGATTGAACATAACGATCTTTTGCCAAGGCAAGCAAGTCTTGCTCTTGTTTTAAGAAAGTTGAAGCTTCATAAATGGTTGCATTTAACAAAGCCGAATCAAAATTATCGCCTAGCCATGTAGTAGTCGCAGTTACTATAGACTGTGGATAATAATAATAATGAAGCTCAATACCGTATGCTAAATCTGGTGTTGGACCTAAAATAAAAGTAAGTTCTGTGACTGCTGAGGAATCCGGCCCAAAAATAGCATAGTGCCTTGGCTTGCCTGTATCAGAAGCAGATGGGTAAGCTTCTCTAATAAAGTTAACGTCTTTGTTCAATAGGTAAACATAGTCTCCGCCGCCCGGAGGATAAACAGCTATTGAGTACGTAGACAAAAAATCTGTAGGACATTGAAGATATTTGTTTGAAACCGTACACGCGCTTGTTACATTTTTTCTAAGATTGGCTATTTGCACCGTATTGTAGATTCGTTGCTCCGCCTGACGGATCATCGTATTGATGTCCGTTGTTGAAAACGTCGTTTCAAGATAATCCTGAACCGCAGTAACAAGCTCGTTATAAGTCACGCCATTGGTCCTCTAGCCATAACACCTTTGGTGGCTGCACCAGTACCTCGGATTTTTATGCCCGTTGTCTTTATATCCTTTTCTGGATAACCGGCGGTATGAACTACCGGTACTGGTTTTGGTTTCTTTACGACTTTAATGTCTTTCATTTCATACCCCGATATTTAAATGAAGACTTCTTTTGATTAGCAACCTTAGCTAGGTTGCGACCCATCTTTAACATATCAGCGTTTGTCTTTCCGCCTTTAGCTAGTTTTGTTAAAGGCTTGCCAGGGTGCATTGCCTTTTCATGTTTGTGTACCGCAGTCTTTGCATCCATGATGCACTCCTATGTTAAAGATATCGTTACTGTACCAACAGCCGTTGCTGCGGCCAAGTAGTTTGGTGTTAGTCCGTCATCGTATGCCGAAGCACCACCTACTGGATTCCACCCCCACTGTATATCTCGAGATCCTCCAGTCGGAAATCCACCCGAAGAATTAGGTAGTAACTCAAGACCATTTACCCCAGCAGTGACGTATGTTGTATCTTTTCTTGGATTACGTACAGCCTGTGGGTCGTCCACAGGAAACATACCAAGAAGCAATTGAGGTTGATCGGGATCCCAGCACTCATCACAAACCAATAAGTTATACCGTTTGGTTTTTATAACTTCTGTTCTGAGTTTCTTTAACTTAAATTGCGCGCCACACCTATCACACATGGCGATAGAGTTCTTACCCGAAGCAAATCTATTACCCATATCCACCTCCAGATCCAATGAACTGTTGGCGTGGTACAAATCGAATGGCTGCTTTCTCTCGGTCTTCTCCTGCCGCTAGGTTGAATTGCTCTTCATAAGCCATCTTCAACATATCAACTCGAGAAACAAGTTCTGGTTGCTTCATAGCAATGTAGTACGCAAGTCCTGCAACTAGACATGGTAGGAAACGGAAGTTCATATCCGCAGTCTGTATACCTGCTCCTGCGTCTTGTACTCTTCTCATTCTCCAGTAGACAAATTGATATGTCGTGCTGTTGTCTGGCGTAGGCCAGACTGTTATGGCCGGTAGGTTAGGGTTATATATTGTGGCTCCAGCCGTATGGCTCGTTGCCGTTGTTCCGTTCTGTCCACGTACAACGCCACCTAAAGAATTACCATTTAACCATTGATAGAGAATATCTTCACTGTCAATACGAACAAATCCTGCGCTAGGAAGACTTGCCGTTGAACTAAGGGTGATTGTCGTTGTCGTTGAGTTAATCGTTGAAGACAACGTTGCATTAGCGGGAGAAACCTGACCTGAAAGTCTTTGAATCCAAACTTGGATAGGCCTAGCCTGCTGTAGTTTGTTAGGAATCGTAGCGTAGGTTGAAACGCTAATACGTGTAATTGTTAGGTCTGCCTGCGTAGACGATACATTCTGACCGGTACGAATGACGTGTTCTAGCAAATCAATCGTATCTACAGGCAATGCATACGTGTTTACACCAGCCGTCAGGGTGATGGTTCCCTGATCAATAGTCCACATGTTGATGCCACGGTTCTGCCACTCAATGGTCATCAGGTTCATGGAACGCCGAGCAGTGCGTAAGTCATAACCAGTCCGCATCTCACGGCCAGCCCTCTCCCACGCTTCTTCAGCAATCTCAGTGAACTCTGGTGAAAACCCAGTTGAACCGCTAGTGGTCATCTAAATCTCGCAGTCTTTGCGGCAATTTTTGCCGGTTGCTTAACGAACTGTTTTCCTGCGCTTTTTCCAACTCGTTTTGCTCTTGTAGTCGCAGCATACTCTGAAGGTGTAAGAGACTTAATTGCCGCCTCCGGGAGATATCGTTCGCCAGTTGCTTTTGAACCCTGTGTGCTAGGTTTGCCACTGCGTGTCCTCCAACGTTGATCCGTCCAATCCTTCAGACTTTTCTGCGGTGCTTTCACTTCATCTTCTTTAGAGTCTGCGCCAATCTTGCTCGTTGACCCAACTTACCTGGCGCTTTTGCTGCCTTGACTAACTTACCTGCGGGAATAGGTTTGTCGCCTTTGACACCTAATGACTTACGTAACGCACCAGGTTTTTTGATAGCTTCTTGAATCCACTTGCCACCTTTAAATCCGGGAACACCTCGACCTTTTAATACATCGGCTCGAGTAACTTTTCCATCGTCATTAAGATCAGGGAAGTCTTTAGTCACGATAACCTCCACCACGTTGCTTGTATTTCATGGCAAGCATCTGTGCTTTACGAGCTGACCACTGCCCCGGCGATCCACCTTTGCCACCAGCTTTAATGCTGTTGAACAATGCTTTACGCATCCCCGGTTTAGTGTAGTTTCCTGCTTCATTGACACGAGACTCACCGCCTTCTGCAAAGGCTATGAAGTCCGTATCGTCTCGACGCTTCTTACGCCGAGCCGTAGGCATTTTGGAAGGCATGATTGCCCCCATGCCACGAGAAGCCATCATCTCAGCACTTACCGCCGTAGTTCATTTTCTTGACCTTTCCGCCAGACTTCATGCCGGTAGAACCTTTCATGGTTACTTCCATGCCACGGGTCTTACCTTTCTTCGCAATGCCGTCAGCAGCTTTATGACCAGCAGCTAGACCGCCAGCAGCATAAGCCTTACCGCCGTGCTTCATGCCTTTCATTTCCGCCATCTCATGTTTAATCATAGACTTTGGCGCGCCTTTGGCTTTCATAAAGCCAATTTCTTTTTTAACCATTGCTTTGGATTCTTTCACTTCACCACCATCCTTTTTAGTGAACTCTTTTCCTACTGACATTGGAACACCAACCTTCTTTGCAAACGATGGACTATGCGCCACCGCCTGCATGAAACGTTTCTGTTTTTCAGAAACAGGTGGCATTACATCTTTACCATCGTGCCACGAGTACGTCCTTTCTTGACGCATCCGTCGGCTGCTTTGACATAACCACCATTCTTAGCGGTTGCCACTTCCACTTCCAATTCTGCTTTTTTAACAGGCTTGGGTTTTGGTTTTGGCATGGGCTTCTTAGGTGCAAGACGTGGATCGTATTCGGACGATGCCATATCTGGTGGGCTGGGTACGTTATTTGTCACTGACATGATCATCCTTTCTTAGCGAGGGCATCTATTTTTGCTTCAAGCCGTTCAAAGCCTGAGTCAAATCGTTCCATAATTTTTTCAAGATCCTGCCTAACTTCTGCGCGAGTGATGTGATCACGGGCTATTTCCTCCCGAGTTCTATTCAGTAGGATCTGGATGCGCTTCTGTTCATCGGAAGAGTTCTTCAACATGAACATTACCAGCCCCACTAAAAAAGAAGTGATTAGATTCCAAACCAACGTACCCGTTTCCATTTAACACTTCCATCGACGTCTTGCCTGCCGAATCCTGCTATTTGGATCTTTGGCTGCTTCAGGAAATTGCTTCATTTGACCGGCAGATCTGGCGCAAAAAGACTTCCTTCGTGCCGCATCTTTCGGTCCAGGATTGTCACTGGTCACAGCCGTCTTAAGTTTGCTACCTGGATTTGCCTTGCGATACGCTGCAACGCCTTTCTCCGTCATTCCTGCGCCTTGTTTGGTAGGACGGAAATTGCCAGACTTTACAGACGTTGCAATACCCATTCCTTTCTTAGCCATGGCTTACCCGCAGATTAGTGTCACTGCCGTGACATTGGTAGGCGTAACAGTGGCAAAGTCATCATTACTAAATGCAGTACGGATACCTTCAGCCGCCATATATAAGCTATTGACCTGCGTAGCAGAAGCTGGTGTATCTATTTCCAACAGGATTTGTGAGTCACTATTTCTTGTGACAATCACTGTCCCTGCTGAAGCACCCGCTAAGTAATACAGACCTTTGATACGTGTGGCAGGTAATGCCAACGCACCACCATACCCAACCGTAATAGCCCCGGTCGTAGCAGCGCTTACCGTGATGGATGTGATTTGTGCAAAGTAGTTTGTGCTGTAAACCGTTGTCGCATTAGGACCGGTTACAACTTCAGTCACACTTGCGCCTGCAACAGACCTGCCAACAATCGTAAAGGTCTTGCCTGACTCATCAGACCCACCTGTAATCGATACCTTATAGCCGTATCCATTAATTCCCGGCTGGGTTTTTAACAGGGTTAAAGCTCCAGCGCCAGAAGGTGTAACTGAGGCCACATAAAAATTAGCACTAGACCTAATCTTTACCGACCATACATCATATTGCATCCCCATGATGCACTCCTAATTAGGCTGCGGTCGTAATAGCAGTCCAGGTCGTAGCACCGTCCGTATTGATGTAGGCGCGAGTACTGGTCGAAGACCCATCAGTGCGGAGATACAACGACCCTTGAGCTGCCGATATTGTCGGCGCGCCAGAACCTACAAAAATACCTAGGTTAGCGGTGGAAGACATTAAAAACGCTGCCATACCGCCAGCAGCAGGAGCAGTACCGCTATCAGCAGTAACATTCCCCGTGGCAGAAAGCGAAGCGACAGTAGTTGCAGCAGCAAACGTGGCGTCAACAGTGACAGCACCCGTCGTGGCATTAACTGAAATATCTTGGAATCCAGCAACCGATCTAACTGGACCAGTAAATGTGGTGTTAGCCATTTCATTCCTTACATGCGATACGGTGTATTAGTCTGCATGTCGTCAGCCGGGACTGTCTAATACACCGGATAACCCCGGAATAGTATGGTTTTATCAGTTTATAGGGGTGGTGTCAATGCGTTTTCTTCTAGCTTCCAACATCTTTGCCCGCCATAACGGATCGGCCCATAAAGCTTTTGCCGCCGCTTTCTTTGCTGCTTTTACTTCATCACGATTGGCTATCTCTTTGTTGTTTGCTGTTTGTTTTGCCGCATATTCAGGGTTGGCCCATTGAGCCTTCGCTTGCTTACTGGTTTTCTGTTTTGATTCTTTTGTTTTCCTAGCCTGCCTAATACCTTCAGTTCTTTTATTTCGGACATTTGAATCTGTCCATGTTTGTTTACTTGTCTCTGATTTATTTGTCCTAGCCTCTTCCGTCCCCTGTACTTCTTTTTGGGCCTCGGTAACTTTTTGTACGTAGTCAGGATCTTGCCAAAGCTTTGTTGTTGCCTTACTCATCGTTTGACGAAACGCTTCGGTATGTATGAATGCTGCTTTGCCAGCCTCCCTTCTGGCAATCACTTCTGGATCTTGCAAAGCCTTTCGTATTGCGGCGACTGTTTGCTCTCTAAATTCAGGATTGGCCCATCTGCGTTTCTGACCTTCACTGTAAGAAGCAATTTTCTCTGGAGTGCTGTGGGCCGTACTTAAGTTTTGTTTCCACTCCTCAGTACGGATGACGTTGCTAAAACCTTCGCCGCCATCGGTTAGGTTGAATAACGTGCCTTTGCCTAGGTCACGCCTTCCATAGACTTCTATTAACCGCATTTCTTCGTAGAACGCGTCTGCTTCTTCTAGCTGGTCCTTAACAATCTCAATGATTGGCTCAAGTTTTTCTCTACGCAAAACAGCCAAGAAAGCGCCAAATCCTTTGTTGTGCTTTACCCGTTGCGTCCAATGCTGGTATGCGCGTTCCCCCGTCCCTTTTCCTACATATACGACTTGTTGATTCTTTGTGGGACGTGGATCTTTGTAAACATAAACATAAAACATGATGACACTCCTTATGTAGTGGCATCATCATAACTTGATGGACGGTGATTTGCAAGTCTATGTGTTTTTACATACTTCCAAAAGAAAAACCACCCGAAGGTGGTTTCTCTTAAATCACGCTAAGTGCTTGATTTTATTAGGCTCCTGGGCTGCCAAAGATACCAAGCGGATCCGAGACCCCGAAGGAGTAGCGTTCACGACTTTTATATCTGACATTCCCGGTATCGAAGTCCCCGTCCATTGACGTACTCAACGGTGTACGCACGAAGTGCTTCAGTCCGTTAGGAACATCGGTGGTGAGGAACCAGGCGTTGGTGTCAGTCAAGAAGTGATTGACTGTATAGCCTTCAGGGATTGAACCCATCATCTTCAGTGCATTCACATCGTTGTCTGCTGTAGCCACACGAAGCTCGGTTTGCAGCAAGCGGGTTGCCGTAAACATGAGATTCGGGGGGACTACCAACTTGCGTGGCTTGGCTGCGATCAACAGTCCACGTTCGTCAGTCCAGCCTGCAATTTGAATCACGGCGTTTTCCAACGACGTTTCATTCAAGTCAGCAGCGGTAGACGGCGTGTTGCTGTTGGTGCCACCAGAGATGAGGGGATGAGCCGTTGAGAACAAAGGCTGGCCGTCACCGTAGGTAACGACGGAGTTAAAGCCGTTGTTCAAAACTGCCGCTGCCTTCACCTGTTTGGTGTAAGCCATGGCACGAGCCAGTGCTTTGGTATAACGAGACGACAGGCTGTCGTACAGGTTATCTTCCACGGCCTCTTCAGTAATTGAAAAGCCCATTGCAATGGTTTCGTGGTTGTACCTTGCGGTCCATGCTTCTTGTGCGTTGTCATAAGCAATCGCACTACCTTCCGGTTTCACCGGTGCGGCACTAAAGCCAGACAGCTTGGTTTCCTCTTCGAAAGAACGTTCAGAAGATTCAGTTTCGTAAATCTCCTTATGCTCTTCACCATAACGAGCATACTCCAGGCCGAACAAAGCGTTCAGACCGGGGAGAAGCTCTTTCAGTAGTTGTGCGCGTGAAATAGCCATTTAAATATCCCCTTAAACGCCAGTCGCAAACTGGTAGCTGTGGTAGCCCTGGTTCCACTTAACGAGGACTTCAGGATAACCAACAAAGGTTACTGTCTGCCCAGACGCCAAAGTGATAGACGAAGCTAAGGTCACCGTCGTGCTGTTAACGTTTACAACGTAGTTGTATGAACCACTACGGAACGCTCCAGCCGTTGCCGTCGGTGCAATGATTTGCATACCTGCTTGCAAACCCGTTACTGCCGATGCCAACGTGAGGGTGGTCGAAGGAGAGCCTCCTGTACCACCTGTACCGGTAAGGGTATAAGCAGTTTCAGGAACGACTGCAACGATACGGAAGGGAAGCGCTGTCGTAACACGCTTGTTACCAGTACCGTTTGTTGGGTTGTCTGCCGAAACAGCCATGGCTGAGTTACCCGTGATAGAACTACCAGCAGTGCCAGTAATTGCATACACGTTAGTACCAACCAAACCAGTCGAAGCATAACCAATCGTGGTTGCTGTGTTAGACACAGAACTAGATTGACCAACCATGGCAACCTTAAAGACTGCCGAAGGATCATCCACAACATAAGCTACTGCATCATTGGCTGCGGTTGAAGCAGGCCAATACTGTGCAAACAGCTTTTGTCCAGTGGAAGGATTGGTATATGAGCAACCTACAAATACCCCAATCTGACCGGCGCGAGCCGTCGATGTGGTAGATGCGGTCATACCCGTGATGTTGATTGCACCACCCGCAAGCTCAACCAGATCACCATTAAAGATGCTCGTGGAATAAGCGTAAGGGATGGGAATCTGCCGAGTTGCTCCAGCATAGGGTAGGCCGTTTAGTTCGTTAATCGGCACAAAACCAAATGCGGAGCTGACAGTGGGATAAGCCATCTCTAACTCCTAAGTTTAAGAAGATCCACGTCCGAAAGTAACCTTACTCTGCCGATCTTTGAATAACGGCATTCTCGAGTCATTTTCTCGCATGAAGTTATTGTCTACAGATTGCATCTGAGCATCAGTTTGTTTCTGATAAAACTCATTGCGCTGACCGACCATTTCTGAAGGTGTTTTGCAAAGCAATAGACCACCGATCTCAATGCTGTCTGGAAACCGCGAGGTTTGACCAGCCATCATCTGAATCTCAGGATGCATCGAAGCTTTAACAGGTTCCCAGCCTTCACGTAACTTGGAAGAAATATGACGTGGATCAGCTTCACCCAAAGTACTAATACGAATCCAGCGAAAGTTATACCCAGGCTCCGGTGTCGGATCAGGCAATAACTGCGGCGGCATCCACTGCTTCGGACGTTCAACCGTTTCTCTTGACTCGCGTTGACCTCGTTCTTGCTTTTCCATCTCAATTCCTTTGTAGTTTTGCCACTTCGCGTGCATATACCTCAAGAGGTATCTTGTAGCGATTAGCATAATCAACCTGTTTCTGTGTCAGCTTTACCTTTTTAGGGGCTGTGCTGCGCGTAGCAGGTGCCACATTTGACTTAACTGAACGCTGAACTCTTTCAGGTGGTTCCTCGGCGTCAAAGTATTCCGGGAACACTTGTCTCATACGAGTATTTAGTTTCTCGTAGTACTCATCAGACGATGCATCGACGCCTTGCTTAATGAGCTTGGAGTGATACGCCAAGACAAACCCAGTCATTTCATCGTCTGAGCCAAACCAGGGATTATCCTTTTTCCATGATTCGGCTTTAGGATCAACCCTCGGTGCCTCAATATGTACTTCTTTTTCCGGCTCTTGTCTAGTAGGCCTAAAATTATTAACTCGTTCCAGCTTTATTTTGGCTGAAGTTAACTCTTCTTGGGCCGAAACTAAACGGTCACTGTCGCCAGATTCATACGCTTCTTTGTATTTCCTCTTTGCTTCTTCTAATTCACTACTAACCGTTTTCTTAGCCTGCTCAAGTAATGCCTGCTGCCCTTCCGATAAGGAACTCTTTAGTTTTTTGTTCTCTTCGGCAATGGCTTGGGCTACACGAAACGCCTCCTCTTTTGCTCGCTCCGCTTCTTCGGCACGGCTTTTTTCTGTTTTGTATCCTTTATATAGATGATCTATCCGTTGTTTGACTCTATCGCTGTATTCTTTTACTTCTGAATCATCAAGAGGCTTAGGATCTTCACGAAGTTTTGGATATTTAGGCTTCTCGTCTTCGACGATTTCAACCTCTACATCACCCTCCACCTCAACTTCAATCTTCTCTTCCTTCTCGTCAGGAAACTTGTACTCTTCGCTCATATATCCTCCTATGCTCTCGAAATACCGCGAGGATCTTGAACAACAGCTTCAACCGAATCATCATTAATGATCCGAAACTCTTTGCCGTGAATCTTGATCCGCGTACCCGTGTTAGGACGAACAAGAACAAAGTCACCTACCTTGCATGAAGGTCCGCTAGGAAAACGCGTCTTATCTTTGTACGCATCTGGTCCTAACTTAACTACAAACAAAACTGGCGATAACACTTCTTCGTAGTACACAGTCGATCCAGCTTTAACCAGTCCACTGTCGTACTCCTCATCCACTTCGGGAAGTACACACAACACATGATAGGTAGAAGGTTCCGGCAACTGCTTGGCCTTTTCTTCTGCCGTCTCAGGCAACGTTGTTGCCGATTCTCCATCTTGGGAGATTAGTAACTCACTCATCTTCATCTTCCTTTGTACGACTCGCAAGGTCTTGTACTTCTATCTGTGCAGATCGTAGACCTCGGATAACGCCGCACAGTTCCCGATACTCGGCATAATCCTTTGCCGAGCCGTTGCTCACAGAATCATTCAAATTTTGAATGCGGTCTTGTAATTTTTTATGTAGTAGTTCGAAAATGTCCATTTGCTTTCCTTGCATGAAACCATTCAGCAACAGCGTGATAAAACACGTTGTCTTCAAATTTATCTAGATTCACATCATCTAACTGTTTGATTATCTTTTTGTTAAATTTAGTATCGCATGAGTAATGACTTATATAGTGCCATGGTTGTAGTTGGTTATAACCAGGGATATATACCAAGTCTTCGTTCCTCATTTGCACATGGTTATTTGCACATGCTACTTGTAGCGCATACATGCCAGCCCACCAACGATAGTCAGATGACGTAGTACTTAAAAATATTTTTTTGTGAAGTTGAAACCAGTCTAACGCTATCTTTTTAAATGTTTTTGCCTTACCAATAATTGGCACAAATCCACCATTATATTTACCGTGTGCTTGAGATAAGAAAGGGTCAATAACCCATTTATGATTAGTAAGACTTTTTAAATGCCAGTTTTCATAAACATCCGACACTACTAACTCATCTTTTATATTTAACTGCGGGTGTTTTTTCATATGAAACATGTCGCAGTCTAATAGTTCTATTACTTCTTCGTCATCAAAATTGCTCAACACTTGAAGCAAACCGGTCTGAATATTAAGCGGTACGATGGTACGGTCTTCGATGTTTTCCAAATTTAAAAAATCAAAACAACTATTTGTCATTACATGTGGTACATCAATGTCCCACGGAAGTTTTACGTGCTTCGGTTCGTTTGGTTGATTTTTGTTAATCACTAACGCTAACGCTTTTCGGTGAGCATTAAAGCCATAGATTTTTTTGTGGTGATACCAAAAAAGATCTAGCTGTAGCCAAAAGTTACCGGCACAGACAGCCACAGGCATACTTATCATTTAAAAGGCCTCTGGCGTAACCATTTTGTTGCTACCCACTTCACGCCTTTTCTTACAGGAACTCCGGCGTGTAACGATTCTCTTTCCATGTTTGGGTACTTAAATAACAAACCATTCCCTTCTTGAGATTCAAACTCGAGATTGGCTTCTGGAAAATAAGTTCCGCCACCCTCTTCTGGAGTATTTAAGTAAATTAAAAATGTAGCTATGCGTTGTCCAGCAGTTTCTAACGCTTGCGTTGTTGGAGGCTTTGAAAGATCAAAGTAATCATGATGCGGCTTATATTCTTGGCCTTCTTCGTATCGAAGAATCTGAAGATCTTCTCCATGCTCTACTGGGATGCCGGTGATTTGTGCAATACGTTGTTCTATTTCAGATATAAGTGGTGTGCTTCCACGTTTTAAAAACGACCCGTAACTTGATCGATTTGGGTGATCAGTTGGCAATCCTGTCTCATGATGTACAACCGACGATTTGTGCAAACCAGGAGCCGCTTGATTAATCAATTCTTTACATTGGTCAGATGTTAGAAAGTTTGCGTACATAGCGGTCTCTATAGGTTTCTTTGACCTAAATAAAACACGGCTTGTTTCTTTGAACTTAGGTATAGACCAGTGATAAAAGATGTAGACAGCTCGCTGTTTTTCTCCGCATAACAATTCATCGCGCCAATGAGGGAATCTTCTTCCTTCCATCACTGCTCCATACCCAACTCCAAAATGTGCCGACAGGTATTTTTCTTTATAGTGAGAAGAATCCGCTTGAAGATCCCATTCTTCACCAGCGTATGTCTTAGCGCTTATATTTAAAGGCCAGTCGAGATTATTTTTATCTTCTAAGCAAACACTTAGGGTTAAGTCTAAGCCTTTTCTGTCTGTGTGTAGATTTAATACACTATGTCGGTTATAGACTCTTGTGTACGTATTAGCAAAGACCGCCGAAGGATAGCGGTCTTGGATAATTTTTGTTGCTCTATCTACATAGGCAAGCGATCCAGGTAGATTGAAATACCCAAAACTATTTCTATAGTACTCAGGCATTTTGTTTTCGTCCGTATGATCTACGGAAAAAAACTCATTTACCAGCGACTGACACTCTTGTGGAGAAAAAATCTTTAGATCGCTTTGCCATGCTTTCATTAAGACCTCGACAACTTAGTTAACACATCAGCTTTTAACTTCTTGTCAAAGTCAGACGACTTTGCCGCAATACGTTGCTGCTCTTTACGTGCTTCCACAGCGATACGTTCTTGCTCAACCTGTAATCTGGCTTGTGCAAGTGCAATATCTGCTGCATCTTTAGCGGCTTTTCGCTTAACTTCTTCGGCTTTAATCTGTAGTTCTGCTTGTTGCATTTGAACCATCGGGTCTTGGGCTTGTTGCATAGCCTGGGCTTGTTTGGCTTGAGCCATGTTCATCTGTAAGAGCTGCGCGCCTGCTTGTGCGGTCAGTCTTGAGATCTCTACCTCTACGTCATCAGGTAATTTCTCGTTAGGCGGCGGTAGAGGAACCCCAATTTGTTCTTCAATCTTCTTCCTATAGAGGAAAGATAGATGTTCTGCGACGTGAGCCTGCACTGCTGACCCGATTTGCTGGGCCATAGGGTTCTGGCCGATCATTTGCATGATCATTGGGTCTTGGATAAAAGACATATGAGTCGCTATATGCGCGTCGTGATCTTGATAAATGAACGCTTTCGTAGGTTCCATCCGCAAAAACGCCATATTTTCTGATACAGGGTCTTTAGGATGCTGATCTTCAGGTAGCGGAACCAACTTATCTGCGTTTTTCACTCCTAAAACTTCAATCATTTGCCGGTGTAACTGGGGCAAATCATAAATTTGGGGTGCTTGCGCCGCTAATTGAATGACCGCTTGGTACTGCATGATCCTTTGCGCCATGGTTGCAGCGTTTGGATCACTGACAGGGATGATATCGACGTGTTCGTAGTCCTCTTGTTTGGCTTTTCGGTTACCGCCTTCAGGGATGTAGGCATATTCTTCAGGGGTGTAGTCCCGAATAATGTCCCTTAACAGCTTAAATTCCTGTTTCATCGCCGCATGAACACGCGCTTGCACGGCACTCATGGTCTTTAACTGTCTTTCTAGAAGGGCTAAGGTCGTTCCGACTGGAGCCTGGGACGACATATCACTAACCTTCATGTCAGCGATAGAACCTAAACGTCTTCCTTCTTCGCTTATCTTGTCTAATAAACCGGCTAATACTTCTGACGGCTCCTTATAAGGAAGCGTCATGATGTTGTCTTTAATAGCACCACTAGGTACGTCAACATCTCTAAATTCGCCAGGTGCAATCGGGGTGTCGTCACCCTTAACTCTTAACCCTCGAGACTTAAGACCACCGGGTAGGTTAGATAATGTCCCTGCGTCTACCAACTGACGGATCAACATCGTGCCTGCTCGAGCATATCCTCCAATAAGGTGGATATAACCAAACCCGTAGGCTCCAAACCCTGGGACGTAATCGTACTGAACTAAATGTTGGCGCTTCCTATATAAGTGATCGCCTTCACGCCAGTTACGATAAATCGATAAAACTTTGTTTGTTCCTTTATCAATCGTAATAATGTAAGGAACCGCAATGTCATCTTCTACTTCATAGCCAGGTAAGTTATAGTCAACCTGTATCTCACAAATGAGATATCGATCATCGTCATTAATTGAAAACCCTGTCTCGTCGGCTTTCTTTTCTTCGATATCGTTAATAACTTTTATAGGGTCTCCAAGGTCTACGTCTCTATAAAAGCCTTTTACCTGTAATCGATGGATATCGTTTTTAGTCTTACGCATCATATGGGTGACACGTTCCGCCGTCCTTGCTCCTGATGAGCCATAAGGAATAATCACATCCTCAGCCGGAATGAATATAGATGTCTCACGTCCTAAATTAGGGTCGTAGTAAACCTTCTTAAAAGCAGCGCCACTTAGTCCTAAGTTAAACAACATCCGTTCATGTTCAGGTCTGTATTCAGGAATTGTTTCGGTTAAACGATAATTCATATCGTCACGGACTCGTTCTGCTGAATCTTCTTTTTCTTTGGTAATTTGACCGATAATTTCTGTTTTTACTGGGCCTTGTGCAGGAAAGGTCTCAATAATCATTTCTGATTGAAACCGTACAGCGGCTTCTGTTAATAAGGTAGAGAACACACCGCAGGCACCATTCCAAGGTTCGGTTCTCTCTTCATACTTCATACCAAGAACTTCTAAGCCTTTGACGTACATATCAACCCAGTCTTTTCTGGATCCAATATCTGCGTCTACCTCACCCATTAAATCAGACGCCAAAGTTTGAAGTTCTGACTCCGACATATAGTCAGCCAGATTTGCATCGAAATCTTCTGCGGTTTCTTCGCCTTGTTCTAAGACAACCTCGAGTCCATCCATGCCGATGGTTACAGAATCGGGGTTTTCAATTTCAATTTCTATTTCTGAGTCACTGGACAACATTGGCTCAAGTGGCTTATCTAACATGGTCTATCCTTAATAGTAGGCTTTCCGTCGAAAGGTTTGCGGCTCATCTTCCTCGTCAGATGCCAGTCTTAAGAAGCCGCCCTGCCTGAATCGTATCAGTGCTTGAACACTTGAGTCTACGAGGTCATCATGTTCTGCATTAGGGAATGCCGCCATTTGCTCTACGACCTCATCGGCCCAACAGGTATCTGGTCGCCACACCTTACCTGAACGAAACAGATCCGATACGGAGTTAATCCGTACAAATTTATCGTTTCCTCTAACGGGCGTGTACTCCGAAACAGGCACTCCCATTTGTCTTAATTCAAAAACTAACGGCGCGCCAGCGGCTTTAGCTTCAATAATACAAGCGTCTGGTTCCCAGTATTTATACTGACTTAAGGCTTTGTCTTTTAACTCAGGGAACTCCATCCTTTTTTGGAAGGCATCTAACATGATGATGTTAGCGTCTCTTTTATCTTCATCTTTATAAAAAACACCCCATGTTGTACATGCCGAGAAGTCAGCTCGCTCACTCTTAGTAAATGCGGTGTCCCAACTCTGAATAATAAATTCACAAGGCGGAGGGTCGTCTTTCTCCCATAACTGCCACCATTCCCTTTTAACAATAGCTCCTTCTTCTCCCGTGGGTTGTTGTTGATATTGCGCATTCCACTTAGAAGGAGGAAGTTCTTCCCGTAAAGCCTCGAGTTCCTTTAAGGACCAAAACTCCGGCCATAAAGGATTACCACTTGGCATAATGGCAGGTAGTTCGATAACTTCCCACTCCTCATGCTTATCCCTTTTCGCTGCTTCGCTAATTATTTTTCCTGTCAAGTCTCTGTCCGACCACCTTGTCATGACTACGACTATGGTCCCACCAGGCTGAAGACGCTGTCTTGGACCTGACGTATACCACTCAAAGACCTTATCAAATACAGAAGGATCGCCTAGTGTGGCTTCCTGCTCTGAATGAGGGTCGTCAATAATTAAAAGATCCGCACCTTTACCAGTGACCGTGCCGCCTACACCAATAGCAAAGTACTCGCCGTCGTGATTTGTCGCCCACCTTCCAGCGGCTTTACTATCCTGCCTTAAAGACACGTTAGGAAATACCTCTGAGTACTGCTCACTCATCACTAAGTTCCTAACCTTCCTGCCGAAGTTCACGGCTAAATCCGCCGTGTTCGATGTTTGTATAACTTTCCTTTTAGGGAACTTACCCAGATACCAACTTGGCAATAAATAACTCGCAAACTCAGACTTTGTGTGCCTTGGTGCTAAGTTAATAATCAACCGTTTAATCTTTCCCTCTGCGATCTCTTCAAACTTCTGTCCCATCAAAGCATGATGCCTACCACCAATAAACCCAGGCCACATCTTCTTCACGTAATTCATGAACTTCGCTTGGCATTGCTCTCTTTCAAAAGCAGTTTTATAAGCCATGACCTGACTCAAAAACTTCTCCTGTTCCGCCACAGGCAGCTTTTTTATCAAGTCATCTAATTTCATAAACGTATCCAAAACCTCTTCCCAAGTCCTTAATGTTCGACTCCTGAAATAACTCCTCCTTCCTTACATAACCTCTATACCAAGCGCCATGATCATCCACCACCATCAAAACATAAAGATCACACGGGTCATTCTTCTTATCTAACGTCGCTAACAACTTCCCCGTCTTATACCTCGTACTCTTTACGTCAATCGTTTCTCCCTTCCTCGAAACAAAGTCCGCCTTCTTCTTACCTAACCCCATATCTAAATAATAATTAAACAGCTTCCCAAAACACATCTCAGCCACCATGCCATCTACATCCGCCTGAAACCCGTCATCCATCTTCTTCTTATCTTCATAATTCTTCCGCCCATATAACTGCCTCTCCACCGCAACCATACGCGCTACCCTTAATTCATTCTCACTTAAATCAACCCTCATTTAATCCAAATTCCGAAAGTTAATATATATAGGCCTAATCGTACGTCCTCTCTTACCTACCTTCTTCACCGCGCCAATCCTAACTAACTGGTCCACAATCCTCTTTGTATTCCCTATCCCCATCTTCCCCCTTAAGTACGCCAACTCCCTCAACGTAGGACTATATTGGAACTTCTTCCAATACTCATCAATCAAAATAAACATATCCCTCTGTACCGGTGACATAACCCCAATACACTCCTCAAATGTCGAATTCTTGGTGAACTTTGGTACACTGACCATTTCACATATTCTATAACCTATACCGCAAACTCCATAAACGTTTATGGAGTTTTGGTATACATAGCTGTAAGTTGGTATATATCCTCATACAAGATGGTACCAAATCGTACTTGGAAATTTTCGCTATTTTATTTATCACTCTCAGGGACGGAATTTTGATTGGGGGTGGGGGTATCTGATTGTGAGTCGGTTGATTCGTGGGGAATGGGTTGAGAACTGGATTGTTCGGGGGGAATAGTATGTACATGCGGACGGGACTCCGATTCGGCATCCAGGGGGGTGGGGGAGGGGTGGGTTCCCCCCAGTTCCTGAATCAATGAGGTGGGGTCGACATCGATAGCGTTCGCCTTCAGCATGTCCGAAAGCATGTCCATGATTTGCATCCTGGCGGAATCGCTTGATGTTACGTGCGTAATCTCTTTGCGATCAACGAATGCTGATACCTCGGCCACGGTCCCGAGTACTTTGGCTGCCGCAACGCGTTGCGCGTGTTTAGCCTCTGGATCGATCAATGTCTGGACTAAAGACTGGATCACTAGTTCGCGCAAAGCAATAGGGGTTCGATATTTCGCACTCTCAATCGCTAATTCGTAAGCCTGTATTTCTTTCTGTATCCTTTCATCGCGCATGAGCATGTAAGGTTTATTGACGATTACATTGCGCGTTGAGTCTTGTTTATAGGCGTCTCTATATGCTTGGGCCTTTGTTGCTCCTTCTGCTACTCGCCGAGCGAAGGTTCGTTGCTTATGGGTTAGCCCTCGGGAAACGGTTTTTCCGAACAATACTTCATTAGGTATTGTCTCTAGAGTTTCCTTTGCTTGTTTCCTTGAGAGTTTCATAGGCTATTGCCCTCCGGGCTATGTTCGGATCGCGCGATTCTAATGGGAACAAAACAGGAAAACAACAAATCCTCAGCATAATCGCTTGACCGGGTAAACTTAGGTGTACTAAGATGGAAGTTCGTACACCAAAGGAGCGACACCATGAGTCTAGCAATACATACCAAGTACATCGGACCGACTGACAAAAAGCAATCCCGCGTCAAAGCAATTGTTCGCCGTGACAATCTAGTGTCTTTCACTGCGACGGTTAATTTTGACTGGACTTTGGGTTCTGAATCCGCGCATAGACTTGCGGCAATTGCTTTGATTGAAAAACACTTTCCAGAATCGGTTAGCACCACTATGCTTTGTGTCGGCAATACCCTAGACAACAAGGGTTATGTCTTCGCCATGATACCGCCGCGATTTTTTGCTCCTCTAGCGGACATGAGCGACACAAAAATTGCTTTCCGTGCCGTTGATCCGAACTCCTACTTAATCGAAGGAGACGGAAAGCGGCAATGGTTTAAAGCCCACGCATCATGGGAAGCCCTTGACATGGCAAAAGCGGCAGGGTTCGACGAGTCAAAGGGTTTTCGTGTTATCGAAACCATTCAAGGAGTCTAAACCATGAAAACCTACACCGTAACCGTAACCGTTTCCGTAACCAAGGTAATCAGTGCGGAGGATGAGTGGGAACTGCGCGCATTAATCTGTAACGGATGTACTGACGTTGATGAAGACTTGAATTCCGCCGATTACCAGATTGACATTATCGACGTCGAAGACGAGTAATTGTTATAGATTTGGAGCTGGTTCCAACCCTATTTTTTGGAGTGTTCAAATGCTTTTAATCAGCAAAACCTACGAAGTAATCACGCACGAGTCCGCCGAGCATGGCGAAGTTGAAGAGTCAGGCTTCGAGTTCGAATCCGAGTCTTTTTCGTTTCGGGATTTGGTCCGTCAGTTGCGTTATTTCCCTCACCCTTCATGTTCGGTTATCGGTCCGGGTGTTTGGGTATCGAGCGAACCCGAACAAGACTATAGGACCGGAGAGTACAGGACCGAACACTTGCACTTTGTAGGACCGGAGAGAAAAGAAAAGTACTGGATTAAAGCCCTCAAGCTTGCCCTCAAGTAAGTCAATTAAAGCCCTTCACGGAGGGCTTTTGTGGGCCTACTAACGGAGATAACAATGAGATTACGCGCAAATCACCCCGCACTTGAATACGGGGTAACCATACACCCGAAGACGGTTAAACCCTTAGCCGACTACGCTTCGCGTCTACTTAAACCCGCTAGCGGTAATGCCAAGCTTGGTGCGGGTTCGAACGTAGTCACAAAGGGCAAATGGTCCGGGATGTCCATGTATACCCTTACCCTTGAAGAGAGGGCTACTTGCTCCCGATCCTGCGAACAATGGGATCGATGCTTCGGGAACAATATGGGGTTCGCTCACCGGATTAGTTCATCCGAACCCGAACTACTCGAAATGCGGTTACATGATGAGATTGAGCATTTGTCACGGGTTCATCCGCAAGGGTTCGTTATCCGGTTACATGTACTCGGAGATTTTTACAGTACGGATTATGTAGAGTTTTGGGCTAATGCCCTTCTGGCATACCCTGCACTGCATATCTTCGGTTACACCCATAGAACCGACGGTCCGATCGCCGATGCAATCGCCGACAATCTGCAAAATGCCCGCGCATGGATCCGATGGTCCGACAAAGGCGGTGCCATGTCTGCCAATGTCATGGGCGAAGGCATAACATGTCCGGAGCAAACCGGGAAAACCTCCTCATGCCTGACATGCGGGTTATGCTGGACCACCACCAAGGCAATAGCCTTTATCGAGCATTAAGATGAAAGTCTTCGTACTCATGTCCGGCGTCGATGTCATCGGCGTCTTTACCACCGAAGCTTTAGCCCTCCAAGCCGCGCGCAAGTTGGGCCTTCGGTCCTACGTTATCGACGATTTCATCCTGAGATGAACCGGACCGCCGACAAAGTAATTGCCATGTACAGCGAACATGCTTATGTCTTTTGCATGTACATGGCAAGCAAGTTTCCATCCGAAAGCCTTGGTTACCACTATTGGCTAGCCGTGGCCGATTTAATAGACCAAAAGGAGAATCAACATGATGCCCAATAGAACCGCAGACGAGATGTTGTATGAGTACGGATCCCGACTAACTCAGGATCAAAAGGATTTTCTCTACGCTTTCATCCTGATTTGGGAGTACAGCGACTTTCATGGACGAAACCTCGAGCCATTGGTCGACCTATACGACCATTGGGTCAACGAACAAATCCTCGAAGGCCAAAAGTCAGACGCTGAATTTTTGGAGTCGCTATGCTAGACAATCAAAACATGGCAGTCAGCGAGCTGGTCAAAACCTTCGTTTTTAAGGCTGACAAATTTAACGTACGCATCGTTTCTCGCGGTGATAAGTACGGTCTAAATTTTGCCCTTACCCACAATGAAGACATGCCGCTCGTGGAGTTTTACGACTCACGATATCCGCATACCGAGTACGGCCAGTTTGTCAGCCGGTATTACCTCGACACGATCATTAATCATGATGAAGGCTTAGGCCTTAGCCTTGATGCCGGGGTTACTGCTTGGACCGTACCGGCTGAGGCTATGTCCAAACTTATTAAGACTCTCAACAATATTGCTTAAGGAGGATTCAACATGCAAGGCTTTATCGTTCAATGGATCCAGTTAGACAATAAAGAATTTTCCATCGAAAGCCTTCGCCATTGCGATGGAAGGCTAGCGATCTTTCCGACTTGGTCCGAAGCTAACAAGATGACAAATGGTTTGACTAATCGCGAATCCGGGACCATGTCCCCAACAATCACGCCGATTGAGATGCCGTCATGAGGGTACTAGTCGCTTGCGAATATAGCGGGATAGTCCGAGACTGTTTCGCTTCGCTCGGGCATGACGCGATGTCATGCGATCTGCTACCGACCGAGAAACCCGGACGACACCATCAGGGGAACGTTCTAGATATTATTAGCCTGGGGTGGGATCTGATGATTGCTCATCCGCCCTGCACCTATCTATCGGTGTCGGGTATGCATTGGACCGTCCGAGGATTGCGTGATCCGAAGCTAACCGAGGATGCCTTGGATTTTGTGCGTACGCTTATGAATGCGCCTATTAAACGCATCTGTATCGAAAATCCGGTTAGCGTCATTAGTTCGCGCATCCGTAAATCCGATCAAGTCATACACCCGTATCAATTCGGACACGATGCGAGCAAATCCACATGCTTGTGGCTTAAAAACCTGCCATTACTGAAACCGACTCAGTTTATCGAGCCGCGCATGGTCAATGGCAAGAAACGCTGGGGGAACCAAACCGACTCAGGACAAAACAAACTCGGGCCGAGCGATACTCGGTGGAAAGAACGAAGCAAAACTTATGAAGGCATAGCATTAGCTATGGCACAACAATGGGGAACAATATGAATCTTGAGACATACCATGATCCTGATCGCGCAGGATTGAATGACGAACATCTGGACAACACCTATCTGGCCGAGGCTTTTCCAAACGCAGATAGCCCCGCCGAACTGTACCGTCAGGTCTACAAGTGGACTGCCTGCGGTGCATACCTCAGCGTTCGCATTAATTATTTCGAAACCATCGAGCCGGATGGATTCAACGATTACCCTGCTGACGTTGAACGGTCTGAATGGGTTCACTGTGGTGAGCTAAACAAGCTTGGGTCATGGAAAGACCTCGACGATAAAGGCGTGTTAATCACTGCGCTGTTAGTCGGTTCAATCGTCGAAGGTGTGGATTACGGAACGGACGATATTGAACTTGAGATAAACCAAACCGACGAAGAACCAGACGACTTTCGCAAACGTTTTTATGCCGCAGTTGATGAAGTAGAAAACCAAGCTTTAGATATCTGGAATGCCACGCATGGTTGCGAAGGTTGCGCGGCTCATTGGAGCGAAGAAGGATGGGAAACAAACGAGTGGGGCGAAGCGATGGAAGGTTGCGACGCAATGACGCCTGTGTGGAAAGACTGCCCGGATTGTCAGGGCCACGGCACTTTTATATGAGGCATGAGAATGAAACGTCTAACTGATCTGGTCCTAGACCTTGTGGTGATGGTTGTATCCGGTGTTGCACTTGGTTGGATGATGGTGAAATGGTGGTTTTCTGAATGAGGTTTTTCACTGGCTTGCATCACCCCGCAGACTCAAAACACTTTGAGTCTGCTTTTATTTCCGTAAACACCATACGGAATCGCAAAAGCCATTTCCCAGTCAACGACTGGATCATGGATTCAGGTGCATTTACCGAGGTGGTCAGACATGGGGGATACCGTTTCCCCGTGTCTGAATATGCCCACCACATCAAACGATTTTCTACCTGCGGCAACCTACTAGCCGCAGTGTCCCAGGATTTTATGTGCGAAGCATTTGTCCTGAAGATGACCGGGAAAACCATACCCGAACATCAACGCATGACCATCGAACGCTACGACGAGCTGCTTCAACATGATGTTGGAGGTGTCTATATCATTCCGGTCCTGCAAGGTTACGACCCACAAGACTACGTCAATCACATCCGCATGTACGGTGACCGCCTAAAGCAAGGCATGTGGGTAGGTGTGGGGTCCGTATGCAAACGCAATAACAACATCGCATCCATCGAGCAAGTGCTGCTTGCTATCAAAACCGAACGTCCCGATCTACGTCTTCACGGGTTTGGTGTAAAGACTACTGCCCTATCATCCGGATTGGTGCGTGAATTACTCTACACAGCAGACTCTATGGCATGGTCTTTTGCTGCTCGGTACGAACGCCGCAACGGAAATGATTGGCGTGAAGCGAAAGTGTTTGAAGATCGCATCAATACCATGCAATATCAAAAACCTTTGTTCATCTAGGATGACCATGAAAAATAAGACGATGTTCGCCATCTATTTGATGGAAGATGAATCCGGATTTGTACGAGTCCGTGCCGACCACTATGGCCCAGGCGAGGCGAGCTATTTCCTTGGGATGGAAATGCTCGGCTATCTAAAGCATACCGAACGGGAAAACCCCTCCCACATGAAAGTTGAAGGGGTTTTTTATGCTTTACAAACGCAGTGATTTTGTTAGTGAGAGTCCGGCTTTTAGTATCCCTACTTTCCGATGGTAATCATTGAAGTCATCGCCAACGTCAGGTGGCATGAAATAAGGCAAGCCACTTCGCTTCGCTACCGTCTCCCCCGTCTGGCTTGCGTCGTTATCCGCAATCACATACCCGTCCTTGGCTAGCTTGCCAAGGTTATGCGCCGAGAAACAAACGTGAATCGTATACCTACGCTTCATCGACTTTAAGATCATCCGAAGACTCAACGCCGTGGCGTACCCCTCGCACCAAAAGTGCGGGCCTTTGTTATCAAACACAAACTCAGCCCCACTGGTCTTTTGGCCGAACAAAAACTTCTTGTCTCCGGCCTCGCTGATCATCTGGCATCCGACCAACCGAGTCCCTATCCGCATCGGAATGACTAGGATCTTTTCATTATCCTTAAACCAAACGTTCCCACGTTCATCCGGAAACCCTTTTCGTAGAAAGTACTCGTGGGTGAATAGTTCACACTGATTCAGAATCCATCCGGCCTTCTTTGCCGCACGTTCCTGAGTCTCTTGAGTCTTATCGGTCGCAGCCTGAATGAATTTCTTAAATTTAAGATCGTCCGGTTTATCAGATTGCCATACCGATACAGCAGTATCCAACGCATGGTTTTGAACGAATCCATACGTCCCCATCCATTTCACTGCGCCGTTCTTCTTGTTTGGGTGATCCTCAGTTCGATACCTTTTCCACACCCCGATTGGTGGTGTCTGGTCGATGATGATGCCGTGTCCCCTGCAAAACGATATGAAGTCCATTAGATCTTCCTGCTCTTGTATAAGAAATGTCTTAGCCGTTGTTTTATAAACCGTTCTGTCTCAGAAGTCGGTGGCTTCACGGTCTTATCGTCCAAGCCTCGCGGCCATACACCGAACTTATCCTTGTAGGTGTGTGCTGCTCGACCCTCCCGCCAACCGTCATACATCACCTTCCAACGAAGCTGACTCCAGAAGTCCTGCTTGTTCTCCCTAGACATCGCACCCAACTCGGTCAGCTCTCCTGCCACAGAAGCTACCTTGTTCTTCCTCTCCCTCACATGACCACAGTTCGCACACGTATCCGAACCTTTAGGCCATAACGCCGAGCAGACAGGACATTTACTGGCTTCTTTTTCCTTCTGGGTTGGTTCTTTCTTAGCCTTCTCCTTGCCGTCGTCCAACTCCTGAACGCCGGCCTCGAATACATCCTCCCATTCGTCCCTAAAACGAACGTAGTTGCCCGAATGATCGAGCCATAGGGCAAAGTCCTTACCCGTGGCTCCACGCATCACACGGCCCATCTGTTGGATGTGTGACGATAATGATTTACTGAATGGCCTGGCGCTAACGCCGATCTTCACATCCGGTACATCAAAACCCTTAGTCAAGATGTCCGTTGCGATCAGTCCATGTATCTCGGTATCTGGTTTGCTGAACTCCGTAATTACTTCTTGCTTGAACTTGTCTTCGTCCAGATAGGAAACGGCTACGAAGTTGTATCCCTGCTCTGCGAACTTCCGAGCAAGGTCTGCTCCATGCGCTACACCAGAACAAAAGACAATAGTCTTCTCTGGCTTACCAAATATTTCATGAGTCTTCTTAATCCATTCAGCAACAATATCTCCAGTGATGACCATCCCACGCTTCTCGGCTTCGCCTGATGACCACTCACCGGCTACCTTCTTTGCGCCGGTCATGTCGATCTCTTTCGCCACAAAGACCTTCAGCGGTACAAGCACTCCCTGATTGACCAGTTCCTTGGTCGTGACCGTGGAGACAACATGCTCATAGATTGCTCCAAGACCTTTTGTGAATGGCGTAGCGGTCAGTCCAATCACCCTGATATCTGGATTGTTCTTGATAAAGTCCATCGTCTGTTGGCGTGTTGTATGCGCCTCATCAACGATCAAAAGGTTGAGACCAGGAAACGATCCTCGCTTCTCTAACGTCTGTGCCGAACAGACTTGGATGTTTTCGTAAGGCCTCCAACGCCAGTGTTTGGCCTGCAACACACCGTGGTCGATGTTGTACCTATCGAGTCTTTTACTCGTCTGGTCGCAGAGAATGATCCGGTCAAGGATCATTGCTGCTTTGTTGCCCTTCTGTTTTGTGGCGTTCAGCAAAGCTATCGCCATCTCAGTCTTTCCCGCACCCGTAGGCGCGTAAAGGATTTGACAACGTTTACCTGCTGCAAATCCCTGTCTTAACGCCTCGAGTGTGGCGTTCTGGTAGTCCCTCAAATTAAGCATAAGTTCTCCTGCCGAGACACCCCTCGGCGTGGGTTAGTAGATACCGTGTTCCTTCTCTGTTGCCCTGACTAAACGCCAACCTTTGTAATCCAACGCAAGGAGTCGCATACGATCCTCCGGAATCGGCGTTTCACATAAATGTAAACTCTCTCGCAGTGCTTGAAGTGCGTCTTCATCATGCTGCTCCCAATCCACAGGGTGTGTCTTCTTCCAAAGTTCCAAGGATTGAATAGCCATTGTCATGGCTTTACGTGCGTTGACCTTCATTTCTTCTGCAACATGGCAACTTGTTTCTTCAACTGAGCATTCTCGTTTTGAAACGTGTCTCGAGAAATTCGCAGTGCTTCATTCTCAATCTTCAAGATTCTGATTTCTTCCCGTAGGGATTCAATAGTCTCCTGCGCCATCGATGCATCAGGTGTAGTCCCCATCTTCGCTACGGCTAGCTGATCCTTCAACGATTCATTCTCTGCCAATAGATCGTCAACAGCATCCTTCTCTGGATTGAACTCTTCCTCCTTCGGTGGTTCAACTTTGATCTCAGATGTCTTGCCTGTCTTGGTGTTGAACTTCCTCGTCGTCCTGGCCGCACCCATCTCCTTGCGAAGCTTGGCTACCAGAGGAGCTGACACCTTGCAGTTCCTGGCTATCTCGTTGTCAGCCCAGTCCTGCCATTCAATGTCTTCCAACATCGTGATGACAGCCTTACGCTTATCCTCGTTCGTCCTCCGAAGTCCATGCAAAGCATTAGCCCCGAGTGAATGAAGGATCGCATCCCGCAGAGTCCCCTGAAGAACATCAGCATTGATCGCCTTCTTCTTTAGCCGACGATGCGCGTGATACCGGTGGAACCCATCAACCAAATAATAGTTAACGCCGTCTGAATACAACTGAACCGGCGGGAAGATAGACCCGTGATCCATCGCTTCAGCGTACTCACTGACCACCTGCTCATTGATCTCGGCTCGAGACTGAGTCCCTGCACCGATATTGATGATGTCGATATTGATAGCTGTCATTTGCCACTCATTGAATAACCCAGCCAGAACCAGCGCCAGTAGGTTTGCACGTTCTTGGTGGTGTACTTCCTCCCGTCCCACACCGGTGCTGATCTGCCCGAAGCAGTCAACATCGTCTCAAAAATCTTTCTTGCCTGATCCATTTCGACTCCATAAAAGTATGAAAGAGTAGTCAGATTACCACTTGCGTTTACCAAAGTCAACTGGTATATTAGAGTCTAACCTAACAGACAGGAGATGAAATGAAAGACTACACGAACCAGGATGTGCAGAAGCAGATCCTTGTAGATTACATGCACTTGATGATCGTTTTAGAGGAATGGGATGCACTGACAGAAGTGTCTGAACTCATGAGCCGCTTTCCTCAGCACCCCCCATTTCTGAGAACACATGATGAAAACCTGTCCGCCGTGTAATCAGAACTGTAACCAAGGCCGTCTATGCCCTGCTCGCATTAGTGATGTTGAGATCCGAGATTGTATGGACGACATCCCGAAGTCACTAACCGCAGACAACTTCTTATACGCTTTTGCCCGAGCAATTGAATTTAAAGTGAGGAACTATGGATCACGCGATACACATCATGAAAGCAATCAACGCACTAAAAAAGATGCACAACCTGTGCGAGGAAAAGAACTTTGACGAGGCTATTGAGTGTGGCCTAGAGGCTATCGCTGAGTCGCGTATGGCTACCTTATTTGTACGCACAAAGGCTGGTGACAATGAACCATTCTAAATGTCCACCGTGTCATAACGAGTGTGGCAACGGCAGGCCATGCCCTGCGGAAACTCATCCTGCCTACGAACACTGGGAGAAGTGGTTCCCTAAGCACGGTATTGAACCGAGCAGATTTATCTTCTCTCGATCTAGCCATGGCAAGGCTTACCGTGCCGGTTATGACGCTGGCATGGAAGACGCCAAGAAGGTTGTAAAGAATGGCGAGGAATGGAAGCTTTGGGATAACGACCAAGCATGATCAAGATGAACGAAAGGTTGTATGCCCGAATGATCAAGATGTTATTTGATGGGTGTACAGCTCAAAACATTTGTGCTGAAACAGGCCTGCATATCGTGACCGCACAGTCTTATCTACGTGCTTTACATGATGTTGGTGCGGTGCATATCTCGGGTTGGGTGAAGAATAAAAGAGGTGCAGACGCAACAAAGATCTACACCCTTGGGGTTGGTGAAGACAAGCCCCGATTTAAGCTGACTCGAACTGAAATAGCAAGGAGATACAAATTCAAACAGAAGCTTAGAAAAAAGATGGAACGGGAACAATTAATTTTGAACCAGGAGATACAACATGAAAAATCATTTGCTGATTCAGGCGTACGAACTGTTAATAGAACAACAGGACAAATTAATTCGACAGCAAGAAAAACAAATTCAAGAATGGAAACAAGAAGCTGATCGTCAGAGTTCTAAATACCTGCCCGCCGTACAGATGTTGGAAGACCACATCTTTAAAACTCAGGGATATAAAACCCTGTATGAGGTGGCTAGGAATATAGATATTAAGTATGCAGAAGATAACGGCAGGGTCTTTGGTTTTGCTGAGACGGTAGAGATTGATTACGAGGGACGGTCATGAACAAAAACAAATTAAACGATGTACTGTTTGCCATACCTGGTGGATCAATGAAGTTTGTCATGTCAAAACGGTTTGGCATTCTTGCTGTTCATACTGAAGACGTTGGCGGTCTTACTTATGTAGGACGTTGGGTCAAGACTTCTGAGTTAGAAGATATTCCAGAAGGCTTATCAATGGCTGACGCTTCTAAGCTTGCAAAGGAGAAAGCTAATGAAACAATTAAAGATGAATAAAGAGAAAAGAAAGCAAATGATCTTTGACTATCTAAAGAAGTTAAAGAACCCAGTGAATGCTTGGACTATTGGCGAGAAGTTTGAATTTACAGCGAAGCGAGCCGGTCAACTGTTAGATGAAATGGCAGCAGACGATATGGTTGTGAAATCAAAAGGATTTAAGGAGCAAACCATCCCTTGGAAAAAGACCATCGTGAATTACTACGAAGTCAAAGAAGAACATAAATCCTATCAAGCACGTAAACCTAAAGTGCCAATGAATTGGCATAACCCATTTGGTTTAGGAGCAAGGGTATGAACCGTTACACAAAAGTTCGTGAGTTAGTCAAAGATCCTTCACTTACGATCAAAGATATCGCGCAACAGACTGGCTATGACAAAGGCCATGTAAGTCGATTGAGGAAAGCATCGCAACAATTTGAATGTCCTCGGTGCGGACATTGCTGCCAACCTCAGAACGACACACCACTTCGTGATTTCTTTGCAGCCAAGGCTATGACTCAGTTGTTTGAAGTCTGGGAAGACTTTGCAGGCTGGGGATTTGAAGATATTGCCGAGCGATCATATGCAATGGCCGATGCTATGTTGGAAGCGAGGGAGCGATGAGCAGAGAAGCTATGAAACTGGCGCTAGAGGCGCTGGAGTTGTACCAAAGCAAGAGCAGCGTTCAAATGTTTGACGATGCCGTTAAAGCCCTACGCCAAGCACTAGAGACAGAGCCGCTTGAATACTGGAACGCAGTTGAAGGATGGGTAAAGATCGACGAGGTGCATGAGCATTTCGACGCTGTAGGGTGCGGAACCATTTACAAGTCTGCTGGCGAAGGTCGATCACCTCTTTACACCGCACCACCAAAGCGTGAATGGGTTGGTCTGACCGCAGATGAAATCTGGAAATGCAACAAAGCAAAGAGTGGCAGTGCTGTGGAGTTTCATATTTGTTACGAACATCAGAACCTGGAGGATTTTGCGGAAGCTGTCGAAGCCAAGCTGCGGGAGAAGAATCATGGATAGAGAAGAAATAATCCGCATGGCGCGGGAGGCTGGGTTCAAAGTTGATTGGCAACACGCAGATGTTGCTGAGATTAAATCGAAAAGGTACGAATACTTCGCCGCCCTTGTCGCCAAGCATGAACGTGAGGCATGTGCAAAGGTGGCAGAAGAGCCGTATGAATTCACAAGCGAGGAATCTCATCGCATAGCAGGCGCCATCCGAGCGAGGGGAAACACATGAACCGCGAAGAAGAAATGGCGTTGAGAGAGTTGGCCGCAGGACGCTGTGTCATTCAGAAAGTCATAGACGTACTTGGCCCCCTGTCACTGTGGTCGAAAACTGAACTAGAGAAAGAAATTTTAAAGGCCATAGCTGCCGAGCGTGAGGCGTGTGCGAAGGTGTGTGAGGAAATCAAAGGCGTGAAGTTGCAAGGCTACGAGTTTGCCGCCGCCATACGAGCAAGGGGAGATAAATGAGCGACTCCTATAAAACTGTTTCGCAACGAGAACAAGACGCGCAAAAGTTTTACAACAACGTAAAGATTGAAGTCTTTGAGGTACTGCTATCCATCATGAAGGATGAAACGAACACAGCCCGAGACAGGATGCAAGCAGCAAAGATGATCGACGACCTTACGTTACAAATAGCCGGGATGCAAAGAACATGAACCGAGAAGAAGTTATCAATCTGGCTGAAGAAGCTCTGTCTATCAGGATGGAAGACAAGGTTTGGACGATGTCAACAACGCACCTTGAACACTTTGCCAACGCCATCGCTAATAACCAACGAGCAAAGTTAGCGCTTTGGATGATGAGCCAAGGTTACTCAACCGGTCATGGCGACAGCATAGAAAAATTGTTGGAAGAACTTGAATGGCAAATCTGCGAAAAACTGGAGAAAGGAGTGAGCGATGAGCGGAAATCACAACATGTACCAGAAAGATAAAGGCGGAAAGAAAGGACTGTTCGATGACGTACCCCTTGTTAACCCTGACAGAGACAAATCTTGGGAGGCATTCATCAAACGCAAAGATGTTAAAGCCATGATGAAAGGTAAAGAAGATTTCAAGTTTCCACTTGATGGGTCATATGACCTGTGGTGTATCTGTTGGGAAAAAGCATGGGCTGATGGTTTTATTGAAGGATGGAAAGAACGCGGGAAGGAGAAACCATGAAAGAATACCGCGTAGAACTAAAAATAAAAAACAATCTACTGCTGACTGCCATAGAGAATGCGGGATTTAAATCAATTGCGGAGTTCTCTCGAGACATCGGCGTTCACATGCAGTCTATCCACCGATTGATAACCTTAAAAGAAGCGCCGCTGAAACAAGACGGTACGTTCACAGCCACCGCACAAAAGTTATTAGATTACTTCTGTGCTTTACCTGAAGATCTTTGGTCCGAAGAACAACTCTGGAATACTTTGACAACCAACAAAGGCCAGGTCTTGTTGGATAAACATCAGATGTCCGTTCTGACCTACGGCGGTGACGAAGAGACCTTATCCCTCGAGGACATGGTTCACAAAAAAGAAATCCAAGAGAAAGTCCACGAGGTCTTACATACTTTGTCGCCGAAGGAAGCGAAGATCATCAAGATGCGTTACGGCATGGACGGATCCAAAGAACACAACTTAGAAGAAGTTGGTCGGGCCTTTGATGTGACAAGAGAAAGAGTTAGGCAGCTTGAACATAAAGGATTAATGAAACTTAGAGAGGCTCATCGTAAAGACAAGTTAATGTCCTGCCTTGATATAGACACGTTTTCCAGTAAACGTTCTGCCGCTTGGCATATTTTTGTGGCAAGAAAGAAACCTGCCAAAGAACTTCTTGATGCCTGTGAACAAGCCTTCTACTATGCCTATGACAGAGCCACTCAGAATTGTGTAAAGCGGGTGGTTAGTCGATCACATTTCTGGACCGCCTACCGTCACTTTAACAAGATCCCTCTCGATGACGTTTACATCATGGATGCCTTTCGTGAGGGGTGGAAACAGGGGTTACATGATGTTAAAAATTGATCCAAGAGTACAACTACAGGTCCGCGTGGAGCAGCTCTATGACGAGGCAGAACATGCCTATCGTCAGGCCTATGCGCTGATGCTAAAGTCCATCGCTATAAAAGCCATGGCCGAAGAACTCCTGAAGGATTTAACCAATGAACTTAATCGATCAGCTAAAGGGGATTAACGGACCCTGGGCCGACGCCGCTGTAGCGAAGCGAGCAGCAGTAAGACTTGAAGAATTAGAACACCAACTCAAACGATACGAGTGGCTAAGACAACAGCTAATCACTCTGGAATATAACGACGCCGCTTATGTCCTGACCGGCTCAGGCCTCGACGAATTTATTGATTCATTTAACAACGAATGAAATGTCTCTAAGTTCTACACGCCAGTCAGTCATGTCCCAGTTTCCTTTACCGTGATTACAAACTTCACATAACACTTGAAGATTGTTGATATCCAGTGCTAACTGGGGAAACAAACGCCGTGGTTTGATATGGTCTACATGGATAACCACGCCATCTTTTGCTGTTGCACCGCAGCATTGGCATCTTGCTCCGTATTTTTTCAACACCTCCATACGAATACGTCGCCATTCGTAAGACGATAAAAATGAATCAGAAACAGGATCTATTTTTCCTCGTTGCCATTTTTCTGACAGATCGTTGTTAGATAATTTCGCGTCTTGTTTTATCTGCTGTAGTTTTATTTCTTTACGTTTAATGATCGGCACTTTTGCCGTCGGCATCTTAAATCCGGCACTCAAAAGAATTTCTTTTGCTTTGTCGTACTTCGGCCCTTTACATCTCATGTACCACAACAACTGACTTGCCATGTGTTCAGTGACTTTTGTGTCTCCGTACTGGTCAAGCCACTTACTTTTTAATGGATAAGGTATACCAAATACTCTCGCCTCGATTGCCGTTATCGTCGAAAATCCACCGTATTTTTTCCCTAAATAAATTCTAACATTCATAACGCCGGGCCTTTATAAATATATATATCTATATTATTAAGTCCACGGGGAGGGTTCCGAGCGAAGGGAGGCCCAAGACCCTGGGATAAGGGACTTGGGGCCACCCTAGCAATATCCACGGTGATGGGACACTTGCTTGGCTAATAGACCGGTGCGTCTACCAACTGGACTCTGCAACCCCTTGCACCAGGGTCAAATTCCCACCAGAGTCTTCGGCGTGGTTGCGGCTTGAACTTCATCCTACCGCTCTCGCACAGTGTCGGATCGTGTCATCGGACGCCTGTCTCACTGTGCCAGTTATCGGTTTCGGCTGGGTTCTGAGTCCCACTTGGGTCACAGCTAACTTTGGTCTGTGATCCGTGATGCCAACAAAAAAGCCACTTACTGCTGCGCCTGGTCGAAGTCCCTCGGTTAGGAGGGCAGACGCATGAGTAAGTGGCCTTACGCTTGTTGACTTCGACGACAACGAATTAATCGTACCACATTCGTTTTCGTTGTCAACAAAAAAATGCCCCTTATTGCAAGGGGCAAAGTTGGGAAGACCAACAGGAGACAACATGGACTACAGCCCTCATGCTATCGGCAATCCTTTAATACATCAAGCGCTTCTTCTACGCTGTTCACAATGAATAACTTTCCGCCAGTCCATTGATCAAAGAAGATCTGCTCTGCCGTGGTGAGCTGTCTCGCCGATGGAGGCTTATTCCCGTCCTTCACTTCCATCAAAATCGTATGGCCTCGGTATCCAACTAACAGATCAGGTATACCATCACCCTGCGTAATGATACGAACCGTCGCCCCACAAGCGCGTAACGCCTTGACGATAAGTCCTTGATTTTCATCAACCCTTGCTGCGCGTCGCATCAAAACTCCATAAATATTTATGGAGTTTAAACCTAGTTGACATGTTAGAACCTACCTGCTATATTGACTGCACAACTAGCAGACAGGAGATGACATGACACGATTAGAGGTTATCCGACGTGCCAGGGAATACGCCTTTTACGTCAGTGAGCAGGCCAATAACTTGGACCTGATGTGGCACTACTACCAGAACGAAGAGTATGACGCCGCTATGTACTACCACCTCATGCTTCTTTTTACTTACGACGAAGTTAGTCCTACATGGCAAACGTGGTTAGGCGGATCTAACAAAGATTCGATGTGCTTTTACAAACTTTTAAATTGGTCCCTTCATGAAGCTCACTAATAAGTTTGATTTACCTCAGACGTTTATCAACGTCATCAAGAGGCCTACCTATACCAAAGGTGACTCTCATATCTCGGTGACTGAACTTCTTAACTCTCCTCAGATTGTGAGTCTTAAGCATAAGCATTGGGATGATCTTGAACAGGATGCTTCGGAGATGGTATGGCAACTGTTCGGCTCCGCCGTTCATAAAGTCCTCGAGCATGGCAAAGATTCCCATCACGTTATTGAGGAACGCCTCTATACCAAACTTGATGGTTGGACTTTGTCAGGACAGATGGACCTACAAGAAGTTGAACCAGACGGCATCATCATCTCTGACTATAAAGTCACCGGCGCTTGGGCTGTGATGAATGAGAAGCAAGATTGGCATAACCAGTTAAACGTTTACGCCTGGTTGATTGAACGGTGCAAGAACGTTCCAGTCAAAGCCGCCAAGATTGTAGCCATCGTAAGGGATTGGACGGCCCGTGAGGCGCAAACGAAGGACGGATACCCACAATCCCCCGTCGCTGTGATTGACATCCCCCTGTGGCCTTCTGAGGCCCGTGAGGCCTATGTCAAATCCAGACTATCGAAACACAACGATGCGTACTTTGCACTCCAGTTAGACGATGACATGCCGGAGTGTTCATCAGAGGAGATGTGGGAGAGGCCCACAACCTACGCACTGATCAAGACCGGGAATGTCCGGGCTAAGTCAGTCCACCCAACTTTAGAAGAAGCGAATGCTGCATTCACTTCTTTGAAGGACTCCAAGGGTTACACCGTGGAGGTTAGAGAAGGCGAGCGAGTACGTTGCAAATCGTACTGTCAGGTCGCTAATTTTTGTAAGCAGTACACAACTTATTTGGAGAAAACATGAACGTAGAACTTGGATCAAAAGATCTTGAACTGGTATTCCGTGGATTAATGGTTCTTCCTTGGGTGGAAGCTAACCACTTGATCGTTCGTCTTCAGAACATGGAGAAGAATCAACGCATCAACTTAGAGTACGAACAGAAAAAAGCCCAACAAGTGGCAGAACCCAAACCAGACTTCAAGCCAGAACCCAAGGTTAGGAAAGCCAAGTACGGTTTGAAGAAAGACGGCACACCACGAGCCAAGCCAGGAAGGAAGCCAGCATGAGCCAAGAGGATATGAACCGACTGATGTATTTGATCTACGACATCAGACAAATGTTGCTTGAAATAGAAATCATTTTAAGAGGAGACGACGATGCAGAAGATCGCCCAGTCATTCGTTAAAGCACAGAAGGCCTTTGGACCGGCTCTAAAGTCCTCTACGAACCCGCATTTCCGTACGAAGTATGCAGACCTATCCGCCTGCGTTGAGGCCGTCATAGACGCTTTAAACGACAATGGGATTGCTTTGATTCAACACACCCATGACTGCGATAACGGCGTCAGTGTAGAGACTATCTTTATGCATGAGTCTGGGGAGATGTTAAGCACAGGAAGACTTCATGTTCCTGCTGCCAAACAAGATCCCCAAGGGTATGGCTCGGCGTTAACTTATGCAAGAAGGTATAGCCTCATGGCTGCGTGTGGCATCGCACCAGAAGACGATGACGCTAATGCCGCGAGTAAGAAGTTTGTAAAGCCGGAACCCAAGCCTGAACCCAAGGTAGAACCAAAGGTCGAGACCAAGATCCCAGCTCACATCGAAGGATTTGATACCGGCTGGCAGATCAAAGTCACCGTGACACCAGAGGCAAACCTCGAGGACTGGTCAGAGAAAGTAACCCAAGCCGCAATGACTGGGCTTGCGTTCTGTGAAAACAAAACGGATGTGACTGACTTATTCAAAGTCAACAGGAACATCTTTGACAAACTCAAACAGTTAGACCCTGGTACCTACAAGCTTTTGATGGAAGACTTTTCCAGAAAGAAAGCTAAGTTTGAAAAAGGAGATGAAGTATGAGTGTGAATCGTGTAACCCTAATCGGTCGTGTAGGACAAGACCCTGTCGTTCGCTATACCGGCGACGGCATGGCTATTGCCAACGTATCCCTTGCCACTTCACAGAAAGTAAAAGGTCAGGAAGAAACCCAATGGCATCGATTGGTTTTCTTTGGCAAGCTTGCCGAGATCGTTGCCGAATGGGTCAAGAAAGGTATTCAGATCTACGTAGAAGGATCGATTAAGTACGGTAAATACACCGACAAAGAAGGGCAAGAAAAGACCACCGTTGATATCGTTTGTTCAGCCATGACAATGCTTGGTGGAACTCGTGAGGTTGGTCGTCCTGAGAAGCCTGCTATCAAGCAGGATGATGACCAAGACATTCCTTTCTGATCATGAAGACTTCCCAATTTGAAGCCGCTAAGGTGGCAATCAAACAGGATAAGACGGGCTTTGTGCTTACATTGTGTATACACCCCGATGAGATCCCTGATGAAATACTCAGGGACTTTGTTGGGGCCAGATACCAGGTTGTCATGGTCCGTCTTAACACCGACGAAACCCCGATGGTTCGTGAACGTGAGTACGGTCGTGATCCCGTCAGAGCTTCTGCCATGTTATGCAAAGATCCAGTCTTTCATAACTTCTTAGTAGAGACAGGCAATACCTTTGAGGAGTCTGAAAGCGCAGCCACTGACTGGCTTAAAGACACGCTAGGTATTTCCTCTCGGTCAGAACTAAAAGACAAGCCATCATTAGCCAAACGATTATTCGTTATCGAACAGGAATTCAATTCATGGAAAGCAAACGTCTCATCCCCTACTCAGTCCATCTGAGGGAGGATATTTACTTAAAGGTCAAAGAGGCCGCGCAAGACCGTAAAGCCACGGCGTTGGTACGTGATGCCATCACGATGATGATTGAAGGCAATGACGAATTCAACGCTGGTTATAACAAAGCGATAAGAGATGTGATCAGTGCTTTACACGAAGACGATTACTGCAACCTGATTGGTCTTAAAGGCTTGACCTTAGCGTATTACATCGAAGACTTATTAACCCCGATGATCGTTCATCAAAAACCAAATAGGAAAAAGAAATGAATGAAAGACTTTGGAAGTCTGGCGCAGATGCCATGGCGCTTTGGAGAAAACAAAAAGCACCCACTCATGTAGTGAAGATTGATCTGTATGGAAAAAAGAGCGAACCAATCCCCATCGAACGAGAAGAACTTGAATGGCCCGACACAGAAACGCTCTGGATTCCACCGACGGAAGATCCGGCATACCAAAAGAAATGGGCCTACTGGAGAAGCCTATTTGCCCACGGTGAACAAGATGCGCGGGGTTGAATCACTAGTCTCTACCGAGGATCCGTCCGTTTCTGAACTGACGATGTTGGACTGGTATGCAAGCTTTGCGTTGATGAGTTTTGCAAGCAAGATTCCCTACAACGAATTACCAGAAACCTGTTTCAACATTGCAGAAGAGATGCTGCGCGAAAGAAAGAAACGTGAACAACAAGTTAACCGCAAAGGAACGTGAACACGTACGCAGGGTTAAGTCCTTACCCTGCTCCGTATGTGATGCGCCTGGTCCTTCGGATGCACACCACGTAAAGCAACATCAACAATACACCGTGGTTGCCTTATGCAAAGACTGCCACCAAGGTTCTATCCTTGGTTGGCACGGTCAGAAACGGGCATGGTCCATCCGTAAGATGGATGAACTTGATGCCCTTGCTGTAACGATTGAACGTTTACTTGAATGACTTTCTAGCTTCTTCAGCCTGTTTAGCTAGTTCAGCAATGATCATCTTCATACGATCAATTTCTTCTCGCTTGGCTGCGCCATCCATGGTGGTGTCAGCCATGATGACTCTGATTTGTTTACGAATCTCTGACATGTTCTTTGCAGTCTTATCGTAGAACTTAGCCAGTGCAATCTTGTCACCCTTTTCCTCGAGAATCTTTTCTACCTTTTCCGCATCACCAACTTCTGCGTAATGGCGCATGTCGGCATAGGCCTGATTGATTTCCTTTCCATTCTCATAGAACGCCGTGACGTACCTTGCTTGGTTAGAAGGTAGGTCACGAGCTAGACCAAGACTCGCCCTGTCGATCCACTTGGTATCAGGATACGAACCTTCTTTGAATGGCATGACTGCATAGGTAGAAGTCGTTGAAGCTAATCCACCAAGCCAACCAAAGTATCCTTTGATGGCGTAGTCCACTTGCACCGGAGACAACTGGAACTTTTCGGGGAAGACTGTTGATATACCACCTAGTGCTATAGCTAAAGCGCTGGTGTTATCGTTGATACGTTCTTGTTTCGATAAACGTTCCAGCCCTGCTGACTCGATAGGCGCGCCAGTAAACGAGTCTTTGTTGGCGTATAGATCAAGTAGCGGTTTAACCATTTGTGGTGTTGGGTTCAGTGCAAACGTATCTCCCAACATCCTTGTCAGTGCGTCTGTAAACTGTTTGCCTTCTGCGCCTTCATCAACTACTTGCTCGAGGATACGTTCAGTCAGCGTACCAAATGCACCAATCTCAAAAGGCTTTGGAACCCGTAACGCTACGTCCATGCCTGGTAGCTTGAACCACCAGAAATTATCACGGTCCCACTCATCACGTTTCTGGTATTCCTCATCATCTTTGAAGGATAAGTACAACGCCATCGACGCAAGCATGACCGCACCAGTAACCAATCCAAATGCCTCGGCTTTCTGTTTGTCGGTTCCTTCAATCTCTTTGCCCGTTGCAACGTTATAGAGAACTCGTGACGTCGGTATCACGCCGTCCCGACCAAGCTTATACAAGCCTTGGATACGTGCGTTCATAAACGGTACAACTTGTGTAACCAACCTGAAGGCAGGCCACGATCCTTGCATTGAGAAATCTAATAGATCACGGGCTTGGTATGTAGCCTCGAGGTGACTCATACCCTTGTCACGCAACTGTTTATACAAAGCTAATCTGTTAGCCGCTTCCGATGCATTACCCCAGTCTTGGTATTTATCCCAAGCCATCCGAAGACCCTTTCTAATTCGGTCTGGAGTATCTAAAATAGTGTCACGATTAATTCCTTTTTCAATTAATCGTTTAATCAGTTTTGATTGATCGCCTTCGTACGCTGTACCGAAGTTAAAGATTGCCCCACCAGCGAGTGCTGATATGTATGTCGGATCGTTTTTGTTAAAGATCGATACACCGTTAAGAACGTTGGTGATTGGGTTCTTGTTAAGTTCTGTGACAGCCATGGCAGAAACCGAGTCACGTATCAAATTATTAACTTTGAACGCAGGCGACAGTGTCACACCAAACTGTAGGATATTTTTGAAGTCTCTTGCGACATCAAGAAACTTAGACTTCGGACCTAAGTATCCAATCGCTGAGATAGCTTCAAACAGCAAGGGATCATTGATCTTGAAGTACTGCGCCTGCCCATCAACCATGATCTTTGCAGATCCGGTTTTCTCCGTTGTAGGTTCAACAACCGGCGTATCACCTAACCTAAACCGTGACGCAGACTGTATGGTGGATACCGCAGCCTGGTTCTTCATGGCCGCAGAGAGGATGTGATTCCAATTCCGCAAGGTGTTCTCTACCAAATCACCAAACGGACGTTCGCCACCTTTGAGTTGCTTAGAGAAGTACTGACTTGTTAGGCCTGACGCAGTAGATGGCGCGTCAATATCTTTGCCTTCCATCTCTTTGTAGAACGGAACGTAATAGATATCACTTGCAAACTTATCGTAGCCGTTCTGATCAATAAGACCAGTGTCTAACGCAATCTTCAAGACAGAACGGTTTAACTTGTTCATGTCCTCTAATACGCGCTTATAGACTTGCAGTCTTGGCTGGCCGTTCAACGTACCACTTGATAGGTTGTTCTTCTCTGCGATCAAGTCTTCAGGGATAGATGGAATCTTCCCTTCTCGTTGGAGCTGTTCCTCACGGTTCAACGCCACCCAGATCATGAAGTTATCAACCTCAGTCCCTACAGGCTCCAAGACTTTAATCAAACCTTTACCGTCCTTACGGATGTTCAATGCGCCGTCGTCGTTATAGACCTCACCGTAGAACAGTAGACCTTCTAGTCCACCGTCAACAGACTTTGACAGGCGCGCCTGCATGTAGGCTTTTTCATCGTACTCTTTGATAGACCTGAACTGATCAGCGATACCCTGCGACATGCGCTGCCAGAAACGATCCTTTAGACCTTCGATCTTATCGATGATGGTCTTGTTCTCAGGAGCAAACGTTTGTTGAAACTTTGTTGCTGTTTCTTCGGATACTTGTGGAGCAAGTTTTAACGGACCACGTTTCTGTAACGCTTGTTTGGCCTTCTCTTTTACTTGCTCTGCGGTTTCTTTAATGCTTTTTGACAATACGCTTTCTTCCATGAGCCTAGCAGTACCAACCGGTTTTGGTCTAGGCGTTTGAGCCAGTGACTCAACGAGGCTCATAATTTCGCTTAAGGCATTTTTCTGTTTTATGCCTAACAATGTTGCAACGGCATCAACAAATTTTGTCCATACACTCTGTGTTTTTGTGTATGGTATCTGCATGAGTTCGTACTGAAACTCTGGATATGACATAGCTTCAGTTACAAACTCTAAACCCAAACCTTTTGGATCAAGATCTACATTTAACCCGTACCACTTATTTCGAGTATTGGGATCTATAAGCTTTCCTTTCTTTCTTAATTCTTTTTCTGTGTAGTCACGTAATTTTTTAATCTCTTGTACAAATTTCTTTTGTTTAGGAGTGGGCCAAATTTGCGACCTTGCGACCAAGGCATGAACCATCTCATGGATCATAGTCACTTCATCACCAGCATAATTTTTATTTATAGTTATTTCGTCGTGACGATAATTGTATTGTCCAGCGGCTCCTGCAATTCTTCTCGGTTTGGTTAAGACAACTTCCTTTTTGATTGGTTCCATAAGTTCAGCAACCCGTACAAAAAATGGGTTCTGATGTTTCTTAAAGTAATCTATAACCTGAGAAAGGTTAGCCTTGTTAACCAACTTTTCTAACTCTGCACTTTTTACATTTGAAGGCAGACGTTTTTTAAATTCTTGTATAGATAAAACAGATTCGTCCGGTGGAACGTTTGGCTCTGCCGGTGGGGTTACTGGAGGTGGCAACGGTCGGTCGCTTCGTTTCAGTGCTTTTTCAATTGAAGATCTTGGAATCTGATTCTGTTTGTACGCATCAAGGAACGATTTAACTTTGTTGTAATCGTCTTTTTCTTCTTGCGTGTCTAACGTAGCTGGGTCTATGTTTGTCTGGTCTGTAAGGTTTTGAATGTAGTACTCAACAGGGTCAACATTTGTATTGTTAAAGAAAGACATCGAAGGTAGTTCTATGCCGTTTTGTACAACACCTCGAGGAACTGACCACTGAAATACATTGAATTTTGCAGGTGGAAATGTAGAAGCCGGACCTTCTGCAACAAGCCCAACGTTTCTAATTGGCTTGTCAGAAATATCTCTCACTCCCTGAACAGTCGGCCCAGGTATTTGTTGCTGTGCAATCTTAGCTTCCGGTGATCCAAGGAATGTTAACGGTGGCAGACTCAACAGTTGACGTTCTGTCTGTAACGCACGTTCAACATCCTCTCTTGGGATACGTCCTGCTTCCCAGTCTTTGACAAACCTTTTTGCCGCAGGCGTATTAGTCTGTCTAGCAATGTTGACATACGCTTCTACCGGATCGATGACTAACGGTTTCTCTGGCGTACCAAATGCCGTGGCTTGGGTTTCTGGGGAAAGCTTAAATGGTAAGTCAAACGACTTGATTGCAAACTTACCTTGTGCCGTAGGATGAGGAACGATACCAAGACTATTAGGATCGCCGCCCTCTATTGACAACATATTCCTTAAAACACCAAGCCTTGCATTAGCTTGTTGTTCTGTAAGCGGACGTGGGTCTACAAGCTTAGGTACGGGCGAACTCTGAGCAATCTTTGGTTTCTCTACCCCAGTGATGCCAGCTCTTTGTTGCGCCGCAGTAGGAAGACCTGCTTCTTGACGACGACGATCTACTTCAGCCTGTTGCGCTGCAAGTTCTTCTTGGGTTTTAGTAACTGGTTCTGGCTCAAACCTTGGTGTCTCTGGTACAGATACAGGGAATTGCGTCTCGCCTATAACGCCTTCTGTTCTTGCACGTTCAGCTTGTTGTCTTGCTGCTTCATCAGATCTCTCACGAAGCATAGCAATACGTTGACGTTCTGCTTCTTCCGCCGATAACAGCCCTTCAATACCTACAGCGGCTGGTCTTTCAACGCCGGTTGTTTGTTCAATTCTTTGTTGTTCTGGCGAAGTAATAGGCGGAGGAGGTGGCGGCTCAATAACTGGCGCTTCTGGAGGCTGAGGACGGCGAGCCAACCCTGCTACGCCACCTAATAAGCCACCACCAATAGCAGCCATACCAGCAGTCTCTCCCAGACCTTCAGTCAATGACTGCTCTGGCTTGACTTCCCGCATCGCCAGGTTCTGGCCGAAACGACCGCCAACTTCCTCGGTTATCTCGCCTGCGCTTTCACCTAATGCACCTCGAGATACACGAGCAGCCCTGCCTGCTGTACCCGGTACGCCAGCAAACGTTTCTTCCAATGCTTTCGCACCTGGTAGGCGTTGTGCCAACAAAGAAATAATGGCACCCGATGCGCCTGCTGCTCGAGCAAGATTCAATGCGCCTTCAGCCGCCTCTCTATCTGATGCGCCTTTAGACTTTAGTTCTGCGTAGATGTTTTCATACGCACCTGCACCTACGTCTGCACCTTGCTGAACACCAGCGGCACCGACTGCGCCACGTACGCCAGCCTGTGCGGCGGCTTCTGCACCCTTGGCAGCAGTAACACCCTTAGCAATCTTTGCTGCGCCAAAAGGAACGAGTAACTGTGGAGCCTGCTCGGCTAGGAACGTAAGCAGTAATGCCGGATCTTTGACTGTCTCTGAGAATGCAGATTTGAACGCACCAAACTGTCCTTCTTTAGCGGTAGCTTCTTCAATAGCTTTGCGTCTTGCTTCTTCTCTGGCTTTAAGACCAGCAGACTTCAGTGTCTCTGCGTATTCTTCAATATCTTTACCAACGCCTAATGCGCCGGTACGACTCATATCACCCGTAGCCAAACCATAAAGCTGGCCTGGTAGTTGAACTAACGACCCAATACCACCGACTACACCAGCACCAATATCTTGAAGTGCCTCCCCGTAGGTACGTTGTTTAGACGGTGGTTGTGGTGCAGGAGCCTGTAACGACCTTATGTACTCTGCTAGTTTTCTTGCGCTTTCTGTATCACCAGCCGCATCCGCACGACGCAGTGCGTCATAAAGATCGTTCATGTTTGCCATGACGGCTCCTATCTAGAATATCTTTTAAGGATATCTTGAATATCTGAAGGTACGTTTTGCGCCGCACCAATTCCAGCCATACGGCCAATAGCCTCATTCACTTGATTAAGTTGATCTTGAACCTTTTTACGATCTTCTTTGTTGTACGTTGTTTCTAGTGTTTTATTTAAGCTTGTTTGCAAAGCTTTGAGTTCTGCTAACTGTTGGCGTTCAGCAGGTACACCACCTTGCCCAGATTGTTTATACGCAGCATATGCTTCGTGATATTTCTTTCCGGGATTTTCCTTCATGTAGTTACTTATAAAAGCACTTGCCAAGCGTTCTTCACCCGTAGGTAAATTAGCAATGCTTTCCCGAGATTGCCGATCCAACTTTCTTTCTCTTGCTTCGGCCTCAATACGAAGTTGCTCTCGCGCCATAGCACTTGCAGATTCGTACTGCCTACCCTGTTGAGCCGCTTCAATACCCGCTTGTGTAGTAGCCAATTGAACATCAATCTTTTTGTTTTCTTGATTGTATTGCGCGGCTTTTTGTTCGTGTTCACGTTGATCTTTGAACCGACCTTCTGATGCTGCAATCCTGGCGCTTTCAATTTCTTGCGACATCTTGACGCGATTCATTTCACGTTCACGCATCAAAGCACGTTGCTTTTCTTCACGGCCTCGAGCAGCTTCCATCTCGGTTTCAGATGTTCTGCCAAATCCACCTAACAATGCGCCGATTCCTCGTTGTCCTCGAGACGCTTCTCCAGCAGCCATCAATGATTTCCACAACGCACCACGGGTACGTTCTTTCTCCATCTCTTGGAAACGTTCTTGATCTTCTCGGTCACGTCGTTCCAACGTGGCTAGGTACTGTTCAAGTTTTTCGCCGGGACGTTTCGTAAGATACTCGTCTTTTGCCTCAGCCTCTTTACGCATTTGCTCATAACTTGGATATGGCGCTTGTGGGCCAGTAGCCATAGCTGCTAACGCTTGTTGCAAAGGACCAGCCTGTGGGTATGCCACAGCTTGAGGTGCGACAGTAGCTATACCTTGAGGAGGAGCCGCTTGAGCAACAGGCTGTCTTGCTGGTGCGGCAGCAGGAGCGGCAGCAGGTGGCGGTCCTGGCGGGAAGCGTTGGGCTGATCCACGATTGTCAGGAAAGCCCCTATCTGGTGTTATTGGATTGGTTGTTAAAACACGTCCTTCTTGGACGGCCTTAGTCATGTCTACAGCTTGCGGTATGGGGCGACCAAGTTCTGACTGAGCAAGTTCTTGTTCTAACTGGCGTCTTGCTGCTATCGCTTTATCGTACTCAACCTTTCGCTCAGGAAACTCTCGTAATTGTTTTAAACCCATAACGCCAGGTTCTAAAAATGCAGACTCTAAAGCTTTGGCCTGACTTACACGTTCTTTTAGTTCATCAATTCTTTTTAAATCTTCTTCCGTTAAGTCTGTACTTTTAGCGCTACCTCCAGGAGCAAACGCAATAATCCCACCCGATCCAAACTCAAACTGATCGTCTGGTACGTTAATTGTAGTAATGCCACCGCTTGCCATTTCTTCAGGGACTTCTGGTTGCGGTACACCCTCTGGTGCAGGACCAGGCATGTCTGCCATCTGCTGACTCTGACTCATAGCCGCCTGTTGTTGGCGAAGACCTTGAGTCTGTAACTGATTCATCAGTTGTTTTTGCAGTGCAGCAAGACCAACTTCATTTTCAAGTTGTTCTTTGATTGTGCCTTGCGGCATTTCAGCAGGCTGCATGGCCTGTTCCATCTTCTTTCGCCGGTTCAATTCCCCAAGCGCTAGGTACGGAGGAACCTCCGGGTTCATGCCGTTGGCATACTGCATCACCGCTTGAAGCGGCATGTCCTTGAGTCGCTCTTGGATTTGAACAAGGTTCATAGCTATTCCTTAACCAATAACACCTAATTTCTTCAATAGATCGTATGTTGATCCTAATGCGCCAGCGGTTGAAGCCAACTGACCAATTCCTGATTGCTGTGCTTGCGAAGTAGATACCGTGGAAATGGGTAATCCTTGCAACATAGATTGCAAGAATTGAACTTGCTTCATGGGGTAATCCCGTTGAGCAAGGAACTCGTTGTAGTCCGCTGTAATACCTTCTTGCTCAATACCACGCTGTTGCGCGCCAGCACTTGCAATCATGTCAGCTAACGTCTTGGCTTGGCCTTGTTCAGCATTGAACTGTTGCATGGCTTTATCGTAGGCACTTGCATAACCCGTGCCGATGGTTTTGTTCATCTCTTGCAGTAAGTTTCTTTGGTTTTCAGCTTCTTGAAGACCATACCTTGTTCCACCAAAAGCACCGGCTTGTGCAGCTTTCCCGGCCAGACCTTGTTGGGTTATACCCGCTTGCCTACGTAGTTCTGCCAGTTGCGGAGCCAGTACAGCCTGTAGGTATGGATTCATGTACTGCGCTGCTGGACCTGTAGGCGCTGTAGATCCTGCCGGTCCGGTAGCCGACGGTAACGTTGGAGCCGTCGAAGACGTGAAGCTTTGTCCTAACTGTGTAGGAAACGTAAGTCCACCTAACCCTGTAAAGTACTTTGACTGCAAGGCAGACTCGCCAGCAGTCATTGGACCTCCGTAAACCTGATAAGGCTGTTCCGATAAAGCTTGTGCTTTACCTAACATCCCGGTTACATAAGGACCAGCATACTCAGAAAGGGTTGATTGGGTTGATGTGCCAACGGCTGGTGTAGTAGTGGTAGCCATAATTACCTCGTTGTGGTTACAGCTTGTCTAACTCTTTATATGCTTTTGAATCAACAGCAACTTTGTTTTTTCCTACTGTTTTTTCTCGGCGTTTTTGAACACGCCTCATCATTTCATACAACTTAGCGGCACCAGCTTCAGTAGAACCGTTACCAATTTCAGACACAATACGGGCAGGAATAACAAATTCATTATTTGCCAATCGTGCAGGTTGTTTATCTGCAATGCTTGCGGGAATATCATCACTCACGCCATCCCCTGGCCCACGAAGGAGCTGCCCCCCGTCTGAATAAGATCCCAGATTTCCGTCTCTTAATGAGGCAATTCCACCATCCGCTTTTTTCTCTGTATAAACCATCGGACTAAAGTATGTAACACCCCCTGAGCCTGGACGCCTTGGTACTACTTGCGTACCACCTCCAGTTGTTGGAATAGTCATGGTTGTTGGTATTGTGTTCATCGTACGAGATGCGGTGTAAGTTGGTATGCTGCCTTGATATCCAGCAAATCCACCGCCTCCGCTAGATCCAAACATTTTGTTGGCTAGTGCGGCAGCACCTAACAAACCGGCAAGTTGACCACCTTTTCCAAGACTAGAGGTTCCAGCAAATAGAGAACCTATGCCTTTAATAATGTCTGTTAAAGATCCAGAACCAGATACATCACTCGGCAGCGATTTAAAATAATCAGATAGATTTAAATTGTCTGATGTAGATGTACTAAATGGATCGCCACCATAAGGGTCGCCAGCTTCTAAAGCATTGTCGCCATAGATGCTGGTGTCGTATGTAACATTATCGTCGTCCATTTCACTGCCCTCTTAAAATTCGTATCAAGTCATCAAACGATAAGCTGTCGTCATCAACTGACCTAAGTACTTGATCGACAGAATTTTCCTCTCTTTTCTCTTTGCCTTCAATCTGTTCAGCAATTTGTTCTGGTTCTACACCAGCTTGAGTAACGCTGAGAGGTTTGTACTCTTCTTCTTCAACCGTTCCTTCTTTGGTTAGCTTTTGTTTCTTTGAGCCAAACTCTTTGCCGTAATAAAAGACATTCGCTAGCTGAGGCATACCAAATGATGCCGCAATAGCTTGTGCCATGGGCCAAGAAATAGGCGCGGTAGGAGCTGTTGGCGTAGCTACGGGCGTTGCTGGCGGTCTAATCGGTGTAACCGGTGGCGCAATGGGTGTTGTTGGTGGCGTTGTCGGAGTTGTTGGTGGTACTGTAGGAGGAGAAACCGGCGGCTCTGTGGGAACCGTAGGCGGCTCTGTTGGTGGGGCGACCGGAGGCGCAATAGGAGGAGCCACCGGAGGAACAACTGGAGGGGCAGTAGGCGGGGCAACTGGTGGTTTTGTTGGCGTTATTGGCTCACCGATTGGTTCACCTGTTGGAGTTCCAATTGGCTCACCTGTTGGTGTCCCTACAGGGGTTTGTACTGCCTCACCAGTTGGCGCTTCGTAATAATCAACAATTGGCGTTGATGTTGGAACATAATAGTCAACTGTCGGTGTTCCCGTAGGCACTCCAGTAGGTGCGCCGGTTGGCGTTCCAGTAGGAGTTCCCGTAGGCACTCCCGTTGGAACTCCTGCCGGTGTTTCCGTAGGTGTTCCTGTTGGAGTCCCGGTTGGTGTTCCAGCAGGTGTTCCTGTTGGTGTTGTACCTGTAGGCACTCCTGTGGGAGTTACTGGCGCAACAGGCGTCTCTGTTGGTGGCGCTGTTGGTGGGGCAGTCGGTGCTTCTGTTGGGACAACAGGTGCGGCAATAGGGGTAATTGGTGTGGCAACCGGCGTTACTGGTGTCTCTACTGGAGTCGTTGGTGTTGCTACTGGCGTGGCAACAGGAGTCGGCGCTATCGGTGGGGCTACAGGCGGAGCAACTGGTGGAGATATCGGGGGAGCGACAGGAGGAGCAACTGGCGGTGCTGTAGGTGGTGACGTTGGTGCTTTGGTAGGAGTCAGTATGTCTAGGATGTCTTCATACGTTGTTGTTGGCGTATAGAAATCTACAACTGGTGTAGCAGTCGGTGGTGCTACTGGTGGTTCAGTAGGCGCTTGTGTTGGCGCTGTTGGTGTTGCCGGAGTTTCGGTTGGTGCAGTTGGCGCTTGTGTTGGTGCTACTGGCGTTGAAGTTGGTGCTACTGGAGTTTGTGTTGGCGCTGTTGGCGACAACATATCCAATAGATCATCTATGGTGAAATCTTCTGGATCAAAAGTTAAATCACCTACGTTTGTATCTTTTTTTGCACTTACAACAAGTCTTTGCGTAAAGTCAAAAGACTTGTCGTCTGCATATAAAACATTATCAACAACAAACGGTTTATTTTTAAACTGGTATGTGGTTCCGTTTATATTGACTTCGTATGTTGTTTCGCCTGTTTTTAAGTCATTTATTGCCTGATAGCCAACAGGGTTGCCGTTAACATCACGAATATTATTAAAACTTATTGAGTGTATAAATTTATCTTCGTAAGGGCTTCCGTTTTCTCCGAACCCATACCCTACACTAAGCTCTCCTTCGCCTGCATTAAGTTTTTTCGTTGCACCCCATTCTGAGTTAGGGTCTGGTGGTTGTATGTTTGCTCCTTGGCTTGATGCATATTGCAAAAAACCCTGAAGGTTGCTACCTATATCTTCGTTTGCGCCTTGTATTTTTGGTCGATACTCGGACCACAGTTGACTAATGATTCTTGGATCGGCACCTTGGAATATATCGTCGTATTCTTCTTCTAACCCAGCACTTTCTAAGACGCTAAAAATATCTTGTCCTGTTGGCGCTATTGTCGGTGCCGTAGGAACAGTAGTAGGGGTAACTGGAGCTTCTGTTACAACTGTAGGCGCGGCAGTAGGTGGTGCTGTAGGGGTTGCTTGTTGTGTAAAGACTAATGACTTTGTTAAACCTTCAACAGCATTGGCTATATTTAATGGATTGGCATTTGGATTATTAAGAACGCTAATTAAGTTTGATGCCGCTGTTGCTGTCTTTAAATCTTGGCTATTAGTCAATGAAGACGCCGCTGCTAGTATTAACGTCGGGTTTTCAGATTGAATCGCTGTGTATAAATTACCGGCTTTAATCGCGTCATTGAATGTTAGATCACCAGCAATTTTTGTATTTGCTAATTCTTTCCCCATATCTGTTTGGAGGATTTGATTTAGCGCCGGTAAATAGTTCCCTTGCGATGCAGCGTATGCAGTATTAAAAAATGTCGCCGCGTCTTTTGCGCCTGGTACCCCAAATCCTCCGGCGGCACTTAGTCCGCTAGAAATCGCTCCAGCTATATTTCCTTGGGAAGCTTGGTAGGCTGCATTTGCACCTTGTAAATACGGTTTAACTTGATTAAAAGTTTCAACAAATGTTTTCCCTGCATTGACTAAATCAGCGGGTAACATTGATTGTAAAGACGATGTAAGCGAAGACCCTGTAGTTCCTGTTGCTGTTGATCCTGCGGCCCCAGCAGTGCCGGATAAAAAGTCGGCTCCAGTTATAGCTGTTCCTATTAACCCAAGAGCTTGCAACCAACCTTGAAGTTCTGTTGGATTAGGAGTCGTTAATCTTGTACCAGTTTTATTTCCGTAGGCGTCGTACTGTTGAACAACCAATTTACCGTCTTGAACACCTATTACTTTTTCTGCAACTAGATCGTCAAGTTTTTCCGTCTGTGAAATGTTTTGATCTGTTCCAAACGTCTTTTGGATAAATCCAGTTAGTGCTGTGCCTAAAGGTATCCCGTAGTCTAAAAACATTTTATTAATGTCTTGGACCGGAACTCCAGATAATTGAGATAGTTGTTTATCTGTTAAACCATATTGGGTTGCAATCTTTTGCAACTCAACAGGATTATTTATTGCTTGATTTACTAAAGTTTTTGTATCGGCTACTGGTGGTGCAACCGGTGGTGCAACCGGTGGTGCAACCGGTGGTGCAACCGGTGGGGCTGTAGGAGGTGCTACAGGTGGCGCTACCGGAGGCTCTACCGGAGGGGCAACGTAAACTGGAGGCTCTACCGGTGGAGCAACGTAAATAGGAGGTGCTACTGGCGGTGCTGGCGGTGCTACCGGAGGGGCGACCGGGGGAGCAACATAGACCGGAGGCGGTGCTATTGGAGGAGCGACAGGTGGGGAAACAGGAGGGGCGACGTAGACCGGTGGAGGGGCTACATAGATTGGTGCTGCTGGAACAACACCTTCTCCGGGTTTAACTCCTGTTACTAATTCTGTTTCTTCAATAACAGGCGCTACGTACACCGGTGTTGCAACCGGCGGGGCAATTGGAGGTGCGACAGGCGGTGTTATTGGCGCGGCAACCGGCGGGGCAACAGGCGGTGCAACATAAACCGGAGGAGCAACTGGTGGTTCTACATAGACAGGTGGGGCTACAGGCGGAGCAATTGGTGGCGCTATCGGAGGAGCAACTGGTGGGGCTACGGGAGGAGCAACTGGTGGCGCTACATAGACTGGAGGAGCGACGGGGGGTGCGACGTAGACGGGAGGCGCTACAGGCGGTTCGTATGGTGGTATATAACCACCACCTTGCTCACCTTCTGCCCATGGGTCATATATATAGACCGGTGGCTCTACTGGAGGTTCAACATAAACTGGAGGTTCAACATAGACTGGCGCTGTATATACAGGGACTAATGTTGCAATACCTTGCCCAGGCTTTACGCCTGTAACTGCTTCGGTTTCTGGGTCATAAACGTTATACCCACCAAACTCATACATCCAATTAATATCAGCTTGTGTAGCACCCGCGCTTAATAGCTGTTGTGGCGTAATCCCAGCGGTATTATAAAAATTTACTTTTTCTGTTGGACTATATGTATCCCAGTCTCCAGGAAGTCTGATAGCCATAACTTACTCCGGCACCGAAGAAACAAAAGTTACCGTCACAATGACAGACGGAATAGCCGGTCTTGTTGGAGATGTACCGGCTGCATAGTATTCAATATAAGCATCTACATGGCTGGTACGCCAAACTAATTGGACGTAATCATCAGCCAGAAACGAATCAACGAAGTTTAAACTACCTATCACATGATAGGGATCACCTGCTGACTTTCTTGGGGCCAAACCAAACCGACTGTTTGAATTGGCTATATCAACCCCATTCTTCCTAAACCAAATGTCTATGTCTTGCGTGGCGTTAGAGTTATTGGATAACTGAACACTGAACTGGATGTTATATACCCCGTCATATCCAAAAGTAATTTGACTGCTATTTTCTATGCTAACGCCGTTAGATAAAGTCGTGCTATTGATCGTAACGGGGTAAGCCGTAGTTGTTGATCCAGCTATCTGATCGGTTGTGTCGTAGAACGCACCGAATGGCGTATTAATATACTGCCCACCCTCTGGCCCAAGCAAATACCTTGTGACGTTACTTAGTCTGTTAAAGTACAACCTCAAGACGTTATTCAACTGTTCCTGATATTGCGGATTCCAATCCGGCGGTGCATAAGGAAGGTTAGGCGGCTGAGGACTGTCTAAGTGTTTCATGCGCCTCTACCAGTAGCCCTGCCATCTGGTCTGATGTCAATTCTTGGCGAACCCAATTGCCAAGCGGTACCAAGGTCAGAAGACTCCACCTTAAAGATCATCTGCCGACCACGAACCCTGACATAAACCTGACCTGTAAATTGTTCAATCGTTGTTGTTGATGTCCTAGTCACTGTTGCCGACGAAGATCCGCCTAACGATTGAGGGCTGTTATACCCTGACCCCGAGTTCATCATCGGGATAAGCGTCATAGTTATCGCAGGACTTGGGTTGGTTGAGCTTGTTCCGTTAAAGGTTATGTCTGGCAACACACGCCATACAAACCCTATGTTATGGCCGTCTTGAATATCAAACTCTGCTGATTCAATGTAGGCGTTAATGGCTTGCGGTATGCCCGAAACATTATCGTCGTTACCAAATTCATGGTTAACAAGATTGTTACTGTACGTCGCCGCCACGGGATAGTCACGCAAACCAGCGTCAATCCATGCGGTTCGTGCCATCGTGCCGTAATACCAAATCCGCTCTAAGTAGTTGTATATAACGTACCTATTAACCGTATTACTACCTGATGAGGCGTAGAACCACCAGATCTCGTTGAAACCTTCATTGGTTCCCGAGAAGTATTGAAGGTATTGCGAGGTATTAATGTCTTGGTAAATGTACTTACGCAGGTCGCATTGAAGCGTTTGCACCCTTCCGTCGTACATATAAAACTTGTCAACACCCATCCAGTACGCCACACCAGACGCTACAGATGCAGCATTGGGGCTAACAATAGAGATGTTGTCGGCTAGTAGTTGCGCTCCCCATACAAGCGGAGAGCCGAGATATTGAACAGAGTAAAGCGCGGTATCTGTCCAGACCAAAATCTCTTGGCGTGTTTGTGCAACCGCCATAATCTTTGATCCATGAGAAAGACGTAATGACCCCGCTTGGTTGACTGCGGATGGTAACCAATCTGTTACCGACTCCTGATCGGCCCAACGAATAAGCATAGGGTCTTGTTCAGTTGTTCCAACGTCATTGGCACCAAAGCAAAACACGAACCTGTAAATATCCGAAACAAATACAAGATTTTGTATAACCGGCGGGTCTATTGCTCCAGGCAGGGTTTCAATATTTACCCCTCTGGCTGTCAGTCCATCTGTAGCGTCCCAGTAATAAACACCAGCCCCTCGTGGGCCAAATACCAAGTCCTCACCAAAGTTCATGGCTGACCATAATCTCAGCGCATCCGGTACAAAAACCCCAGTCCCACCCCAAGTCCCGCTACTCCATGCACCAGCACCCCAGCCTACTTGGGCAACTTGTTCTGCCGGACCGATGGTAATTTCATACGCTGCTCTTACCGCAGATCCGCCGCCAGAAGTTGTACTAGATGCCGCAGATGACGTTTCAATCGTATAAGCGTTAACCGTTGTTACTGTGATTTGATAATTACTGTTTAGGTTTAAACCAGCTACCGTGGTCGCTCCTGAAAAGGTGACGTAATCACCCGTCTGCCCACCATGATTTGCAGCCGTTACAGTTACGGTTGTTGATCCATTGGTTGTTGCAAATGGATTGGAGCCAAGCAATACAGCATCAATAAAATACTCTGCTGTAACCGTACCACCACCTGTTGCTGTGCTTGATGCCGTTGTTGTTACGGTTATGACATAGGTATTGGCATCGGTAATTGATGTAATAACATGCCTTGTATTTAACTCAGCCGCAGGTATACCGCCTACTGAATTGGCACCTGAAAAATAAACAAGATCTCCCGCAGCGGCACCATGATCCGTATCACTTACAGAAATAGTTGCTGCGCCATTGGTAGTGCTGAATGGGTTTGTTAGTGTAGCCGTATAGTCATAGGTGCGAAGCGGCGTTATGTCGTTATAAGCACCACCGCTTTCAATGTAATACTTGGCACTAGTGCCACAACCCATCAGATTGTTAGCAGTAAGCGTTACCCAGTTCCATAATGAGCGGCATGTACCAAGGAACGTATTGGACGAAATCCTGGCCCAACCACCTATTTTCTCAGGAGTGCCTTGGCGAAAACGTACCTTGTCTGATACAAACCAACCGTTCTCGTTTGTATATCGGGTATTTTCACGGTTCACGCCGGGTCGGTTAAGGATCTTGGTAAGCGGCATTACTCACCTCTTAAATACAGCGCTTTTTCAGCTTTGCGGCGGCGCACCAATCCCGGTAACACCTTGCCCCCGCCCATAGTCCACATCATAAACGCTTCCGCCGCACCTTCATGGTCGCCGCGATTGTTTTTTATCCTTATCGAAGAACTCTGGTACCGCCCAGGTCCAGCGTTGAAAGCAAAACTGACCACAGCGTCGAAGCTTGACTGACGGCCAGCAAGATTAGGAGACATTCTAAGTACACTGCGTTCAAAACGGACGAGATCATCCTCAAAAAGGCGATCAATCTCCTCCTGCGTCCAAGTACGATTATCTTGGGCTGCGAGCGGGTAGTCCTTGCGAAGGATGCCGGTATAACCATCTTTCCTCAACGCTGGTAATTTGATCTGATCTTGGTACAGAACATGGCCGTAACCAATCGTCCAAATGTGGGCTGGGCATAAATAAGGCTTGAGACTCTTGCCCTCAAACCTGTGCATCAACTCAATGCCAGCCTGACCCGTTTTCACTTCTTCTGCCAGCTTCGGGAACCAAACCAAAATCCAATGATGCCGCCAAGCATTGCCATCTCATCGTCAGAAAAAATAATTGCACTCACCCGGATCAAATCATCAATGTTCTGCACAAGATGAGGATGCTGCCAGACGTAATAGGCAAGTACGGCGTTGATGGCAATCAGTTCTAGGATGAGCAGATAGGTGACGTTGGGACGTACGGTTCCAATATAGTTCACCACCCACTTGCTGGATTTCTCAATAATTTGCTTGTCATGATCCAGCGCAGCAACTGTCATTTGAGCGTCAGTCTGCATGGCTATCTGATCGGTGCGAATCTCTTCCACGCGCTGCTGAGCAAGGTAGCCTTCTTTAGCAAGCGCAAGCTCACGCTCTGACTGCATCCTTGCAAGCTCAAGCTCATGGGCTTGGTCGGCTTTGTTTTGGACGTAATCAAGCAGCTTAGGCAAGCCTGAAATCAGCAGCCCACCGAGTGTTGATAGGAGTGAAAGCATTACTTCTTCCCCATCTTTTCGCGTTCTTCCAACAAACGCACTTTGACCTGTAACTCATTAATGTGCTGCATCAGTTGTTCTTTCTGTAAAGCACGGCGTTCGGCAGAGATTGGACTGTCAGTCGGCACCCCTTCACGGGTAATTAAGGCAGGCATCTGCCC
>SXGQ01265859.1_pt1 | contig 63477 bp, 60 predicted proteins | sample 3178371 | NCBI WGS metagenome assembly SXGQ01 (sample SAMN11356859, study PRJNA531348) | freshwater metagenome | isolation source: freshwater sample F1-20 | place: China: Fuxian Lake, Yuxi | collected 2017-12-25
CAATGGCATTGGCGAACATCCACATCGGCACCTTGGATGGAAAGTTGAACGGCGTGATTCCCGCCACAACTCCCAGAGGTTGACGAATGTTGTACACATCAACACCGGCAGAGGCTTGCTCTGAATAACCGCCCTTCAGCACATTAGGGATGCCACAGGCGTACTCAATATTTTCCAGACCTCGGGCGAGTTCGCCCAATGCATCCGCAGTCACCTTGCCATGTTCCTGAGTAAGTAACGCAGCGATTTCATTGCGATGAGCCGACACAAGTTCACGCATGTTGAACATAATTTCGGCTCGTCGCGACAAGTTCGTTGAACGCCACGCAGGAAGTGCCGCCTTGGCATTGGCAACGGCTTGATCAACCTCATCAACATCAGCGAAACCGACTGTGCCTTGAATCTGGCCAGTAGCGGGGTCAAAAATATTCCCCGTGCGACCTGACTTGCTAGTGACGGTGTGGCCGTCAATCCAATGATCAATGCGATACATAACTCTTTCCTAACTTTCTTCCTAGAGGGAAATCTCAGACGAGATACTGCGAGAGGCCACGCTTGATGTATTTACCATGTCCTTTGTGACCGATGTATTGGTCATTATCAATGAGAGCGACACCTCGCGAAAACACCGTGTCAACTTTGCCATCAATAATCCAGCCCTCCCAGGCTGAGTGATCCATATTCATATGGTGCTTGTCGTTAATGCCGATCTTGGTTTTGTTATTGGGATCCCAGATCACAACATCGGCGTCGCTACCCGGAGCGATAATGCCCTTTTGTGGGTACATACCGAACATCCGCGCTGGAGTTGTGCAACATGTTTCAACCCAACGTTCAAGTGACAGTTCACCAGCAACAACACCTTGATAAATCAGTTCCATGCGGTGCTCAACACCACCGATCCCATTAGGGATCGCCGAGAAGTTACCCAGACCAAGTTCTTTTTGATCCTTAAAGCAAAATGGACAGTGATCGGTGCTGACGACAGCAAGTTCATTCATCCGCAACCCCTTCCACAGATCGCCTTGATGACCATGACCCATCTGACCAATGTGATGCGGATCATTATCTCGTGAGCGAACTGGCGTACTGCAGACCCATTTTGAACCTTCAAAGCCAGGTTGGCCGAGCGTTTCTTCAAGCGTGAGCCACAAATACTGCGGACAGGTTTCAGCAAAAACGTTACGCCCATGATGGCGAGCCGCTGCCACTTCGTTGAGAGCGTCGCCAGCCGACATGTGCACGATGTATAACGGCACATTGCCAGCCACGTGCGACAGCACAATGGCGCGGTGCGTGGCTTCTGCCTCGAGCGGTGATGGACGAGTATATGAATGGTAACGAGGATCGGTATCTCCACGAGCAAGAGCTTGTTGCACCAAAACATCAATCGCAGGACCATTTTCAGCGTGCATCATGATCATTGCGCCACATTCAGCAGCAGTTTGCATGGCTTTCAAAATCTGACCGTCATCGCTATAGAACACACCGGGATAAGCCATGAACAACTTAAAACTACTGATCCCCTCATGCTCAGTGAGGTACTTCATATCTTTCAATGATTGGTCGTCCACTCCACCAATAATCTGATGAAAGGCGTAGTCGATAGCGCATTCACCTGAGGCTTTGCGATGCCATTCGGCCAAGCCGTCGAAAACATTTTCACCATAGCGTTGTACAGCCATATCAATAATCGTTGTCACGCCACCCCAGGCTGCGGCTCGCGAGCCTGTTTCAAAAGTATCCGAGGCAAAGGTGCCTCCGAAAGGCAACTCCATGTGAGTATGAACGTCCACCCCACCAGGAATGACATATTTACCAGCAGCATCAATGACACGATCGCAACCTTGTTCAGAAGAAGCGAACCAGCCCGGTGCTCCAAGCGCGGCGATTTTTTCTCCATCAATGAGAACATCGTTGGCAATCACTCCGGTGGATGAGATGACCAATCCATTCTTGATTAATACCTTTGGCATAACGCCTCCCTCAATATGTGTGTGACTAGCAACGGCAATCTCTGTTTCACAACTCGGTGAGATCTCCATAAGCCTCTGGACGGCGATCTCGATAAAAAGCCCAGCGATCACGCACTTCGCGAAGTTTTTTCATATCCAGATCGCGCACGATCAGTTCTGGTTTATAGGGATCCCCCTGAGCACCAACAAACTTTCCTTCAGGGTCAACAAAGTAACTCTGACCGTAGAAGTCATTTTCCCCCAAAGGCTCAATGCCGACGCGGTTGATGGCACCTACATAATAAATGTTGGCAACCGCAGCAGCGGGTTGCTCAACTTTCCAGATGTATTCGCTGAGACCACGATGCGTCGCCGAAGGATTAAAAACAATCTGCGCGCCATTGAGACCAAGAGCTCGCCACCCCTCGGGGAAGTGACGGTCATAACAGATATACACCCCGACTTTTCCGACTGCGGTGTCAAAGACTGGGTAACCGCCATTGCCCGGCTTGAAATAAAACTTTTCCCAGAATCCCTTCGTCTGCGGGATGTGCTGCTTGCGGTATTTGCCTAGATATTTCCCATCAGCATCAATCACTGCGGCGGTGTTGTAATAGACACCGGCTTGAGTGATTTCATACATCGGCAACACAAGAACCATGCCAGTTTCCTGGGCGATACTTTGAAAACGTTGAGTTGTTGGGCCATCTGGGATGTACTCGGTATAGCCGTAATACTCAACATCTTGTACTTGACAAAAATACGGACCATAAAAAAGTTCTTGAAAACACATCACTTGAGCACCTTGAGCCGACGCCTCATGACAGGCAGCCTCGTGCTTGTCAATCATCGTGTCCTTGGAACCCGTCCAGTCTGTCTGCAGTAAAGCAGCACGAACATTGTCCTGTGAACCTGTCATCTGTCCCCCCTTGTATTTACGTTTTGTTTGCCTGCCTCATGACTACACACCAACTAGTAACCGCCACCAATCTTGGTGTGATCCCATGAAACAACCTGCTCAACATTTATTTGAATGCCCAAGCGCTTTTTCGCCTGTGCTTCCAAGAAAGGCAATGCCGCATCACTGATGGCTCCATCGCCGTTGTATTTCAAGCCGACTGCTTTGCCGATAGCTAAAACCGCGTCATAGTCGTCAACGATGGTCGCTGAACCGACGAGTTCAAGACCTTTAAGCTGGTCGTAGGTGTCTCCACTTTCAACCAGACCGGTGATTTTGCTGTCACGGCGCAAGTTGACAATTTTTTGACTCTTACCAAAAGTCCAAAAAGTGACCTTCTCATCCATCACGACGTACCACATCGCAACCATATGGGGGTGGCCCGTGGGTCCGATTGATGCGATATTGAGAATCGTCTGCTCCTCAAGATAAGCCGCGATCTCAGAATCGGTCATGGAAATAGATGCACGTTTGTTTGCCATATCAAAACAACCATAGTTCCTTCCACCAACCCCTCAAGGGTGCTGGGAAAAGAGCCTGTTTGCGCTACCGTTTACGTTGTGGCAGTAATACCTTCCCCGAACCTCATCCTGAGTCCCCTGGCGCTCGATACAAAAGCCCACCCAGCCCGTGCTCTCGGCGAATGGTTGACTACTTTTCATCTAGCAACGGTCGTCCTTGACCCGTACACCAACGAAAGTTCTTGGATTCTCAATACCGCCGTTCGTATCTTGCGCTCATTCGGTGATTCGGCCACGCGAACCAGCCTGATTGTCACGGCAACCGCAAAGGAAACCCGCTCGTTTCTCGGTCCGTTAGCAAACGAGTTCTTGGTTTTTACTGACCTCGAGCGAGCGACCGTCAAAGCCTTTGAGCTGACCACTCTCCCCGCTTTTGCCTTCATCCGATCCGATGGCACGATACCTGCCGTGGCGCAGGGTTGGAATGCTCTTGAATGGCGCTCTGTCGCTCAGACGATTGCTGATACAACCGCATGGACCGCACCGCTCATCCCCGCGACTGGTGACCCAGTTTCATTTAGCGGCACACCCGCACTTGGCTGATTCTGTTTCCCACGACCGATCTCCCGATTGAAGACGTCGTCACTGAACTGCGCGCCGCACTAGCAACACGTCACACCGCCGTTTTGGTCGCCCCGCCGGGAGCGGGTAAGACAACTCTCGTCCCGTTGCGCCTGATTAATGAAAGTTGGTTGAACGGGCAACGCATTGTGATGCTGGAACCGCGACGGCTTGCAGCGCGTGCCGCAGCCCGGCGTTTGGCTTCATTAATTGGACAAGAGCCGGGTGAACTCGTGGGATACCAAACTCGCGATGAGCGTCAGATCGGGCCGAACACACGCATTGAAGTCGTCACCGAAGGAATTCTCACGCGCCGTTTGCAACATGATCCGGAACTTCCCGGTGTCGGCTTAGTCATTTTTGACGAAGTCCACGAAAGAAATTTGCCCACTGATATCGGACTCGCACTATGTCTTGATGCGCGCAAGAATCTGCGACCCGATCTTCGAGTGCTCGCAATGTCAGCCACTGCTGACGCACACCGCTTCGCCAAACTTCTCGGTGATGCTGAGCCAGCGCCAATTATCTCAAGCGTCGGACGACAGCATCCCGTTGACATCATCTGGGCTCCAGTGGGCAAGCAGCAACGCCTTGATGAAGCGGTCACCGCCGTCACGATACGTGCCTTACAAGAAAACATCGGCGATATTTTGGTTTTTCTTCCCGGTATTGGCGAGATCAATCGCGTTCAGCAAGATCTTGAACGCCTCGTCAAACCTGATACCGATATCTACCCACTTGCTGGGGCGCTCTCCCTGACCGATCAAGATCGTGCACTTGCGCCGTCACCAAGTGGTCGCCGACGGGTCGTGTTAAGCACCGACATTGCTGAGACCAGCCTCACAGTTGACGGCGTCAGTGTCGTTGTGGATGCCGGGCAAGCACGAGTGCCGCGCTATGACCCACGCACAGGAATGACGCGCCTGATCACGATCCCCACATCGCGCGCATCGGCCGAACAACGCTCTGGTCGTGCAGGTCGATTGGGTCCTGGCTTTGCTTACCGCCTGTGGAGCAAAATTGAACACACCACACGCCGCTCACATCTAGATCCAGAGATCACCCAAGTGGATTTATCAGGCTTTGCTCTCGAACTTGCCGCATGGGGAACCCCCATCGCAGAGTTGTCATTTGCCGATCAACCACCACAGGGCGCCCTCCAACAAGGAATCGAACTTTTGCAAATGCTCGACGCGCTTGATGAACACGCTCAACTCACGGCAACTGGTCGACACATGTTGGCCGTCCCAGTTCATCCGCGCTTGGCACATATGGTCACAGCGGCTCACGCCAAAGATCACGGATTAGCCTGCGTGATCGCCGCCCTACTTGATGATCGCGATGTCATGCGCGGTCGTCCCGATGATCTACCTGTAGATATTACGTTGCGCGTACAGTTCATCACCCGCGAAATGTCCGATGATCGCGCCGATCGACGTGGCATAGATCGGGTTCGCCAGCAAGCCGAAGATATGGCCCGTCGTACTGGCCAACGTTTGGATTGGGACACAGTGAATGCGGATCATGCTGGATCAGTTTTATTGCTGGCGTACCCTGATCGCTTAGCAATGCGTCGCCAGCCAGGTCAATACCAAATGCGCAATGGTTCAGCAGCTTGGTTCCGCCCTACCGATCCCAGTGCCAACGAAATGTTTGTCGTCGCTGCCGATCTTGACGGTGATCGCAAGAATGCTCGTATTCGCTTATGTGCAATTGTCGATGAGGCAACCATCAATGATGTCCTGACGAACGATGTGTGCCATGAAAGTCTCACATTATGGGATAAAGGTCGTCAAGACTTTGTTGAGCGCCACACCGTGAAACTCGATCGCATGCGGCTCAGCGAAAACATTCGTCGACCAAGCCCGAGTGAGCAGACCATCATTGCTTTGATGGAGTATTTAGTGCAACACAGGCTCAAGCCATTGGCGTGGACAGCCACAACCAATGAACTGCGTTCGCGAGTCTCATTTCTACGACGCGAAATCGGTGAGCCGTGGCCCGACTGGTCTGACAAGGCCCTGATCGCCTCATCTAGCGAATGGTTACAGCCTTATTTGGTGGGCATGACATCAATCGCTGAGATTGAGTCACTTGATATCGGCATGCTGCTACGTTCTCAATTACCGTGGCCTGCGGGTGCAAAGATCAACGAACTGGTTCCAACTCATCTTGAACTTGCGTCCGGACGCTCGCTGGCGATCGATTACAGCACAGCGATGCAAGAAGGGACAGCTCCCATAGTGCGAGTTCGAGTGCAAGATCTTTTTGGTACCAAAATCCATCCGACCGTTGCCGATGGACGGGTGGCCTTGGTGTTGCACTTGTTATCCCCCGCTGATCGACCGATACAGGTGACTGCCGATTTAGTAGGTTTTTGGTCGGGCTCGTGGAACGAAGTGCGAAAAGACATGGCCGGTCGCTACCCCAAGCACCAGTGGCCTGACGATCCTGCTCACGCGGACCCTAAAAGAATGAAGGACCGCTAAATGTTCGCCGTGACTGAAATCGCTGGTCTGCCGATCTACATGGTCGTGGCGTGCACCCTGCTCGCACTTATCGGCTCAAGCGTGCAAGGTTCGCTCGGCTTCGGACTCGGTATGTTGACATCACCGATTTTTGCGATGATCGATCAATCCTTTGTTCCTGTGGCAATGATGTTGGCTGTCATGCCGCTTACCTTCGGCGTGGCACTGCGCGATCGCCACTACATAGATACCAGTGGCTTCAAGTGGGCGCTTCTCGGGCGCTTTCCTGGAGTCTTCATCGGCATCGTGGCCTTACGAGCGATGCATCAAGATGCCCTTTCATATGCCGTTGCCTCATCGGTGGCCATCGCCGTGATTATTTCCGTGATCACGGCGCGCCGTGGTCAGGTCATCAAGACCACTCCCATCACACTCAGCAGTGCTGGACTCGCAAGCGGATTTATGGGCACGGTGACGTCGATCGGTGGTCCACCGATGGCTCTGGTGTACCAAGACGGAGAACCGCGCACGATTCGCGCCACCTTGGCGGCTTTCTTCAGCATCGGCGTTGTCATCACGGTTGTTGGATTTCTGCTCTCTGGCGAAATCGGGCGACACGAATTAGCCCTGACACTCGTCATTTTGCCGGGTGTCTTAGGCGGTCTGCCAGTATCGAGTCTTCTCGGAGACCGTCTCCCTGCACACATTATGCGTCCACTCATCTTGGTGATCTGCACGATGTCGGCAAGTCTGCTTTTCTTCCAGACCGCTTTATAAATCCATGCTCAAAGGCTAGGTATGGCTGACTCCATAGGCGTAGCGTGAAGGTATGTCCGAGTTTGAGTTCACAGAAATCCTTCCGCTAGGCAAAGACGAGGTTGAGTACCGTCTTGTGACAACGCAAGGTGTGAGTACTTTTGAAACACCTCAAGGAACTTTCTTAAAAGTTTCGCCAGAAGCCATCACGCGAATCACCCAAGAGGCCATGCGCGAAATTGCGCACTTCTTGCGCACAAGTCACCTGCAACAACTGCGAAACATTCTTGACGATCCTGAGGCCAGCGACAATGATCGCTTTGTCGCCTTGGACCTCCTGAAAAACTCTGCCATTGCTGCCGGAGGTGTCCTACCGATGTGCCAAGACACTGGCACAGCAATTATCAAAGGGAAGAAAGGCCAGTTCGTTTTTACCGGTGGTGGCGATGAGGAGGCCATCGCCCGCGGGGTCTACAACACCTACCTCACGAGCAATCTTCGTTATAGCCAGATGGCCCCTTTGACGATGTACGACGAGGTGAACACTGGTAACAACTTGCCAGCTGAAATCAAAATTTCTGCTGTTGATGGCGACGCCTACAAGTTTCTGTTTATGGCCAAAGGTGGAGGCAGCGCCAATAAGAGTTATCTCTTTCAAGAAACTAAAGCCCTCTTGAATGACAAGGCGCTTTTCCCTTGGCTATTTGAAAAAATGAAGTCCCTTGGTACGGCAGCATGCCCGCCGTACCACTTAGCAGTAGTCATTGGTGGCACGTCAGCCGAACAGGCTGTCGAGACCGCCAAACTCGCAAGTGCGCGCTATCTCGATTCGTTGCCAACACAAGGCAGCCCATTGGGCCATGGCTTTCGCGATCTCGATATGGAACAACGCATCTTGAAGTTGTCTCAAGAGACTGGTATCGGCGCACAATTCGGCGGCAAATACTTCTGCCATGATGTACGCGTCATTCGCCTTCCACGCCACGGTGCTTCTTGTCCAGTCGCCATGGCCGTGTCATGTTCTGCTGACCGACAAATGCTTGGCAAGATCACCAAAGATGGGATCTTCTTGGAACAATTAGAAATGGATCCAGCACGTTTTCTCCCAGAGATCACTCAGGAAGATTTACCGGACACCCCTGTCGTGCACATTGACCTCAATCGCTCAATGAGTGACATACGTTCCGAACTCAGCAAGTACCCAGTCAAGACACGTGTGATGCTGACGGGTTCACTCGTCGTGGCTCGCGACATTGCCCATGCAAAATTAAAAGAGCGCCTTGATGCAGGCCTCGGTCTACCTGAGTACATGAAAGATATGGCTGTCTATTACGCCGGACCTGCCAAGACGCCTGAGGGTATGGCAAGTGGGTCATTCGGTCCCACAACGGCTGGCCGCATGGACAGTTACGTCGAGGACTTCCAAGCCAATGGTGGAAGTTTCGTGATGTTAGCCAAGGGCAATCGTTCTCGGGCCGTGACTGAAGCCTGCCACAAATATGGCGGTTTTTATTTGGGTTCAATCGGTGGACCCGCGGCACGCTTGGCTCAAGACTGCATAACCAAGGTCGAGGTTTTGGAATATGGCGAATTGGGGATGGAAGCCGTCTGGAAGATTGATGTGCAGAACTTCCCAGCATTTATTGTCGTCGACGACAAAGGTAACGATTTCTTTGATTTGGTCAACAAACCATTCGGTGGAACACCGGTGAGTCTTCACTAACTAATCAAATAAAGAGCCGAGATTCAGTTCGACATCGCGAGTTTGACCACCGTCGCGCAAGAATTTCTCCATTGCCTCACGCGCCCCTGGACCACCCAGGGTTGCGCTGAATGCATTCCCCTCGGCTAACAAATCTTGTGGGACTTCTTTTTCGGCGAGAATCACCGACTGCTTGCCAGCCGCAATCGCGTGCGCGGGAAATGAAGCGATGCGTTTGGCAAGGCGTTCCACAAACGGCCACAACTCATCAGTCGGCATAGATCGATTCACCCAGCCATACCGCTCGGCTTCAAGAGCGTCAAAGTCATCACACCCGAGTACGACCTCAAGGGCGCGACTGCGTCCCATCAAACGAGACAAACGTTGTGTACCACTACCACCAGGAATAATTCCAAGAGCGACCTCGGGTTGACTAAAAACTGCGCCTGGATGATCAGCAGACGGCAACGCTGCGAATCGCATATCGCAACTCAGCGCCAACTCACTTCCCCCACCGCCAACTCGTCCCTCGATCACGGCGATTGTGGCCTTAGGCATAGTGCGTAATGTCTCACACATCACGTGATACGGATTCAGTTCAGTCGCTGGCGGGCTATTCGTCGGGAAAGTCAAAATTGCCGCAACATCAAAATGCGCAATAAAGAAATCTGGGTTAGACGATGACAGCAAAACAACTCGTACATCATCATCAACTGCAAGATCACCAATGACCTGCGCTGTCTCGAAAAAGAAATCAAAAGTGAATAGGTTGATCGGTGGGCTATTGAGCACGATCCGCGCAATGCCATCAGCCTTTGTAACGTTAAGACCTACCCCCATTGACTTCCCCGATCATTCACTTCACAAGCGATTTCACAACACTGCGCGTCTCGGCGACTTCATCTGGATTGCCGCCAAACTCAACGGCAGCAAAATCAGTCACTCCAATATCAGCCAAAGCCGCAATTCGTTCGGCAACTTCTGATGCGTTACCAATAATCGCTATGTCGGCCGGCCCAGCGGCACCTTCTTTGTCAAGCATGGCGCGGTAACTCGGCAAATGCCCATAGATAACAAATACTTGTGCGGCCCGAGCAAGCGCTGCCTCGCGATCCTTCGTCACACATACAGGCAGAGCAGCGATCACTCGAGCAGAGTCACGTCCAGCTTTTTCAGCTGCGGCTCGCAGGACAGGAATGGTGTGATTCTGCAACGTTTGGGGACCAGTGCACCATGTCAAAGTTCCGTCGGCAAGGGCTGCTGTCACTTTCAGCATTTGTTCTCCAAGCGCAGCGACGACAACATTCGGACGAGTTCCTCCAGGCACATTGACTCCACCATTGACGCGAAACTCCTCACCAGCATGAGATACAGCTTTGCCTTCTAAAAATGGCATCATCACTTCAAGATATTCCCGCATATGGCGCACGGGCTTATCAAAACTCATTCCCCACATTCCCTCAACAACCATCTGGTGACTTAATCCGATACCGAGACACAAACGACCACTCGCAGCGGCATTGACCGTGAGGGCTTGTTGGGCCATCATCATTGGGTGACGGGGGTATGTGGGAACGACGCTGGTGCCAAGTTCAATACGCGGAACTTCACGACCGATAATTGCCAATGCCGTGAGAGCGTCATGTCCGAAAATTTGTGGGGCCCAATAACTAGCAAACCCATCAGCTTCCGTCTGGCGAGCCTCAGCCACCATCTGGTCAATCGTTCCGTCATTGACTGTTCCACCAAAGATTCCTATGCGCATGGTTAGACCATAACGCCAATAGGTTCCTCAAAGGTAACTGAGGTTTAAGCCAAACTCACTAATTCCAGCCAATCACGACTGAAGTAGTCCACTTGCCCATCAGGCATCAGGAGAACTTTTGTTGGCGTAAGATGCTCAACGAATTCGGTGTCGTGACTCACGAAAATAATCGCACCCTTCCAACCAGATAAGGCCTGCGCCACGGCTTCGCGGCTGGGTGGATCAAGGTTGTTGGTCGGCTCGTCTAGTAACAAGAGATTGTTGCGACCAACCATCAACATTGCTAAGGCAAGCTTGGTTTTTTCCCCACCCGACAAAGTCCCCGACCTCTGATTGACCTTCTCTCCCGATAAACCGAACATGCCAAGCAGACCGCGCAATTGAGTTTCCGTGAGAGCCACACCATTGGGTACTTCGCGACGAATATTCTCGAGCAAAGTGGCATCAGTATTGAGGTTGTCATGTTCTTGCGCGTAGTAGCCACACTGCACCTGATGACCGAATGAAAAATTACCGATATCGGCCTGTGTCTCGCCAGCAAGAATTCGCAACAGACTGGTCTTACCCGCACCGTTCAGTCCGAGGACTAACAAACGTTCGCCACGGCCGAGATCAAATGTGACATCTTCAAATACTGGAGGTCCACCGTATCCCTTGCACAAGTGTTCAGTGTTGATGACAGTGACACCGCACGAAGGAGGATCGGGAAATTTCACCTGCAACACGCGACCACTCGTAGGTGCCACAACCTTTTCACCCTGCAAGCGATCAATGCGTTTTTCAATACTATGGGCCATCGCTGCCTTTGTGGCCTTAGCGCCAAAGCGATCGACAACAGTTTGCAAACGGTTGATCTCTTTGGTTTGCAAGGCCGCTTTTTTAATCATTCGCTCTTCATCTTCAGCGCGCGAACGACGATATTGACTGTATGTCCCTTTGTACTCAATGATATGCCCCGTTGCATCTTCAGCATCGCGATCAAGATGCAAAACACGTGTGATGGCTTCATCGAGCAGTTCAAGGTCGTGACTAATCACGACAAGTGCGCCGCGATACTGACGCAAGAAACCCAATAACCAGTTCTTGGCATCAATGTCTAGGTGATTCGTCGGTTCATCCAGCAACAACACATCACTTCCAGCAAACAAAATGCGCGACAACTCAACTCGACGTCGCTCTCCACCCGATAACACACCGACGCCGAGATCTAGACGAGATCCGGCCATCCCAAGACCCGCAGCAATGCTGCGCGCCTGACTTTCGGCGGCGTAACCGCCCTTCAGTGAAAACTCTTCTTCAGCGCGGCTATACCGCGCCACATGACGCTCGCTGGAATCTTCCTCCATGGTGACGCGCAACTTCTCGAGTCGCATCAAATCATCGTCAACATTGCGACCAGATAAAATGTGTGAAATCGCCGTACGACCGTCATAGATGCCGGCGAGGCGCGGGTCTTGAGGAAGGTACCCGAAGCCCCCCTTACGCACGATTTTTCCAGCTATCGGTTCGGCTTCGCCGCCGAGCACCTTGAACAAAGTGGTCTTCCCAGCCCCATTACGACCGACCACTCCAACCTTGTCTTTAGGCATGACAGTGAAGGTCGCCGCTTCAACAACGAGACGACCACCAATCTCTACCGAAAGATCATGGACTGCAAGCATCCCTCAAGTGTGTTGCCTCAAAAGCCCCAGCACAACCATAGTGACAGAGATCCGAAAGATAGTTTGCCAGCGAATATTTCTCTGTGTTCAGGGAATGCTGCTCGAAGCGGTCGAAGTCGTCGGCGACGAGTCCTCAGGGATTACCGAATCTGTTATCTCACCTACAGGCACAGTGTCAATAGGGCCGACAACGGGTGGCAAATCCTCAAGTGGCGCATCATCAGTGAATTCAGATTTCAAACAGTCGCCAGATTCAGTGCCCGGAGCGGTACCCAAAACCTTGACGAGTTCTTGCAACAACACGACATTGCCCTGTACCGATGGGTGAATCTTGTCGTTCCAGAGAATGCCCGGCGCTTTGGAGATTTCACGCCAGTCAATCAGCCATAAGTTAGGTCGCGTTCTTAACTCTTCCTCAATCACCATATTGACTTCTTTAATGATCGGCTTAAATTCAGTCACCGTGAAAATAATGACTGGTCGCGGCCACAGTTCATCAAGGATCTTGTCGAGGGTCTCCTGATAAAAATCTTGTTTAGCGCCATAATTGGTGCCAAGAAAAATAACGGCGACGTCAAACCCTTGAGGTAATTTTTTCTTCACGACCGCTAACCCAAGGCCAATAGGTTTGCCGACTTCGGCCTCAACTGAAACCTGCCAACCCAAAGGAACTAAAGCTTCACACGCGTCATTGCTATATCGCCTTGAGAGCGTTGCCAATATTGAGTCACCGATCAACAGCAATCTTGGCCCAACAGCCTCCCCGCCGACCGTGAGTTGTCGTATCCCGTCCGGAGTCGAGGATTCACTAACTGAGTTAAAACCCGTGTCGGGACTATGGTTCGGAAGTATCCCGACTCCCGGCACCGTGGCTGACACTGGACCAGTTGGCGGAGCCGCATCACCAGAATCTGAACCGCACGAAATGAGTGCCAACAAAAGCCCAATGCCTGCGACAACGAGTGCGTTGCGTCGTCCTGCGTGGATCACTTTGCCGAACCTTGCTGGCGAATCATTGTTAGTTCCTCGTGTATCGCTGTCAAAAGAGCAACTTCAGCAGTGGGTGGGGGCGCTGCCTCGGAACCAGTTGCTTTGTTATATGCCTTCAACATCAAGAACAACACGAAAGAAATTGAAACGAAGGTGACCGCCACAGTCAGAAATGCTCCAAAGCGAATCTCGGCATCATTGATGTGCAAAATTAAGGCGTTGTCGAAATTCGGTTGACCAAATGGAATCGCCACGATCGGCATAATCAGGTCTTCGACGAGTGCCGTGACCAAGCCTGCGAATGTCCCACCAATCACAAAACCAACAGCAATCGCTAGAAGGTTGCCCTTGTTAATGAAGTCACGAAACTCCTTAAGCAGCATGGTTCCTCGAACATTTTTCATCATCCCCAATCTTAGCCTTTTGCCATCAGTCTGAGCCTGCAGACACTAATGTGACGGGCGATGGATGAACCACTAAGCAGGCCAGCTGAACTTCTCATTGATCAAATTGATGCTCTACGTGTGCTACGCGCCGATACCGACGAGGAGAAGGGTCGACTCCTCGAACAGATCGGTGGAAAAGGCGTCGTCGAACAAGAGATGGTCTCTCAGATGTCGGCGATGAGACCCCTCAATCATCCTGAGAGATTTGAAGAAGCACATCGAATGATGATGCGTTCAATCGAGGTTCTTGACCGCAACGGACAACGTCCAGCGAAGATGCCGAGGCTTGGACCGTTGCGCCCTGTTGCACAATGGCTTGTACAACAGGTCACCCGTTGGATTGTGCGCAGTCACCTCAATCGCGTGACATCACGGATCTGCGGTCTCTATGAAAAGCGCGAAGCCAATAGCGAATGGTCACATCTTGAACATTCGATGTTGCGCAGGGCTCGCCTTGATGCCCGCCGTGTTCAAGCAGGCTCCGCAAATCAATCTGTTGGCCTGCCGACATTTTTACTTGGTGGAGCGGTATTAACTTCAGTGGCAAGCGGCTTACAGAGCCTGGCGCGCTCGGCGCTTGACTCTACGATTGGAGTTATCGCACTCGGCATCGCAGTGGTCTTTGTCTTGGGTGCTTTGTCATGGGTGGCGCTTTACAGTGCGGGCGTGGCTCGTCAACGAATTCGGCTGTCCACGGACCAACCGCTCAAGGCCTTGTGGGAAACAATCGGAGCAGCAGGCAGACCGCCTCGTGATGAGAGTTACAACTTTGCGGCGTACGCGATCATTCTCCTGGTTCTCTCGTGGATCGTTATTCCACTCGCCATCTGGCTAGCAATCACTGCCTGATCTCATCGCCATGTCCTTCTAGATCTTCAAAGCGATCAACATTGCGCAAGGTCGGGAAGAAAATGGAATACATTGCCACGACTCCGAGAGTGGCGATACCACCGCCGATGACTGCGGTCTGGGTTCCAAATGCTTGGGCGGCTACACCGCTTTCAAAGGCTCCCAATTCATTACTCGCTCCGATGAAAACGTTTTCCACTGCCATCACTCGCCCGCGTTTGTCATCGGGTGTCACAAGAGGTACCAAGGTGCCACGGATATAGACACTGATCATGTCTGCCCCAGCAAGGATCACTAAGGCCACGAAAGCCACAAAGTATGAAGTTGTCACGCCTAGAACCACCGTGGCGACGCCGAACAGCCCCACGACAAAAAGTAACGTACGACCTACTTTGCGAGTGACTGGACGAGATGCCAATATCACTGCCATGATCGCTGCCCCGATACCTGGAGCGGCACGCAACCATCCATATGCCACGTCTCCAACATGTAAACGATCCTCGGCGATTGCCGGCAACAGAGCTACTGCTCCGCCGAAGAGAACGGCGAACAGATCAAGTGAAATAGCAGCCAGCAAAATTGGTGTTTTCCGAATAAAACGCAAACCCGCGAGGGCCGTGTGCAATGAAACTTTTTCTGCAGGATCTATGGGCTGATTTTTCAAAAATGGTCGAGCAATCTTGACGGACAATAGAAAGACCACGCCGGTCCCAATGAGAAATGCTGATACGAAATAAGCCAGCGCAGGACTACTGGCATAGATGAGTCCACCACTTGCAGGTCCGATAATCGCCGCCGAAGTCCAGGTTGCAGAATACAAAGCAATCGTGCGCGGTAGCGCTCCGTCGGGAGCGACCATGGGTGGTAACGAGCGAACAGACGGTGCGGCGAAGGCTCTGAAGGTTCCGAACAGTACGGCAATCACAAACAATGGCCACACGGCTGTCGGGTCTGACAAAGCATAAAGACCAAGGAGAACCGAACATAAAAGCTCACCAGCAATAGCAATTGAGCCAATGATTTTACGATTGAAGCGATCAGCCACCGAGCCGGTCACCAAAACTAAAAACGCCGCTGGCAAGAACTCTGCCAAACCCAACAGACCAATATCTAATTCGCGACCTGTGATGTCATAGACCTGTTTCCCCAAAACGGTGGCCTGCAACATGATGCCGGACGACGTGAAAATACTAGAGCCCAACAAATTGCGCACTGGACCCACGCGCAACAGTTGACGGGTACTTTGTACGGGATTTGTTATGTTTGATTCGGACACAGGATAATTACCCTAGCCAAACCTGCTAAGACCTTCTCTATGACTTCACTCGCTGATGAAACCCGTTGGCTTGATGCAACCGCTCAAGCCGAACTCATTGCCTCTCGGAAAATCTCACCATTGGAGATGGTCAACGCCGCCATTGAACGCATCGAACGCTACGACGACACCCTGAACGCTCTCACCTATCGCTGGTTTGATTCGGCACGTGCTCTTGCTGCTTCCCAAGATCTGCCGCAGGGTCCGTTGCTCGGTGTGCCATTTCTACTCAAAGATCTTTACGCTGCAGAGGCTGGCAAACCGCTCAGCAACGGCAACAAGGCGTACAAGGCGGCCAACTATGTATCGTCTGAAGATACGACGTTGGTTGGGCGTTATAAGGCTGCAGGACTCATCACTCTTGGACGTACAAATAGCCCTGAACTCGGCAGCGTTCCGATTACTGAACCCGAGGCATGGGGACCGACGCGCAACCCTTGGGATCTTTCACGTACTTCAGGTGGGTCAAGTGGTGGATCTGCGGCTGCGGTGGCATCGGGAATGGTGGCGATTGCTCACGCTAGTGATGGTGGTGGATCGATTCGAATCCCGGCTTCATGTTGCGGATTGGTTGGATTGAAAATTTCACAGGGTCGTATCTCTATGGGCCCTGCACGCGATGAGAGCAACCTCGGAGTTGAACATTGTGTGAGTCGAAGTGTGCGCGATACCGCACTGCTCTTAGATGCCACACATGGGCCTGGAGTCGGCGATGTAATCATTGCAGCGGCGCCTATTCGTCCTTATGTGCAAGAAGTTGGTGCCGACCCTGGTCGATTGCGAATCGGTCTACTTGATCACAACCCACGCGGTGGTGACACACACCCCGACTGTGTTGAAGGGGTGCGACAAACCGCCAAACTCTTGGAATCTCTTGGGCATCATGTCGAGCAAGGTTGGCCAGAAGTCTTATCGGATACCACAGTAGGTAGCACCTTCGGCGTGTTGTGGAGCACCAATATGGGAACCGCCGTCCGACGCTTCGGCGAAGCCTTGGGTCGCCCAATGACCATTGACGACATTGAAGCAATGAACTGGGCCCAAGCCGAATTCGCAAAGGGTCTTAACGGCGTTGACTTTGCCCTGGCGCAATCTGCGTCAATCAAATTTCGCCGTGCTGTTCAATCTTGGTGGACTCAAGGGTGGGACCTGTTACTGACACCGACGCTCGCTAGCCCGCCATTAGCCGTCGGTTCAATGCCCAACAATGCCGCCAACCCGATGGCGCCGTTACGCGTTTCGAGTGAATGGATTACCTTTACTTCACAATTCAACATGAGTGGGCAACCCGCAATCAGCCTGCCGTTGCATCGCACTGCAGAAGGTCTTCCCGTTGGCATGCAACTTGTGGCCGCCTACGGTCGAGAAGACTTACTCATTCGAGTTGCGTCTCAGATTGAACAAGTAACTCCTTGGGCTCACCTCACACCCAGTTTGTGATCAGTCAATATTTCTTTCACCTATCACCGCTGAAATTTCCAGACATCCATAAATGTGTGGAAACTCTTCAGGAGCAGCACCTAAGCGTTCCACCACGACCTTGCTACTCAACAGGGATTCATCAATTTCTAATAAAACAAGTTGGTCATCGGAGAGATCAGCATAAAAGCGATCTCGCACACCTCGCCATTGACTTTCAAAACTGCAATGGGTGTATCCCTCGCGGGCAGACGTCACACCACGAGTTGACCAGATGTACTCCCCTGTCAATTTCGCGGTTTCCCAATCAGAACGAACTGCCAAATGAAGAATCACCGTGCAGTCCATCCACCATCAACAACAATCTGCTGACCTGTCATAAATGAACAGGCATCAGATGCCAATAACAATAAGGCGCCATCAAGTTCTTGCAGTTCGCCCATTCTCGGAATCGGCGAGTTTTGCTTGAGGAAATTCATGCTGGCCTCATCGTCCATTGCCACAGTCATCTCCGAAGGAAACCAACCGGGACATAATGAATTTACTTTGATATTTCGGCGTGCCCACTGCAATCCAAGTTCTCGCGTCAAATTGAGCACGGCTCCCTTTGACGCGCAGTAGTGCGCCTGCTTGACCGGACTTGAGCCAACGATTCCAAACATTGAGGCGATGTTGACAATGTTTCCCCCACCGGCCTCCTTCATGTATGGAGCGCATAATTTTGAGAGATGCCAGATGGCAGTCACATTGACTTCCATTGCTGTGCGAAATGTTTCAAGATCCTCCTCTTCAACAGCAACTTTGTGGCCAACACCGGCGTTATTTACAAGAATCCTTGGGGTTCCAACTTGTCGCACAGTTTCAGCGATCAATCTCTCGCGATCAGTGGCTTCGTTGAGATCAGTCGCAATGACAATTGACCCGGGCAACTCGTGCATTAAGGCTTGCAAACGCTCAACTCGTCGCGCCGCTAGCACCACAGTTGCTCCAGCAGCGTGCAAAGTGCGCGCGAAGTGCGTACCGAGACCCGACGAGGCACCGGTGACGATAGCAACTCGACCGTCAAGCCGAAACACCGACAGAGGATTATGATTCAATACTTTGTTCATGCTCTCAGGTTAGGGCGATCACAAGTTTCTTAAAGCATTCATCTTGTGTCATAGTGAGCAATGGCCTCTGTGCGACACATCGTTTTAGTCCATGGAGCGTGGCATGGCGCTTGGTGTTTTAGCGCCCTACAGACTGCACTAGATAGTCGGGGTGTGCCCAGTATCGCCATTGACTTGCCGGGTCACGGTGCCTCCACTAGCGCTCTAACCGATCTTTATGGAGATGCCCAATGCGTGGTTGACACTCTTGCGACATTGCGTTTACGCGGTGTCGACAATGTTGTCCTCGTGGGTCACAGTTATGGTGGAGCGGTCATCACTCAGGCAGCAATCATTGACCCTCGTATCGCCCATTTAGTTTATGTGGCAGCATTTGTGCCCCAAGCCGGACAGAGTGTTATTTCTCAACTGATGTCACTGCCTCAACAAGATGTCACATTGGCAAGTGCCATGATCACTACTGATGATGGCAACAGTGTCATCAATCCCGAGTTGGCACCAGCCGCGTTCTACGGATCGTGCTCCCCAGAAGTTATTGCTACGGCGATTGCACGACTGTCTCCACAACCCATGGCAACGATGACCCAAGAAGTGACAGGATCACCTCACGAAGATATTCCCTCAACCTACGTGTTGTGCTTGAGAGACAATGCCGTGCACCCTGAGCACCAAAAAATCATTGCCCAACTGTGCAACACTCGCGTCACTCTTGACACGGACCACTCGCCCTTTATCTCTATGACTTCGGCGACTGCCGACATCCTGGAAAGCGTTGCCCGATCATGAAGATCCGGATTGGCTATGGACTCGGTGTCCGTACCACACTCAATGATGACGGCTTTGCTCAAGTCGTGGATGCGTTAGAACAATTACACTTTGATAGCTTGTGGGTCAGTGAGCGAATCGGCGGTGAAGCGCCAGACCCTTTGGTGGCGATGTCCTTTGCCGCAGGACGCACCAAAAAGTTGAAGTTCGGCATGAGCGTCATGGTTTTACCGGGGCGTAACCCAGTCATTCTCGCCAAAGAATTAGCCACCCTTGATCGACTATCTCAAGGGCGCCTTTTGCCCGCTTTCGGATTGGGTGTGGCGGACCCGCACGAACAACAAGCCTTTGGTGTTGCTCGCGAAGAACGCGCTAAAAGATTTAATGAAGCGCTTGAAGTGATCCGCGCCTGCTGGACTCAACCGTCGGTCACCCATCACGGAACCTTTTTCAACTATGACGACTTGCGAGTTCAGCCAAAGCCATTCCAAAATCCTCCTGATGTGTGGTTGGGAGGAATTGCTCCAAGTGAGTTGAAGCGCGTCGGACGCTTGGCTGATGGTTGGTTACCAAGTTTCGTGACCCCAAGTGACGCCGCGGTGGGACGCATTGAAATTCAGCGTGTCGCCACCGAGCATGAACGCGAAATAGACCCTGAACATTTCGGCGTGTTAATTCCTTATGCCCATGGGCCATTGCCCGACGCTGTCGTCAAAGGTCTGATGAGTCGACGTCCTGATCTTGATGACATCAGTCAGTTGGTGCCACAAGGTTGGCTTGCATTGCACGATTCAATCAAGCGATTCATTGACGCCGGCATGTCAAAGTTTGTTGTCTTGCCAATTGTTGAGCCGAGAACTGCCCACGAATGGGTTGATCATCTCGCGGTTGCTGCTGATCAGCTACTGCCATTACAAAACTGATGAGGCGAAAGGCGAAAGCCAGGCGTGGACATTGCGACCGATAGCCTCAATGTCGTAGCCACCCTCTTGCAGAATCAAAGTGGGTATTCCAAGTTGTTTCACCACTTCGCCACAGCGCTGATAACCGTCTGTAGTCAGCGCAAGATCACTAATCGGATCATTCCAATATGTGTCAACGCCCAATGACACGATCACCATTGACGGTCCAAATGCGGCGATCTGTTCACATACTCCGGCAAGTCGCGCTACATACTCATCGTCTTCGGCTTGTGGCCCGAATGCCACATTGATGTTGTAGCCACGACCTTTGCCGGCACCAACTTCATCTTCATGACCGATAAACCAGGGATAGGCCCGCCTGGGATCACCATGTAGAGAAACAAACTGCACATCGTCGCGCTCGTAGAAAATCTGCTGCGTGCCATTGCCATGGTGATAGTCGACATCAAGCACAGTGACTTTATTGCCCGCCGTTGAGGCAACATGATGAGCGGCGATCGCCGCATTATTGAAATAGCAGAACCCACCGAATACATTTGCTGCGGCATGGTGCCCGGGGGGACGACATAAACCATAAGCCGAAGGCGCACCAGCAAGGATCTTCTCTGCTGCTGTGAGCGCCACATCAACCGATGCCCTCGAAGCTATATACGTACCTTCAACCATAGGGGTCGCAGTTTCGTAGCACCAATAACCAAATGCAGCCGCCGCACCTTCGGGTGGGCGCGCTGCGCTCATTCCTTCACGTAGACCAACATGCAACATCGCTTCAGGAGCAAACTCATGACGCCCTGTGGTGCGATGGATTTCTGGCCATGCACTCTCTAAATAGTTAATCAGGCCAAGAGCATGCACTGCTTCAATAGGCGAACGACCATGTTCGGTGAGTCCAACAAAGTTGAAGCGTTCATCAGTTTCCAGTTGCTGACGAATCGTCTCGGCACGATCTGGACGTTCATATGTCGGGATTGGTTGCCCGAGATTAATTTCCATCTTTGGGTTTTGATGGCGGTGCAGATCGGTCCAAACGACATCCATCAGGCAACACTAAACCGAAAACATGTTCGCTCTCTAGATCAACGACCCATGTTGCGAAATGGTGTATTGAGAAAAGGTGGCCAGTCGCCGCCACCATGCGCTTCAATTGATGCACCGCTGACATATGCCGCTAACGGTGACGCCAAAAAGACGCACACATCGCCGATCTCCGTTGCGTCCGCCAAGCGACCGATAGGAATTTGACTTCCTGTTCGCCGCACCCCTTCTTCGTCGCCGTAATGAAGGTGCGCCAATTCAGTGCGAACCATCCCGACGGTCACTAGATTCACGCGGACTTTAGGTAGCCACTCCTGCCCTGTTGTCTGCGTGTAGTTGACAAGCCCCGCCTTGGCAGCACCGTAGGCCGCGACGGTAGGAGCGGGGCGAACCGCTGACACACTTCCAATGTTGATGATCGCTCCACCATGAATCTGGCTCTGCATATGACGATTAGCCACTTGGCTGCACCACATTGCGGCGAACAAATTCACTGCCATAATTTTTTGCGAGAAATTGGCAGAGACATTGGCAGTGTCGGAGGGCGGACTACCACCCGCATTGTTGACCAAAATGTCAAGGCTCCCAAATCGGGCGACGATCTGATCAATGAGTGCCTCGGCCTGATCAAACTCGCGTAAATCGGCTGGATAAGCAGCCCACTCAGGGGGCAAACCCTCGGGGATAGTGCGCGCGCAAACAACAACCTGTGCGCCTGCATCGGCGAATCGTTGGGCGATTCCTCGACCGACACCCTGAGTGCCACCCGTAATCAGCGCTACTTGTCCAGAAAAGTCAATGGTGATTGCCACGTGACAAACCTTAGCGGCAACTTTGCGCTCGTTTCTGACGCTTCGTCAGATGCCGAGTACGCTGAAGTGATGGGAATCACCTCAAATATCAACGAGAACGGCATCGCCGAAGTCGTCATGGACTGTCCGCCCGTCAACGCACTGACCGTTGCGGAATGGTTTGAGGTCGCCGACACCGTGACTGCACTTGGGCGAAATACCAGCGTTCGCGTCGTTGTCCTACGCGCTGAAGGCCGCGGTTTCAATGCCGGAGTCGATATTAAAGAGATGCAGAAGACCGAAGGTTTTGAAGCCTTACTCGGAGCCAATAAAGGTTGCTACGCGGCTTTTGCCGCCGTCTACGACTGTCCCGTTCCAGTGATATCGGCTGTGGCTGGGTTTTGTGTCGGTGGTGGCATCGGATTGGTCGGCAACAGCGACATCATCATCGCTAGTGACGATGCCTTCTTTGGACTGCCTGAAGTTGACCGTGGGGCTCTCGGCGCAGCGACCCATTTGGCACGTCTAGTCCCCCAGCACAAAATGCGCGCCATGGTCTACACCTCGGCAACGGCAACGGCTGCCGAACTCCACGCATTCGGCAGCGTATTACAAGTCGTCCCGCGCTCACAACTGCGCGATGCAGCGATGAAAGTTGCTCAAAGTATCGCCGACAAACACCCGACGGTGATTCGCGCAGCCAAAGAAAGCCTCAATGGCATTGACCTGTGGGATGTCAAGCGCAGTTACCGCTTTGAACAGGGTTTTACCTTTGAACTTAATCTGACGGGGGTCGCCGATGAGTTGCGTGATGATTTCGCTGGCACCGATAAAAAAAATAAGAAAGATGGTCAGTAACTGTGTCAGAAATGCGCAACAAGTTAATTTCAGACACCCAAGCCATTGCTTCACTTGAAAGTGGGATGACACTTGGCATCGGTGGCTGGGGAAGCCGCCGTAAGCCAATGAGTTTGGTACGCGCACTCTTACGTTCTGACATTACTGACCTCACTGTTGTTTCGTATGGGGGACCCGATGTGGGTTTACTGTGCGCTGCCGGCAAAGTGAAAAAATTGGTCTACGCCTTTGTCTCTTTAGATTCCATTGCTCTGGAGCCTCACTTTCGAATCGCCCGCCAATCGGGCACAATTCCTGAGCCAGTTGAATGGGATGAAGGAATGTTGCAATGGGCGTTATTCGCTGCTTCGTTGCGCCTGCCATTCCTGCCAACTCGCGCTGGTTTAGGCAGTGGCGTGATGGACGTCAACCCAACGCTCACAACCATTAACTCCCCATACGCCGATGCTGAAGAACTTCTCGCAGTTCCAGCACTCCGCCTTGATGCTGCATTTGTTCATATGAATCGCGCGGATAGTCGTGGCAATGCGCAGTATCTCGGACCTGATCTATATTTTGACGATCTCTTCTTAGGCGCCTGCGAGCCAGGCCGTCGCTTCGTCAGTGCCGAAAAAATCATTGCGACGCAAGATCTCTTGAAAGAAGGGACCTTTCATACCCTCAAGATCAATCGCTCAATGGTTGACGGTGTGATTCATGCCCCCAACGGTGCGCACTTCACAACCTGTGAACCCGACTACGGACGCGATGAGGCATTTCAAAAAGCGTATGTGGACGCCGCACGCGACCCTGAGACTTGGAAAGTATTCAGTACCCGCTTCTTATCGGGTGATGAGTCCTTGTATCAAGAGCAAGTTCTGTTGTGGCGCGCCGAAGTCAAAGCCGCTAAGGAGGCGACAAAATGAGCAATACACCTGCACTTGCTGATGTCATTGCTGTCGCCTGCGCCGAAGCATGGCGTGGTGACGGGGAAATTTTCGCCTCCGGTATGGGAGTGATGCAAATGCTCGGGGCGCGATTAGCGCGCGCGACTTTTGAACCCGACTTAATGATCAGCGACGGTGAAGCATTCTTCATCGCTGGTGACTTGCCCATCGGTGGAACAGACAAAGTCGTTGAAGGTTGGATCCCTTTCCGCAGTGTTTTCGACACCGTTGCGGGCGGACGCCGACATGTGATGATGGGTGCCAGTCAAATTGATCGCTACGGCAACACCAATATTGCGAACATTGGTCCATGGGCCAAACCAAAGTCGCAATTGCTCGGAGTGCGTGGCGGACCAGGCAATACCGTCAATAATGCCACAAGTTTTTTTATCCCTAAACATCAAGTTTCGGTCTTTGTGCCCGTCGTTGACATGGTCAGTGGAGTCGGCTACGACCGCGCCAAGAAAGTAGGAGGGTTCATCGCTCAGCGCCATGACCTACGTCGCGTGATCACCAACCTCGGAGTTTTTGACTTCAATACCCCTGATCATGCGATGCGCCTCGTCACTCTCCACCCCGGAGTCAGTCTTGAAGATGTCGTCAGTAACACGGGCTTTGAGTTAGTTCTCCCCGATGAAGTTTTGATCAGCCGTGGACCGACAACGCAAGAAAGTGCCGCCATCAACATCATTGACCCCATGGGTCTCAGACTTCGGGAGATTGCCTCATGAGCGTCACTCCACTAGCGCGCCTACGTACTCCCCTATGCGAACTTCTCGATGTTGATTATCCGATTATTCAGACTGGAATGGGTTGGGTGGCCGGTCCCAAATTGGTGAGTGCTTCTGCCAACGCTGGAATTATGGGAATTTTAGCAAGCGCCACGATGGACTTCGACCAACTCAAGACGTCCATCGCTGAGGTGAAATCACGCACGACCAAACCATTTGGTGTCAACCTACGCGCAGACTCAGCCGATGTTCACGATCGCATCAGTTTGATGATTGACGAAGGCATCAAGGTTGCCAGTTTTGCCCAAGCACCCAGACCTGAATTGATTTCGCGACTCAAAGACGCTGGTGTTGTCGTGATCCCTTCAATTGGCGCCAAACGCCATGCTGAAAAAGTTCTTGAGTGGGGCGTGGACGCAGTTCTTGTGCAAGGTGGCGAGGGCGGCGGACACACGGGTTCGGTACCAACATCGGTCCTGTTACCCCAGGTCGTTGATGCCGTTGCCGGTCGTGTTCCAATCATTGCTGCAGGTGGTTTTTTTGATGGTCGCGGCCTCATTGCTGCTCTGGCGTATGGAGCATCAGGTGTCGCCATGGGAACTCGCTTCTTACTGACAAGTGACTCATCGGTACCACAAACAGTGAAGGACTATTACCTCTCACGGGGAGTTCTCGACACTGTCGTCTCAGTCCAAGTTGATGGTGTGCCACATCGTGTCCTGCGTACCGAATTAGTTAATCAACTTGAGAGTGGACGCGGAAAGTTTTTAGCATTGCCACGCGCCGGAATCAATGCCTTGAGGTTCCGCAAAATGACGGGCGCAAAACTCCGTGACATGTTGCGTGAAGGACTGATGATGAGGAAATCAATGGACTTGAATTATTCACAGATGGTGATGGCGGCGAACACGCCAATGTTGCTCAAGACATCACTAGTAGACGGCAAAACAGAATCTGGTGTGATGGCTAGCGGACAAGTTGTGGGAATTATTGACGACCTGCCGACTGTCAAAGAGTTGGTTGAACGCATTATCACCCAAGCCAATGCTGTCTTATTAGACCTCGAACGACGCTAACTACCAGTCAGGGAATATGCGCTATGGCTATCACCACTCTGCACGGACCACACGATATACAGCAAAGTTTGGGCAAGCACCTCGGTTACAGCGAGTGGATGGAAATTACCCAAGATCGAGTCAATCTTTTTGCCTCAGCAACGGGAGATCACCAATGGATCCACGTTGACCCTGAACGCTCCAGCAATGGACCTTTTGGGGCCCCCATCGCTCATGGATATCTTACTTTGTCGATTTCTAATTTATTTTTACCTCAAATAGTTGACGTGCAAGGTTTCTCGGCTGGAGTTAATTATGGAACTGACAAAGTGCGCTTTCCGTCCCCAGTCAAAGTTGGCTCTCGCATTCGCGGAGGCGCCGAATTAACAGCGGTGGCCGAAGTTAAAGGTGGCTTGCAGACCACGATTGTCATCACTATTGAAATTGAAGGCTCTAGCAAGCCAGCCTGCGTGATTGAATCAATCAGCCGTTGGCTGACATCTTGAAAACACAAAAGACAAACATAAAAGGAAAATATGTCAGTGCTTGATCTCTACAAAATGAAAGGAAAAGTGGCCTTACTCTCGGGTGCCGGACGCGGTATCGGCGCTGCCAGCGCCCTCTGCCTTGCTGAGGCGGGCGCAGATATCGCAATTATGGCACGTAGCGTTGATCAACTTGAATCAGTCGCCTCTCAAGCGCAGGCGATGGGTCGCCGAGCAATCGTGCTGCCTTGCGACGCCAACAATGCCGATGATGTGACTGCCGCAGTGCAACGCACGGTTGACGAACTCGGTCGCATTGACACAGTGATCAGCGTGGTCGGTGGCTCGATGCCCCAACCATTTATGAATACCAGTGACCGCGACCTGCGCAATGCCTTTGAGAACAATGTCATTAATGGATTACGTTTGGTGCGTGAATGTGTGCCACATCTGCTCACAGCGGGTGCTGGGGTAGTCGGCGCATCATCAATCGTTATGGTCTCAAGTGCGATTGGCCATGTCGTCGGGCGAGGCTATGTGGCATACGGTTCTGCCAAAGCCGCTCTTGACCATGCTGTTGAACTGATGGCCGCCGACCTCAATCCAAAAATTCGTGTCAACGCCGTGGCCCCGGGAGCGATTCTCACCGAGGCCTTGGAAATCGTCGCCACAAATCCCGAACTCCGAGCGGCCATTGAGGGCGCTACACCCTTGCGACGCCTCGGGCAACCGAATGACATCGCTACTGCAGTCTTGTTTCTCGCTAGCGCTGCCTCAAGTTATATCACCGGTCAAATCATCGCTGTTGATGGTGGCGTGACAACAACCAACTTCAATTTCCCCATTGCCGATCTGTGAGTTCAAGCCCCGACAACACTGTGCAAGATAAGCGACACAGTTCGTTAGGTGCGTTTCGACATCGCGATTTTGCAGTCTTCTGGGCTGCTGCGGCGATTTCCAACGGCGGTAGTTGGATGCAATTAGTGGCCGTTCCTGCATTGCTTTATGACATGACAGGGAGTTCCACCTGGCTCGGCGTTTCATCAATGGCGGGATTATTGCCGGCAGTTTTATTGACCCCGTATGCTGGAGTGCTGGCGGACCGCATGAGCCGTCGCAAGATTTTGCTCCTTACCCAAAGTCTGCAGATGCTCTGTGCTTTTGTTCTGTGGACTTTGTATCTCACCGGTTCGCTACGTCCGATGCTGATTGTCACCATTGGTCTCATCGGTGGACTCGCCACAGGATTTCAAACCTCTGCTTGGCAAAGTTACGTTCCGTTACTTGTTCCGCCCGAAGAATTGCTTGATGCAGTCAAACTGAACTCGGTACAGTTCACCTTGGCGCGTGCAATTGGTCCAGGTTTAGCAGGGATTGTGATCAGCACACTGGGAATCGGCGCAGCGATATTCATCAATGCTGTTACCTATATTTTAGTGATCGGTGCCTTGTTCATCGCCCGCCCGAAGCAAGTCATTGCGCCCGCTAGCGCTGGTAGGGTACGCGACGTCATCAAGGTCGGTGGCGCTTTCGTATGGCGCAATCGCCCGCTGCGAGTCGCCGTCTTCCTAGCTTTCCTCACCTCATTGTGTGGGCAATCACTACAACACATCGCACCAGCAATCGCCGACCGTATCTTTGATCGCCCGTCTACCGACAATGCTGGACTTCTTGTGGCACTTGGTCTCGGAGCTTTGACCTCCTCATTTTTTTCCGTTGCCATCGGAGATCGTATTCAACGCTCAACCCGACTTTTGGTCGCCTTAGTGTTGTATTCCATCAGCACGATACTGATCCCCATTACTTCGCTCTATTGGGTTGGACTCGTTGCCTACTTCATTGGTGGTGTGGCATCTCTGCAGTCCGCCGTCGCTTTAAATACATTGATTCAAGGAACTGTCCCCGATCATGTACGGGGTCGGGCTTTGAGTTTCTATGTTTTGGGCATTCTGGCTGGAATTCCTCTTGGGGCATTCACCCTCGGACGTTTGGCGGATGTTTTTACGATGCGTGTCGCCTTATTCGTTGATGCCACGGTCCTATTACTGGCAGTCATCATTTTGATCTCGAGGGGTTGGTTGTACGACCTCAACGCGACAAAGATTGACGATGTGCAAATAACGGACACCCCGACATGAAATATCCCGAAGGAAGCAATCTGGAGTACGACCAGGAGAGAATCAGTCTGGGTTCGGCGCTTCGTCGACTGGGTCACGCTGTCGTCGGACATGAAGCAGAGATTGACCAATTACGCGAGACCCGAGTGGCGATTGATGCCCTGAGTCATACGCTCGAAACGACACCGACCCGCATTCGCGATGTGGCCCAATTTCTCGGATCAAAAACCGTCGAGTTCCCAGACGGTGCGGTGATCACTAGTCACATGTGTCGTCCTGGCTCGGGACCAGGAAGTCCCCACGGGCTTGACATGGTGGTGCGACGAAGTGGCGACCGTATTGAAGCCCGATTCCAATTGGGCGCATCAGTTGAGGGAGCACCACAGCGCAGTCATGGCGGAATCGTGGCCTTGGCGCTTGATGACTCGATGGGATTCGTACTCAATCTGATCCACACCGTGGCATACACCGGCGAACTGACGATCAGCTACAAATCGGCCACCCCTTTGCATCGCCCGCTCGTGATCCAAAGTTGGTTGGGTAAGCGCGAGGGCCGCAAGCTTTGGCTTGAGGCTGAACTACGCGAAGACTCTATCGGCGCACCAATTATCGCTACAGCGACTGGTCTATTCATTTCGATTGAGGCGTACTAAAACTTTTCTGACAAACTGTGAACTGAATCATAGGGGGATACATGTCCATCACTGGTCATCAACAACTTACCAGCGATCGTTTCCCGCGGGAACTCGTTCGCCGTCTGCTCGACAACTATCGGGGCAAGACTCTTGATCATGCCCCGAGTTCGATGACTGAGCCAGCCACGGTTTTTACTGACCCAACTCGTTTTCAAAAAGAAGTCGAGGTTTTATTTCGACAGGGTTCACACATTGTGGGATGGACTGGCGAACTTGCAAAGCCCGGAACATTTGTCACGAAAAACGTGGCTGGTCATCCGGTTCTGATTACTCGAGCCGAGGATGGAGTGCTACGCGCTTTTCGTAATGCCTGCAGTCACCGCGGAGCCCAAGTCGCTCAGGGTTGTGGCGAAGCACGTCGCCTCACATGCCCTTACCACTCGTGGTCTTACGAACTAAACGGCGACCTCGCTGGACAACCTCAGGCCTACGCATTCAGTGATATTGATACGAGCACTCTCGGGCTTGCTCCTCTACCGATCGCCGATGTGGCTGGATTGATTGCTGTCAGTCTGAGCGACGACGGTGATCCCGCGGCTGCTTTCGCCGACATCGAACCTCAATTACGTTGGTGTGGCTACGACCAACACGAGGTTGTCTGTCAGCACACGTGGACCCTCAGAGCCAACTGGAAGATTGCTTTTGATGTCAATCTAGAGTCGTACCATGTGGATTATCTCCATCGCGATACCTTGTCGAACCTCGTACTACACAATCCGATTTATGACAGTTTCGGCAAGCATGCACGTTGGGGATTCCCAACGACGGGCGCTGAAAAAGTTGTTGATCTCCCCGAGGAACATTGGCCTGCGCTCATGCCCGTGAGCATCATCCATACTTTGTTCCCGAGCACCGTGTTATTGGAAACACCAGTGAGTTGCCAAATGTTTCGTATCTATCCCGGCGACAATGTCAACGAATGCACCGTGGATCTGACGGAAGCTTCGCTGAAGCCCATTACCAATGAACAAGATCGTGCCGCCCGCCAAAAGGGGGCAGATTTCGCGGCTCTTGTCGTGGGCACCGAGGACTTCCCTGCTGCCGAACAATGTCAACGTGGTGCAGAAATTGGTCTCAAGAATTTTGTTTTTGGAAGTAATGAGCCGATGTTGCAACATTGGCATCGAACCTGGCAGAACGCACTCAACAACAAGGAATAATCATGACAACTGTTTCCATTACTCAGGCCTTCGCCGACAAAGCCGCTCAAGCCCCCGATCGTGTGTCAATCACCTGTGGCGACCAATCAGTGACGCGCGCCGAACTTGAAAGCCGCACCAACCGTCTTGCTCGGGCATATGCAGAACTCGGTGTCGCCCAGGGTCGCTATGTCACTGTCGCTCTACCTAACTCGGTTGAATTCTTTGAAGCCGTGGTAGCTATCTGGAAACTCGGCGCGACACCTCAGCCAGTGAGTTATCGCCTGCCAGATCGCGAACGTCAAGCAATCGTTGAATTGGCAGATGCCGCACTCGTTGTCGGCGTTGCCCCACAAGCCCATCCAACGCGCACAACTGTGCCGCAAAACTTTGAACCTGACCCCACTCTGAGTGACGCTGCAGTGCCTGATTTGATTTCTCCAGCGTGGAAAGCGCCAACCTCTGGAGGATCAACAGGGCGACCTAAATTGATCGTGGCTAGTGATCCAGGGACAGTCAATGTCGGCGCGCCCGGTATGGGGCAACAAGTGGACGGAGTGGTCTGTATTCCAGGACCGCTCTATCACAACGCTCCATTTTCGTTTGCGAGTTCTGCTCTCTTTCACGGCAATCACTTAGTGTTATTGCCCCAATTTGACGCGGAAGCCACATTGGTAGCAGTTGAAAAACATAGTGCTGACTGGATCTTGCTTGTTCCAACGATGATGTCGCGAATCTCGCGTCTTGCCGATGATGTGAAGAATCGCTATGACCTCTCATCTTTGGTGGCGATTTGGCATATGGCCGCACCCTGCCCACCATGGCTCAAAGAAGAGTGGTGCAACTGGCTGGGTGGTCAGAGAATCATGGAGTTGTACGCAGGCACCGAAGCCCAAGCCGTCACCGTTATTCGTGGAGACGAATGGCTGGCACATCGGGGTTCTGTCGGGCGTTGTGTCGGAGGAGAAATGAAAGTTCTTGACTCAGACACCTACGAAGAATTACCTCCCGGCACGGTGGGTGAAATTTTCATGCGCAGTGGCCGTGGTGCTACCTACAAGTATCTCGGCGCAGAAGCACGCGTCTCACCCGACGGATGGGAAAGTTTAGGTGACCTCGGCAAGATTGACGAAGAAGGTTACGTCTATCTCACCGATCGACGTAGTGACATGATCTTGTCGGGTGGAGCCAATATTTATCCTGCCGAGGTTGAAGCAGCTTTGAGCGAACATCCCGACGTGATCTCATCAGCAGTCATCGGACTTCCCGACGAGGACCTGGGGAATCGAATTCACGCTGTGGTACAGATCTCTCGGCCGATCAACGAAGATGAATTACGGGTGTTCCTCAACGAGCGCTTAGTGCGATACAAGGTGCCACGGACTTTTGAGTTCACCACCGATGCAGTGCGCGATGACGCTGGCAAGGTTCGTCGCTCGGCCCTGCGTGATGAGCGCTCGTAATTCCGAACGAAGCAATTCTCTATCAGATTCTACTTTTTCGTGAAAGTAATCGGTAACGACTGAATTCCGCGAACAAATGAAGAATGTCCATAGGTCGGTTGAAAGGTCGAATCGGAAAAGTGGATATCATCCAAGCGATCAAAAATCTCTTTGTAGATAGAGCGCAGTTCGAGCCGCGCAAGGGCAGCACCAAGGCATAGGTGAGGACCCCAGCCGAAAGCAATGTGTGGGTTGGGGTTACGGGTGACATCAAAGTCGTGAGGATTCGTAAAAATATCCTCATCGCGATTCGCTGCCGTGTAATGCATCATCACTTGTGAACCCTTAGGGATCTTGACACCGCGTATCTCAACATCTTGCGTGGTCACCCGCACCATATTGACAATGGGAGTCACCCATCGTAAACATTCTTCAATCGCTCGATCAAGATCTTCTGGTGAACGACGCGCTATCGCCATCTGATCGGGGTCTCTAATCAGAGCCTCAAGTCCCCCAGCGATGACATTTCTCGTGGTCTCATTACCCCCGACCAAAAGAAGCAATGCGTTCCCCACCACATGAGCATCATCCATCGCCCCACCGTCTTCCGTGGCGTGAACCAATTTGCTGACTAAATCTTCACTCGGGTTTTTCTTGCGTTGTTCAATGACCTCGTTGATGTAGATGTAGTACTCAAAGGCCGCATTAGCAACATCATCGGTCACATATCTCGGATCATCGGCACCTGCAATCATGGCATCGCTCCAGTGCTGCAACTTGTCATAGTCACTGTCTGGAGCGCCCAACATCTCTCCGATCAATGTCATCGGTAATGGCTTAGCAATGTCCTCAACGATGTCAGATGAGCCCTTCAGCACAATGGCGTCAACAAGTCGCCGTGCAACCTCATTGACGTGATCTTTATACGCCGACATTTGCCGCGGCGTAAAACCGCGTGCCACAACTCGACGCTGATCGCCGTGGCTTGGATCATCGCTGTCAATCATTGAGGGTTGAACGCTGCCATTTGGGCGAGATCCGATCACACCACTCGCAAAAATTGAAGCCTGACGTTCTGCGAGACGAATATCTTCAATTTTCGTTAATGCCCACATGCCGTTGATATCGCAATACACGGGTTGATTTTTGCGAATCCATTCCAGGGTCGGGAAGGGATCCTGTTGATACATATCTCTATTCAGAATGTCAATTTTCATCATCGCCCCAAGATTCATCCCCACGCCCCATACAATCTTAGTGCCACGTTTGCCGACTTGGGTAACGACTGGTATCTCTGCCAACATGATTTCATGATTATTCGCCGTCTCATAGCTTGTTGCTCCCTATTAGTGGCGCTGGTCGCCTGCTCAAATCGGGCTGACCTCAGTGAGCCTGCGACATCAACGCCATCTCCTGATTCTTCGGAGGCGACAATAACCCAACCGCCGCAGACAGATGCAGTGATGTTTGGAGATATTGCATCACCTTGTGGACCCGCCATTGATGGAGTAACACCCTCCATTGCTGCCGAAGAAAATGGGGGCTCAGCCGAGGCCATCGCGATCGCTACCGGGTCGGACAAGGGAAACGCCTTCATCTCAGGACTCAACGGAGAACTGTTTGATGCCGCAATCGCTTTTGAAGGCTGGTGCAACGCTCAGGGTGGAATCGCAGGCATGCCATTGAAAGTCATTGATGCGGATGCAAAACTTTTTGAAGTTCCTATTCAGATGGAGAATGTGTGTGCCAATGCCTTCGCCATGGTAGGTGGGGGTTGGGCTTTTGATGATCAAGAGTTCCCGCGTTTTCACGAGTGCGGAATGATTGATGTAGCAGGATTCGTCGTGACCGCAGCCAAATCTCAGGCGGACAATACTTTTTCCCCACTTCCCAATCCATCAAATCTCAAAGATCAAGGCTGGTTTAAGTGGGCAGTGGCGCAGCACCCAGAGGCAATGCAACATTTCGCAACTGTCTACAGCGATATTTTGACAGCCCAAATAGTTCAAGAGCAATATCTTGAAGGTGCAGAAATTATCGGAGGGGTCACAGTAGTTGATCAAGTGCCTTACAACTCTGTGGGGGAGACATCATGGCTACCCATTGCTCAACGGCTGAAAAATAGCAGCGTCCGAGCCATCAGTTTGGTTGGCGTGCCAGAAGTTTTACCGCAATTGACTAAGGCCCTCGAGGAGTTGAATTATCCCCTAGACCTCATCATGGTAGATGCAGGTTTTTACGCAGATGTGTTGATCACAAGCGGTGGTAGCAGCGTTGAAGGAGTCGTTGTTCGCACAAGTTACGCCCTCTTCGAAGAAGCAGACCGTGTCCCTGCCGTACGGGATTACCTAAAAATGATCGAGACATACCAACCTTCTGGAAAAGTTTCTGGTTTGGGCATGCAGTCATTATCGGCATTCCTACTGTTCTCAACCGCTGCTAAAAACTGTGTCGTCAATAATGCGGGTCTTCTCACTCGCGCGTGCATTGCACAGGAAATCTCAAAAATATTCGAGTGGACAGGCGGCGGCTTACACCCACCGTCGAGTCCTGGAACTAATCAACCAAGTCCGTGCTACCAAATGATTGTCGTCAAGAACGGAAAATTTTCTCGAATGTATCCACCCCTTGAGCCCTCAGCAGCTGATCGCGCCTTGATACCGACAGTGGAAATTACTGCGGATGGCTGGGCATGTGATGAAAGCACTTTAGTTCCACTAGTTGGCGACTATGGAGATGTCTCAGTCGGTAAAATTCCAAAGTAAATTAAAGTTTTTTGACCTGCACCATGGTGTCATAGAACGCCACGCCACCCCCAAAATCTGCCGCTTGATCGTTGGTCAAAGCGTTCACAGTCTTCATATCTTTTGTACGCGCTCCCACCCATCCAAAGGGCACTAAGACCAAACCTGAACGAACACGCCCCCCTGACGACTTCACTTGGGCTATCACATCAAGCGACCCGCGTTCGTTGAAAACTCTGACCCGATCACCGTCCTGTATACCCCGAGATGTGGCATCCAAAAGATCAAGTTCACAGTACATTTCACCTTCTGCGTCGCAATGGTGGGCAAGATGGGAATACGACGAGTTAAGAAAACGCACATGAGTCTTGGGTGACATCAACGAGAGTGGGTACATGTCTTGCGAATTGAGCCCACCTTGTATCTCATCACCAACTTCGTAGGTCGGTAGGGCTGGCATCCCAACTGCAGGTAGAGAGTGATTGATCAATGCCGCCTTTCCCGAGGCGGTAGCAAAACCCCCCTGAGCGTAAGGCAAAAGATCTTCCGGCAATGAGAGACGGATAAAACCAGTGGTACGGAGTTGATCAATATCCACGTCGTGAAGGGCCGAGGTAATCAGAGATTCGTCATCCTCAAAAAGCTCTGGTTCCGAAAATCCCATTGCGAGGGCCAAGCGACGCCATAGTTCAGTGTTGGGAACGCTTTCCCCCAAGGGCTCAATAGCTTTTTCATTCCATCCTAAATACAGGTGGCCCCAAGCTGGTACGACATCAACTTGCTCAATTTGGGTACAGGCTGGAAAAATGACATCTGCATAACGCGCAGTATCAGTCATGAATTGCTCGGAAACCACGGTGAAAAGATCCTCACGTTCGAGACCTTGACGAATGAGTTCCGCGTTAGGGGCAGTGACTAAAGGATTTCCGTTATACACGAATAATGCTTTCACTGTTGGATCAAGATTCTCATCGTTTAACACTTGACCAATTTTATTCATACTCAATGGGCGCCGTTCTTGACCAGCACTGAGTGAGTCAACGGTGAATACCGAATCATCAACATTTACTGCTGCGTATGAGCCGACACTGCGCGCAAAGCCACCACCTTTTTCGCGCCATGCACCAACGAGCATGGGCAGACAAGAAAGAGTACGAAAGAACATCGCACCATATTGGCGATGCTCAGCACCAATCAGAGTGCGAATGAACGAGGGGCGAATAGTCCCGTAATCGCGCGCTAAGGATTCAACTTCATCAACTGAAATTCCGCATACTTGCGCTGCGCGCAATGGAGTCCACTGGGCGACTTCAGTAGATAATTCTTCAAATCCATCGGTGTATTTCTCGAGATAATCGTGATCAACAAGATCGTCACGAATCAAAATATGCATCATTGCCAACATCAATGCCACGTCCGTGCCAGGCAACGGCTGGACAAAAACATCTGCTGATTCGGCAGTCATCGTCCGTAACGGGTCAATGACTACGACCTTTGCCCCACGAACTCGCGCCTTTTCGATGAACGGCCACAAATGGCGATTAGCCAATCTGGTGTTGGTCCCCCACAATAAAATCAGTTGCGAAAATTCGATATCCATCGGATCACTTGACAAGGGTGATCCCATGGTCAATGAAGCACCAACCTTCGCGGTCGCTCCACACAGCGAATCAACTTGACGCGACGAACCAACCTTGGCAAAGAATCGTTGAGCCAAGCTATTCATCTGAATCAGGCCTTGAGTTCCCGCCGAACCCCAAGGCATCACTGCCTCACCGCCAAAATTATTGATCACACTATGGATGCGCTCCGCAACGAGTCCTAAGGCCTCATCCCAAGAGACTTGACGGAACTCCCCCGAGCCCTTAGGTCCGGTGCGCGCCAGTGGATACAAGATTCTTTCGGGGCTATAGACCCGCTCCAAGAAACGATTGACTTTCGGGCACAGTTCACCCTGTGAAAATGGATGCTCAGAATTGCCGCGCAACTTCACAGCGACGCCGTTTTCGACCGAGACTTCCCAGCCACACGAGTCGGGGCAATCGTGATGACAAGTTCCTAGAACAATGTGAGTTGCAGAAGCCATGTGTACAGTCTGCCAGCAAAGGCAATGGGGTGGCTTCAGGTTTATAATAAATGCAGACTCAATAAGGAGGATTAATGCCCAACGAAGCCTTAGACCGTGCCCATATCACTGACCTTCTCTCGCGTTATACATGGGCATTAGTTGATCGCGATTGGCAAGCATGGAAAGAGGTCTTCACCGCTGATGCGCATGTTGACTATTCCACCGCTGGTGGTCCAGTTGGCACTCCAAGCGAGGCCGCAGAGACATTCAGTCAGATGTTGAGCATGTTTGATGTGGCGCTCTCAGCTGGCGGCAATGTCGCAATCACTTTCGACAACGAAGACACCGCCAAAGTCCGTTCTGTGTACACCATGACGATGCGTATTCCTGGAGATCAGGCCACCTACATGCAGGCCAGTGGCTGGTATCTTGACACCATCGTGCGCACCTCCGAGGGCTGGAGAATCCACAATCGTTTTGAACACCTCGCTTACGTCAAGTAGTCCGACCCATGCCATTACCTTCAAAACGCAATCCGCAAGAACTTGCTCGGACGCTTGAGGTCTGGTTCACTAAAGAATTCGGCCACCAGTGCACCATCAGTGATGTTGGCATCCCCGAGGGCACTGGGATGAGTAGTGAAACCTTATTGTTCACGCTTCATCACAATGGGTTAGTTGAACCAGTGGTGACACGACTCAATCCAGATATGAATGATTGGCCGGTTTTTGCGATCTATGACCTAGCCGCTCAGGCTGGGGCGATGCGCTTAGTCGGTCAACACAGCGATCTTCCCGTTCCCAACATTCGTTTTCTTGAAAACGATGCATCAATCCTCGGCTCACCATTTTTGGTCATGGATCGTGCTTCCGGTCGCGCCTTACCTGATATGCCGCCGTATGTTTTCGGTGGCAGTTACATGGATTCCATGAGCACGGATGAACGTCGCGAACTTGGTCGTCAGGTGGCTCGAGTTCAGGCCCGCATTCACGCCATTGATCTAGAAAAAGCAGCAGTCGATGGTACGGACCTCTCATTTCTGCCGTCTCTCCAAGGCGATGCCATTGACCGCTTACTCGCCGAACAGCGCGCCTACTACGACTGGGCTCGCGGTGATTTGCGTTTACCAGTGATTGAACGCGCCTTAGTCTGGTTGGCCGCGCATAAGCCGCAGAACCCTGGGCCCACGGTCATCAACTGGGGAGACGCTCGTCCTGGAAACATTTTGTTTGATGGGCTCACACCGACGGCGGTTCTAGATTGGGAAATGGTCAACGCTGGCCCAGCTGGAGTTGACGTCGGTTGGATGATATTTATGCACCAATTCTTCCAGTCATTAGCCGACGTTTTTGAAATGCCGGGATTCCCCGAGTTCTGCCAGCCTGACGACATCATTGAGGCTTACGAGAGTGCAGGCGGGCAACATATCGAAGACCTTCAGTGGTACATCGTCTACGCAAGTTTGCGCTTTGCCGCAGTCGCCATTCGAACTTCACTTCGCGGCGTCGCCTACGCCGAGCGCGAAATGCCAGACGATCCCGAAGATCTGATCATGCACAAGGCCATGCTCTACGCCCAGATCAGTTAACTAGGTCAGTTAGGACTTGAGTAACTCCGGACGCATTGTGGCGATCTGCCGACGTATGCCCTCACGCCAATCAATGGTTGTGCTGAAGCCAAGGTCACGGAGTTTGCTGACATCGGGAACGATGGAAGCAATGGTCGCTGTGGTCGGTGCAAATGCTGGAGTCAAGCCAGTGAGTCGCCCCATCTCCCCGCACCAATCTTCAATAGACACAATCTGATCGCCACCCCAGTTGACGATCTCTGCTGGCGTGCCAGCTAGTGACAACAGATACGGAATACTTCGAGCAATATCAACAGCGTGGATCGGCGTGTAATCAGTGGGTTGATCCACATGCACTGGAATCGCGATGTTGCGCTCCATCATCATCAAATGAAATGACATCCAGCCGTAGGTATCGCCATATGGCACATTCAAACGCGCAATCACTGTCGGAACGCCTAAACGTTTTGCAGTGTGCTGCACCAAAACCTCACCAGCGATTTTCGAAATACTGTAGGTCGGCATACCTGGCATTGGGCGATGACTATCACCCAGAAGGTCAGTCTCTTGACGAGGTACCCCGTGCTTGGGCTCATACACCGCAGTCGAAGAACAATGGAAAAAAGTTAACTTGTCGCTACGTTGCGCAGCCGTTTCCATTAAGTCCGCGCTGCCATGAGCATTTGCTGCGAAAGCTTCAGCAAAGTTATTGCTCTTGGCCACCGCAAAATGCAGTACCAAATCAAGATCTGCCGGGACTTCGTCAAGCCGACCATTCTCAAGATCAATGCTCACGGTTTGGACACCTTTGTTATGCCATGGCTGACGCTGCGCAGGATCATTAAAGCGTGCCGCCCCGTACACCGTGTTACCGGCACTAGCCAGTGATTCAGCCAATGGTCCAGCGACCCAACCTGTCACACCAGTGACCAAAATCTTGCGCCCTGTGATTGCTGCGATACTCATTTCACTACCACAACTGATCGGTATACATGTCTGTACCAAAGACGGTGTTCTTAAATGGACTTGTCCACAAATGAGTGGCTAACCCACTGGCATTTAAGTCAGCGCCAAAGCGTGCATAACCTTCACCCCACTGCGCTGCTGGATCGTGATCAAGAAAATGAATCTGCATAAAACGCTGATCAGCTTTAGGCACTCGAGGTACATCTGGTGGGGCATCATCTAACAGTGGTAACAAGGTGGAGTAGTTGAAAACATCTGGACCCCATGAAGACTCAAAGGCTTGAGGCGCCCAACGAGTTTTCATCCACTCGCCCATTTGCTCGTGGGTCACGCCATCTTTCAATTCACCAACATTGACCACGATGCCGGGATAACCGCGATCAAGGGCAAGTTCAATATTCGTCGTCGTGTCAGTACGTGTCATTGACCACGCGTTGTTATACAACTGCGTGTGAATATGGGTTCGCTCACCAAACATTCGCCCCGTGGCGTGGAGATTCTTGACCGTGTCAACGCTCCAACGATTCCAGTCGTCGTGGTGACCCTTGAGAACCCAATAGATCGCCAGATAAGAACCGGACATTGGATCTGGCGTCATCGGCGAATCACTAGGATACCGCAAAGCCTTGAGATCTTTCGTTGAGACAAATCGATCACCAGCAAATGAGTACGCCCCCACCAAGACGCCGCCATAAAAATGATCCCGCTCGTACCAACGGTTGTATTCGACTTCATGACCTTTGGTGGGCTCCACCATGGTGAACAACAATGTTCCAAGTTCAATCGGGTATTTCTTCATACCCCCCCCTCTAGCGCAAGTGATTGCAATGTAACCCCAACTCTAGATGCTTCTGACGCAGAGTCAGAAACCCAAGCCGTGGGAATGGGACTACTCCCCAATCACAACAACAGGTTCCTCAGTGAGCACCCAGTGAATCTTTGAAGTATCTAAAAACTTTTCCGTATCAGCCATCACCAAAGGAAAATCTGACTCAGACATATGAGCGTTGAATTGCTCGGCAGAGTCAAAGATCTGGATCGTTACGCCGTCAAAATCGGGTTCGTGGCGGCTACCCGCGGGTGGCCACACAGCCGCGTGCTGCTCATAACGACGGACATACTTTGCCGCTGAACAATTGCGAATCAGCGGTCCATGAATATCAAACCAGTAATCAAGAAATTCCTGATGAGTTGTGCCTGGCTTGCGCTTGAGCATTGAGACGAGTCGAATCATGGTGATGCCTTTCAGTTCACTAAATTTCTATTACAAACCTAAGAAAGATCCACCATCGCAGATGATTGTTTGACCAGTCACAAAAGATGAATCATCACTTGACAAAAATAATGCAACAGAGCCAATGTCTTGGGTGATATCGCCAACCCGACCAAGGGGTGTTCGGGCTTCAATTGCACTCTGTAAGGCAGGGTTGCGACCAAAGGCGCGCAAAAGTGCTGGGCTACCAGCGACCGGTCCAATGCAGTTAACGGTCACGCCGTGTTGACCCCATTCACGAGCCAAACTTTTAGTGATCGCGCGTTGAGCGGCCTTAGCTGGTGAATACAAAGGAATATTTGCGCTGCCTTCAATGCCTGACGGCGATGTGATCAGTATCAATCGTCCGCCACCTTGACCCGCCGGTCGTGCCGAAGATGAAATCAGGTACGGCATCGCTGCGCGAGCACAAAACAAGCTGGCCCACACCCCAGTCCGTGACATAGAGGTCCAGTGTTTATCAATCTGGGCTTGCTCTAACTTATGGGGGATGCCGCCCATGAAGGCGTTATGCACCATGATGTCCAGTCGTCCGAACTGTTGCACCGTCTGCTCCACACACTCGTCAACCGAACGCGAAACTGAAACATCGGTGACGATACACACGGCCAATCCACCTGCCGAACGAATCGACTCAACAACGGGCTCGCCGGTCTCGGCACGACGCGCCGCAACGACAACAGTGGCTCCCGCTTGTGCCAGGCGGCGAGCGATACCTTCGCCGACTCCCTGACCTGCTCCCGTCACGATGGCCACCCGATTTTTCAGTCGGAGTTCACTCACATCCACAATCCACCGTCGCAAACAATCGTTTGACCCGTGATATCGCCTGAAGTCTGACTACACAGCCACGACACCACGCCAACAGGACTCACTTGGCCGACTAACGAACGAGGAGCGATTGACACTGGACCAGACACGTCGGGATCAATATCAAACCAATGTGGCTCAACCGCCACTGCATTCACTGTTATTCCCGCTTGTCCCCATTGACGAGCTGCCGATTTCACCAAAACACGCGCCGATTCTGCGAGTGCCGATTGGGCAACCAGCCCCGCCCCACCTGACATACCTGTCGTGGGAACCACCACCACAATGCGATGAGAGCCCCGCTCATGTGCTTCTTGCAGATTGATGATGACCTGTTGCATTGGCTGCTCATATATAACGTCAATCATTTCGTCGGTGAGATCAAGAAGCGATTCCACGACCACGGCGCCATCAACGCCAACAACAATGACCGTGCTCGGAGTTTCACACTGCACTTCAGACCGCAAAAGTTCAGCTAGGGCGCCATGGCCCAAGACCGTCACACTCACGACACTGCATCCCCAGTTTCAAGATGGGCTGATGCATCACCGTAAGCGTCAACCAACATGATTCGTTGAGAAAAAGCCCACGTGCCAGAGGCATTTTGGGTGAACTCATCGTGGTATCGACCAGATGCGACAACTTGAAGGGGCAAGACACTGGGCACGTTTTGTAAAACGGTGAACTGTGAACGAGTTCGCGCCTGACCACGTGCATCAGATTCAAGGATCGTATTTGTCACGAGATGTTTTGTCCGTGGAATTCCCTCATAAGTTTTTACAAATCGATGCATCACCTCACCGACCATCTCGCCTGGCACCGCGGGCTGGTCGGGTCCCGCCATAAAAACAGGCACACCAGCAAAAAGTACTGAGAGGCCGTCAAAGTTGCCGCTATCCACAAGTTCGGCATAGACGTACAACAAATTGAGAACTGCTCTTTCATCTCCATAAGTAAGCACGGGAACACCCTAGATCAACTACGGTCAAAGCATGGCTGATCATGAAAACAACCCCCCTCAACCCTCTATCTCATGGCCGATACCTGGCGAACAAACCGATGAACTTGTACGTGCGGCATTCCCACTACGTCTCGGGCTTGTCGAAGGAAAAGTTGCCCTCGTGACTGGCGCCGGTCGAGGAATCGGTGAAGCAACTGCGCGTTTGTTCGCCGTTGAAGGTGCCGCTGTTGTTGTCTGCGATATTGATGGGGACGCTGCCCAATCTGTCGTGCAATCCATTCAGGAACGCGGCGGAGAGGCCGTTGCAGTCGTTGCCGATCTCACCAAGGAAGATGAAGTCGCCGCCGTCATCACGACTGCTATTGACCGCTATGGTCGCCTTGATTGTGCAGTCAACAATGCTGGAGTCAGCGGTCGCTTTGGATCTTTTATTGATTTACCACTACACGAATGGCAACACATGATCAACGTCAATTTGACCAGCGTTTTCCTCTGCTTAAAGTATGAACTTGGCGTCATGGCTGCACAGGGCTCTGGCTCAATCGTCAATGTCTCTTCAGGCGCAGGCGTCGTCGCCGCACCTGGTCTTCCGCATTACACGGCGGCCAAGCATGGTGTACTCGGTCTGACAAAATGTGCGGCTACAGAGTTTGCCGCCAAGGGAGTACGCGTCAATGCGATTCTCCCCGGCACCACTCGAACACCAATGATTAATGGATTTATCAACGGTGACCCAGCGATGGAGAAAATGGTTAGTCGCGGCATCGGTCGTGGCTATATGGGTGAACCCTCAGAAATAGCAGAATCAGCAGTTTGGTTATGCAGTGACCGAGCCAGTTTCGTCTGTGGTGAATCGTTACTAGTTGACGGCGCCACCGTCTGTCGCTGATTTTTTCTTGTCATTCAAACATTAAGTCCACGAGGACATAACGTCATCGACACTGTGTTCACCTGAATGACAGGGCACTCCCGCGTTAGCCGGAGTGCGCGAAAAACGTGGTGCCGCCTGTGCCTGAACCACACCATTGATCGTCACTACGGTGCCTCGTGCTGCGGTATGAGGATGACTGGCAACTTCACTCGGTGACAGTACCGGGGCAAAACAAGCATCGGAACCCTTAAATATTTCTTCCCATTGCTCGCGCGTTCGTTCGGCAAACACTTGTGCCATACGAACTTTCGCGGCTACCCAAAGGGTGCGATCATTTTGTTTGTCGGCAGACAACAACGCGTCCTGAGTAACACCGAGACGATGAATGAGTTCAGCGTAGAACTGCGGCTCAATGGCTCCAACTGAAATCCATTTGTGATCGGCGGTCTCGTACACATTGTAAAAATGTGCTCCACCGTCAATGTGGTTCGTCCCCCGCTCACCCCAGAACCCGCTCGTGGAAGCCGAGAAAAATGGTCCGAGAATCATCGCCGCCCCATCCACCATGGCAGCATCAATCACTTGTCCCTTGCCGCTGGCAAAACGCTCAACAAGAGCACTCGCCACACCCATCGCAAGAACTAAGCCACCGCCAGCAAAGTCACCGAGGAGGTTGATGGGTGGCGTCGGTGGTTGGCCGGCAGAGCCAATGAGATGCAAGGCCCCCGACAAAGATATGTAATCAATGTCGTGCCCAGCAGTGTGAGCTAGTGGTCCCTCTTGACCCCAACCTGTCATTCGTCCGTAGATCATCCGTTCATTGCGAGCGCACACGATATCTGGGCCAATGCCCAGTCGTTCGCACACTCCTGGCCGAAATGGGTCAACGAAGACATCAGCACGGTCGGTGAGTTCTAGCAGTGTGGCAATGTCAACCGCACTTTTTAAATCCACAGCAATACTGCGCTTTCCGCGCATCAAAGGATTCGTTGGTAGACGAGTTCGTTGTACCCGCGCCACTACCTCGGGACGTTCCACAGCGATCACATCAGCCCCGAGATCGGCCAAGATCATGGCCCCATAAGGACCAGGTCCTTGCCCGACTAATTCAATGACCCGCACACCGTGCAATGGTCCAGCCATGGCCGTCAACCTTCGAGACCAGCGTCAACCATGGCCTGTTGCTTCGCCCAGCGATAGTCACTTTTACCCGCTGGCGAACGCACCATGAGTGCGACCAAGGTCAATTGACGGGGCACTTTATAACCCGCGACATGTAAGCGACAATGCTCCTGAATACTTTCTAACGTTGGAGATGTCCCAGCGCGCGCTTGCACAACAGCGGTCACCCGCTCGCCCCAACGGTCATCAGGTACGCCGACAACAACGGCATCAAAAACTTCGGGATGGCTTTTCAAAGAATTCTCCACTTCTTCAGGAAAAATCTTTTCTCCACCACTATTAATGCACACAGAACCACGACCAATCAAAGTAATCGTGCCATCTACTTCAAGTCGAGCAAAGTCGCCAGGGATTGCGTAACGCGTTCCATCGGGAGAGGTCATAAATGTGGCCGCACTTTTCTCAGGATCCTTGTGATACCGCAACGGAATATTGCCTGCGCGCGCCAAGCGGCCGATTTCGCCTGGTTGTACAGGCATTAAATCCTCACCCAAAACGAAAGTGTCACGCGCCGCGGTGACGGTTGGACCGCCCTTCATCTGAGAATCCTTATCAACTCTCACTATTCCGTTTGCTCCACCTTCACTGGACCCGATGGAGTCGCTGATCATAATATTTGGAAACAATTCCATGAATTGTTCTTTACACGACTGAGAAAACAACACGGCGCTAGAGACGACGGCAAAGAGGGACGATACATCATGTTCTGCCGCATGTTCAGAGATGTAATCGAGTAACGGTCGCGCCATTGCATCCCCGGTGATCATTACGAGGTTCGCTTTCTCGCTCTCAACTGTTTTCCACACATCAGCTGGATCAAATTTTCCTCGCAGAATGACTTTATTCCCAATAAAACTTTGACCCATCACGCTCCACTGCGAGGCCCCATGCATTAACGGTGGCAAGGGGTAAGAAATGATAGGAAATCCCGTCCGACCTTTTTCAACAAAGCCCTCGGGGCTCGCTAATGTGACACCGGTCATGATGTCAATTCCCCCACCTAATGCCATCACTACGTCAGCGTGACGCCACACCACGCCCTTAGGCATCCCGGTTGTCCCACCAGTAAACAAAATGTAGATGTCGTCATCGGATCGCGGTGCGAAATCGCGCTCAGGACTCTGATTTGCTAACGCAGATTCATAATCATCACCAATAATCAGCCGTGGCAAATCTGGTGCCACGGCACGAGCGCGCTGGGCAAACTCTTCTTCAACAATGAGATAACTCAAATCGGCATTACCAAAAAGATACGACAATTCGTCCTCAACATAGCGATAGTTGATGTTGACCCAGACCGCACGAATCTTGAATATCGCCCACAATGACTCAACCCATTCAACGCGATTTAAGGCGTAGATACCCACGTGGTCCCCCGCCTGAACACCCTGAGCCTGCAGATAATGTGCTAGCTGATTTGCTCGCTCTTCCAACTCGGCAAAGGTGCGACGAGTGCGATCATCAACGATGTAGTCCCGATCAGGCCACTCGTCCACGGCAGCTTCAAAGAGATCGGCAAGGTTAAAAGTCGTTGCTGGCATATCTGTTTGTTATCACATCACAGTGAATATGACCCAACCCCATCCGTCGTAGTAGAAAATAGATACGAATTTGGTCGTCGCACCACAAGATGAGGAGTCAAGATGTCTGGTACCGAGCACTTATTGGTCGAACAAATGGGACACACACTGGTCATCACGATGAATCGTCCTGAAGCAAAAAATGCCCTCAGTTCGGCAATGCTTGTTGGACTGGCCGATGCCTGGGTTCGTTTGAACGAGGATGAAGATCTGCGTTGCGCGGTGCTCACTGGCTCCGGTGGATCATTTTGTACTGGCATGGACCTCAAAGTTCGGGCCAACGATGATTCTGCACCGAATCCTTATCAGGAACGCTGGGCCGCCGACCCAGATCTGCATTGGAAAGGACTTTTGCGCCACTATCGCTTGCGCAAACCTTTGATTGCTGCCGTTGAGGGTTACGCCGTCGCTGGTGGAACGGAAATTTTGCAAGCAACTCATATTCGTGTTGCTGGTGAGAGCGCCACCTTCGGAGTCTTTGAAGCCAAGCGTGGCTTATTCCCCGTCGGCGGTAGCACGGTGCGCTTGCAGCGACAGATCGGCTACACCAATGCCTTAGAAATGTTGCTCACCGCTCGTGGGTATACCGCGAGTGAAGCCAAAGAGATTGGTCTTATCGGGCATGTCGTTGCCGATGGTCAAGCACTCAACAAAGCAATGGAATTAGCCGAAATGATTTGTGCCAATGGCCCTCTTGCTGTTGAGGCAATTCTCAAATCAGTTCAAGAAACAGCAGGTATGTCAGAGGCAGAAGGTCTGAAACTGGAATTTGAAATCGGCTGGCCGATTTTTGCGACCAATGATTCCAAAGAGGGTCCCCGCGCCTTCACCGAAAAGAGAGCACCGAATTGGACTCGCACTTAAGTCAATGAATTCCTCAAGGCTTGTCAGATGAAACAAGCCACATTGCGAAGAACTGGCTTCCTCCACCGTAAGCGTGACCGACAGCTTTCTTGGCGCCAGCAATCTGATGTTCACCAGCCTTGCCCATCACCTGCAAGGCAGCCTCGCCGAATCGCAACATGCCAGAAGCCCCAATCGGATTGCTCGATAGCACTCCGCCAGATGGGTTGACTGGCAACGACCCAGTCATCTCCGTGACACCATCTTCAACCCATCGCCAGCCCTCATTGCGCGAAGCGAAGCCCAAGTTTTCCAACCACATCGGCTCAAACCAAGCGAATGGGACATACATCTCCAGCACATCAACTTCTTTGGCTGGATTTGTAATACCGGCCTTACGCCATAAATCTTCAGCGCACATTTCACCAGCGCGCGGACTGATTTGTTCGCGCCCGGCGAAGGCTGTGGGTTCGCTGCGCATCGCTGTTGCATGTATCCAAGCTTTCGGACCCGCATGCTTATCAGCGCGCTCTTCACTCATAATCACTAGGGCCATTGCCCCATCACTGGACGGGCAGGTTTCAATGAAACGGATGGGATCCCACAACATCGGGGTTTCGAGCGCTTTTTCAAGCGTCCAATCGGGTTCATGTAGATGGGCATATGGATTTTTACAAGCATTTGTGCGATCTTTCACAGCCACGATCGCACCAATGTGCTGAGGTGCTTCGGATCGCTCAATATAACCGCGCACGATCGGCGAAAAATATCCGCCAGCACCTGCGTGTACAGGCATACCAAAAGGAATCGGCACACTCAGGGCCCACATCGCGTTGCCATCACTTTGCTTTTCAAAGCCGATAGTCAAGACCGTGCCATGAACGCCAGCCATCACGTGCTGGGCTGCCACGATTGCCGTTGATCCACCAACCGAGCCTGCGGTATGTACACGAAATACTGGCTTACCGTGAGCAGCCAATGCATCGGCCAACCACAATTCGGGCATCGCCACACCTTCAAGCATGTCGGGGGCCTTGCCAATGACAATTGCGTCAACATCAGCAATCGTGATGTTGGCGTCAATCAAAGCCCGATCAACGGCTTCGCGTACCAAGCCGGCAATGGAAACATCTGCGCGACATGCAGCATGCTTAGTTTGACCCACACCGACTACTGCACATAACTCAGCCATCTCACTCACCTTCCATGACACAGACGAGATTCTGTTGTAGCAGCGGCCCACTGGTGCAGTGCGCCAAGACACGGTCTGCGCTTCCGGAGAATACGCTCTCAGCGGCTTCCGCAAAACGAGCCAAGCCCGCAGCCATCGCTGGGTTGGCCACGAGCGCACCACCGCTCGGATTGATATGTGTTGATTCGCTCAGACCCATCGCCTGCCGTAGCAATAATTCTTGATGGGTAAAAGGAGCGTGCAGTTCAGCGACATCAATGCGGTCTTTACCAACACCTGCTATTTGTGCGGCAATAGCCGCCGATGAACTCTCAATCATTGAGCGAGCGCCCAAGCGCTGAGTATCAATGCGATGGTCAATGCCACGTATCCACGCTGGGCGTTGAGCCAAACGACGGGCGGCATCACCAGCGGCAAGGATGACCGCATTTGCGCCATCGACAGGAATTGCACAGTCATGGGCGCGTAACGGATCAACCGTGAAGGGCTGACTCAAAAGTTCGTCAACCGACATCTCAGTGCCACTGAGTGTGAACGGATTATTCTTGCCGTCGCGCTGACTCCGCCAAGCAACCTCTGCCATCTGACGCTGCGTCACCACACCTGCTTCAAGACAAGCTCTCGCCTGTAACGCCGACAAAACATCGAAACCTGGCCACAAGGGCGCCACCATGTAGGGATCGGTCTGCAAATTCAAGATGCGATTGATCGGACCTGAAGTTGTTTTACCATTGGAAAATACCAAAGCCACATCAACTTCGCCGGTCTGCATTTTGACCCAGGCCTCATACAAAGCAAAAGCACCATCTGCTTCCACATGACTTTCAATGATTGGAGGCCATGCTCCGATGGCATCAACCGCAGCCACGAAACTAAAGGGCTGCCCACTCATGTAATCGCAACTGCCGTGACACCAAAAGCCGATGTCCTGGCGCTCAATACCAACTTTGGTCACAACCTCTTGGATGATAGGCAACAACAGTTCAACTGAAGTGCACGCGCTATTTATTTCGCTCGGTCGCTGCGCGGTTCCGACGATGGCAATATCTCGTAAGCCCATCAACTTGCTCCCAATTCTGAACCCATGACCTGATCTGGTTCACCGGTCGGACGGAAATGCTCAATGTTTTCCATTGAGGGTCCCCACTCGGAGCGATCTTTCCATACCGGCTCAACCCGCATGCCGATGCGTACATCTTCGGCTTCACATTCTTGAATCAAATGTTGCATTGAAATATCGGCGCCATCCAACAAAATTTGAGCGGCGACATATGGCAATTTAATTTTTTGTCCGAGGAAAGGAACATTGACGATACAGAAAGTTGTGATTGTGCCTTTTGGTCCGACGGTGACATCTTCTGCAAGAATCCGCGCGCATTTTGGGCACACCCCATTACGTGCTGGGAAGTAAACCGACGAGCAACTAGGGCAACGCTTGCCAATCAATTTGCCCTCCATGAGTCCAGCAAGATGGCTAGTGGCATTTGGCCCAGCAGACCAGTTGTAGGTCACCGCAATGGGCAGGCGCAGACGTATCAAACCATCGGCTTCACTCATGACACACCTCCAAGCACATCAAAGCATGCAATGTCAGTGATGCCGCCGTTGCGCTCTTGTGCCCAGCGGACTTTGACCCGCGTCCCAGTAGCAATGCGATCGCTACGCAATGCATCGACAGCGTGCAAAATTGGCACATCAGCACCATCAAGAATAATCAATGCCCAAGCGAACGGATGAGCAAGAGGTTGCCCGTCTTCAGGGATCGCCTGCCAGACCCAAGTCGTGACCGTTCCCGTATCAGGCAACGTGACCCACTCATTAAGCTGTGCCCCAGTCAAAGGATCAAACTCGGCTGGCGGAAAATACACTCGGCCGTCTGATCCTCGCGTACCTTCAAGATGACATTGCTGCAACGAAGTAAAGAAACGCGAGAGCAAAGTTCCCACAGTTCGCTTATACGGGAAGGCAACTTCCAGCGGGGCAACGAAGACACCGTTCTTCAATGAATGAGACGAAGTACCAGACACAAGGACTTGCCTATCACGCTCACGGGGTTGTCACAAAACCGACGAACTTCTTAACTCCCCCCTTTCGCCCGCTCAAATCTCTTTGCTAGTGTCGTTTCGCAGGGTCAAACTGATCCTCACAGTTCAGGGGGATAGTTATGTCGTACTCACAACGATTTGGGCGCACAATCGTCGTACTTTCACTCGTGGCAATTGCATCGGCTGGTTGTTCAAACCGCAACAGTGAAACAGTGGCCACTACCGCTGCTCCCAACCCTGGCACCGAAGCCCCGGTGACGACTGATGCGCCGAGTGCGGAGATGTTCGGCGACATGGCCAGCCCTTGTGGGCCAGCAACTGATGCAGGTGTGCCGACATTTGCTGAAGGCCAAAATGGTGGCGACACTCTCAAGCTGGGCACCCCAACTGACCACGGCTACGAGGGCAGTCCCGGTCTGACAATTGAGATGTTGGATGCGGCACGAGCCTTTGCGGACTGGTGTAACGCACAGGGCGGTATTCGTGGTCTCCAACTTGAAATCGTTGACCTTGACGGAAAACTTTTTTCGGTGCCTCCAGCGATGGAGCAAGCCTGCGACGAGGTTTTCGCCATGGTCGGTGGTGGCTGGGTTTTCGACGATCAAGTTTTCCCACGTTTTCATGAGTGCGACATGATTTCTTTTTCTGGGTACACGGTGACTGCAACGGCAGCAATGGCGGACGGAAAGATTCAGCCCATCCCCAACCCAGCAAATGAAAAGCCTACTCAATGGCTGAATTGGGCGAAGGCCACCTACCCTGAGGCCATCAAAAAGCCAGCGATCTTATACGGGGACTTTTTAACGACCAAAGCCGTCGCCGATCAGTTGGTAGCAACCATGAAGGCTGTCGGTGGATTCGGCGAACCGTTGATGATCCCGTATAACGCTGCAGGTGAGGCGAACTGGACTCCCTTTGTTCAAAAACTCAAAGAAAATAATATTTCCTACATGTCTTATGTGGGAAGCGAGTCCTATCTAGTCCTGCTCTACAAGGCAATGCGCGAGGTTGGCTATGTTCCTGAAGTCGTTTTGAACGATGCCAACTTCTACAGCAGCATTATGGTCGCTCCCGGCAACGCCGAATCAGATGAAGGATTGCTCGTTCGCACGATGTACGCCCCATTCGAAGATGCTGCCGTGTTCCCGGGCGTGACCTCTTACTTGGACATGATGGAGACCTATAACCCCGATGGGAAGATTGCCGGTCTCGGTTTGCAGACGACTTCCGCGTTTTTGATGTTTGCCACAGCGGCAAACGCTTGCCTTGACAGTAACAACAATGTTCTTGAACGAGAGTGCATTTTGGCTGCAGGTAAAACGATCACTTCCTGGACTGGGGGTGGACTACACAGCGAAACCAACCCCGCTGACAACCGCCCGCCCAAGTGTGGCATCATCATGGGTGTCAAGGGTGGAAAGTGGACTCGGATTTATCCAGTTCTTGGCTCCAGCGATGACAATGCCAATGGTTGGCACTGCGACGAAAATGGTTCAGTAGAAATCGTTGGCGATTTCGGCGATGTCACTGCTGGTCTTGATCCCACGCGACCTTAATCACTTCTTTGAATTCGGTGATCCATTGATTAAGACTGGCTACTGATGCAAGAACTGCTGACGTTCACGATCATTGGGCTGTCAACGGGTGCGATCTACGCGGTCGTGGCAAGTGGACTTGTTGTCACATATACGACTTCGGGTATTTTCAACTTGGCTCACGGTGCCACAGGGATGTTGGCGGCTTTTACCTATTGGCAATTGCGTTTCGATTGGGATCTATCGGCTCCCTTAGCGCTGTTCATCACATTGTTTATTCTCTGCCCCTTGTTTGGGCTTCTCACCGAACGAATAGTGATGCGCGGATTACAAGGTACGACCGAGGTTGTGCGTTTATCGGTCACTGTGGCCCTCTTTGCTTTCATGATCGGTCTGGCAAATACGGTGTGGCCGAGCAATGGGAGCCGAGAAGCCTTTCTTAAATTTTTTGAAGGTAACACAATCCAGATCGGTGGAATTAATGTCAGTTGGCACAAGCTCATTACTTTTGCCTGTGCCGTCGTTGTCGCCATCGTCTTGCGCTTGTTGCTTTTCCGAACTCGTATGGGTGTGGCGATGCGCGCCGTCGTTGATGATCGATCGCTCACCGAACTTAATGGAGGGCGTCCAAATCGGGTAGCAATGTTTGCCTGGGCTCTGAGTGCAATGTTGGCCGGTTTGGCTGGCATCTTGTTGGCAGGTGAACAACAACTAAATATTGAACCCCTCGTGCTGTTGGTCATCAATGCTTATGCCGCCGCCATCATCGGAGGCCTCAACAGTCTTCCCCGTACCTTTGCGGGGGCTGCAGTCCTTGGATTGCTGGATGCCTATTATCTCCAGTTCTCCGATAACTCATGGTTTCCACAATCCTTCATGGGTTTTGGATTATCTGGTATTCGTGCATCAATCCCGACCATCGTTCTCTTCGTCGCCCTTCTAGTTCGTCCGCAGTCGCGCTTGCGAGCGGGGACAGTGCGATTTCGCGAAGAGAATAAAGTGCCCAATTGGAACACCGCTATTCTCGGTGCAGTCTCTTTGATCGTCGTCGTCGTCGGCATTTCGGGCATGCTGACGCGGTCCAACACGCTATTTCTCCTCAATGGCTTCACTTTGGCCATAGTTGCACTTTCACTCGTTCCGCTCACTGGATATGCCGGACAAATGTCGCTTGCCCCGCTTACTTTTGCTGGGCTGGGCGCAGTTGCAATGTCAAAGTTGCCTGGCAATGGCAACCTGCTCACTTTGCTCGCGGCGATCACGATTGTGGCAATCGTCGGAGCTGCCGTCGCTCTCCCGGCGATACGACTCTCGGGTATTTACCTTGCTCTCTCAACAGCAGCATTCGCAGTCCTAGTGACGAAATTAATCTTCAACCAACGCCAGACTTTTATGAGTGGCAATATCTCCGTACCGATTCTTAACATTCCGTTTATTGATATCAACTCCCCTCGGGGTCGATTGATACTCAGTGCCACTGCTTTTTCACTGCTCGGCCTTGGCGTCATTGGGCTCCGACGAAGCCGTTTGGGGCGCCGTTTGATCGCCCTCAAAGATTCACCCGTAGCAGCCGCAACCCTCGGTATGAATCTGACTCAAACCAAATTGGCGGCATTCGCTATTTCTGCGGGGATTGCCGCATGCGCAGGTGCCCTCGCTGGCGACAAGGTCAGTCCTCAACAATATGAATTCACGCAAAGTTTACCGATTGTGTTGTTGGCGGTTGTCGGCGGAGTGGGCACAGTCGGGGGCGCTCTCTTCGGTGGTTTGTTACTGGGTGGCAACGCAGTTCTCGCTAACGCCGTACCGAGCCTGAATAACCTCACCAAGATCATGCCAGGACTGACTGGAATTACTTTGGGTCGTCAACCAAATGGCGCAACCCCTCAGATTTCTGAGAAATTCAGACCACTCCTCAATCGTTGGGGAATCATTTCTTTCTCAGCTCTCGGTGGCGTAGGGATCTGGGCACTCGATGCCCTACGAGTGATCTCCCATTGGGCATTTTTCATCGGCGGTGTGTTTTGGTTTTTAGCAGTGATGCCAAATCTCATCGCCATCGTCGATGGAACCTCTCTGCGTCGCTGGTGGGCTAGTGCGATTGCTCTGACTGGCCTAGCCATTTCCCTTGGTGTCGACTGGGATCAAGCAGTTGATTCAACGGGTAAGCGTTTGTTATCGCTGATCTTATTGGTGGCGATCTTCGGCGTCGGCACTCAGCGCGTTGCAGAAAATGCACCTCACATCCACCGCTCATCACCGGATCTCGTCGGGCTTGATGTGGTGCTCTCGCCTGATGAGTTGGATCATGTTGAACGCGAATTAGGGGTGACTCTCTAATGACACTTCTCGAAATTCGTCAGGTTATGGTTCGCTTCGGTGGAGTGATGGCCGTGGGTGGTGTTGATCTTGATGTTCAAGCAGGAGAGATCACAGGGCTGATTGGCCCCAATGGTGCTGGCAAAACAACTCTCTTCAATGTCATCAGCGGAATGCAAGATCTGACGGCTGGCACAGTCAGTGTCAATGGTGTGGACATCAGCCATGAAAGCCCGCATCGTCGCGCCAAGCGTGGGTTGGCCCGAACTTTTCAACGACTTGAACTTTTTGCATCGCTCACGGTTCGCGACAATGTGCGCGTCGCAGCTGAACTTGCATCATTGACAAACGTTGACGCAGCGGTAAATCACCTACTGGAAAAAGTTGGATTATCTGATCTCGCAGATAAGACGGCGGGTGAGTTGCCAACTGGTTCGGCTCGCTTGGTGGAAATAGCGCGCGCATTAGCGACCGGACCACAACTACTGTTGCTTGACGAGCCAGCCTCTGGTCTTGATGAGACTGAAAGTGATCGCTTGGGCAAACTGCTACACGAACTGACCAGCGAGGGTCTCGGAGTGTTCCTCGTTGAGCATGACATGAGTTTGGTGATGCGTGTGTGTGACTCCATCTACGTCTTAGATCTCGGCATGATCATCGCTCACGGCACCCCTGAATACATTCAACATGATCCCCAGGTTTTACAGGCCTACCTCGGAGCCCCGTCGTGAGCAGACCAATTCTTGAACTGCGAAATGTACGAGCTTCGTACGGATCAATTGAGGTACTACACGGTGTGAATCTCACTGTGGGCCGCGGTGAAGTCGTGGCTTTACTCGGACCTAATGGAGCCGGAAAAAGCACACTGATCAAAGTAGCTAGCGGAATATTGCGACCATCGGTTGGACAGCTAATGATCGCTGGCCGCGATGCCACTGGAGCCTCAGCAAATGCTCTCGCTCGAGCCGGACTATGCACGATTCCCGAAGGCCGTGGCATCTTTCCGAATTTGACTGTCCGAGAAAACTTATTGATGGCTACCTACAGCGGTCATAAGTTGTCTGATATCGAACACAGCACCTACGCCCGCTTCCCACGTTTGGCAGAGCGGCGTTCACAGTTGGCCGGAACAATGTCCGGTGGAGAACAACAGATGTTGTCTTTGGCTCGCGCCCTGGCAACTGATCCTGTGATTCTGTTACTGGATGAATTGTCAATGGGTCTGGCACCCCTGATTGTTTCTGAGCTATATCAGCAAGTGGCAGCCATCGCAGCCGAGGGTGTTTCCGTGCTGGTTGTTGAACAATTTGCGCGAACCGTCCTCGGGGTCGCTGACCAAGCAGTGTTGTTGGCTCATGGCAAGGTCCAAGCATTCGGCAAGGCTTCTGAAATCGGCGAAGATGTATTAGCCAGCGCTTATTTAGGCTCTTAATTTTATCGATCAGTACCAATGCCCCAGATACCTAGAATAGAAAAGGAAACAAAATGAACGAAGACCGCATCCAAACCTTTACCGAAGAAATCGGCGAGTTGAAGTTGCGTGGAGCGCGCGCGGACAGAGAGCATTGGCTTCTCGTGCTCGGAGTTGTGGGCCTCCTTGCCGGCGTAGGTATGGCTATCTTCGGTGGTTTCCAGGCCAGTGGTTCAGCAATCCTTGAAGATCAAGTTGCATTTTTAGCAACCGGAACCCTCATCGGTTTAGCGCTAGTCATCGCAGGGACCGCACTCTTCGTGCGTTATTCGCTGGCCCGTTTTATGCGATTTTGGCTAGTACGTTTAGTTCACGAGCATCGCAGTGAAACTGATCGCCTGGTCAGTGCTCTCAAAGATCTTGAAAGCAAATTGCAACAATGATTAATTGATCGCCGACGGAGTCACTGTCCGCGAACGATAGGTACCTCCACCAGTAGCGCTTGTGTCTTTATTCAGGCGCTTTGAGAGATGCATGCCTTCAAGCACAAACTCAACCGCTGCCGCCACACTGGCGGCGCTGTCATCGCCTTCGATCAATGAATCAACAATCGGACGCAAGGCTGGAATGTCGCCCAACAACATGGCCTGATCTTCGGATCCAACATCTTCGCCAGTATGTACCACGGCGCCCTCTTCAAAACTCGCCAACACTGCCCGAGTCAATTCGGGGCTGACAACTTCACGAAAGACGGTGAGTGCCGAAGCTCTAATCAGGTCGCGCAGCACTTGACCTTCACGGCCTTCTTCAAGAGCTTCAATCTCAATCTTGCCACCAGTCGAAGCAGCAAACGCTTCAAGATCGCACACTCGTGGAACCACATTCGTCTCACCCAAACGCAAACCCCGGCGCAGCGCATTCGCCGACATCACTTCGTAGTTGCTGACACTCAACCGCACGCTGACACCACTGCGCTGATTCACCTGACTGTTGCTACGGGCCAACTGACTAAAGGTTGCTACAACGCGTTCCATATAGGCGGGAACAGTGACCGTGACATTACCGACACTAGGTGGGCGGGCTTCTTGGCGCACGATCTGCACTTCAGTATCCGTCTCAAGTGGGTAGTGAGTGCGGATCTGACTTCCGAAACGGTCTTTGAGCGGAGTAATGATTCGCCCACGATTTGTGTAATCCTCGGGGTTGGCAGATGCCACTAGCAACACATCAATCGGTAAGCGAATTTTGTAACCGCGCACTTGCACATCTCGCTCTTCAAGAATGTTCAATAAGCCGACTTGGATTCGTTCAGATAAATCGGGGAGTTCGTTGATTGCGAAGATACCTCGGTTGGTGCGCGGCACCAGTCCATAGTGGAGTGTTAATTCGTCACTGAGGTACCGACCCTCGGCGACCTTGATCGGGTCCACCTCACCAATGAGGTCGGCGATTGAGGTATCTGGAGTAGCCAACTTTTCGCCGTAGCGAAGATCACGATGAACCCACGAAATCGGGGCATCGTCGCCGAGTTCTTCAACCAAGTCGCGAGCATGTTTGGAGACCGGATTATACGGATCATCATTAATCTCACTACCGGCAATGATCGGCATCCACTCATCAAGCAAGCCCGTCAGACTGCGAATAATACGCGTCTTGGCTTGACCTCGCTCTCCCAAAAAGATCACGTCATGGCCGGCCAAAATGGCGTTCTCTAACTGCGGCATCACTGTGTCCTCGTAACCCAGCACACCCTCAAAGAGAGGTTGCTTAGCCATGATTTTGGTGACCGCGTTGAGACGGATCTCCTCTTTGATAGGACGTGAGATCCAACCCGAAGATTTGAGTTGGCTAATAGTCGCCGATGAGGGGGCAGGAGTAGAGGACATATCCTGAGAGTAATACGCCGAGCTTCCAAAGGGCATGGTGGAGCACTTCGTCCACTACCGTTTGCTCAGTGAGTGCTCATCAAAATCCCAGCCAGTGGACCGCCCTCGACTTGGCTGGGCAATGGAGGGTGACCAAAGCCACCGATGACTCGCTTCGAACAAGCGTGGGGCTTGACACTGATGACTCTGAGTGGCCGCTCATCGCCATCCCCGGTCATTGGCAGTCCCACAGCATGTTTAGCGATGAAAGCGGTCCTCTTTTGTACCGCAAGGATTTTGAGTTGCAAAAGCGAGAGGATGGTGAGCGAAACTTTGTCGTGCTTGATGGACTGTTTTATCAAGGCGATGTGTGGCTTGATGGGGCCTATCTCGGTGATCCGGAGGGTTATTTTGTTCCCCATGCGTATGACGTCACCGCACTAGCCGACCTTGACACCAAACATGTCTTGGCAATCGGCGCGACCTGTGCACCTCAGCGCGATAAAAAAGCCAAACGCAATATCACTGGCATCTTTCAACATTGGGATTGCATCAATCCTCATTTTAATCCTGGCGGTATTTGGCGCGGGGTGCGAATTGAGCGCACTGGCCCCGTACGCATTGATGCCTTGCGAGTTTTATGTCGCGACGCCAGCGAGGCTCGTGCCAATCTTCGGCTTACGGCGCGCCTTGACAGCAACGGTGAGGCTCCGATTCGCATCGTTACTTTTGCTGATGACCAGGTCGTTGATGAGCAAGAAAAATCTGTGGCGTTGGGTCTCAACATTCTCGACTGGAATATCGACATTGATGATCCAGCTTTGTGGTGGCCGTGGTCATTAGGCCCGCAGAATCTCACTGACATTCGGATTGAAGTGATCTGCGATGGACAAATCAGCCATAGCGCTACTCGTCGCACTGGACTACGCGAAGTTGCAGTTCACGATTGGGTTTATTCGATCAATGGGGAGCGCTTATTCCTCAAAGGCGCGAATGTGGCTCCGACCCAAGCCATGCTCGGTCAAGCAACAACCGAGGAACTTCGTCGCGATGTTGAATTAGCGCGCGATGCTGGTCTTGACTTGATACGTATCCATGGGCATATCTCACGGCCCGAGTTATACGACGCTTCTGATGAATTGGGAATGCTGGTATGGCAGGACTTCCCCTTGCAATGGGGTTATGCCCGACAAATTCGCAAACAAGCAGTTCGTCAGGCCGAGGAAACCGTCAATCTTCTCGGTCACCATCCATCGGTCATCGTCTGGTGCGCGCACAATGAGCCGTTCACATGGGATCTTGGTCAAGGGCAACCATTTGACTTGAAAAAATTCGCCTTACCTTTCATTGCTGGTCACCAACTTCCCTCCTGGAATAAAAGTGTCTTGGATCGGTGGGTCAAGCGGGCTTTCGAAAAAGCAGATGTGACACGTCCAGTCATCGCCCATAGCGGCGTTCTCCCCCACCTGCCATTGCTCGATGGAGCCGATACACATTTTTATTTCGGTTGGTATCACGGCAGCGAAAGAGACTTGCCTGGTCTGGCAGCAAAGTTGCCGAGTTTGGTGCGTTTTGTCAGTGAGTTTGGAGCGCAGGCGATCCCTGAGTCAGCGGACTTCATTGACACGGCACTTTGGCCAGACCTCGATTGGAAACATCTAGAGTTAGAGCACGGTCTGCAGTACAGCATTTTCGAACAGCATGTACCTCCGAGGGCATTCGCATCATTTGATGAATGGCGTCTGGCTACTCAGATCTATCAATCAGATGTCATCAAATATCACATTGAAACTTTGCGTCGCCTGAAATATCGACCGACGGGAGGATTCTGTATGTTCCTTTTGAACGATGCGATGCCCATGGTTTCGTGGAGTGTGCTTGATCATCAGCGAGTGCCCAAACTCGCTTACACGACCCTCGCTGAAGCCTGCCGCCAAGTCATCATCACCGCCGATCGGCTTCCCATAGCAATGCATCCAGGCGAGGAAATACGAATTGCCGTTCACGCTGTCAGTGATCTTCGCGAAAATCTAAAAGATGCCATTGTGTGCGCAACGCTTGAGGTATCTGGAGTTCCTCAAGTCTGGCGATGGGAGGGCGATATCGCCGGCGATGATTGCTCGTTGGTCGGCCACATCACCTTTACAGCGTCTTTTACCGAGGGTCCACTTGTCCTAGACCTGACTCTGGAAAGTGGCGAGGTAGTGGCGACAAATCGTTATTACAGCAAGGTCGTTGCATGAACCTAAGTCTTGAACCAACTAACGCGCAGATACAGGGTGGTTTCGCATCCTAGTTTTAGGTTCGGGAGATTTCTTTACGATTCTTCAATTTGGACTTGCGATAGTCCTTATTCATCAACGCAATCACATCAATCGAAATTTCTTTCGGACACGCCGCTTCGCACTCCCCATGATTGGTACATGATCCGAAATACTTGTCCATCGTTTCCACCATCGCCTCAGTGCGCTTGAAACGTTCTGCTTGGCCTTGAGGCAACAAGTTCAAGTGCGCAATCTTGGCACCAGTAAATAAGTTCGCCGCTCCATTCGGACAGGCCGCAACGCAGGCACCACAGCCGATGCATTGAGAAGCATCCATGGCAGCATCAGCCACAGTTTTAGGAATTGGAATCAAGTTCGCATCCGGCGCACCACCAGTTGGGGCAGTGATGAATCCACCAGATTCAATAATTCGGTCAAAAGCTGAGCGTTCAACCATTAGGTCTTTGATGATTGGGAAAGCCGAAGCTCGCCATGGCTCAATGACAATCTCATCACCGCTTTTGAACTTGCGCATATGCAATTGGCAAGTTGTTGTACTGCGCTCGGGTCCATGAGCCTGACCATTGATCATCAAAGAACAGGTTCCGCAAATACCTTCGCGACAATCATGGTCAAAGACCACCGGGAGTTTGTTCTCGCTAATGAGCCCTTCATTCAAAACATCCAACATTTCTAGGAAAGATGCCTCATCGCTGATCTCGTCCATCACATAATTTTCGAAATGACCGGAGTCTGTTGGTCCTGACTGACGCCAAATCTTCAGTTTGAGATTCTTTAAGTGGTTGCTCACTTGTAACTCCGTGTCGCTAGGTGGATTGCTTCAAAATTGAGTTCTTCAGAGTGACGAATTGACTTCGTCGGATCGCCTGTCCATTCCCATGCAGCAACGTGAGCGAAGTTTTCGTCGTTACGGAGTGCTTCACCCTCATCGGTTTGGTACTCGGCACGGAAGTGACCGCCACAACTTTCTTCACGTTCAAGAGCGTCGCGACACATCAACATTCCTAACTGGAAGAAATCGTCCACTCGTCCGGCTTTCTCTAGGGTCTGATTCATGCTTTCGGCATCACCAGTGACGCGCAGATCTTTCTGGAATTCCTCGTACAGGGCAGGGAGTTCAGACAATGCTTTTTCAAGACCTTGTTGGGTGCGCTCCATGCCACAGTAATCCCAAATGATGCGCCCCACTTCACGATGGAAGTAATCAGGTGATCGCGAGCCCTTGATATCAACATAACCCTGATAACGAGCGGCGGCAGCCAACTCTGCTTCTTTGAAAGCAGGGTGATCTGCTCCTGGAATTGGCTTATTCAACATCGGCGCCAGATAGTTGCCAATGGTGTATGGCAAAACGAAGTAGCCATCGGCCAAACCTTGCATCAACGCCGAAGCGCCTAAGCGGTTCGCTCCATGATCAGAGAAGTTGGCCTCTCCAGCGGCATAGAGGCCAGGAATATTGGTCATCAGTTCGTAGTCCACCCACAAACCACCCATTGTGTAATGGGTGGCGGGATAGATACGCATTGGCACGTCGTAGGGATTTTCGCCAGCGATGCGCTCATACATCTGGAATAAGTTTCCATAACGCTCTTCAACAACGTCTTTGCCGAGACGATTGACTGCGTCACTGAAATCAAGGTACACACCATTTTTCAGTGGACCTACACCAAGACCAGCATCAACAGCACGCTTAGCGGCGCGCGAGGAGACGTCACGTGGAGCCAAGTTTCCATAACTCGGATACAAACGCTCAAGAATGTAATCGCGTTCGGCTTCAGGCACTTGATCAGCGGAACGAGACTCGTCAGCATTCGTCGGAACCCAAACTCTTCCGTCGTTACGCAACGATTCTGACATCAGCGTCAACTTGGATTGCGTTGGATCACTCTGCGGAATGCAGGTCGGGTGAATCTGCGTGTAACAAGGATTCGCAAATGCCGCACCCTTACGATGAGCACGCCATGCAGCCGTCACGTTACAGGCCATTGCATTTGTTGACAGGTAGAAGACGTTTCCATATCCGCCCGTGGCCATCACGACTGCGTGAGCCGCGTGCGAAACCAGTTCACCGTTCACTAAGTCGCGAGTGACGATTCCCGCACAGCGATTATCAACTGTCACAACATCGACGAGTTCAGTGCGGTTAAACATCCGCACATTTCCAAGACCAATTTGGCGCGCCAGTTGTTGATAAGCACCCAATAACAACTGCTGGCCTGTCTGACCGCGAGCATAAAAAGTACGACTTACCTGCGCTCCACCGAATGATCGATTATCCAATAAACCGCCGTATTCACGAGCGAATGGAACCCCTTGGGCGACCATCTGATCAATGATGTTGACAGACACTTCGGCGAGTCGGTACACATTACTTTCGCGAGAACGAAAATCTCCGCCTTTGATCGTGTCGTAAAACAAACGGTGCACGCTGTCACCATCACCCTGATAATTCTTGGCGGCGTTGATTCCACCCTGCGCCGCAATGCTGTGTGCACGTCGTGGTGAATCATGAAATGTAAAAACGTCAACCTGATAGCCAAGTTCGGCCATCGTGGCTGCCGCTGATGCACCTGCAAGCCCCGTTCCGACAACTATAACTTTGAACTTTCGCTTGTTACCAGGCGCAACTAACTTGGCGTCTTCTTTGTAAGTTGCCCATTTGTCGCCAATGGCACCAGCAGGAATTTTGGAATTGAATGTGATTGTCATATGAGTATCTCCTAGTAATTCCGAACAAGTACCCGTCAGCCGACAACGCCAGCGAGAACGGCAATAGGGAACGAAACGTTGCCCACAACGATGATCGTGGCAAATGAGGTAGCAACAGCGCGACGCCATTTATTAAAACGTGGATTATTCCAACCAAGCGATTGGAACAAGCTCCAAACTCCGTGGAATAGGTGCGTACCAAGTGCGATATTGGCTAGCACATAAAAAATTGCGACGGGAACTCTGTCCAGGCTGAAAGCAACTGCGCCGTACACATCTTTGAGACCCTCAGCATCTTTTGTCCCGACATATGAGTTCACCGAACCAGCACCGAAAGTGAGATCAAGAAGATGCCAAATTAAGAACAACAAAACAATGATGCCGGTGTAACGCATCGTGCGACTGGCAAAACTTGCGACCTGATAATCGCGCTCACTTTGATACTTCACTGGGCGGGCTTGCTTGTTCAGAACAGTCAACGAGTACGCAGCATGGATGTGCAAGACCGCCATGGTCAATAGACCACCGCGCAAGATCCACAACATGGCTTTCTCAGGGAGGATTGGGTATAACAACTTTTCCAAGAAGTGGGCGTACTGGTTGAGATCAGATTGCCCCATATACATCTTTAAGTTGCCGATCATATGGAACAGCACGAAACCCAGAAGACCAATGCCGGTGATGGCCATCACATACTTTTTGCCCACGGCTGTGCTGTAGAGGTCAATCAAAAACGGCCGCCGACGGCGAGCCGCCCGTTCAATTGCGGTGCCGGAGACCGGACCCCTCTTCATCGTTGCTTGCGCCATGACGATCTGCGCCTTTCAGAACTGAGACGGTCCATCACATGATGAACTTGTCTAAACGCTACTCCTCTCACTCTCTCACCCTGAAGTACGCCATACCCAAATCCTCTGTTCAGCCAACCGTCACACGAATTCTTTGCGGGGAATCTGAGAAATATTTGACAATTTTGTCCCAGAATCCCCCGTGGTGTCGCTGAGGATGCTCAGGATTATCTACAATCGTATCGCCCGTGGTGGGTGGCCAACCAGGTCGCCCCCGAGTGACCCAAGGAGTTACTAGTGTTCTCACTTTTTGCCGCAGAAGGCGGATGGCAGTCATTTACTCTTCAAGGTGGCGAATGGGCCGTGTTGTGGTTATCCGCAGCATCAGCGCTCATGGCCCTCGGAGTTGGATTTTTCCTCGTCCGTAAAGTCCTCGCCGAAGATCAGGGCTCGCCCAAGATGCGCGAAATCGCCAAAGCCATTCAGGTTGGTGCTCTTGCCTATCTCAAGCGCCAGTTCAAGACCATCGCGGTGATCTTGGTTCCCTTGGCGATCATCGTTTTTGTCACCTCAACCAAGATCTTGAAGCCAGATGACACGGTTGCTTTGTCATTCGGTGAAGCTGGTCTGTGGCGCACAATTGCCTTTGTTCTGGGCTGTTTGGCATCTGGTTTGACCGGCTACATCGGCATGACCTTGGCCACCCAGGGCAACGTTCGTACCGCCGCTGCAGCATTGAGCGGCTCAATGCCTCGTGCATTGACCGTTGCATTCCGCACTGGCGGTGTCGCAGGTATGTTCACCGTGGGCCTTGGCCTTCTCGGTGCGACCGCCATCATCATGGCCTTCCAGAACACCTCATCAGTGATCCTCGTGGGCTTCGGCTTCGGTGGCTCACTATTGGCATTGTTCCTCCGAGTTGGTGGAGGAATCTTCACCAAGGCCGCCGACGTCGGTGCCGACTTAGTGGGCAAGGTCGAAGCAGGTATTCCCGAAGACGACCCCCGCAACCCTGCGACCATCGCC
>SXGQ01292903.1_pt1 | contig 63449 bp, 63 predicted proteins | sample 3178371 | NCBI WGS metagenome assembly SXGQ01 (sample SAMN11356859, study PRJNA531348) | freshwater metagenome | isolation source: freshwater sample F1-20 | place: China: Fuxian Lake, Yuxi | collected 2017-12-25
AAAACAATATCGCCTTCATTTAAATCTGGTAAAAAATCGCTTTCAATTTTGGTAAAAAGTGTTAATGAAAAAATAAAAATTATAAAACATAAAATGATTACTTTGTTTGAATTATTTAGTGATAATTTTAAAATTTTTCGATAAAAATTTATAAAAATTGTAAAAAATTTATTTTCTTTGTGATAGTTTTTATCGATGAAATAAAAACATAAAATTGGCATTAATAAAAAGGCAACTATTATGCTTGAAAGCATTGCTATTATTACGTTTAACGCCATTTGATTAAAAGTTTTTCCTTCGATTCCCGAGAACATTAAAATCGGCACGTAAACTAAAATTATTATAAACATTCCGACGAAAATTGGCTTAAAAACTTCGCTTGATAATTGAGCAATATTTTCAATTTTGTGATGATCTTTTTTACTGAAATTTAAATGACAAATTATATATTCAACTAAAACCACCGAAGAGTCGACGAGCAACCCAAAATCAATAGCTCCGAGACTCATTAAATTGGCAGAAATGCCGAACAAATTCATGCAAGAACTTAAAATTAATACCGAAAAAATTATGGTTGAAGCAACGATCATTCCAGATTTTAAAGTGCCGAGTGCAAAACATAAAACTGCTACAACCAAAAGGATTCCCTCAAGTAAATTCTTTAAAACTGTTTTAATAGTTTTGTCGATTAAAAATTGGCGATCATAAAGTAATTCGATTTGAAATTTCGAATTACGAGCATTAATTTTTTCAATTTCTTGCTTAACTTTAGTCAAAACTTCATTGCTGTTTGAGCCCGATTGGAGCATCACAGTGCCGATAATCGCTTCTTTTCCGCCAACCGAAGCTGAACCCAAAAGTTGCGAATAATCTTGACGCACTTCAACAATTTGATGAAGCGGAATTGCCTTGCCTGAATAGTCAATTTTAATCGGCACATTCATCAAATCATTTTGATCACGAATATTAGCAAAAGTTCGCACAATTTTTTGTTGGTTATCTTTCTCGATATAGCCTCCGCCAAAGTTCTCGCCGATCGATTGAATTTGAGCAATAATTTTTTTAGCGGTTAAACCCTGATTAATAATTTTTTGCGGAATTAAATTAAGATGAATTTGGCGTTCGAAACCGCCGATGGTATCGATCTCAGCGACGCCTTGAACCCGCTTCAATTCGCGAGCAATGCGAAATTCTTGAAAGGCACGAATCTCCATCAAATCATGTTCGCTTAAATCATTTTCGCTGTTATTTTTATTAATTACACGGTAAATTATAATCTCGCCGATGCCCGTGGTTATTGGGGCGATGGTTGGTGAAATATTGGGCGGAAGCTGATCTTTTAGCGAAGATAATCTTTGCAAAACTTGGGCTCGCGCAAAATAAATATCAACATCATCTTCAAAAATTAAAATTATTTGCGATAATCCGAACTTAGAGAGAGAACGCATTTCCTTGATTTTGGGAACACCAAAAAGTTCGGATTCAATTGGATAAGTGACAGATTTTTCGATGTAAGCTGGATCGATGCCAAAAGTTTTGGTGTTTACTATCACTTGCTTGTTGGTAATGTCGGGAATGGCGTCGATTTTTACTTTAGAAAATGAATAAATGCCAAAAAGCGAAATGATTGCGAAGGCAAATAAAACATAGGCTCGGAGCTCTAATAATTTTCTAAAAAATTTTTCAATTAGGCTAATTTTCATGAGTTATTTTAAGTTTTGTGGAATTGAAAAATCACCAATTTTAACCATTAAATCACTAAAAGATTCCGCCAATAAATATTGTGCTTCGAAAATGGCGTCGAGCGTTTTATATTCTTGCATATCAAGTTCAATATAAGTAATAAAATCGAGAATGCCTTTTTTAAAATCAACATTGGCGTTGTTGAGTCTAGCGATGATTTTTGGAACCAAATTTATGGCAAAAATTTGTGAATTTTTTAGTTGAGTTTGATATTGCAAAATATCATTTTCAATAATTTTTTCGAGTTGATTTTTTTCAAATTCATAAAGTTTATTTTGTGCTTTAATTTTTGACTCGGCACTAAAAATTTTCTCTTTATTTTGGTTAATAATTGGCACTGAAAGCGATAATCCAATACCGTTCGAAGCCTGATTTGAAGAGGAGACCGAAGAATCTTGAATTTGACCATGAATATTTACATTTGGCATTTGCTCGATTTTAGCATAAGCCAATTCACTGCGATATTTTTCAATATTAAATTTTTGCCCTTTCAAATTTAGATTATTTTCAAAAGCTTTTTGAATTAGATTCTGCTTGGGTTCAAGTTGATTTTTATCGAGCCATTTTAAAGTAATTTTTGGGTGCTCGGGCAAGTTTAAAAATACATTTAAATTATTAAAATTTTGCTTCAATTGATTGTTCAAAATAATCAAATCGCGTTGCACTAATTTAATGCGATCTTGAGCGATGATGCTTTGAGCGTGGCGGTTCGGCGAATCTAAAGCGATATTAGCAAGATAATTACATATTAACGACAAACGATCTAATCTTTTTTGCGTTAATTGAATTTTATTTTGCAAAATAAAATTTTGATAAGCCAATTTAAAAACTTGCGATTTAACCTCTAAAATCAAGGAGTTTCGCCGATTTTCTTGGATTTTAAATTCGGAATTTTCGATGTTATATTTATTTTCCAATTTATTAAAATAAGGAATTTCTTGCGAAAGAGAAAAAGTATTTTGTGAGCTAGTTTTTGTTGCCGAAATAGTCGGATTTGCCCAATATTTCTGTTGATTGGCGAAGGATTTTTGACTTTGAGCGAATAAATCAAAAGCTTGAATATTGGCACTATTTTCTTCAGCGGTTTTTAATAAATTATCAATATTATATTCCAGACAAAAACCCTCTGAAACTAGGATTATCAAAAGAAAAATGGATTTAAGGATAATTTTTTTTAACATTAATTTGCGAGATTTAAAATGGTTTAATTTTTGATTTTAAAATTCTATATCGTGTAATTTTTTTTACTATTGAAATTATTTTGATCAATTCAAAGGCTTGTAAATAAAGGAGGTGAGGGGGTTAATTAAAAAAAATTTATGATTTTTTAAGAAAAAAATAGTTTGGTACCTCCGGTCAGACTCGAACTGACACACCCGCAAAGGGCAATAGATTTTGAGTCTATCGCGTCTACCATTCCGCCACGGAGGCATAAATTAATATTTGTTTGAAAGCAAATATATCAAGCGCAATCATAATAACATTGAAGAAGCTTAAATGTCAAAAATATTTTTAATCCACCAAAAAATCCTTAAAATTGTCAAAACTTTTATAAAAACTTTTTCATATTTTATACATATATTAAATTATTAAATTAACCAAAATCGATTAAATTTCATAATTAAAATGATTGATAAAATTGAAAATTTATCAATGTGAAAAACTATGATTATTTCAGAATTTAGAATTAGATTTAAACAATTCATTTATCAAATTTAAACAAAGCATCGAACTGATTTAAACCTTATTTTCGTAGAATTCTCAAGCTTTGAAGGTTTATAAAAAGAACGTAAGCAAGTATAAATTGCTTATCAGAATCTTGTATCTTTTATCCCCTATTATTTAAGTTTACATAATGTCAATTATGAGGTTATTCGCGTTATAAAAAAAGATGAAACGTTTATCAACTAAATTAATTTCATCAATTCTTTAAGGATTTGATCCGAGCTTTGGAGCCATAAATCTTGGCTTCGTAAATCAATTTTATTGTTAAAATGGCGGTTAAAAACCCGCGCCAACATCTGCATTTCTTCATCAAAAATATTGTTAATATTCATAACTTTATAACCAAATTCTTGCAGATTTTTTTTGATTTTTTCGATTTGTGAATTTTCGTCTCCGAGCTCGAATATCAAACTTTCATCGCTAGAATCTATAAATAATTTTGGATATAATCCTATGTTATTTTTTGCTAAAAATTCCCAATCAAATAAATGTGAAGGATCTTGTTTGCGATCAAGTAAACCCGTCGCTGAATTATATGCAATATCGGAATGACCCAAAACATATCTACTCTGAATATTATATTTATTAATTAAATAACTTGCTAAATCAACGCCGGCAAGCATTTGTTGCTGTGAAAAATTATTGGAAAAAGGATCAGAATTTATAAATTCAATGCCAATTGAATTTATATTTAATCCCTCAAAACCATTCCAACAACTTACTCCAGCATGAAAAGCAACGTCATTTTCATCAACTATTTGAGCAATTTTACCATTTTTATCGATTAAAAAATGAGCACTTACCCCATGATATTCGAGAGCTTCGATGGTTTGTGCAATAGAATTTGCTTGCAAATGATGTAAGATTAAAAAGTCGATTTGCCTCTGCCCCTCATGCCTCTTAAAGCAATTTTGTGAAATATTTTCTTGAAGAATTTCAAATGAATCCATAAACAATTTTTGACAATAAAAATTTAAAAAGTAATTTGGTTAACTAAATTGATTTAACTTTTAACATTTTAAAATTAATTATGTCAAATAAAAAACATTCGCAAAATATTATTGATGATTCAAAGAATTCTTCAAAATCAAATAACAAAACTCAAAAAGAAATCGAGGCTTTAAATTTTCATATTCAAGGACAGCCCGGTAAAGTTGCCATGCATGCAACCAAGCCACTCAACACTCAACGTGAACTTGCCCTCGCCTATTCTCCCGGAGTTGCTGTACCATGCTTAGAAATTCAAAAAAATCCTGATTTGGCTTATGATTACACTGCCAAAGGCAATTATGTAGCGGTTATTTCCAACGGAACAGCGGTTCTCGGTCTTGGTAATTTAGGCGCTCTCGCCGGTAAGCCCGTGATGGAAGGAAAATCAGTTTTGTTCAAACGTTTCGCCGATATTGATTCGGTTGATATCGAAGTTGATACCGAAAATGTTGATGAATTTATTAACGCCGTCAAATATCTCGGGCCAAGCTGGGGCGGGATTAATCTCGAAGATATCAAAGCGCCAGAATGTTTTATCATTGAAAGCAAATTACGTGAAATTATGGATATTCCAGTTTTTCACGATGATCAACATGGCACTGCAATAATTTCGGCTGCTGGAATTCTTAACGTATTACATTTATCGGGCAAAAAATTTAATGAAATAAAAGTTGTCGTTAACGGAGCAGGTGCTGCCGGAATCGCTTGTTTAGAGCTTCTAAAAGCCATGGGTTTACCTCATGAAAGCGCACTTTTATGCGATACTAAGGGAGTTATTTACAAAGGTCGAACCGACGGCATGAATCAATGGAAATCAGCTCACGCCGTTGAAACGAAAGCTCGCACTTTAGCCGAAGCGATGAAAGGTGCGGACGTGTTTCTTGGACTTTCAGTTAAAGGAGCAGTCACTAAGGACATGGTTAAATCAATGGCAAAAAATCCAGTAATTTTTGCCATGGCAAATCCTGATCCAGAAATTTTACCCGAAGAAGTTCGTGAAGCTAGAAGTGACGCTATTGTAGCTACGGGTCGCAGTGATTATGAAAACCAAGTCAATAACGTAATGGGTTTTCCATATATTTTCCGCGGAGCGCTTGATGTAAGAGCTTCAACTATCAATGAAGAAATGAAAATCGCTGCGGTTAAAGCTATCGCCGAGATAGCTCGTCAACCAGTTCCCGACGAAGTTATTAAGGCTTATGGTGGTCGTGAAATGAAATTCGGTCCGCATTATATCATCCCAACCCCATTTGATTCTCGTTTAATTTACACGGTTCCAGTGGCGGTGGCTAAAGCTGCGGTTGAAAGTGGTGTCGCTAGAAAACCAATTAAAGATTGGGATGCCTACACTAAACAACTTCAAGCTCGTCGCGATCCTTCAGTTAATAGTTTAAGTTTGATTTTCGAAAAATTAAAAAGATCACCAAAAAATGTTATTTTTGCCGAAGGCGAACAGCCAGAAATTATAAAGGTTGCCAGCATGTGGCGCGATAACAAATATGGCAAACCAATTTTAGTTGGAAAAAAAGAGCGAATTCTTGAAAAAATGCAAGAATTAAATATCGATGAAAAAGGCATCGAGATTTACAACTCAGCAATTTCTGGCGAGAATAATAAATATATCGATTATCTATATTCAAAACTACAACGCAAAGGAGTTTTACTTTCAGATTGCGCAAGAATGATCAAAACCGATCGTAATATTTTTGCGGGATCAATGCTCGCTTGCGGTCATGGCGATCTTCTCGTCACAGGCTTAACTCGTGGTTATAGTAAATCTTTAAAAGATATTTGGCAAGTTATCAAAAACAAAAAAGACCATATTGTTCTTGGCGTTTCAATGATTATTTCCAAAGGGCGCACAATCTTTATTGCGGATACTGCTTGTTCAGAATTATCATCTTCGGAACATCTGGTAAGTATTGCCATTCAAACTGCCAAAAAAGTTCGCAAAATGGGCTATGAACCAAAAATTGCGTTCTTATCATTTTCAAATTTTGGCAGTGCCTTGAAAAATGAATCAAGTCGCATGAAACATGCAGTTGAAAAACTTGACGGCATGAAAGTTGATTTTGAATATGATGGTGAAATGACCGCTGATGTCGCTTTGAATCCTGAAAAAATGGCAAAATATCCATTTTGTCGATTGACGGGACCGGCAAATATTTTAATTTGTCCGGGGCTTCATTCAGCTAGTATCGCCACCAAACTTCTTGAAGAAGTCGGCAATTGCACGGTGATCGGACCAATTTTAGATGGCTTCGAAAAGCCCGTTCAAATCGTGACGATGCAGTCTTCGATTAACGATATTCTTAACATGTCGGCCGTTGCCGCGGTTGATTCATCTAAATAAAAAATATGAAATAATATTATGTCCACTAGCGATATCGGTAAAATGCTTTTTGCCAACAATATAATAAAGGACAGTGAGAACACCCACACTAATCCCGGTGCTGGATTTCCTAATAGTGGCGGTAAAAATGGCGGAATGGGAGGAAACATCGACAATACTTTTAAATTTGGAGAAGGAGGAGGTATCGACATCTCGATGGGGAGTTTAGATGGAGTCCTCTCGCTATTAAAAGGCAATGGAGGAGTTTTTGAGGCCGATTTATTTGCATGGGCCGATGGCGCTTTAGCTATGGGAAAAATATCTTATCATGATTTTTTTGAAATGGCAAAAAAAATGGGATTAAAACTAGATGTTTCGGTGGTCAAAGAAACTGGAGCTTACTTAGGGGCAAATATGTCTTTAATTAGTGGTGGACAGGGACAAGAACGTTAATCAAAAATAAATTTTAAAATGAAATCAACCACAAAAAACGAAAATTTAAATGAAGAAAATTCTTCAAAATCAGAAGAAAAAACAACTTCTGAGGAAGATATTTTAAAAAAACCAGAAGATAACACGCGCTATGGCGATTGGGTTAAAAACGGTCGAACGATTGATTTTTAATTTTTTAATATTGATAATTTTAAAAAAAATCAATTTTTAATTAAAGCTAAAATCGATCACATGATAAAATTCTTAAAATATTTTTTAACATTCATTCTCATGAGTTTCTTATCTTCATGCTTATTATTTTCTGAATCAGGATACTACAAAGGCAATGTTTCCGACCATTTTAACGGTGAAAGATTTTTTAATCCAAATAGTGAAGATCCTCTCAAAAAAAACTTCATGTCTTATTATAAAGCAAAGGCAAAATATGAAGCCGAAAATGGCAAATCTTTGTGGGTGAAAGATTTGATTGAAGTGCAAAATTTTAAACCATTAGAAAAAGTTAACAATGATAAAATCTCTACAACTTTTGTTGGTCATTCAACATTTTTATTGCAATTTAATAATTTAAATATTTTAACTGATCCGATTTGGTCTGATCGTGCCAGTCCCGTATCTTTTTTGGGTCCAAAAAGAGCCAAAAAACCAGGAATAAAATTTGATGATCTTCCAAAAATTGATATTGTTTTAATTAGTCATTCGCACTACGACCACTTGGATTTACCTACTATAAAAAAACTTCGTGATTTTTCCAATCCAAAAATTTATGCAGGTCTTGGAATTTGTTATTATCTAAATGAAGTGAAAAATTTAAAAGTTAATTGTCAAGAAATGGATTGGAACGACAAAATTCAATTCAATGAAAATCTTTCGATTAATTTTTTACGCGCTAAACATTGGTCAAAAAGAGCTTTTTGGGGCTCAAATGCAACATTGTGGGGAGCGTTCGCTCTCGAAACCAATCTTGGCAATATTTATTTTGCTGGCGATACTGGCTATGATTCGCATTTTATCGAAGCAGGACAAAAATTTAAAAACTTCAAACTCGCCCTACTCCCAATTGGTGCTTACAAACCTCAAGATTTTATGATTCGCCATCATATTAGTCCTAAAGAGGCGATTCTTGCCCACAAGGAACTTAATGCTGGAAAATCAATTGCTATGCATTTTGAAACTTTTCAATTGGCTTCTGATAATTTTAAAGATCCCGCGGAAGATCTTAAAAAAAATCGCATAGAGGCTAATTTAGAAAAAGATTTTTTAATTTTGGAAGTTGGCGAGAATAAGGATTTTTAAGCCTTCGAAGCTTAGAAAATGGTGGAGATAACGAGATTCGAACTCGTGACCTTTTGCATGCCATGCAAACGCGCTACCAACTGCGCTATATCCCCTTCGATTTTTATGAAAATTTGTAAAATTATTTTTTAAAAATTTACAAAATTCAAAATTCATTAAAAATTACTTTACGAAATTTTGCAAGCTTAAATATTATAAAAATTTTTAATTTTTATGATTTTGTAGTGCCAAGACTCCCGGTAAATCTTTGCCCTCGAGCCACTCCAGAAAAGCTCCGCCGGCAGTTGAAATATAAGAAAAATCCGATGCTAAATTACAACCATTAATTGCCGAAACAACATCACCTCCCCCTGCAATCGAAATTAATTTTCCAGATTTAGTGAGTTTAGCAACAATATTGGCAAAATCTTCGGTGCCACGATTAAAAGGCTTCATTTCAAAGGCTCCGAGCGGTCCGTTCCACAGCAAAGTTTTAAAATTATTTAATTTTGTATTTAAATTTTCGATGGTTTTGGTGCCGATATCGACAATAATTTCACCATCACCAACATCATCGATTGAGGCAATGCGATAAGGTGCGTTGGCTTTAAATTCCTTCACCACAACCACATCGCTTGGTAAAATAATTTCACAATTATTTTGTTTGGCGGTTTCAATAATTTTCAAAGCGACATCTTTTAAGTCCTTCTCACACAGGGATTTGCCGATATTTTTACCGAGTGCAAATAAAAAACTATTGGCCATTCCACCACCGACTAAAATCGCTTGAGATTTGGTGGCAAGTGAATTTAATAAATCAATTTTGGTAGAAACTTTAGCGCCCCCAACTACCGCCATCATTGGCTTCTTAGCATTTTCTAAAAGATTAGTAAGATTATCAAGCTCAACTTCCATTTGAAAACCAGCACAGGATTTTAAAAATTCGGGAATACCAGTGATTGAAGCGTGCGAGCGGTGTGAACAAGAAAAAGCATCATTAACATAAAGATTTCCAAGCGAGGCAAGAGACCTAGAAAATTCTGAATCATTCTTGTTTTCTTGTTTATAAAAACGTAAATTTTCGAGCATAATAATTTCGCCGTAATTTGTGTTAACAACTGCTTGCTGGACTTTTTCGCCGATACAATCATCGATAAAAGAAATTTTAATCGGTGTCAAAAGTTCTTGAAGACGATTTAAAACATGTTTAAGCGACATCGATTCTTCAAACTTGCCTTCGGGACGTCCGAAATGAGCGAGCAAAATTACTTTGGCTTGATTTTGAGCCAGATATTTTAAAGTTGGAATAATGGCTTTGATGCGCGTATCATCTTCAATTTTTCCATTAACGATCGGAACGTTGATATCACAACGTACAAGCACATTTTTATTAGTGACAACGCAATCTTTTAAGCGAGTAAATTTTGGCATAAATTAAAATTATTGTTGAATTATTTTTACTAAATTTAAAAATTTTTTCATTAAATAAAACAGTTTTTTTATAATTTTTAAAATTTTTACTTGATTTAGTTGTATTTGCAAAATAAAATTTTTTTTAGAAAGATTTTTTTATCTCATTTTAACATTATTTTAATCAAACTATGGGCACTAAGAATAACCCTAAAAACCGCGCCAAAAACATTGAAAAGAAAAAATTCAACGGCAAGGAAGTTGAGCCAATTTATTATTATGGTGTTCGCGTTGGACATGGTAAATATATGGCCGCCAAATATATTAACACAACTCAACTAGTTCTAGGCGCCGATAATCGTCCGATGCAGTGGAGTCAACTTGACGAAAATGCTTAATTTTATTAAGCATTCATAATATTCATCAATATAAATATTTCGCAAGATGCCCGAGGTTATAATCAGTGGAAATGTTGGAAGAATTGAAGGTCGTTACCATCAGAATCCAAACCCGAAAGCCCCCGTTGCTTTAGTTTTGCATCCACACCCGCTTTATGGCGGAACCATGAACAATAAAATCACTTACAATCTTTACAAAGCCTTTGCCAATAATGGATATTCGGTTTTGCGAGTTAATTTTCGTGGCGTCGGCAAATCCCAAGGTAAATTTGATAATGGCGTTGGCGAGTTGATGGACATTACCGCAGTGATAAATTGGCTTCACGATCAAAATATGGAAGCGACAGATTTTTGGATTGCCGGTTTTTCTTTCGGAGCTTGGATCGCACTTCAAACCGTTATGCGAAGACCCGAAATTGAAAATTATATTTTAGTGGCTCCGCCCGCTTCAAAATATGATTTTAATTTTATCGTTCCTTGTTCGGCTTCTGGTCTTATAATTCAAGGTGAAAAAGATGAAATAACTAAAGAACAAGATTCAGCTCGACTTGCCGAAAAGCTTTCGGCGCGTGATGGAGCCGAAGTCGCTTATCAAATGGTTCCCAATGCCGATCATTTCTTCAAAGAACAAATGCCTGAATTTGAAGAAGCGATTGATAATTACATTAAAAGTCGCTTGATGATCGACTCATCTAAAGTTCGTAAAGTTAAACGTGATCGCCGTCGTCGGAGAAAAAAGAAAAATATTGCAGAGGTTAAGCCCGAACGTAATCACAATCCAGTCAAATCTCTCACTCTATTTGAAGTTTAAGTAAAAGTTAATTATTTATAAAAAAATTCTTTGGAATAAAATAATATTATTAACATTAAATTTATTTGCTATTTTTTTTTATAAAAATTAAAAACTGATTGATTATTAAGTGTCGATAATTAATTTGTTTTTAATATTTATATTTTTGGCTTTGGCTTTGGCTTTGTTTTTTAAATAACTTTATCATTAAATTTTTAAAATTTTATAAACATGATCAAAAAATTATTCTCAAAAACTTTTTACAGTTTATCTTTTTTAACCTTTTTAATGATAAATGGCGTTGATGCTATGGCGGCGGCGAATGACAATAATGAAAATTTTACATTTACTGCGGAAGACGCTTGTAACGCTCCTTCCAAATGTAGTACTAGTGATGAATCATCCAGTTGGAGTATGGCATCAAATTGCCCAAATGACTCCTATGTTCGCATGACAGGGCCTAATAATATAGTTAGATCATTTAAAAAATGCGATAGCACGACAACCGAAATTCCTTTAGGCACCCTTATAAAAGTATGTAATTTTTATTGCGAACAAATAAAAGCTTTAGCTAGAGGTGATGTTGCCGATGAAAAATATGACACCAATATGAGCACCTTTTCTAGATCAATGTGCAATGCTTTAAAAGTGGTAACGGGAAGTGCGGGGAAAACTTTCGCAGCTTTCGCCATCATCGCCACGGGAATTGGTTTTTTTACGGGTAAGGTTTCTTGGGGTTTGATGATTGGGGTAACGGTCGGAATCGCCACCATGTTCGGTGCTCCGACAATTGTGGCAGCAATTTCGGGGCAAGACGTGAAAACTTCTTGTGACATGACATAAAAAATTCAATCTAGATAATTGATTATTGAAAAAGTGAAATATTAATTTATTTCACTTTTTGATTTAAAATTTTTTAAAAATTTTTTTTAATTCCTTAAAAAAAATCAAAAAATAAATTCACTTTTTTTTAAATCTTTGCAATTCCTTTTTATAATTTTTTTATCACTTTTTTTCACCAAATTTTTAACCTAATTTCTACAAAACATTCATTTTTTGCCTTAAAAAATATTCATTGCGAATTTCCATTTTATCAAATTGATTTAAAAAAAATTAATTTACTCAATTTGCTAATCATAATTTGCTTTATCACTTATCATTGAACATCATCTCTCTAAGCTTGGGCTTTGGCTTTGGCTTTAAATCCCAATTTACTCTTTAATATTTTTTAAAAATGATCAAAAAATTATTCTCAAAAACTTTTTACGCATTATTTTTTTCAACATTTTTAATGATTGGTAGTGTTGATGCACTAGGAGCGGATCAAGTTAAGACAATAACGAATGGAGTATCAACCTGCAGTGCGGATTGCGATTCATTTTCAGCAATAACATGCTCTTCATCAAATCGAGAAGATATTATTACTATCAAAGGACCCGGTAGCTTGAGTGCTTCATATCAGCCTTGTAGCGGAAGAGCAGATGGTTACAACGTCTCAGCAGCAGTCTTGTTAGCTTATTGTGTCGATCAATGCACTAAAATACGAGCTAAACTTAAGGGCGACGTTGCTGATGAAGCGTATAACATCAGTCAAAACACTTTCACCAAATCAATGTGCAACGCTTTAAGAGTAGTGACGGGAAGTGCAGGGAAAACTTTCGCCGCTTTCGCCATCATTGCCACGGGAATTGGCTTCTTTACCGGAAAAGTTTCTTGGGGTTTGATGATTGGGGTAACGGTCGGAATCGCCACCATGTTTGGTGCTCCGTCAATCGTGGCGGCAATTTCGGGACAAGATTTAAAAACTTCTTGTAATGTTAACTAGCCATAAAATTAAAATGAGCTATGAAATGAATTTAGTGTAAATAAAATTATTCATTTTTATTGAAAAATTTTGATTTAAAATGAAGTACTGTTATTTTATAAACCTACTTCCCGGCTTTACTGCAGGAAGGTTTTTCAAACTTTCGGGAATATGGTTTTCATCAAAAGTTTGCACTTCAATTTGCATTAAAGAAATAATCGGAACTGCCATTTTTTGCTCTAAATTTTTATCGCCCGAACGATCGACTAAACAAGCTTCGGCAACTATTTTTCCACCAAGTTTTTTTACCAAATCGAAAGTTTCTAAAGAAGATTTGCCGGTGGTGATAACATCTTCAACCACCAGAACTCTAGCGTTTTCGGGCAATTCAAAACCACGACGTAATTCAAAAATTCCATTAACTCTTTCGCAAAAAATTGTTGGCAAATTAAGTTGTCGAGCCAGTTCATAACCAACGACAACCCCACCCATTGCTGGTGCGACGACGATATCGGCAAAATTTTCGCCAAGTTTTTCTTGCACTTTTTTCGCCAAAGAGTGGCATAATTTTTCGGCTCTTTTCGGTTCCATCAAAACTCGAGCACATTGCATATAAGTATCGGAATGCAGACCCGATGACAAAATGAAATGACCCTTTAAAATCGCCTTGGCGTTGATAAATTCTTGTAAAACTTCTTGCTCTTTTAAACTCATAATGCAAATTATTAAATTAAAAATTTTGCTAATAAAAACTTTTTTTTAAAAATTATGCAACATAAAAATTTACATATTATTTCTGCGATAAAAACTATTGAAACTGAAATTGAAGGTTTAAAGTCGCTCATCGATTTCTTTGATGAAAATTATATCAAAACCGTTGATTTAATCTTGAACTGCAAGGGTCGAGTAATCATAAGCGGTATGGGAAAATCTGGACATATTGCCAATAAAATTTCCGCCACCCTCGCCTCGACGGGCACTCCGGCATTTTTTATTCACCCTGCCGAAGCCAGTCATGGTGATTTAGGTATGATTACCACCAAAGATATTGTAATTTTACTTTCCAATTCGGGCGAAACTAAAGAACTTCGTGACATAATTTATTATTGCAAAAGATTCGAAATTCCGATCATCGGCATTGTTCGTAAACATGATTCCGAACTCGCCAAAGCCAGCACGATTCCGCTAGTTATTCCTGCCGTTAAAGAGGCGAATAATGTCAACGCGCCAACCACTTCAACGACGATGATGCTTGCACTTGGAGATTGCTTGGCTGTTAGCTTAATCGAGGCGCGCGGTTTTAATTCCGATAATTTTGGCACTTTTCATCCCGGTGGAAAATTGGGTTCGGCTTTTTTAAAAGTTTTTGAAATTATGCGTAAAGATTCGCAAATTCCCGTCGTGAAATTTAACACTAAAATGAGCGAAGTGATTATCGAAATGACCTCGAAGCATCTAGGTTGCACCGCAGTTGTCGATAATGAAAATAAAATGATCGGAATTATTACCGACGGCGATTTGCGTCGTCATTTAAATCAAAATTTTTTCGACGAAATTGCCGAAAATATTATGACTAAAAATCCGATTACAATTGTTAAAGAAAGTCTTGCGATTGAAGCTTTTACGCTGATGAATAAAAAATCGATAACGAGCATTTTTGTGCTTGAAAATAATAAAATTATTGGCGTTTTGCACCTCCATGATTGTTTGAAAGCCGGAGTTTAATTATCTTATTTTAAGTTAAATATTATTTTTATAATTAAGATTGATTAATATTAAACAAAATTTAAATTAAGTTAACAATTTTTGTAAACTAATTTATTTTTTATGACTAAATCACGAAACAATGAAAATAGCGGTTTAAGTGCCGATTTTGTTTTTCAAGATTTCAAACAAAATGTCGACACGAAAACAAAAATTATCACTTTTTCAACCCCCGTGCAGATAACGCCAACAACAAGCGACAGATCATTTCAAGAAAATAAATTAATGGAGAATATACTTGATTCAACAGCTGATTTGGCACTTACAAAAACAAGATCTTCTAATAATAATCGCGATGAAGAAAATATTTTACCCAAAAGCTGTTTTAAAACCTTCACCCATGGAGTTTTTAATAATCTATTTCAAGCGGCAAAATGTTTTGGATTAAAAAGATAAAAATATTTTAAACAATTGATTAAAATAAAACTTAGATTATTCTTTAAAAAAAATTTTTTTATAATCAAAAAATTGTTTAAAATATGTCATCATTCGCAACTTTCTTTTACATAATTTCAGCGGTTTTATTTATCTTATCGCTTTACGGATTATCATCGCCAAAAACCTCGCGAATCGGCAATTACCTTGGGATGTCGGGCATGGCTTTAGCAATTATTACCACACTTTTTTTGCCACAAATTCACAATATTTTTTATATTTTACTCGCCATAATTATTGGTGGCGGAATTGGTTACGCTATCGCTAATAAAGTCAAAATGACGGCAATGCCACAATTAGTTGCGGGCTTTCATTCTCTCGTCGGTTTATCAGCGGTTTTTATCGCAACAAGCGCACTTTGGATGCCAAATTCATTCGGCATTTTAGAAGATGAAAAAATAAAATTAGCCAGTCGCATTGAAATGGGTTTAGGAGTTCTAATTGGTGCCATAACATTTACGGGCTCAATCATCGCCTTCTTGAAACTTAACGGCAAAATGTCGTCAAAATTAATAATTTTCAAAAAAAATCCTAAAAAATATTCCAAAATTACGGCGATTAGTTTGGGAGTTTTATTGCTTGGTTTTTGCTTGTTCGGTTCAAAATTTTTATTCATTACCCTCACCTTACTTTCATTTTTTATTGGTATAATTTTAATCGCTCCCGTCGGCGGTGCCGATATGCCCGTCGTGGTTTCAATGCTAAATTCTTATTCAGGTTGGGCCGCCAGCGGTATCGGTTTTACGCTCAATAATCCACTTTTAATAATTACGGGAGCCCTTGTCGGCGCAAGTGGCGCCATCCTTAGTTATATTATGTGCAAAGCGATGAATCGCTCAATTTTTAACGTGATGTTTTCAGGATTTAATGTTAATGAAGCTGTTCAAAATGTTGAAGCCAAAGAGCAAAGACCAATCAAAATTGCCAATGCCGAAGATGTTGCCCACATTATCAAGGGCGCCTCTTCAGTGATTATCGTTCCTGGTTATGGAATGGCGGTGGCGGGTGCTCAACACGCCGTTTCAGAAATGACTCATCTTCTAGAAAATGCTGGTGCCAGCGTTAAATTCGCTATTCATCCCGTCGCCGGCAGAATGCCTGGACATATGAATGTGTTACTTGCCGAAGCTAATATCGATTATGAAAAAGTTTTTGAACTTGACGAAATAAATTCTGAATTTAGAAATACCGATATCGCTTTTGTCATTGGCGCCAACGATGTCACCAATCCTTCCGCTAAAACTGACAAAGCCAGTCCGATTTATGGTATGCCGATTCTCGATGTTGGCAACGCCAAAACTGTTTTCTTCGTCAAGCGTTCAATGGCGACGGGCTATGCCGGCGTTGAGAATGAATTGTTTTACAATGAAAATACTATGATGATTTTTGGCGACGCTAAAAAAGTTGTCGAAGAAATTGTTAAAAATTTAAACTAAATAATTATTTTCCAAAAATAATTATTTAGTTTCTTTCATCTAAGAAAACCCTAATCATATTTGAATTAATTGCTTAAATAAATTTAAAAATTATGAAAAATTTTAAAGGGTTTTTTGGTGCATTTTTTTGCCTATTTCTATTATCTTCACAAGGGCTTTACGCTAAAGAAAATCAATCTTCTTCACCTAAAAAATTATATCGAGAAAAATCGTTAAAAATTCCCAAAGAAAATGAAATAAATAATAAATCTTTAACTAAAAATGAAGAAGAATTTTACAAACATTCTTTAACAATTTCTATTGATAGAGTTAATGGTAAAGCCGATGAAATTGTTTATGATGGAGCTAAAAAATTAAGTCATTTAGAGTGGGATATAAAGAATTTAAAAATGCTCTCTTTGGGTTTAAATTCGCAATTTTTTGAAGGTTTTGGGGCTCGTATTAAATTATCCACCGCAATTAATAATGGCGATGGCAAAATGTTTAATTATGATTGGATTGGCAAAAATTATGACGGCAATATCGATCATAATAATTGGACTCATCGTTCGATTAGTAATGTAAAAATACAAAAGGCGCAACAGTTTGATATTGCTGACTCCTACAATCTTTATAAGGATGAATTAAAATTCAATCTTGGTTATAAATATGATCGCTTTAAATGGCGTGATTATGGCGGTTCTTATATTTATTCGACAACAAATAAAGATGGCACTGAATCAATTGCCTTTCGAGATCGGGTTGGTAATTTTGATTTTCAAAGAGGCATTACTTATGAACAAAATTTTGAAACTCCTTATATCGGTTTAGAATATCAAAAAGAATTGTTTGATAAAAAAATTTATGCCAATATATTTGGCAATTATAGTAATTTGGTTTACGCTCATGACACCGATATTCATCATCAAAGAAATCTTAAATTTGATGCACATTTTAAAAATGGAAAATATTATAATTGGGGAACTAATATCTTCGGCGAAATTAAGAAAAATATTTATTTGGGATTAGGTTATGAATATGTTTACTACCCTAAAAATAAAGGCTATATGATTGTCCAAAATTTGGATACAAATAAGTTTTATCGCTATAATAATTCGGCTGGAATAATAAATAAATTTAGTAAAATTTCGCTAAATTTAAAATATAATTTTACAACAAATTCAAACTTTTTAAATTAAAAAAAATTATGAAAACAAACGCAAATTCAATCCGCATCGGCAATGTTATAGAATTCCAAAATCAATTATGGAAAGTTATTAAACGTGAACATGTTAAACCCGGAAAAGGTGGTGCTTATATTCAAGTTGAAATGAAAAATATCGTCACGGGCAACAAAACCAACACCCGCTTTGCTTCAAGCGAAGATGTTGATGTGGCTTTTGTTGAGCAAAAAAATATGCAATTCCAATATTTTGATCAAGATGAAATTGTTGCGATGGATATGGAAAGTTTTGAATCTTTTAATTTCAGCAAAAAAATTGTCGGCGAAGCTTTGCCATTCTTAACTGAAGGCATGAGTATTCGCATCGAATATTGCAATGACAAGCCAATTTCAATTTTCTTGCCCGAGCAAGCTAACGCCATAATCGCCCAAGCAGATTCGGTGGTGAAAGGTCAAACCGCTTCGGCATCTTATAAGCCAGCAATCCTTGAAAATGGCGTTCGCGTAATGGTTCCGCCTTTCATCGAATCTGGTGAAGAAATTATTGTTAACACCGAAGATTTTAGTTATGTTAGCCGAGCAAAATCATCTTCATAAAACGCCAAAAATGATTTTTGATTTTGTTAAAATGAGTGGCGCGAGCAATGATTTTGTTATCATCGACAACCGCTTTAATGTTAAAAAAATCAATGTCGAAATTGTAAAAAAAATTTGCCATCGCCAAAATATTGGTTGTGATCAGCTTATTTTAATCAATAATTCGAGCGAAAAATACGCACAAATCGCTTGCGAAATGCAAATTTTTAATAGCGACGGTTCCCAAAGCTCAACTTGTGGCAACGCCACAAGATGTGTCGCCAAAATTATTTTTGATGAAGATTTATCAAAAAATAAAATAAAAATTAGAACTCAAGCGGGAATATTGGAATGCTTCAAAATTAATGAAGATTTAATAAAAGTTAATTTGGGAGTGCCAAAAGTCGTAAATTCATCAATTAATTTAGAAGGCTTTGAGTTTATTCATATTAATGTTGGAAACCCTCACGCTGTAACTTTTGTCGCCTCAATTCCAAATGATGAAATTTTCTTTAAAACCGGGCAAAAAGTTGAAAATAATTTACAATATTTTCCCCAAAAAACTAATGTCGAATTCGCTAAAATTATTAATGATTCCTTAATCGAAGTTCGGGTTTTTGAACGCGGTGTCGGCGAAACTTTAGCGTGTGGCTCTGGAGCTTGCGCCGTCGGCTTTTCGGCAATTTATCAAAATTTAATCAAAAATAAAGCGGTTAATGTCCGCTTTAAAGGAGGAGATTTATTAATCGAATTTGACGGCACCAATATTTTCATGAGCGCGGGGACGCAAAAAATTTTCAAAGGAATTATCGATGACGATTTTTTACAATAAATTTTTGATAAAAATTTTATTTTTTCTGGGTTTTTTTTTAATAAATTCAGCTTTCGCTCTTAATCCCGAAGCCCGACTAAGTAGCCCCGAAGACGAAAATCGTGCCATGAATTTATTTCTACAAGTTCGTTGTTTAGTTTGCAATGGTCAAGTAATCGAGAATTCCGACAGCAAATTCGCTTTCGATGTTCGAGCCTTAATTCGCGAACAAATTTCTCAAGGCAAAAGCGATGACGACATCAAAGAAAATTTAGTGACAACCTTCGGCGAAGATATTTTAAACCAACCCAAAAATTCCAGCATTTTATTGCTAACCCTCATTTCCCTAGGGCTCTCGGCAGTGATTTTTTTTAGGGTTTTTGCGGGAAGGAAATAAAATCTCTTCTTTGTTTTTGATATTTTTTTGCCAAAAAATCTTTGTTCTAAAAATTTTTCTTTAAATAAATTTAATTACTAAATAAAATATATTAAATTTATAAATCCAAAAATTACAAACCCAAAAAACAAATTTATGTCTAAAAAAATTAAAAAATTCATAGAAAAAAAATTTACAAACAAATCAAATTTTTTTGATTGCGTTAAATGGAATGAAATTAGTGAGGAAAAAACTAATTTAGCATATGACAACGCAATGAAATATCTTGAAGATTTAGATGATTCACAAAAAAATTTAGATGGAAAAGCATTGGTTTTTTTATCTTATTTATTCGCTATTTGCGGTGCTATAATTTATAATTTACTTTTTAAAAAAAATGATTTCACCGAAATCACATTTCAAAATGGAAATTTATCAACATTGCTTTATTGTGTATGTGGCTTTTACGCTATTTTATTTTGTATTGCTTCAATGGTTTTTTTATCGATGCGAAGTGTAGTTGGAAAATACGCTCGTCCAAAAGATATTTTTAGCAATTCTAATGAAAATATCCAGTATATTAAAAATGATTTATGTTTGGGCTTAGAAGAGGCTATCTCTTTCAATTTAAAAAAATATCGTAATAGATCTGAATTTTTAAGAATTCTTTTACTATTTTCTGTAATAATTCCAATCGCTTTAATTTTTTATTTTAATGCTTGGCTTTCTTTGTTTTCTTCAATTTTAGCCTCATTTACTTTGTTGGTGTTTTTGCGGCTTTTATTTCTATTTTATCCGTAGAAAGTCCATTCTTCTATTATGGTCATTCTTATACGGCTTGGAATGTAAAATTTCAATCAACAATTTTTTTAAAAAATAATTCAACCCTCTAACTCCGATCAAGCTCTTTCGACATTGAGTTTAAAAGCATCAAAGAAAAATTGCCCGCCCGCTCTTGGAAATGGTTGATTTTAGCGGTAAAGATGTTGTAAAAAAATACGGCGGGGATGGCGGCGAATAGTCCAATTGCTGTGGCAAGCAAGCTTTCGGCAATTCCTGGAGCGACGACCGCGAGGCTGGTATTTTTACTCACTGCGATACTTTGAAATGAGTTCATAATGCCCCAAACCGTTCCAAAAAGCCCAACGAAAGGTGCCGACGAGCCAATTATCGCCAAAAAATTTAATCCGCTTTCTAATTTTTGCATTGAACGATTGGAGGCGATTTGCATCGAGTTGGTTAAACGCTCCTTAAGCGACTCTTTTTTGTCGGGTCCTTGAGAAATTATTAGCTTAATATTATTCGATTTCCATTCGCGCAAGCACGCTAGAAAAATGCGGGATAGCGGGTGGTTGTCGTTATTCTTAGCTTGAGTAAAAATTTCTTCGAGCGGAACATTATTTTCGAATGAATCTTCGAATCTATCACTACGATATTTTAGAATTTTAAATTTTATAAATTTATCAAAAATTATTGCCCACGAAACGAAAGAAGCCGTGACCATTAATAAGATAACAAATTGTACTACAAAATCTGCTTGAACAATCAAGTTAATCAATGAGACCGAGGATTTTTCCATAATTTTAAATTTTTGTTTTAATTAATATTCTATAAAAATTTATTCTTCAATAATTTCTCTCTTACCCGAAATATTTGGAGCAGAAACGACGCCATTTTCCTCCATTTTTTCAATCAAAGTTGCCGCCCGATTATAGCCAATGCGTAGTTGCCTTTGCACATAACTTATCGAAGCTTTTTTATCGCGACGCACAATCATCACCGCTTTATTATATAAATTATTATCATCGCTATCATCGCCACCTTCATAGCCTCCAGCCTCAGCTCCAGAAGCATTTGGAACTGGCACTTCGAAAGAAATTTGTTCGCTTTCTTCAAATTCCGAAACGTCCTGACTCTTGATATAATTCACAATATTTTCGATTTCGGTATCAGAGCAAAATGGACCGTGAACACGAACCATTTTACTGCCACCCGACATAAAAATCATATCGCCCTGCCCTAAAAGCTGTTCAGCCCCTTGAGTTCCAAGAATTGTGCGTGAATCAATTCGCGATGTAACTTGGAACGAAATTCGCGTTGGAAAATTGGCTTTAATCACACCCGTAATGACGTCGACCGACGGGCGTTGCGTCGCCATAATTAAGTGAATTCCCGCGGCTCGCGCCATTTGAGCAAGCCTCTGCACCGAATTTTCAATTTCCTTGCCCGCCACCAACATTAAATCCGCCATTTCATCGACAATCACCACGATGAAAGGTAATTTTTTTGGTTCAAATTCAATTTCTTCGATGATTGGTTTACCCGTTGTTGGATCATATCCGGTTTGTACTTTACGCATTAATTTTTCGCCATCAAGCATGGCTTTTTCAGCTTTTTCATTATAGCCGGCGATGTTACGCACAGCAAAGCTCGACATTAAACGATAACGCTCTTCCATTTCGGCGACCACCCATTTTAAAGCGATAACGGCTTTTCCTGGTTCGGTAACTACAGGCGAGAGTAAGTGAGGAATACCATCGTAAATTGATAATTCCAACATTTTTGGATCGATCATAATGAATTTACATTCATCGGGACGCAGTTTAAAAAGCAAAGATAAAATCATGACGTTTAAGCCGACGGACTTGCCCGAGCCAGTCGTTCCGGCGATCAATAAATGTGGCATTTTCGCCAAATCGGCAATCATAATTTCGCCACCAATATCTTTTCCCAAAATCATCGGCAAGAAAAATTGCGAAAATTTATAATCGCGCGACTCAAGAATTTCACGTAAAAAAATCATTTCACGCTTTGGATTTGGAAGCTCAATGCCGATCGAAGTTTTGCCAGCGACCACCGCAATTCGCGCCGAAACAGCACTCATCGAACGCGCAATATCATCCGATAAAGAAATAACCCGTGAAGCCTTGGTGCCAGCTTCGGGTTCAAATTCGTGAAGCGTAATGACGGGCCCAACTTTAGTGCCAACATTAGCGCCACGGACACCAAAATCATCCAAAACTTTTAACAACATTTTCGATTGGCTTTCAACTAATTCTTTCGGCACTTTTTTGTCTTTATTTTCGGCGGAACGATCGGTTAAAAGTTCGCAAGTTGGTAAAACATAAGAGCTTTTTCTTTGTTTTGTTTTTTTAATTTTAGTTGATTTAAGTTGTTTTTTTAGATCTTCATTATTTGACTTTGGAGCTTGATTTTCAACGATTTCAGCCGAATTATCATCTTCAAATTCTTGATCCTCTTCGACAATTTTTGTTTCAATATTTTTTGCAATATTTTTTGGTTGATTTTTGGGAAGAAAATTATCAAAAGAAATTTTTAAATCCTTCGGCAATAAATGTTTTTCAAAAATATAACGAAGCCAAACAAAAGCAAAGCGGAATGAGTAAATCCAATCTTTTAATGAGACCTCAACTATTATTGAAAATAAAGTTATAGCTAAGGAAAAACTTACTAAAAAAATTGCATATTTTGGAAATTTTTGCAATTTTAATAACAAAAAAGAACCATTTACTCCACCTAAAGAACTGAATCCCCACCATTCTGGCCTTGGCATCATAGCAAATATTAAGGAAAAACTTAAAATACAAATTGGAATAATAATTATTTTGCTTAAAAAATTTTGAATACCGCTAATATTAGACATTTGAAGCCCTAAACTAAAAATAAAAATCACTCCAACAAAAGAACTTAAACCTAGAATTTGATAGGATAAATCGGCAATTCTAGCTCCATAAATTCCACCAAAATTTTTTATATCATTTTCAGTTGAAAAGGTATTAAAAGAAGGATCATTAACATCAAATGTCATTAATATTAAAGCGTAATAAATTGCAAAAACTGCCATAAAGACTCCGACGAGTCTTCTGAATAAATGAATTATGATTTGTAATGATTTATTTATGTTCATTTTAATTTGTAAATTGTGGAATATTATCAATATTATTTATCACGTCTCCATTTTTAAAATCATTTTCTCCATTTTGTTGCTTAACATAAACTGGAGGAATATTCATATTATTATTATTTTTATTTTCAATATTTTGTTTCTCCTCATTATTTTGAATAATTTTATTAGCTTCATCGAAAATATCTTGCGGAGTTTTAGAAAATTTTCTTAAAAAAGATTCATTGTTGTTTTGCTTAGGCGGACTCTCATCAATTGGCTTCTCCTCTTCAATTGGCTGAAGAACTATTGGGGCATTTTTAGTTAAATTATTATCTATTTTTACCTCTTCAACCTTGTTGTTATTTACGACCTCAATTGGCTTTATCAATAATTTATTATTTTCATTATTTTGATTATTTAATTTTTGTTGGGCTAATATTTTATCATTATGTTTTTTTAATATATGATTGTAAATCAAAGTTCTGTTAGTTCCTTTGAATGTATTTTCTGGCAATTCTTTTTTTTCTTCATAATTTCGATTTGGATCGCGATAATTTGGGTCTGCACCATAAATTCCGGCTAATTTATTCAAATATTCATTTTCAAATTTTTTCGCTCGCGCTTTTCTTTTTTTCTTAAAATCTTCTACAACATCTTTATCTTTTAAGGTATTTTCGTCATAAATTTTTTTATATTCAGCAATTGAAATACATTTATCTTCATAAAGACACCGATTTTTTCCGCAATCGCATCCAAAGGTTATGGCATAAGCACAAACGGCATATTGATCAAATTTATAAGAGCATTTATCGACGCAACTATTGCCAAAATCTCGCCACGATCCGCGAGATTTTTCACAAGCAAGTCTATCATCGAAAGTGGTTGATCTTACTATGTCGGCAAATGAATTTTTGCTTAAAAACAACATCAAAAAACAACATGAAATAAAAATGTTTTTGGACATTTTTATAAAAAAAATTCTGCTATTATTATTTAAAAATGATTTCACAAAAAATTTTATTCGTGATGTTAAAAAAATATCAAGATATGGTTAACAATTTTTCTAATTCCGCAACAACTTTATCAGCCATTTCGGAACATGAAACAGTTTTTTGTGACTGTATCGCGATATCTGCCGTTCTAGCTCCAGCACTTAAAACATTTTCAACCGCCAAGTCAAGTTTGTCGGCTTCTTTTAGATAACCAAAAGAATAACGAAGCATCATTGAAAAACTTAAAATTGTTGCCAATGGATTAGCGATATTTTTACCAGCAATGTCTGGGGCCGAACCGTGGACTGGCTCATAAAGCGCATGCTGTTTACCATTAACCTGTTTTTCTCCGAGAGACGCTGATGGCAACATTCCAAGCGAACCCGTTAACATTGAGGCGGTATCCGACAAAATATCACCAAACATGTTGCCCGTAACCATCACATCAAATTGTTTTGGATTGCGAACTAATTGCATCGAAGCGTTATCAACATACATGTGTTTTAATTCGATGTCGGGATAATATTTGGCACCGATTTCTGAAACGACTTCACGCCACATTTCCGTAGTCTCAATAACATTTGCCTTGTCAACTGAACATAATTTTTTTCCACGAATTTTTGCTAATTCAAACGATACTTTGGCGATTCTTTCAACTTCTTTTGAATTATAAGTCATGGTGTTGACGCCTAGTCTGGAGCCATCTTCAAGGGTTTTTACATATCTTGGTTCGCCAAAATATAAATCACCCGTTAATTCACGAACTATCATAATATCTAAACCCTCAACAATTTTTCTTTTTAAAGTTGAACTGTCAGCCAAGGCATCGAAAACCTTAGCGGGACGTAAATTGGCGAATAATGATAATTCCTTGCGAATTCCAAGTAAACCACGCTCAGGACGATATTTATATTCCAAATTTTCCCATTTCGGACCGCCAACCGCGCCAAGCAAAGTGGCATCGGCTTCCTTGGCTAAATTTAAAGTTTCCTGGGGAAATGGCGTCCCTTTTTCATCAAAAGCTATTCCGCCCAAAAGTGCATTTTCAGTTTCAAATTTTTTATCGGTGTTTTTAGTGAAAAAATCAATGATTTTTTTAGTTTGTAAAACCACTTCGGGACCGATTCCATCTCCTTGGATTAATAAAATTTTTTTCATAGATTTTGTTTTTTTAAAATAATAATTTGACTTAATTCATTAAATAATTTTTTTGATAATTCATCACCCTTAGCGTTAAGCCAATTCTGCAAGGATTCATCAAACGAAAAATAATCCGCACCTGAAAATGGCGAAGAATACCAAATTTTTTGATTACCCGCATTGCGATTAATTATAAAAGTTTTTTTATTGCTATTAATAATGATTTCGAGAATACCATCTTGATATTCAACTTCTAGCTTCGAGTCAATATCTTGTAATTCAATTTTTTCAGCTAAATTTTCTAAAAAATTTTCGCACAAACTATAAAAATTCATAAATTTTATGGATAAATTTCGTTGATAATCCAACCTTCAAGAGTTTTTTCATAAAGATGACGCTGATGAATTCTAAAATCGCCCTCCTCCCAAAACTCTATGGCTATAGGCTTTACTCGAAATCCCGACCAAAAAACTGGACGAGAAACTTCTTGATTTTCAAATTGTTCGGTCATTTCTTTGATTCTATTTTCAAATTCTTGCCAATTTTCCATTTTTTGCGATTGCTTCGACGCCCAAGCTCCGATTTTACTCTCTCTTCTTCTTGAAGCAAAATAATCGTCGGCTTCTTCAGTTGTAACTGGCTCAATTTCGCCTTCAATTCTAACTTGACGCCCAAAAATTCCCCAATAAAAACATAAAGCAACATTTGGATTTCGTTTTAATTCTTGACCTTTGCGACTAGTTAAATTTGTATAAAAACAAAAACCATTTTCATCAAATTTTTTTAAAAGAACCATTCGTGCCGATGGCTTATTATCTAAGGTCGAAGTTGCGAGACACATTGCACTTGGTTCGATAATTTGCGAATTATTTTTTGCTTCATTAAACCATTTTTCAAATATTTCAAATGGGATTTTATGATTGACTTTATTTTGAATCATCTATTTATTTATTAATTTTAATATTAAAACTTTTTTTAAAAAAATGCCTCTGTTTTCTAAATTTTTTATTCGTGTAATTTTAATCATTATTATTTTTTTATTCTATTTAAAATATCGAAATAATCAATGCATTATAAATCAAAATTGTAAACCTTATTTTATCTCTCATATTTTAAGTTTTAAAAAGAATTTTGAACTTGATCATATCGTTATTTATAAAATTATCGATAATATGGCCAACATCAACATAACAATCGAGCCATCCTATGATGTTGAAAAGATTTCCAATGATAAAAGTTTAAAAAAAGAAGAGATTGATTCAAAAATTTATTTAGCGACCATTCTTAAAAATCAACTAAATTATGATGATGTAGATTTTATAAAAAATAATGATATTATCGTGAAGAAATTTTCTTTATTAAACACTGGAGAATTTCCAATCAAAGTATCTCCAAAAATGACTTATGATGATAGATTTTTTAAAATTTATAATTGTTTTTGCGGATCGGAAATATTTGTATATCCAAATTTGGCAAAGGATATTTATATATATTTCCAAGTTAAATCGCCCATCAAAGGGCATCAAAAAAAGGATGATACAAAATTTGAAGATTTAACGATAACCGTTTCCATTTAAAAATAATTCTTAAAACCCAAATAAATCAATAATAACTTTTTATTATGAAGAAGAGTTTTAGAAAAAATGATAAATTTTTAGAAATTTAGAATTGAATTTTATTAATGTCGGGAGCCACCACCACGCAAACCCAGCGTGTGTATTCATATTCGCTGTAAAAGCTTTTATATTCTGATACACTCCCGACAAAATTATTATTCAATATATTTTTTTTTCTTGCAAGTATTTTTTTTAAAAAAATAAGAAATGTTATTTAAATATAAAAAAATTGTTTTAAAAAAATAAAACATTAAACAAATTTATAATTAAAAAAAATTAAATGGTCTTTAGAATAATCATTATTTATTTACTTTGCATTATACCAATAAGAGCTTATTGTCAGCAAGCTTCGGATCTAGCTATTTTTGATAAAAACAAAGTTTTTTCAATAATTTCGGTTAATTATTTTTATAAAAAACAACCACTCCTTAAAAATTCAAAAATACAATGTGAACTAAATTTTTATGATGATTATAAAGAAAAAGTTATTTCAAAAATCGATGAAAACAGTAATTACATAATTCTTTTATCAAATCCGGGTAAGGTTTATTTAGAAAGCATCAAATGTTCCCGCCATTCAATTCCATTAATTTATGGAGCTTCGCGTTTTAAATTAATTGATGACATGGGATTTGTTGCCCATAAAGGTTTTGTTAATTATGTCGGAGAATTAAATTTAGATTATTATCCGAGTTTTTTTAAAATTCTGGATATTTTTAACTTATCAAATTTTTCTAACGATACTAGCGGATTGTTGCAAATAGACGTTCGCGACAATATTTTTGATGCCATGAATTTTATTAATTCAAGATTTTCAAATATTTATCATTTAAAATTAACAAAATCGCTTTTAATGGATTCTCATAGCTTAAAACCAAATGAAGAACCCGAAACTTACTCGCAAAAAAATATCACAAAAGATTTAACAAAAAATAGCATTCAATCACTTCCAAATCAATTAGAAATACAAGCAAAAAATCCTCAAATAATTAATGAAAAAAATATTAAAACAATAGAAGAAATTACACCTAAAAATAATATTGAAATCAATGAAATTATTACCAAAAAAGAATTAATTAAAGAAATTAATGATGGAGAAATAAAAGATTTAGAAAGTGATTTTAAAACTCCGCAACATCCATATTTAGCTCCACGTTATTCAGATTTTTATAGTCCAGTTTATAATCCATATAACCTAATTGGCAATCCTTCAAGCTATTATTTAATGCACACTTTTGCTATTCAGGATCCAGTAATAGAGCATCCTCATTAAAATTTTTTATTTTTACTCAATAAATATTTTTCAAATAAATCGGGGCGATTTTTTTGAGTAATTTCTTCGGCTTTTTCTTTACGCCACTTTTCGATATTAGCGTGATGCCCCGACAATAAAATTGCGGGCACTTCTTTATCTAAAAAACTGGCCGGACGCGTGTAATGTGGATATTCCAACAAAAATTCATAATCATTATTTTCAATATTACCGAAGCTTTCTTGCTCAAGCGATTGCTCTTTTCCGAGCACACCTTTAACATTACGTAAAATGGCATCGATTAAGACGTAAGAAGCGATTTCACCGCCCGATAAAACATAATCACCAATCGAAACTTCCTCAATTTCAAAAATATCGATTATTCTTTGATCAATCCCCTCATATCGTCCGCAAATAATATTAATTTCACTTTCTTGCGACAATTCTTGTGCCATTTTTTGATTAAAAACTTTACCGCGTGGAGATGGATAAATAATTTTGGGCTTTAGAATATTTTGAGAGTTTTGTATGATATTTTTATCGATATTTTCACTCAGAGCATTATGCAAAACATCGGGGCGAAAAACCATGCCGGCACCACCGCCAAATGGGGCGTCATCAACGGTTTTGCGAACATCAAAACCATAATCACGAATATTAATTACCTCTAATTTCCATAAATTTTTATTAAGCGCTTCGCCGGTGATTGACTTCGCTAAAATTTGCGGAAAAAGTTCGGGAAAAATGGTAAAAACTTTAAAATTTATCATAAAATATTTTGTTTATTTGAATAATTTAAAATAAATTATAGCATTATTTTCTTAAAATAACTTAAATTTTTAAAAATGTCGTCAAAAATTGAAAATTCTTTTGTAAAAATCGATTGCAAAAAAACTTTTGGAATTAATTGTAATTTTGAAGTAAATGGCTTTAAATCCCCTTCTGACTTGACTCCAACTCTTGATAAAAATTATTTATTTGATGAAAAAACTAGCAAAGCAATCTTAGCCGGATTCGCTTTTAATCAAAGAGTTTTGATTCAAGGAATGCACGGAACCGGCAAATCAACTCATATCGAACAAATCGCCTCCAGGCTTAATTGGCCTTGTATGCGAATTAATTTTGATTCGCAAATTACGCGACTTGATTTAGTTGGAAAAGATACAATAAAATTAAAAAATGATAAACAAATTACCGAATTTAAAGAAGGAATAATTCCTTTCGCATTACGCAATGGAGTGGCTTTGGTGCTTGATGAATATGATGCCATCAAAACCGATGTTTCGTTTGTTATTCAACGTTTACTTGAAGAAGATGGCAAGTTTGCGCTCCTCGAAGAAAATGAAATTATCACTCCACATCCAAATTTTCGTCTCTTCGCCACCTCTAATACTCTAGGTGCAGGCGATGATTTAGGAATTTATCACGGCACTAATTTAATCAATCAAGCTCAAATGGATCGCTGGAATATTGTGGCGTCTTTAAATTATTTATCGGAAGAATATGAGATCACAATTTTACAAAAAAAATTAGCTTTTTTATCGTCAAAAGAACATCAGCAAACCGCGAAACTAATGGTTAAAATTGCTAATTTAAGTCGCGAAGCTTTTAAAAATGGCGATATTTCTAATTTAATTTCTTTAAGAACTTTAATTTCTTGGGGACGTAATATTGAAATTTTTAACTCGGTCAAAGAAGCTTTTATTCTAAGCTTCTACAACAAAATTATCGATGATGAAAAATCAGTAATTCGTGAATTTTATCAACGCGTGTTTGGCGAAGAAATATAAAATTGGATTCTAATTTTTACGAACCACGACGTTATTTTCGACTCCAACTTCTCGAGATTTTTGTTTTTCTTGATTGGTAACCAAATCAGTCCACTCGCCTTTAACAGAATGATCAATTATTGTTGGAGCTGTTGATGTTGCTATCGAAGAAACTTTTGGTGCTTTTTTAATTACCGAAGAATTACTATTATTATTTACCGAAGCATAGTTATCGCCACTTACCGAAGAATTGTTATTTTCTGGCGACAAATCGAAATTGCCCTGCCTAATATTTTTTATTTCGGCAATAATATTTTGCGACAATTGCTCTGGCTTCGAATTTATTATATCATTGCCAACCAAATGCTTTAAATCGGCATCCAAAGTTTGAATAAACTCTCCACCAATAGTTTTCTCCAAATGAAAACCTTCATATTTAGTAAGGGCTTGATAGGATTCAGCTGGTTTAGAGGTAAATACTTGCCTTGGCGATGGTGGCATTTGCAAAAATTTGATCTGATTTTGATGCATTTGCAATGCAATTTCAGAAAGTTTTTTAATTTTTTCTTGAGCTTTTTCCTTAAGTTTATCAAGCATTTCAATTGCTTCAAAATCACCAATTCTCAGCAATTCAATTTCTTTCACAAGAATCATTTCAATTAAATTATAAGAGCCCTCTTGCATTACATTATTTATATCTTTTTGATAAATATTTAATAATTTTTGATCCTCTCTTATTTTTTGGATAATTATTAATTTTTCAATTTCATTTTCCAATCTTTCTATTGTCGCAAGCTTTACTTTGTCATGATCTTCAAGGGCTTTTTTCTTGTGCTCCGAAAGATTAAATTGTGGATTATTTTGTGATTTTCTTTTGCTAAATTCGCTCATTTTAAAAATTATTTTTAGAAAGCGGATGGTGATTTAACACCGCATCACGCAATTTGTTTTCAGAAATATGAGTGTAAATTTCAGTCGTTGAAATATCACTATGCCCTAATAATTCTTGCAACACACGCAAGTCTGCCCCGCTATTTAAAAGATGCGTCGCAAAAGAGTGACGAAAAACGTGGGGGTGAACCCTTGATGGCTCAATTTTTGCCTTTATTGCCAACTCCTTAAGCATTTTATTAAATCTTTGACGCGACAAAGGTTTGTCAATAAAATCTTTAAAATTAACCGCATGAATTTTAATTTGATTAGGTTTTTTACTAGAACGAAAATTGCCAACAAAAAGCCATTTTGAACTATCGAGCCCAACCTTTTTTCTCAAAATTAAATATTTTGCTAAAATAATTTTAGAGGTTTCATTTAAAGTCGCAATTCTTTCCTTATTACCCTTCCCTTTTATGATTAAAAAATCATCAATTTGCGAATTTTTAAATTGCACCGCACTGATTGGCAAATTAACTAATTCCGAAACTCTCAAGCCTGCGGAATAAAGAATTTCAAGCATGCAAGACAGTTTTATCCCAAATTCTGATTCATCTTTTAATAATATATCAAGCATTTTGGTAACTTCATTTTCTGATAAAAATTTTGGTAAAATTTTATGACGTTTCGGACCGTGAATTTCCAAAACCGGATTTTTTTTTATAATATTTTCTTGCTCTAAAAAATTAAAAAAATGTTTAAAACATGAAATTTTACGAGAAACTGAAGAGTTTTTTAAATTTTGCTGTGCATCTTCGTTAAAATATTTTTTTAAAATTTCTTTTGAACAATTTTCAAATGAAATTTCTATATTTTTAAGAAATATTTCTAGCATTTCAAGGTCTTTGCCGTAAGATAAAATGGTGTTTTTTGACAAACCATCTTCGGCTCGAATTTTTTGTAAAAAATTATTTATATGTGTTGAATTAAGGTTTTTTTTCACAATAATTAATAGAATAAAATTGATAATTCATCATCTGATGATTTTTTGCAATTATTGACAATACTTTTAATTTTAATGGTGGTAATAATATTTTTTTGTGGAATTTTATCATTTTCGGTAATCAAATAAAAACTTAATAAAATCATACAAGAAAATCCGATAAAAATAAAAAAACTTTTTAACAAAATCATGGTTTTACAAAAAAAATATAGGTTTTTATTAAGGTTAACAATTTTTCTAAACCTAATATTAATACTCAATTTTATTTTAGCAAAAAAATTATATGCACAAATTGCAATAATTCGCGAAGCAGAAACCGAGAAATTATTACGCGACATATGCTATCCAATCTTTAAGATAGCCGGACTCGATAGCAAAAATCTTAAAATTTATATCGTTAATGACAACTCTATCAACGCTTTTGTCGCTGGCGGACAAAATATTTTTGTTAATACTGGATTAATAAAAAAATTTTCAGATCCAAGCGTTATTGCGGGGGTAATTGCTCACGAAATTGGACACATCGCCTCATCTCACCTTGCCAAAGGAAGCGAAGAATTTAGCAATAATGTCAACGCTACTTTTTTAGGATATTTACTCGGAATTGGTGCAATAATTTCAGGCAATCCCCAAATTGGAAGTGCAATATTAATGGGTAGCTCTCACGTCGGCAATCGCTTAGCTTTAAAATTTAATCGCTCGCAAGAAGAATCGGCGGATATTTTAGCATTAAAATATTTAGAAAAACTTAAACTTCCAACCAAGGGTTTATTAGAGATTATGAATTATTTTCATGAGCAATCTACTGCTTATAAAAATAGTATAGACCCTTATGAAATAACACACCCCATTTCTTCTTCGCGAATTAAATTAATAAAAAATCATGCTCAAAAATATAAATATGCTAATGTTGAATTTGATAAAAAAGTTACAAAAAATTTTCATCGAGTTCAAGCTAAACTTGGTGGTTTTTTAGAGGAAATTGAGACCACTCTGAGAGTTAGAAAAAATAAATTTGATGAAGATTCGAATTTGGCAAAATCGATTGCATATTTTAGAAAAAATGATTTTAAAGAGTCAAATAAATTACTCGAGGAACTCATAAAAAACAATCCTCAAGATGGTTTTTTATTCGAACTTAAAGCTGAATTTTTATTTAATCAAAATAAAATTTTTGAGGCGATTTTAAATTATCAAAAAGCTATAAATTATCTCGATGAACAATCAAAAACTTTATCGCAAATTGCTTTTGCTAACGCTATTTTAGAATTAAAAACTGATGATAAATTTTTGTTAGATTTAGCCATTAAAAATTTACAAAAATCTCAAAAATATGAGGATGAAAATGCTCTTATTTTTAAAAGCCTTGCTAGTGCCTACAAGCTTGACAATAATGATGGTAAGGCACTTTTAATGTTAGCAGAATATAATTATATTTTAAAAGAAAATGATAAAGCACAAAAATTAGCAAATGAAGCAATTATTGAGCTCGAAAAAACCAAAGATAAAGTTGCAAAATTAAGAGCCCAAGATTTAATTGAAATTATCAAAAATAGCGAAGAAAAATCAAAAAAATAATGTTATTTCATCAATTTTTGTAATCTTCTTGAAAAATCTTTAGCGTCTTTGATCGGCTCATCTTCAATGATGCATGCCAAGTCAAACAAAGTTTGAATTGAATCTTTGGCATCATTTTTAGCATCATCATTTTGATAATTTTTGTTTAATTTTTTGATGATTTTGTTATTAGGATTTATTTCCAAAATCTTTGCTGAAGCAGAATTTAATTGCTTTTGTTCGAGCAAATAACGTTCTAAACGAATATCCATCGCTTTCGAGTCAACAGCCAAACACACCGGTGAATCGGTTAATTTTTTAGAAATTCGTGCCTCTTTAATTTTATCACCCAAAATATTTTTAATAAAATCGAGCAAACCACTAAATTGCGAATTGCTTACATCTTTTTCATCTTGATCATTTTTGCTTTCATTCTCATCTTCTTCATTTTTTTCTTCAGCTTTTTTATCAATATTTTCCAAATCAACATCATGACGATTAATTGATTGCAACTCCTTGTCTTTGTAAGGTAAAGCCACCGTAACCCAAAACTCATCAACCGCATCAATTAAATATAAAACCTCGACATCTTTTTGTAAAAAAATCTCAAGTTGTGGCGAAGATTTTATTTTTTCAACCGACTCCCCCGTTAAGAAATATATTTTATCTTGATTAGCTTTGGCTCTTTCTAAATACTGGGCTAAGGTGATATATTTATCGGGAGATTTTGACGAATAAAAGCGACAAATTTCAAGAATTTTTTCACGAAATTCTGAAGATTCGCACAAACCTTCTTTTAAAACTGCACCGAAATTATTCCAAAATTCTAAATATTTTTCTTCATTATCATTGGCTTTTTTCTTAAGTTCCGACAAAACTTTATTGACAACATTTTTGCGAATTTTATCAATGACAACACTGTGTTGCAAAGTTTCGCGACTAATGTTCAAAGGCAAATCATCTGAATCGATAAGACCGCGTAAAAATCGCATGCAAGCGGGAACCAAACTCAAATCTTCGCTAATAAAAACTCTTTTCACATAAAGTTTTACCGAAGTTTTGCGATCGGGATGAAATAAATCAAAAGGTTTTGAGCTTGGAATAAATAATAAATTTGTATAACTCACTGCACCCTCAACATTGTTGTGAAGCGTTAAAAAAGGCTCACCGGGAAGGTGCGAAATATGTTTATAAAAATTTTGATATTGCTCAGAAGTAATTTGATCTTTAGGTTTTTTCCATAAAGCCGAAGCGGAATTTAAAGTTTCAATTTTAGCTCCCGCTTCAATGTTTTCAGGAATAAAATCGATTTTAAAATTAATATGATCGGAATAAGTTTGCACCACATGTTTAATGTGAAAACGATCGAAAAAATCAGTGGCATCATCTTTTAAATGCAAAATAATTTTAGTGCCTCGAGTTGCAATTTTTTCATTACTTTCATTAATTGAAAATTGTGCAGAACCTTCAGATTGCCAGTGCCAAGTCGTATCTTCATTATATTTTTTAGTAATTACTTCGACCGATTTTGCAATCATAAAACATGAATAAAAACCAACCCCAAATTGTCCAATTAATTGTACATCTTTTTGTTTATCTCCCGTCAAAGATTTAATAAAATTTTCGGTGCCCGATTTGGCGATGGTTCCGAGATTTTCGATCAAATCTTCCTGATTCATGCCGATGCCATTATCGACAATAATTAATTGTTTTTTTTCTTTGTTGGTGGTAATGTTGATTTTCAAATCATCATCGGCAATTTCAGAATTTTGAGCAATTAAATAACGCATTTTATCGCAAGCATCCGAAGCATTTGAAACCAACTCTCTCAAAGCTACATCTTTGTTAGCATAAAGTGAATTTATCATGAGATTTAGAATTTTTCCAACCTCAACATCGAAATTATATTGTTGCATAATTTTATTAATTTTATTTTGAATTATATGAAATTTTGTAAAGCAAATTTATTTTACAAATCGAGCAATTTCAAGAGTTAAAATTATTTTACAAAAAAAATTTTTTGTAAATTTTCAAATTCATTTTTTAAGATTTTATTAAAATTTTCTTGATCAAAATTTTCAATTCCAAGCTCAGAAAATGAAGTAATTCCAAATTCTTTAATACCGCAGGGAACTATGTTATTAAAGCCTTCGAGATCAGGATTGACATTAAGCGCAATGCCGTGATAACTCACCCATTTTTTTATTTTTATGCCAATTGCCGCAATTTTTTTCTCGCCCGTCGCAGTTTCAACCCATAGTCCAACCCTACCTTTTCTAATTCCCGCTTCAATTTTATAATTTTTTAAAACTGCTATTATCCATAATTCAAGAAACTCTACAAACCTTGATATATCTGGCTTGGCTGGATAAAAAAGTTTTTTTAAATCGAGCAAAACATAAATTATTTTCATACCAGGGCAATGATAGGTATATTTGCCACCGCGATTAATTTTAAAAACTTCAATATTTTTATTATCAAGCAAATCCTCATCCTTGGCACTAATGCCCGCGGTATAAACTGGATAATGCTCTAAAGCCCAAATCAAAGAATTACGCTTTTCTTCGATAATTTCTTGTGCGGTTTTTTCCATGAATTTCAAGGCTTCGTCGTATTTTACTAAATTTTTTTCAACGCGCCATTCAATGTTGTAATTGCACTTTTTAGTCATATGGTTAATTTAATTAATATAGAAAATTTTAAACATTTAAAAAACAAAAGCAAAAAAATTTATGATTGGAAAATTACGAGGAAATATTGATCAAGTCAATGATGACAGATGTATTCTTGATGTTAATGGAGTTGGTTATTTAGTTTTTATCTCACATAAAACTGCACAATTTTTTCGCCAAAATCAAACTAATTTGGGAATTTCTTTAGTAATTGAAACCATTGTCAAAGAAGACGCCATCGAGCTTTACGGTTTTGTTCATGAAATCGAAAAAATTTGGTTTTTAGAATTAATGAAAGTTCAAGGCGTTGGTGCTAAAATGGCTCAGAAAATTTTAAGCGCACTCACGATTGAAGAATTGGCTAAAGCCTTGACCGTCAGTGACATTAAAAGTTTTAACAACATTTCAGGAATCGGTCCGAAAATGGCCTCTCGCTTGACTACCGAGCTCAAAGAATCGGCAAAAAAACTTGGAATAAATGTGTCTTTAGATTTTAATGAAAATCTTACTAATCAAAATTTTTCTTCCAATCAGATTATTAGCGATGCAGTTTCTGCCTTAGAAAATCTTGGTTACAAAAAACATGATTGTTTAAAAATTATTAATTATGTTTTTTCTCAAGATGAAAAAATTACGCTCGAAAATTTGATTACTCAATCGCTTCGTGAATTAAGTAAAAAAAAGTAATTTAAACAAAATTATTCTTGAGAATCGCGATATAATTCTTCAATTTCTAGAGCAAATTTTTTCTCTAAAATATTTCTTTTTAACTTCATTGAAGGCGTGATTTCACCGGTTTCAATGCTAATTGGCTCGATAATAATTTTAAACTTTTTAATTTGTTCCCAATTATCAAATTTTTTGTTAATAATTGCAATTTTTTGAGCTACAAAATTTTGTAAAATTATTGAAGTTAAAAAATTATTATCATCGCCAAAAAATTTGAATTTATTTTTAATATTTTTAAGCAACTCAAAATCAATAAAAAGTAAGGCACTTACAAAGTTTTTACCTTCGGCAATAACCAATGCCCCGATTAGAAAATTCAACTCTTGAACCAATTTTTGTTCAAGCAAAACTGGATGAACAAATTTGCCATTACTAGTTTTAAAAACTTCCTTTTTGCGTCCAATAATTTTAACAAAACCTTCTTCGTCAATTTGTGCTAAATCTCCTGTTTTAAACCATTCGCCATCAAAAGTTTCTGCGGTTTTTTGCGGATTATTGCGATATTTTTTCATGACATTGATTCCGCAAGCCAACAGCTCGCCATCTTCAGCAATTTTAAGTTTAACCGATGGAAAAGCCTTCCCAACTGAGGTGAATTTATGATGATGCGGAGCGTTGGTAGCAAGAACTGGCGAGCATTCGGTTAAACCATATCCGCAATAAATTTTCACTCCAATATTCCAATAAAATCTTTCTAACTCCTTAGATAAAGCCGAGCCACCACAGATTATCATACACATTTCGCCACCCATTGCTTGACGAAATTTTTGATAAATTATTTTGTCAAAAATTTTATCAATAAAATTTTTCGACGTAAGCGGATCCTTTTTTAGAGCTCTTTTTAAAGCTTTTTTGCCAATAATTTTTTTAAAAAAACTCGCTTCTTCAATGCCATTATTAATTCTCGCAAAAACTTTTTCTAGGGCTCGAGGCACAGATGTCATAAGGTTGGGCTTAATTTCTTTTAAAAAACTTCCTAAATTTTTTATGTCATCAACAAAATAAATCGTTAAACCCTTAGAAATGTAATACATCATCACCATTCTTTCAAAAATATGGGCCAAAGGCAAATAAGACAACGCCACTTCAAGATTATCGAGATGGAAAAATGTTTCGGAATCTTTAATTTGCGAAATTAACGCTTGATGCGAAATCTCGACTCCCTTGGGGCGGTCAGTGCTTCCCGAGGTGTAAACAATTGTAGCAATATCGTCATTTTTAATTTGTGCAATTAAATTTTCGAAATAAAGATTATTATCAACAACATTTTCTTCGTTTTGTAACAAATCTTCAAAATTAATTGAAAGAGTTGATTTAAAGCCATATCCAATAATTATAATTTCTGGAAATTTTTCTTTAATTTTTCCGCAAATTTTTTCGTTATCAGTAAAAAGAAATTTTGCATCGGAATCTTTTAGTTCATAAAAAAGATTGTCTTCGGAAATATTATTAAAAATTGGAACCGTAATTGCACCAGCTAAAATAGCACCCAAATCAACCATTAACCAAATTGGATTTTGATAAGAATAATTGGCAAGAGATTGCCCTTTTTTTAAACCTAATTTTTCTAAACCCTTAGTAAAGGTAATAATTTTTTCATAAAAATCTTCGTTCGAAAAACTTCGCCATTCTTGATTTTCTTTGAAATTTAAAAAATTTTTATTGTTGAAATTTTGATGTTGAAATTTAATTAATTCGCCTAAATTATTAAAATTTTTCATGATTTAATTTTTTAAAAATTAGTAAATTTTCATTAATAAATTCCACAATAATGATAGCTTGCGATGAAGATTTTCATTATTGCGGATGATTTCACGAACTAAAATATCGATATTCGCCATTTTAGCAAAAATCAAGGTGAGCATCATTAGAAATAAGATTGAAAAATAGTTAATTAAGGAATCGATAAACCCAGGCTTGATAACCCCTTCGGAACTTTTAATATTTTCAACTTTTTTAATTCTTGAAGTAGTTTTTGGATGAGTTGAAAAAATTGTAAAATAGCCATTTTCACCCAACATTGAAAGTGCCAATGCCATATTTTTGCCACCAAAAGCTTTGCTGGCTTGCATATCGCATCGATATTCAATTGAACGTGAAGTAAATTTTCGCAAAAACTCATAAACATTGTAAACAATCACCGAGTTAAAAAAAGTAAATAGGCTATTAAAAATATTATAACCCGTTGACATTAAATAAGCTGAAGACCTTCCGCCATAGGGAAAAACCGAAACTAAATTTGCTAATCCAATAAAAATTAGACGCAATAATTTACTGATAAAATTAGTGACTTTTTGATTGGTGATTACAATAAAACTTGGCAAAAAATCTTTATTAATTAAATGCGACATTTCATGCGAAATAACACTTCTAACCGCCGATAAAAACATCTTTGGCTCGGGACATAAAACTAAATAATGATCAATTAATCCACGAGTAATTACTATCGCTCTGGATCCAAGACTAGCAACGGCATAAGCATTTATTTCATTAGAATTTTTTATATATAAATGCACTGAATTTTCGCCAAATTTTTCTTTAACCTGCGACATTATTGGAGTAAGAAAATCATATTCTTTATATTTCTCATATTTCTTACATTTTTTTAAAGATGATCGGACTGAAAAACCAAAAATAAAATCTAAAAATAAATAAAAAAGCATTAAAAAACTGATAAGAAAAATAACAATTCCAAATATATCGATGAGTTTACTAAATATTGAGCCAGAGATAATAAATTCGCCCTTTTGATAATCAATAAAAGGTAATAAAAATGCTAAAAATGGTGATAAAATAAACAATAGATTAAAACATGCGACTACATAAACTAATATCAAACTGAAAGGCTTGGCGAACATTTTGTAAATGAAAATAATTGTTATTTGAAATTTTTATTTTAGTGTTATTATGCTAAAACAATAAAAGTTTAATTTTCTAATTCAACATAATAAAAATGCGTACAATTCGATTCAAAAATTTTGAAATATCAAATAATTTACCTTTCGTTTTAATTGCTGGACCCTGCCAAACAGAGTCGCGCGACCATTCAATGATGATGGCGGAAAATATTAAAAAAATTTGCGATAAATTAAAAATAAATTTTATTTATAAATCATCTTTTGATAAAGCCAATCGCTCGAGTGTTTCAAGTAAAAGAGGCATGGGCTTGGAAAATACTTTACCAATTTTTGCTGAAATTAAAAAGAATTTTGATTGCCCGATTTTAACCGATATTCACAATGAAGAACAATGTAATTTGTTAGCTAATTGTGATGAAGTTGACGTTTTGCAAATCCCCGCTTTTCTGTGTCGCCAAACCGATTTACTGGCTTGTGCCGCAAAAACTAATAAAATTATTAACGTAAAAAAAGGGCAATTTTTAGCACCTTGGGACGCACAAAATATCGTGCAAAAAATCGATCATAATGGCAATAATAAAATTATGTTGACTGAACGTGGCGTTAGTTTCGGCTACAATACTTTGGTTTCCGATATGCGAAGCCTGCCGATTATGGCAAAAACTGGTTGCCCGGTAATTTTTGATGCAACCCATTCGGTTCAACAACCTGGAGGGCTTGGCGGAGCTAGTGGTGGACAAAGAGAATTCGTCGAAACTTTAGCATCGGCGGCCGTCGCGGTTGGAGTTGCGGGCTTATTTATCGAAACTCATCAAGACCCCGACAACGCACCTTCCGATGGTCCGTGTATGTTGCGTCTAGACTCGCTTGAATTACTTCTTACAAAGCTTAAAAAATTTGATGAAATTGCCAAAAATTTTAAATAATTATGAAAAAAATATTAAAAATTTTAGTGATCGATGATGACACTCGCCTTAGAAATCTGCTGGGAAAATTTTTAACAGAAAATGGCTTTGAAACCACTTTAGCAAAGGATACTGAAGAAGCAAAATCATTTTTAAATATTCAAAAATTTGATTTATTAATTGTCGATGTAATGCTTCCAAATCAAAATGGCATTGAATTTACCCATAATTTTCGCCTCGCTCTCGACACTACTCCGATAATCATGCTCACCGCTCGAGGTGATCAAGATGATCGCATTAAAGGGCTTGAAGTTGGCGCTGACGACTACATGCCTAAGCCTTTTGAACCCAAAGAACTTTTACTTCGCATTAATAATATTTTAAAAAGAACGCAAAATAATGTTTTTAATAATAATTTTGAGCAAAAAAATATTGGTAATGAATCCATAATTTGCTTTGGAAGTTTTAGCTTTAATTCGCATCAATTGCGTTTAAAAAAAGGTGAAGAATTTATTCATCTTACCGAAAGCGAAGCCAAAATTTTAAAAATTCTTGGAGAAAATCAAGGCAATGCGATCGCTCGCAACAAATTATCAGAAATGCTTGGCGGAGTTGACGAGAGAAGCATCGATGTTAGTATCACGCGTTTGCGAAAAAAAATCGAAACCAATCCTAAGCAGCCACATTATCTACAAACCATTAGAAATTTTGGTTATATTTTATATGATTAAAAATGCCAAATAAAATCGTTTTTTTAATTAAATTTTTTTAATATAATTTATTGTCGAGAAAATTTTTAAAATGTTTTTAAAATAAAAAATATTTTAAATAATTTATTTCATTTTCTTGATAAAAAAATACCAAAAAGCTTTTAGTGTTATCGAAATTTCAATCATTATTTTGGTGATTGGCATCTTGATTGCGGGCATATCGCAAGCTATCGAAATGTTCTCTGAAGCTTCGTTAAAAAGTGCTCGCAATCTTTCAAAATCATCGAGAATTTCGCGAATCGATGATTTATCTTTATGGCTTGACGCCACTTCCGACAAGGCTTTCGACAAAGAAAAAGATGATAATTCAACAATTTCAATTTGGAAAGATACTAATCCGCAATCAACATCCTCCGCCTCTTCAAACAGTTCTTCGGCAAGCCTTTATCCATCTTTCATTTTATCAGCAATAAACAGTTTATCAGCAGTGAGATTCAAAAAAACTAGTGCAACAGTTGGTAATTGCGTAACTATTCCAAGCCAATCTTTCGTTAATAATTCCGAAGATTTTACCTTATATTTAATCTTCAGCCCCAAGACTTTAGATAATGGAATTATTATTGAAAAAAACAATGCTACCGCCCCAACTTTCCCATTTTCTTTAGAATTAAATTCGGGTTTTTATAAATTTAGTGTTAAAAATTCTTCAACAACTTTAAGTGTTTTGGGCGCCAAAAAAGCTAATATCAATAAACCTAATTTAATTCGTCTTTCAAGATCCAAAGGCTCGTAAATTGAAATTGTTATTAATGGCGTAAGCTCAACCGAAAGTGACACCCTCACCTCATCAACTTTAAATACAACCGAACTGGCAATTGGATGCAGAAACGGAGCCACTCCCACCAGTTTTGTTACTGGTGATATTGGTGAAATTGTATTTTTTAATCGCAATTTAAGCGTTAAAGAAAAAGCCGATATTGATGAATTTTTTTACCAAAAATGGAAAATGAAAAAATATGAAGGGGCGTTGGCGAGTTCTGAATTGCCTTGTGTTGTTCCAAATAATATTAATGCTGATCCAGCGGTTACAATCGCTCCATCAACAGAAAGCTCTCAAATTAATTGTGCAACAGGCTTTATTGGTTCAATAAATTATAAATGCAGTAATGGAGTATTTTCTGTAACAAAAAATAGTTGTTCAGCGACAAGTTATTGCAATGTTCCAAACAATCTTAACACAATAGAGGATGGCGCTCGAGTTTCATTTACTTTATCTCAAACTTCATTAACTTGTAAAAGTGGGTATAGTGGAAATGTAACCTATACTTGCGATGCCAATGGGGTTTTTGCTTCGAGTGGCACTTGCGATGAAGCTTCTTGCTCCCTAAGTGGAACTATAACTGCAGAGTATTATGAAACACAAGATATAACATATGATGGTGAAACTGGAGAAGAATACTATAATTGCTTGCCTACACCACAAACATTTAATTTACCAAGTTCTGATGCTGAAACCGTTCTGCCGAGTTCAACATGGAAAATTAAAAATATATATATACCTGGTTATTATCGATTTGCTATAAGATATAATTGTTCGCTAATTAACAATATTTATACTTTAAGAGTAGAATTGAAAACTGGATGTTATCTTTATGGTAATCATTATAATCTTGGGGAGTGCTTTATCTATAGTGGTAAAAACAGAATGTGTTTTAATTTTAAATCTTATCTTGCTGACTCAAATTGCCAAGCAAATCTGCCACCAGATTGCGAAAGTAGATGGATTCTTAATTAAAAATATAAGAATGAAAAACTATTTTTTTTGAATTTTTAAAATAAAAACTATCTTAATATTTGAAGGAAAATATTTTCTTCAACCGTAAAATCGCTTCGTCAATTTCATTTTCATTTCTAATCATTGAGAATCTGACGAAACCTTCGCCATTAACACCAAATGAACTTCCGGGCGACATCGCCACACCCGTTTCGAGAATCATTTTTTTGCAAAAATCAAATGAAGAAAAATGTGAAAATTGCGACGGAATTTTTGCCCAAACAAACATGCTGGCTTTAGGATAATCAATATGCCAACCCAATTCTTGAGCGAATTTTTTAACAAAATAATCTGCCCTTTTTTTATAAAGTTGGCGTAAATTTATTAAGTAATCGTCGCTTTTTTCCGACAAAGCACTCGCCGAAACCATTTGCAATGGCGAAAAAGAACCGTAATCGAGATAAGATTTAATTTTATATAAAGCTGAAATCAAATTTTTGTTGCCGACCGCAAAGCCAACGCGGGCCCCCGCCATTGAATAACTTTTTGAAACCGAAGAAAATTCGATGGCAATTTCATCTGCTCCCTTAACTTCCAAAACCGAATTTGGTTTGCTTTTTTCATCAAAATATAGTTCACAATAAGCTATATCAGAAATTATGTATATTTGATGCTTCCTACAAAAACTAACTATTTCCTCATAAAAGCTAATATCGGCAATTTGCGTTGTCGGATTGCACGGGTAAGAAATTATAACGGCTTGTGGTTTTTTTGCAGAATTTTCAACATGATGAATGAAATTTTTTAAAAATTCTTTCGCCGTCAAAGCATTAATATGAACGATATTGCTCTTAGAAATTATAAAAGCAAAAGTATGAATTGGATAAGAAGGCGATGGGACACAAATATAATTTTTGTCATCGGAAATTGCCGTTGCCAGCGAGGCGATACCCTCTTTGGCGCCAATCGTTACAAGGCTTTGCGTTTTGTAATCGAGCTCAACCTTAAATCTTCTTTGATAATAATTACAAATAGCTTTTTTCAAAATTTCAATGCCACCCGTAACCGAGTAACCGTAAAGCTGTGGATTTTTGGTAAGTTCGGCAAGCTCGTTCATCACATGTTGTGGCGGTGCGGAATCTGGATTACCCATGCCAAAATCAATTATATTGAAGCCATCTTCAACCGCTTTTTGCTTGAGTTGATAAATCGAAGCGAAAATATAAGGCGGTAATTTTTCCGTTAAAAAAAATTTGGACATTGTAAAATTAACTTTTGTTTAAATCTTTATTTTTTGAAATTGCATCAGCCGTAAAAGTGGTTTTTATCGGATTTGAATTTGGAGCATTGACCGATTTTGAAGATAAAATTTTAGCAATTCCCATGGGCGAAATTTTACGCGATCTATTTTCAAAATTAACGATTAAAGCCAAATAATAAGCCATGTTTTTACTGCCGACCGCCACGATAATTCTAAGCAATTCATCCGGCGACAAATCATCGATATCAATCACTTTTATAAATTGATTGATGGCGTCACCAACCTTTGCTGAGTAGTCTTCATTAGTCTCATTCGAGTTAGTTTCAAAAACATTTTCTTCGATGTTTTTTATTATTTTTTGCCCAAAAATGTTTTCGCTTGTGCTCATAATTAAAGTGTTCCTCTTGAAATTCGAAATAATCGGTTTAGAACTTTTATAAGATTATTAAAATATTGCAACTCATCTTTGGTAATTTTATATTCATTTAAATCAACATCTTCATTGGTCACGAAAGCAATTCTACCATAGGTCAAATCATCATCCGAAAATTTTGAAATATGATAAAATAATTCTTCAACAAATCTTTCGATTTCTGGTAAAGTTGCTTTTATTGCCTCGTCTTTTCTTGCAATCTCAATAATATTTTCAATAAATTGATTTTTCGGCGAAGGGCTTGACGATGGGGAATATCTGTAATCAATTTCAGCCATAATTTATTATAAATAAACTTTCAAAAAATTTTTAAATTGTGGAGAAATTAAATTGATTTTATCAAGTCTGGACTCAACAAAACCTTTAACTCTCGGTATAAAATTAATATATTGATTTTTTCCATCTCTTAGGCTTAATCGTGCAAAAATTCCAAGAATTTTTATGTTTCTTTGCAAAGAAATAATTTCATAATCAACAAAAAAATCTTCACGATTATAATTAGCTTTTGAAATAAAATAATCAAATAATTTTTGCTTATTTTTTTCATCGACATCTCTTCTAGCGTCTTCGAGCAATGACAATAAATCATAAGCATAAGAGCCAATTAGTGCATCTTGAAAGTCAAGCAGGCCAACGCCTTCAAAGCCATTTTTATCATTCAAAACCATCAAATTATCGGCATGATAATCGCGTAAAACTAAAGCCTGATTTTTTTTCGATAATTTATCGAATAATTCGATCCAGTGAAATTTATAATCTTGAATTTGTTGCAGAGTAATTTTATGATTTCTCCACGGCAAATACCAATCAATAAAAAGCATAACTTCACGGAACAAAGTGGCGTGGTTATAGTGCAAAATATCAATATTTTTTAACGGAATTTTTTGTATTTCGATCAAGGCATCGCAAGCTTTTTCATATAAAAAATATTCATCGGCAATATTTTTTTTCAAAGCTTTTGAATAAGTTTCATCGCCAAAATCTTCAAGTAAAATAAATCCCAAATCGATATTTTTGGCCAAAATTTTTGGAGCATGAAAGCCATTATTAACTAAAATTTCATCGATTTTTATAAAGGGTGCAACATCTTCGTGCGAAGGTGGCGCGAACATTAAAATAAAAGTTTTATCTTGATAAAAAATTCGATAATATGAACGAAAAGATGCATCACCAGCAATTTTTTTTATTTGACAATTCATCAAACCATTTTCTGCTAAAAATTTTTGTGCTGAGACTAAATTTATTTCAATCATATATTAAAAATCGAGTTTTGAATACCACTCTGGCGGTGGGATATTAGCCAATCTATCTCTTAAAACTTCGTTGAAAATTTTATGTGATTTTATCAAGCAATACCAATCTTTAGTTGGTGCATAATGATGCCAATTAATGTCGCCGAAATAATCGAGTACCGAAATATGTGACGCCGCCGCGAAATCCGCAATCGAAATTTGATCGCCCGCCAAATATTTACGACTTTCCAATAAAAACTCAATATAACTTAAATGAATATTCAAATTACGTCTAGCAACCCTTAATGTATCTGAGTCGGGTGCTTTTGAACTTGGCAAAAATCGATTAAAATAACGCTCATTCAAAACATGTTTCGTAACTTCATTATAAAATTTTTCATCGAACCAATTTTGTAATCTTCTTGATTCGGCACGTTTAATATAATTGTCGCCAAAAAAATTTTTTCCGTCACTATGTTTTTCTTCAATAAATTCGCAAATTACTGAACTATCGATAATTAAATTAGCACTTTCATTATCAAAAATTACAGGAACCGTGCCGGCTGGATTCATGGCTATGAACTCTTTGCGACGTTCCCAAAAATTTTCTTGAACTAATTCGAAGTCAATTTCTTTTGCCGTAAGATGAACTCTTACCTTGCGAGAAAAAGGACATAATGGATGATAATATAATCGATACATAAATTTATGAGTTTTAATTTTTTTTTATTTTAACTAAAATTTTAAAATCGCAAATAATAAATTAAAAAAATATGAAAAAAATTGCATTAATTGATGGATATGGTTTTGTTTTTAGAGCATATCATTCTATTCCACCCTTGGCTCGCGATGACGGAACCCCCGTCGGTGCCGTTTTCGGCTTTACCACGATGTTATTAAAACTTTTGGCATCACTCAATGTCAGCCATATCGCCGTAGTTTTCGACTCAGGTAGCAAAACTTTTCGTAACGAAATTTTTCCCGACTACAAAGCCAATCGTCCACCCTGCCCTGAAGATTTAATTCCGCAATTTTCAATCGTGCGTGAATCGGCTGAAGCCTTGAATATAGCTATTCTAGAACAGGTTGGTTTCGAAGCCGACGATATAATTGCCACCATCGCCAAAAAATCCGCCAAAGAAGGCTTTGAAGTCGTTATTGTTTCTTCCGACAAAGATTTAATGCAATTAATCGATGAAAATATTTCGATGTTCGATGCCATGAAAAATAAGGCGATAAGTTTTAACGAAGTGCGTGAAAAATTTTCAGTCGAACCTGCGAAAGTTTTGGAAGTTCTATCCTTAATCGGCGACTCTTCCGACAACGTTCCCGGCGTTAGAGGAATTGGTCCAAAAACCGCTTCCGAATTAATAAATCAGTTCGAAAATATTGAAAATTTATATGAAAATCTTGATAAAATTAAACAAGAAAAAAGACGAGCGATGCTCGCCGAAAACAAAGAAAATGCTTTTCTTTCAAAAAAATTAATTCGCCTTGATGAAAATGTTAATCTTGGAATTGAAATTGATGATTTAAAAGTACGAATGCTCGATCCTAAAAAACTCATTGGATTCCTAGAAAATCAAGGCTTTAAATCGCTTATTTATAAAGTAAAAAAGGAATTTAATATTGTTGATGCTGTAGAAAATAAAAATTTATTCAGCACTGAAAATAATAATTCTCAAGAATTAAAAAATTCTACTAAAAAAAATAGTTTTTTTTCGAAAAAAATAAATATTGATAATAAAAATATAATTGAAGAAATTTATAAAAAATCGCAAAAAAATGGCACTGTAATTATTGATTTTTTAATTAAAAATAATCAATTTAATTTTATAACATTAACGCCAGCTTCAGCCAATGAAAATAATGATGAAACCTATTTTTTTAACTTCGAAAATTCATCACAAAAAATTGATGAGAAAATTGATTTATTAAATTTTTCCGAAGTTAAAAATTCTCCAACAAATTTACAAATTTCCATCATCGATTTTAACAAAATTTTATTTGATAATTCCATTAGAAAAATATTTTTTATTGGCAAAAATTTTCTAAGATTTTATAAAAATTTTTTGCGAGAAAATAATTTGGAAACTATTCATCAAAATATAATTTTTGATGATGTTAATTTGATAAATTATTTAATAAATTCGTCAATTCATAATTCTTTTCGAGAGCTTGTAGATATTAATCTAAACCTTGATTTTGAGGAATTAGGTTTTGGCGAAAAACTTGATAAAATCGAAGATGAAAATTCACCAAATATTTTTGAAAATGAACAAGAAAAAATTGATTTTTTTTGTTTAAAAAATTTAGCGATTTTACAACTTTATCAAATTTTTGCACCAAAAATTACTGATTTAAAATTATATAATTCATATTTAAATATTGAACTTCCCCTCATAGAAGTTCTTGCTCAAATCGAATTTAATGGTGTTAAAATTGATGTCAAAAAATTAGCATTATTGTCGAGCGAATTTGCCCAAAAAATTAACCAACTAACTCAAGAAATTTATCAATCGAGCGGTTGTGAATTTAACATCGCTTCGAGCAAACAATTATCCGAAGTTTTATTTGATAAATTGGGTATCGAATCGACTAAAAAATCTAAAAAAACCAAAGCCTTGTCGACTAACGCTAAAGTGCTGGAGGACTTAGCCTTGGACGGCTATGAAATTGCTGAGAAAATTATTAATTTTCGTAAATTTTCAAAATTAAAAAACACATATTGCGATGCTCTTCCGAAACAAATTTCAAAAATTACCAATCGCATTCACACTACCCTATCAAATACCTCAACCTTAACGGGTCGCTTGAGTTCGATCAATCCGAATTTACAAAATATTCCAATTAAAACTCTCGATGGTAAAAAAATTCGCCAATGTTTTATTGCCAGCGAAAATTGCGTTCTTCTTAGTGCCGACTATTCGCAAATCGAACTTAGAATTTTAGCCCATCTGGCGAAAATTCCGAATTTAATTCAAGCTTTTAAGGAAAATAAAGATATTCATCGCATCACCGCGAGTCAAATTTTTGGAATTGATGAAAATCTAATCGACGAATCAACTCGTTCAAAAGCCAAAGCTATAAATTTTGGAATAATCTATGGAATCAGTGCTTTCGGACTCGCACGTCAATTAAAAATTTCTAACAAAGAAGCTAGCGAATATATCAAAGCTTACTTTGAAAAATATCAAGGCATTAAAGAATTTATGAATCAAAGCATTGATTTTGCTCGAAAAAATGGCTATGTTTCGACGATTTCTTCGCGTAAATGCTTCATCAAAGACATCAATAATAAAAATCCACTAATTCGTCAAGAGGGCGAGCGTCAAGCAATTAACGCCCCAATTCAAGGAAGCGCGGCTGATATAATTAAAAAAGCTATGATTCGCGTTCATCAACAATTTTTAAAACAAAAATTAAAATCAAAATTAATTTTACAAATTCATGATGAGCTTTTAATCGAGGCTACTCTAGACGAAGTTGAAATTGTCAAAAATATTTTATCACAAGAAATGTCGAATGCTTTTAAACTTGAAGTCGATTTAAAAATTGATTTTTCGGTGAATAATTTTTGGAGTTAATTTTTTATTTTAAAAATATCGCCAAGCATTCTCTCCAGAATCTCCGAAGAGAATCTATTTTTCAATCTTTGATATGAATTTTTAACTAAATTATTAGTCAATTTCTCATCAGAAATTAATTTTTCAACAGCTTTGGCGATTTGACTGGGAACGGTTTCGCTTGATTTTAAATCGATCAATAAACCATCAATTTCATGTCGCAAAATTTCTTTTGGACCATCGCAATTAGTTGCAATTATTGGCTTGCCATATTTCATCGCTTCCAAAATTACTAAGCCAAAAGTTTCAATTTTTGAGGGTAAAATAAAAATATCGATTTGCGAAAAAAAATCTTTTGAATCAGCAATCCATCCAAGAAATTCAATATTGTTTTCGAGATTTAAATCTTTAACTTTTTTTTGTAAATTTGCCAATTCTTTGCCCGTTCCAGCAATTTTTAAAATAATTTTTTGTGAAGAATTTTTTTGCAAAATTTTTAAAGCATCAATTGCGGAATCAAAGCCTTTTGCCTTATGAAAACGACCAATTACGCCTAAAATAATTGGTGATTTTTCTACAAAATTATTTTCAGGAAAATTGGGCTCAAAACCTTCTAAATCAATAGCATTGTTGATTATAAAACTATTTCCGTGAGTTCTTTTTTTATCAATTGTTTTGAAAAAAATTTCTTTATTTACCGAAAAAATTATATCAGCGCATAAAGATCTTTTTATATTATAACTGTGATTAACCGCCACTAAAATTACTTTTTTATTAGTAATTTTTTTAAGTGCTTTTCGGGCTAAAACCATTGATTTTCCAGCATGGGCGATTACAATATCAATTTTATTTTCTTCAATAAAATCTTTAATTTTTTTACTTGCCAAAAAATCATAATATCCAAATTTATTAACAATTTTTTGAGTTTTAATTTTAAGATTTTCTAATTTAGAAAAATATGGCGCATCATTTTTTATAATCGCAAAATTTTCATGACCAATATTTTTTAAAATTCCAATATAATCAATAAAAACCTGCTCCGCTCCGCCATTCTGTGATGTTAAAATAATATGTGCTATTTTCATTTTTCTAAAAAATATTTATAAAAATTCTTTAAACTAAAAAATTTAAAAAATAAAATTGACATGCCAAAGCATAAAAATTAAGATTAAATTTATGAAAATGTCAAAAAGAAAATTCATCAAAGCTTTAACACTTTCACCAATCTTAATGCTTGGTGCTTGCAAAATCAAAGCTTTGTCGCACAACACAACTTTAACAAAAAATATTTTTGGGAGAAAAAACATGCCTTTTGAATTACCAACATTGCCTTATGGCAAAAATGCTCTTGCACCGCACATCTCTGAAAACACCATAAATTATCATTATGGTAAACATCATCAGGCTTACATTACCAACCTTAATAACTTAATTGCTGGAACGGATTTTGCAAATAAATCGCTTGAAGAAATCATCAAAATTTCTGCCAATGATAAAACTAAAGCTGGTATCTTCAATAACTCCGCTCAAGTTTGGAATCACACTTTTTACTGGCATTCAATGAAGCCAAATGGCGGTGGGAAGCCAACTGGTGAAGTTTTGAAAAAAATTGAAACTGATTTTGGATCTTACGAAAATTTCGTCACTGAATTTAAAAACGCCGGCGCAACTCAATTTGGTTCGGGATGGGCTTGGCTTGTTCTTGATGCAGATAAATTAAAAGTTGTAAAAACTGGCAACGCCGAAACTCCTTTAACCACTTCCGCCAAGCCTTTAATGACTATGGATGTTTGGGAGCACGCTTATTATCTTGATTTTCAAAATGCTCGTCCGAGCTACATCGACACCTTTTTAAATCATTTAATAAATTGGGATTTCGTTGCCGAAAATTTAAAAAAATAATTTAAAATGCGCACAGCCTTAATTGAACGCAACACCAAAGAAACAAAAATTAAAGTCGAAATCAATCTCGATGGAACCGGAGTTTACTCGGTTTCAACGGGCATTGGTTTTTTTAATCACATGCTTGAACAACTCTCTCATCACAGTTTAATTGACCTCAAAATTGAGGCGATTGGTGATTTACATATCGATTTTCACCACACAGTTGAAGATTGCGGAATAGCCATAGGAGAAGCCATTAAAAAAGCCTTGGGCGACAAAATCGGCATCACTCGTTTTGGTCATAGTTATGTGCCGATGGATGAAACTCTTAGTCGTTCAGTGCTTGATTTATCTGGTCGTGCTTACCCAATTTTTAATGTTGAATTTAAACGTGATAAAATTGGTGAAATGGATTGTGAATTATTTCGTGAATTTTTCTTTGCGATCGCTCAGGCAATTGGCTGTAATTTGCATCTCGAAAATCTTTACGGAACCAACAACCATCACATTATCGAATCATGTTTCAAAGCTTTTGCTCGATCATTGCGTCAAGCAATTTCAATCGATGAACGCAAGAAAAATGCGGTAAATTCAACTAAAGGTATTTTATAAATGTCGCAACTTTTACAAAAAATTGCCAATAATAAAAAGCTTTTTAAGCCAGTTATTTACGGCATCAAAGGCACTTCTTTAAATGATGAAGAAAAATATTTTTTTTCAAAAAATTCTTGCATTGGTTTCATTTTATTTTCACGCAATATTGTCGATAAAATTCAATTAAAAAATCTAACCGATTCACTGCGCGAATTAATGGAAGGCGAAGTTTTAATTTTAATTGATCAAGAAGGCGGAAGGGTTGCTAGGCTTGCCCCACCAGTTTGGAATTCATATCCTGCCGGCAAATATTTTGCTGATCTTTATCAACAAAATCCACAAAATGCCAAGCAAAAATTATTCGAAAATTACGCCCAAATCGCTCGCGATTTAGTCGAAGTTGGAATAAATGTCGATTGTGCCCCCGTCCTTGATGTTCTAAATCAAAAAACTCACAAAGTAATTGGGGATCGCGCCTTCGGAGAAAATCCGAATCAAGTCGCCGACCTTGGAATTGAAGTTTGCAAAGGACTTTTAAGTTGCGGAGTTTATCCCGTCATCAAACACATTCCGGGACATGGTCGTGGGGCTTGCGACAGTCATTTAGAGCTTCCGATCGTTGAAGCTTCTCTGCAAGAGCTTCGTGAAGTTGATTTCGCTCCATTCAAAGCTTTAAATTCTCAAAAATTTGCGATGACTGCACATATCTTATACAATGCCATCGATAAAAATAATTGTGCTACAATTTCCAAAAATACCATCGATTTAATTCGTCACGAAATCGGTTTTGAAAATATTTTAATGAGCGATGACATCTCGATGAAGGCTCTCACTCAAAACTTTGTGGTTAAAACAAAAGCAATTCTCCAAGCGGGTTGCGACTTAGTTTTGCATTGCAATGGCGAAATGGCAGAAATGCTTGAAATTAATTCGGCTTTACCAAATTTAAATGAAAATTTTTTAGAAAAATTAATTAAATAAATTTCTAAAAATATTTTTAAAAACTTAATAATTTTTTACCAAAAATGACAATTTTTTTTCACAAAAACGACCTTCCAGCCAATATAAATTTCACTAAATCAGTGGCAATTGACACCGAAACAATGGGTCTAAATATTCATCGCGATCGCCTTTGCCTCCTACAAATATCAGCTGGCGATGGCAATGCTCACCTCATTCAATTCGAACAAAATAAATATGACGCTCCGAATCTTAAAAAAATTTTAAGCGATGAATCTATTGAAAAAATTTTTCATTTTGCACGCTTTGATTTAGCTTCAATTAAACATTATTTACACGTTAATATTAAAAATATTTATTGCACAAAAATTGCTTCACGCTTAATTCGCACTTACACCGATTCGCACGGCTTAAAATCAATTTGCGAAGAATTGCTTGGCGTTGAAATTTCTAAAAAACAACAAAGTTCTGATTGGGGCAATGTTGAAATTACTGAAAAACAACTCGAATATGCGGCTTCTGACGTCCTTCATCTTCATGCTTTAAAAGAAAAACTTAATAAAATGTTGATTCGTGAAAATCGTTTTGAAATTTTTCAAGCATGCTTAAATTATTTACCAACAAGAGTTGAGCTTGATTTACAAAATTTTGCTAATATCGATATTTTTACTCATTAATTCTTAAAAATTTTTTTTAAAAATAAAAAACTTTTTGATTGATTTATTCTAAATATTTTTATAAAAATAGCTAAAATTAATTTTAAATCATTAAATAAATCCACGAAATTAAATGTCAAATTCAGTTGCCGACAATCCATTACTGAGAAACTTTCGCAACTTATCGACCATTGTTATAATTGCCATTTTTTTTCTGGCTTTATGCTATTATATTTCGGGAATTTTATTATTATTTAGCACCTCCAAAGATTTAAAAACCATCGATGCTTTTTTTTCCAAAGATGTTGTTAATCAATTTATCGCCATTCATAAAAACATGGTGTATTATTGGAAATTTTACTTTGAAAAACGCCAAATTCTTACCGCCAAAAGTGGCAATGGCTTTATTTTAAAATTATGGTTGGCGACTTTAATTCCTTACTTAATTTTCTTATCAATTGCGTGGATTTTTCGTGCTCCAATTATGGATTGGCGACCGTTTAAAAAACCTGAATCAATTCATGGCGACGCTCATTGGGCGAGCGATGCCGAAATTAAGAAAATGGGATTACGCTCCAAAACTGGGGTCTTGCTCGGTAAATTTCACAACGAACACTTAATTGCCGAGGGTTATCAACACATTCTTTTATTCGCTCCAACGGGTTCTGGTAAAGGTGTGGGCTTCGTAATTCCTAATTTATTATTTTGGACCGATTCAGTTATTGTTCACGATATTAAACTCGAAAACTACGAATTAACCTCGGGTTGGCGTCGCAAAAATTTAAAACAAAAAGTTTTTTTGTGGAATCCGGCCGATCCTGACGGAATCAGCCATTGCTACAACCCCATGGATTGGATTAGCACAAAACCTGGACAAATGGTCGATGATGTGCAAAAAATTTGTAACTTTTTATTGCCCGAACAAGAATTTTGGCAGAATGAAGCGAGATCTTTATTGGCAGGTGTTATGCTATTTTTAGTGGCGGCGGAAGATCGCCCCTGCACTCTTGGCGAAGTTGTCCGCACTTTAAGAAATGATGATGTGGTCTATAATTTGGCGGTAGTTCTTGACACTATGGGCAAAAAAATTCACCCCGTTTCCTACATGAACATCGCTTCTTATTTGCAAAAACCTGATAAAGAACGTGGTTCGGTTACTTCTACAGCCAACTCGTCGCTCGAACTTTGGGCAAACCCCTTAATTGACACTACAACCGCAACTTCAGATTTTAATTTACATGAATTCAAACTGTCTCCGCACACCGCCTATATTGGCTTAACTCCAGATAACATTTCACGTTTAAAACCTTTGATGGGTATGTTTTATCAACAAGCGGCATCATTTTTTACCGCTAAAATGCCTCGCCCCAATGAAAAATTCGGCGTCTTGATGATGATGGATGAGTTCCCAACGCTAGGCAAAATGGAACAATTTTTAGCCGGTATCGCCTATTTCCGCGGTTATCGCGTCCGTTTATTTTTAATCATTCAAGATACTGAACAGCTCAAAGGCATTTACGAAGAAAGTGGCATGAACTCGTTTCTATCAAACTCAACTTATCGCATAACTTTTGCCGCCAACAATATGGAAACCGCCAATTTGATTTCGCAATTAGTTGGCAACAAAACTGCGACGCAAATTTCTTATAACAAACCTAAATATCTCGATTTAAATCCAGGTGCGCGTTCGCTTCACGTCTCCGATGTCCAACGAGCTCTAATATTGCCTCAAGAGGTTATTCAACTTCCTCGCGAAGACCAAATTCTTTTAATCGAATCGCAACCACCAGTTAAGTGCAAAAAAATTACTTACTATAATGATAAATTTTTTACCACCCGACTTTTGCCAAAAATTAAAATTCCACATCAAGAGCCTTACATGCCTGATTACGCCTCGTTAAAAGCTCAAAAACAAGCGGATGCAACCGATAAAAAAGAATAAATATAAGTGAAAAATTCTCTTTTTAAACACAACTCCAAAAAATTGATTAAGGCTGGGGTTGTAGGCTTCCCAATCTATCATTCACTCTCACCAACAATTCATAATTTCTATTTAAAAAAATATAAAATCAATGGAACTTATGAAGCTTTTGAAATTCCTAACGAAAATTTTGAAGAATCAATAGAAAATCTTGTCCGTCAACAAGGTTTATCTGGATTTAATATCACCATTCCGCACAAAGAAAAAATTTACAATTTATGTCATCATTTCAGTAAAACCGCGCACATTACCAAAGCCGTCAACACGGTAATTATTATGCAAAATGGTAAATTTTTTGGACATAATTCCGACGCCGATGGTTTTGTTAAAAATTTTTATAATCATTGCCCAAATTATCAATTAAAAAATAAAAAATGTTTGTTAATCGGTGCCGGTGGAGCTAGTCGCGCTATAGTTTATAGCCTTATTTCGCAAAAAGTTGCCAAAATTTTTATCACCAATCGCGATCAAGAAAAAGCTTTAAAATTAATCGCTGATTTTAAAAATTTTTCTCAACAAAATTTAGTTGAACTAGAATTCGTTCCATTAAAAACAAAGTTTGACTTTTTAAATGAAATCGATTTGATAATAAACGGCACTTCGCTTGGCATGATCAATCAACAAAAACTTGATATTGATATTTACAACGCTAAAAAAACTGCTATAGTTTATGATATAGTTTATAAACCATTAATTACCGATCTTTTGAAGCAAGCAAAGGAGCTTGATTTAAAAATAATTACCGGAATTGGTATGCTTATTGAACAAGCTCTGGTAGGCTTCGAGGCTTGGTTTAAAATCAAGGCTGAGTTTGATTTGGAACTTGAAAAAATTTTATTAAAAAATTGTTAATTTATGAAATTTATAAAAAATATTTTAAAATCAATAAAGGAAATTTTGATTACTTTATTGTTAATTTTAATAGTTATTTTCATGATAAATAATCGTGAAATTATTGAAGTAAAATTTTATCCACTACCGATTGATAAAATTCAAACTCGAATGTTCTTTTTGATGTTAATTTTTTATTTACTTGGCTTATTAACTGCGATTATGATTTACTCCAACACCCTAGTAAAATCAGCAATCAGAAACTTCAAACAAAAACATCAAATTAAAAAATTAGAAAAACAAATTAATGAAAAATAAAATCTTTAATCTTTTAGTATTTTTTATGCTTTTTTCAACCGAAATTTTAGCCAAAAATTCATCAAATCAAGAAAATATAATTCTTGCCGGAGGTTGTTTTTGGGGCGTCGAAGAGTTATTTCAAAATTTTGAAGGCGTCATCGCCACTGAAGTTGGTTATTCGGGCGGATTTAGCGAAAACCCAACTTATGAAACGGTTTCAACCGGCTTAACGGGGCACGCCGAGTCGGTTCAAATTACTTTTGACAATTCCAAAACTTCACTCGAAAAAATATTAAAATTTTTCTTTGCCATTCATGATCCGACCCAACTTAATCGACAACAAAACGATGTGGGATCGCAATATCGTTCCGAAATTTTTTATTTTAGCGAGAAGCAAAAAGAACAAGCTGAAAACATTATTGAGCAAGCTGAAAAATTAAAGATTTATAAATCAAAAATTCAAACAAAAATCTCTCTCGCTTCCAAGTTTTATAAAGCTGAAAAATATCATCAAGATTATCTCAAAAACAATCCCAACGGTTACACCTGCCACTATTTAAGAGAAGAGTGGAAATTTTAACTTTCTTGACATTTGTCAATGCAATATTAAAAATTTGATTTATTGTTGTTAAAGTTGTTGATTTAAATTTTGAGGTTTTTATTATGAGTTAGTCTCATCTCATATAGGCTTAAAGTTTCATTTTAAATCAATAATAATTTTAATTTAATTAACGAATAAGTATGGCAAGTAATTTAACTATCATGGGCAACAAAGAAATATTGCTAGTTGCTGAAAATATTGCACATGAAAAAGGCATCACTCTTCAAGAGGTTGTTGAGGCAATGGAAGAAGGCATTAAGCTAGCCGCCAAGAAAAAATATGGTAGCCACCTTGATATTGAATGTCGTATTGATAAAAAATCTGGTCAAATTAAACTTTATAACAAGCTTCAAATTGTTGATAATGACGTTGAAGATTTTGATGTTCGAAGTAAAATCACCATCACCATCGCTAAAAAAGATAATGCCGATGCTCAAATTGGCGATTTCATCGCTCAAGAACTTCCGCCAATTGATCTCAATCGAGTTGTTGCTCAAGTTGCCCGCAACGAAATAATTCGTAAAGTTAAAGAAGCTGAAAAAAATAAAGAATATAATGAATTTAAAGATCGCATTGGTGATGTTGTGAGTGCTACTGTTAAGAAGGTCGGCTTGAAAAATATCGTGATGGATGTCGATGGCTTTGAAGCCGTTATTCATGAAAGCGGTTTGATCGCTCGTGAAAATTTCCGCGTTGGCGATCGCATTCGTTGCTACATTGAAGATGTTCGCAAAGAATCTTTCGGTGCCCAAATATTTTTATCACGTACTCATCCACAATTTTTGGTTAAACTTTTTGAACAAGAAGTTCCTGAATTAAATGACGGCAATATCGAAGTCAAAGCCGTGGCTCGTGACGCTGGTTCTCGTGCTAAAATCGCCATTTATTCTCGTCGTGACGATATCGATATTATCGGCTCTTTCATTGGTATTCGCGGAAGCAGAGTGCAATCAGTTAGTTCTGAATTGCGCGGTGAAAAAATTGACATCCTTAAATGGTCTCCAAATATTGCCGAGCTCGTTATTAGTTCTTTAACTCCAGCCAAAGTAAGTAAAGTTGTGGTTGATGAAGAAAATAATTTAATCGAGGTTGTTGTCGCCGAAGATCAACTTAGCCTTGCAATTGGACGTGGTGGACAAAATGTTAAATTAGCCTCAAAATTAGTTGGTTACAAAATCGACGTCATGACCGACGATCAAGAATCAGCCCGCAGAACGGCAGAATTTAATCAAGCTTCTAAATTATTTATCGAGGCTCTCGATGTTGAAGATATGATCGCTAGTTTACTTGCTTCTGAAGGCTTCTTGAATGTTGAATCAATTGTTGATGCCGATATTTCTGACATTTCTTCAATTCAGGGTTTTGATGAAGATATTGCCAAAGAAATCAAACGTCGAGCCGAAGAATATTTACAAAGAAACTCATAACTTTATGAATTTTACTAACTAAAAATTTAATTTTTTAATAATGACCGATAAAAATAATAATAATCCAACCCGCTCAAAGCTTACTCTAAAGCTATCGCCTTCGGTTATAAATAATTCCAACACCACAAGCAACAACTCTAATGATAAAAAATCTTCGCACTCGGTTCAGGTAACAATTAAAGGTCGCAAAAATCCTCAAAAAGATTCGTTTAATTTAAATTCAAAAGATTTAAATTCAAAAGACTTAAATAAAAATGAGCTTGAAGCAAGAATGAAAGCCATTTCAAAGGATTCTTCAAAACCTGTTGAAAGCGATATAAAAACTCACGAGATTCTAAGTAAAATTACCAAAGAAAATCGTCAAAATGAAGCTGAAGCCTTAGAAAAACAAGCTTCAGCATTAATTGAAGAAAATCAAAAAGTCGAAATATCCCCTGAAATTATCGAGCCAGTTATTGTTGAAGAAACAAATGTTAAATCAACTTTAACCCTAGAAAACAAAGAGTTAGACGGCTTTGACGTTCGCAATAAAATTAAACAAAGTCTTCAAATTGCTAACAAACAAAAAGAAGAGCGTGAAAAAATTTTAGAAGAAAAACGCAAAAAAGAACAACTAGAAAAAGATCGAGTTGAAAATGAAAAGAAAAAATTTAAAAAACCCGTTTATCAAAATCAAACTCCACAACAAAAAGCTTTTCAAGAAGAAGAGGCACGTAAAAAGCCTAATATCAAGGATTTAAGCAAGGATCAAAAATTTAATTCAAGAAAACTCACCTACATTATAAGCTCGGATGATACCGATGATGATTTTGGTTTTTCGCGGCGTAAAAAACACAAAATTCAAATTAAAGAAGAGCCAAAAGAATATAAAAAAATTATTCGTGAAGTAAATTTACCTGAATTAATTACGGTTTCAGAGCTCGCTGAGCGTATGTCGGAAAAGGCGGGAGATGTTGTAAAAAAATTATTCACTATGGGCATGGTGGTAACCAGTAATCAAGCAATAGACACCGAAACCGCCGAAATTATCGTTAATGAATTTGGTCACACCAGCAAAAGAGTTTCTCATTCTGATGTGGAAAATGTTCTAGATAATATTGGTGGCGAGGACTCTGAATTATTACCAAGAGCACCGGTAGTTACAATTATGGGTCACGTCGATCACGGTAAAACTTCTTTGCTTGATGCGTTGCGAACTACAGACGTCGCTTCGGGTGAACATGGCGGAATCACTCAGCATATTGGTGCCTCGAGAATTCAAACTAAAGATCATAAATTTATCACATTTCTCGACACTCCAGGGCACGAAGCCTTTACCGAAATGCGTTCACGCGGTGCTAACGTCACCGATATTGTCGTTCTGGTAGTTGCGGCCGATGATGGCGTTAAAGAGCAAACAATTGAAGCCATTAACCATGCCAAAGCCGCCAATGTTCCAATCATCGTTGCAGTCAATAAAATTGATAAACCGGGGGCTAATCCTCAAATCGTTAAAAATGAACTTTTGAATCACCAACTTATTTCCGAAGATTTAGGAGGCGACGTCATGTTTATTTCCGTTTCCGCCAAAGCCAAAACTAATCTTGATAAACTCGAAGAAGCGATTTTGCTTCAAGCCGAATTTCTTGAACTTAAAGCCCCATATCGCGGTAAATCAAGTGGCGTAGTTATTGAATCACGAGTTGATCCCGCGCGCGGAGTTGTCGCCACAATGCTAGTGCAAAAAGGCACTCTTGACGTTGGCGATCTAGTCGTTGTCGGCACTTCTTACGGTAAAATTCGTAAAATGAATGATGATACTGGTAAAAATATAAAAACCGCCACACCGTCAGTTCCCGTTGAGGTTCTAGGGTTAGATAGCGCTCCAAATGCTGGCGATAAATTCGTTGAGGTCGATGAAGAGCGTCAAGCCCGTGAAATTATTTCTTATCGTTTACGCAAAGAAAAAGAATTGAAAGCTTTAAAAAATTCTGCCAAATCAATTTCTGATATTTTCAAAGAATCAGGAAAAGGTAAATTAAAATATCTAAATATTATCATCAAAGGTGATGTTCATGGCTCGGTTGAAGCTATATCCGGAACGATTTCCAAACTTAGCACCGACGAAGTTGCCATCAAAATTATTCACTCGGCAACGGGTGGAATAAGCGAGAGCGACGTTAGTCTGGCGACCGCTTCGGGTGCAATGATCATCGGTTTCAACGTTCGTGCCAATCCTTCCGCCAAAGAACTAGCCAACACAAAAGGCGTTGAACTTCGTTATTATTCGATCATTTATAATTTGGTTGACGATTTGAAATTATTACTCTCTGGATTATTAACCCCACTTAAAAGTGAAGAATATCTTGGTCAAGCTGAAATTCGTCAAATTTTTAAAATTACTAATATTGGAAAAATTGCTGGTTGCTTTGTAATCAATGGGATAATCAAAAGAAATGGCAAAGCACGTTTATTGCGCGATAATATAGTTCTTCACGATGGAATTTTAAAAACTTTAAAACGCTTTAAAGAAGACGCTAAAGAAGTTAAAAACGGCTTTGAATGCGGTATCGCTTTTGAAAATTTCGAAGATCTTAAAGAAAAAGATATCATTGAATGTTATGAAATTGTAGAACAAAAAAGAACAATATGAATTTAAACCTAAACACTATGAAATACGCTTTAACTTCTCGCATCCTTCATTGGGTCATGGCAGTTTTGATAATTTTTTTGCTTGGTCTTGGAATTTATATGAATGATTTTCTCGACAAAGATTCCGCCAATCGTCTCGATATTTATAATCTTCATAAATCTCTCGGAGTTATAGTTTTAATTTTAGTTTTTTTACGCATTATAAATCGCCTCTTAACCCGCGCGCCAGCCCTGCCCTTCGCTATTTCGGCTCTCGAAAAAAAATTGGCAAAATTTGCTCATTTGGCTTTATATTTTTTAATGTTTACGACGCCATTTTCGGGTTATTTAATGTCGAGTTTTGCTGGTTATCCGGTTAAACTTTTTGCCATCGAATTACCGAATTTTTTTGAAGCAAATTATGAAATCGCCGAATTTTTTGCCGAAGCCCATGAGCTTTCCGCCTTTACACTTCTAGGTTTAATCGTGATTCATATTTTAGCGGTAATTCGTCATCGCTTTTTTGACAAACCGGGAAATGACGTTTTAAATAGGATGATGTAATGTTAAAATACCGCATAATTCCCTGCCTCGATGTCAAAGATGGAAGAGTTGTCAAAGGTGTAAATTTTGAAAATCTGGCAGATGCTGGCGACCCAATTGCTCAAGCACAATTTTATTATCAAGCCGGAGCCGACGAGCTTTGTTTTCTTGACATTAACGCTTCAAAAGAAAATCGTTCGACCATGTTTGAAATGGTCAAAAAAGTTGCCAAAAAATGTTTTATTCCTTTTACAGTTGGTGGTGGAGTTAATAAAATCGAAGACTTCTCAACCCTTTTGAAATGCGGAGCCGACAAGGTTTCGATAAATTCATCGGCAATCGAAAATCCTCAATTAATTCAAGATGCCTCACGCAAATTCGGTGCACAATGCGTCGTGGTAGCGATCGATGTTAAAAAAAATTCAGCTGGAAATTACGAAGTTTTTTCTCATGGTGGCTCTAAAGCAACTGGTCTTGATGCAATCAATTGGGCAATCGAAGTCCAAAAATTAGGTGCTGGAGAAATTTTATTAACTTCGATGGATAGAGACGGCACTAAATCAGGATATGATTTAGATTTAATCAAAAAAATCTCTTCGGTAATCAATATTCCATTGATTGCTTCGGGCGGAGTTGGCAATTTAGATCACCTCGCTTCGGGCTTGAAATCTGGAGCCTCGGCAGTTTTGGCAGCCTCAATTTTTCACTTCAAAACTCATTCAATTCAAGAAGCAAAACAATATTTGAAATCACAAAACCTTGCAGTTAGAATATAATCACCATCAACTACTTTTAATTATTTATACTAATTCAGAATAAAAAGTTTTTATTTTCTTCATAAATATTTTTTTACTTCAAAATAATTATTTAAGTTAAGAAGAAATAACTTTTCATTGCTAATTTTGATTATAAAAGATTTATTTTTATAAATTTCACCTTGCGAAATAATTTTAGAAAATTATCTTTGTTGAAGATTTCTTCCAAAAAAATGGCTTAATTCTAACTAATACAACATTTCATATATGGACAGGTGGCCGAGCGGTTTAAGGCAGCAGTCTTGAAAACTGCCGTACAGCGATGTACCGTGAGTTCGAATCTCACCCTGTCCGCCAATAAAAAAGGGCTCCCTTCGGGGAGCCCTTTTTTATTGGCGAACAGTGTGAGTTCGTTACTCACGGTTCGTGAGTTCGAAAATCTTAGTAATTTTTCTTGATGAACGAAGTGAATCTAGAAAAATCTTGAAGATTTCAAGTGAGCGAAGCGAACGCCATCTCACCCTGTCCGAATTGCGAACAGTGTGAGTTCGTTACTCACGGTTCGTGAGTTCGAAAATCTT
>SXGQ01435843.1_pt1 | contig 63413 bp, 45 predicted proteins | sample 3178371 | NCBI WGS metagenome assembly SXGQ01 (sample SAMN11356859, study PRJNA531348) | freshwater metagenome | isolation source: freshwater sample F1-20 | place: China: Fuxian Lake, Yuxi | collected 2017-12-25
AGCGTCAGCCCGCCCTCACAGCAAGGAGCGTCAGCCCGTAGCAGGCGGCGTCACTTCGCGCCGAACTTGTAGGCGGTGTTCCGCGGGTCGAAGTCGGCGTCGGTGAAGCCGTTGTTCACCTTCACGTTCATGTAGGTGTATTCCTCCATGAGCACCGGCTGGCCCCCCGGCTCGAGCGGCCAGTCGTACGACTCATAGCGGATCGGGATCGTCAACTCGTCGTCGATGAACACCCGCGCCAGATGGAAGCGGAAGTTCTTCCGCGGTACCGGGTGGGCGACCTGGATGCAGGTGCAGACCCGGCCGTTGACCTTCGCGCCGGGGAAGAAATTGACCTCGCACTCGTCGTACTGCTTGTCGTGGTCGGCAACCTCGAGAAGGCGCCTGGTGAGGTTCTCCACGCCGAGTTCGGTGATCGGGTAGCGCTGGCCCGCCATCGCCAGCATGCTCTGCGGCTTGAGCGACACGGTGCCGACCATCGCCCGGACGCCGCTGCCGGCATGCGCGAGCATGTTGCCGTCGTTGTGGCCATCGACGTAGATCACCTCCTGCCCCTTCACCGCATCGGGGCCGAGGAAGAAGAGGTAGACGCTGAAGGGCTGGTGCCGGATCTTCGCGAACATGTACTCGTGTTCGCCGAGCTTGCCGTCGATCCGTTCCCGTTTGACGACGGTGGCCGAATAGTCCTGGATGTTGGCCTGGATGCTGGTGAGCCCCTTCTGGGCGACCTCGAGGGCCGCCTGCAGCGGGTGGACACCGGGCCCGGCCGGCACTGCATCAGGGGCACCGATGTTGCCCTGCGGCATGCCCCCCTGGGGAAGCAGGCTGGGACCCGCAGACTGTTGCCCGAAGACGACGGCAGGCTGCCCGGCGATCGCCAGGATCAGGGCCCAGCTTCCGGCGATGACCGGCACCCGTCCCATGGTCCAGCTCCGCCCGCTCCGCACACGCTGCCCAGCCATCGCGAGACCCTCCGTGGAGATCGACCCCGTGCCGCCCGACAGACCGTCCGGCTCATTCCGCTCCGTTTTTCGCCCCGCCGGCGCCGACCGTCCCTGGCCGGACACCGCCGTCATCCAACGCGATCCGATCCACTGTTCATCGCCGCTGCCGCCCCGGGGCATGAATCGACGCGGGCGGGCCGGCAGGGTCGCCACGCCGCGGCACAACTCGACCCGGACGGAGGGACGAGTGTAACGGCCGCCGGAGGGTGAAACCATGCCGCTTTGGGCCGCCGAAGACGGCCTCGACGGGGTTTTTTCCACCCCCGCCCCTTGCCCCTGCCCGACGCCATGGCCATGCTCCATGCACCCCCTCCGCGTCCCCCTCCCGCCGCACCATGGCCACGGTCAGTTCACTCCCCCCTGCCGCCGGCCTCGCCATCGGCTGCATCGAGTCGGCGCCGTTCGCGGAGAACTCCTACGTTCTCCACCGCGCCGACCGGCACGATTGTCTCGTGATCGATCCGGGCTTCGAGCCGGAGGCGATCGTCACCTGGATCGACGACCACGGACTGATCCCCGCCGCCATCCTCCTCACCCACGGTCACTCCGACCACATCGCCGGCAACCACCATCTCCGGCACCGCTGGCCGGGGCTCGCGATCATGATCGGCCGCGACGATGCCGGGAAGCTCACCGACGCCGTCGCCAACCTGTCGGCCGCCTTCGGCGTGGCGATCACCAGTCCCCCCGCCGATCGGCTCCTCGACGACGGCGATCGGATCGAGGTCGCCGGCTGCACACTCGAGGTGATCGCGCTGCCAGGCCACTCCCGGGGCCACGTGGTGTTCCGCGTGCCGGGCCCACCCGACCTCATCGTCGGCGGCGACGTCCTCTTCCGGGAGAGCATCGGCCGGACCGATTTCCCCGACGGCGATTTCGCCGCCCTCGCCGCTGGCATCCGCGGCCGGCTCTACCCGCTCGGCACCGACACCATCGTCCTCGCGGGCCACGGGCCGACCACCACCATCGGGCACGAGCGCCGCCACAATCCCTTCGTGGCCGCCGCCGATTGACCCCCGCCCCGACTCGTCCCGAGAATCGCTGCATGCTCTCGCCCGCCGACATCACCGCCCAGAGCAGACCCGCTCCCGAGGGAGTTGCGACCCGGTCCGTGCGCTCCCCCGTCTGCCGGGCGGCCGGCCTCACCCTGGCGGCGATGGCCCGACTCCTTTCCGGAGCGAGCGCGCGGTGGATCGCCAGCCAACCCGACACCTGCCAGCGTGTCTACTTCGCCAATCACACCAGCCACCTCGACGCGCTGGTCGTCTGGGCGTCGCTGCCGCAGCCGGTGCGCGAACTGACGCGGCCAGTCGCCGCCAAGGATTACTGGTCGCGCGGCATGCTCCGCCGCTGGCTCGCGGAGGAGGTCTTCGACGCGCTCCTCATCGACCGCACCGACATCAAGGTCCACCAGAGCCCGGTCGATCTCATGCTCCGTGAGATCGGCACCACGAAGTCGCTGATTGTCTTCCCCGAGGGGAGCCGCAGCGTCACCGGCGAGGTGGGGGAGTTCAAGAGCGGGCTCTACTACCTGGCGAAGAAGCGCCCCGACATCGAGCTCGTGCCGGTCCACATCGACAATCTCAACCGCGTCCTCCCCCGCGGCGAGTTCCTTCCGGTGCCGCTCCTCTCCTGCATCAGCTTCGGGCCGCCGATGTGGCTGGAGCGCGACGAGATGAAGGCCGATTTCCTCTCCCGCGCCCGGCGGGCCGTGCTGGCGCTCAAGGAGTAGCGGGTGAACGACCTGCACACGGTGGTCCTCGTGACCGGGGTGCTCGGCCTGCTGCTGGTGGCGACCGCGGTGGGGCAATTCCTCGCCCGCCGGTCGGACCGCGGCGTTGATCAGGGGGCCGTCCGTGCGTTCAACCAGCGGCTCCGCGGCTGGTGGATCATGGGTGGGCTGCTGGCGGTGGCCTTCTGGCTGGGGGTGACCGCGACGGTCACGCTCTTTGGCCTGGTGTCGTTCTGGGCCCTGCGTGAATTCATCACCCTCACCCCGACGCGCCGCGGCGACCACCGGGCGCTGTTCTGGGTGTTCGTGCTGTTCACGCCGGTGCACTACGTGCTCGTGGCCTACAACCGCTACGACGTGTTCAGCGTCTTCCTCCCGGTCTATGCCACGCTGTTCGTCCTCGCCCGGGTGGCCTTCACCGGCGACTACACCCGGTTCCTCGAACGCACGGCGAAGATCCAGGCGGGACTGGTGGTGTGCGTGTACTGTGTGTCGTTCGCCCCCGCCCTGCTCCAGCTGCCGACCGGCACCACGGCGCCCGGGAGCGGCAACTTCCGCCTCCTCTTCTTCCTCATCCTCCTGGTGCAGTTCTCCGACGCCATGCAACACGTCTGGAGCCGGCTCATCGGCCGTCGGCTCGTGGCGGAGGAGGTGAGTTCGAATCGCACCTGGGAGGGCCTGCTCGGCAGCGCCACCTCGACGGCGCTCCTCGCCGCGGCGCTGTGGTGGGCCGCGCCCCCCTACGAGCCGTGGCAGGCGGCCCTCGCCGGTTTCGTCATCGCCCTCCTCGGCTTCGCCGGGGGAATGACGATGGCGGCCATCAAGCGCGACCGGGGGGTCAAGGACCACGGCACGCTCGTGGTCGGACACGGCGGCGTGCTCGACCGGATCGACTCACTGTGCTTCGCCGCGCCGGTGTTCTATCACCTCACGCTGGCCGTCTCGCGAGCCGCTGCGACACCGCTCACCGGCGGCTGAGCATCTGCCCCGTCGGCATCGACCACGCCGGGACGGCGGGCCTGGAGGGCGTAGATCGACCGCCGCCCGGGAAGGCTGGCCACGGCGGCGGCTGGCGGCACGGGATCGGGACTCTGGCCACGCCCGCGGGCCGACCAGTCTCCTGCCGGGCCGGTCATCGGCGGGGCGGCGGCGACCAGCGCGGCGGGTGGCGCCGGGCAGCCCTGCCTGACCCAGTCCAACCACAGTCCCTGGAGCCGCGGCACGTCGGGCAGGCCATAGTGGCGGCCGAGCGCACCCGACCAGTCGTTGCTTGCCAGACCGTCGCCAACGAAGGCCACATAGCGGCGACGGCCTCCGCGCTCGATGAGGAACCGGGCGAGGGAGTAGCCCTGCGCGTAGAGCGGGAGCACGTCGGCCGGATACTCGCGCATCGCGAACATCTCCGGGAAGGCGATGCCGCGCTGCGTGGTCAGGAACTCGATCAGAAGCCGGTGCTGCCGGGCCCGCTCCACCGGATGCTCGACGGTGGTGCACGCCCCCTCGTCGGCCCAGCGCGGCAGTGGACGGCGGAAATGGCTCGCGAAGATCGTGTGGGTGATCTCGTGGGGCAGGACCGAGTCGAGGATCCGCTCCTCACTGCCCTGGATCGACATCGTCCAGCCGAACACCTCTCCGGCATCGAAGACGAAACTCGTCGCCCCGCCGGCTCCGAGCTGCGGTGCGACCTGGGCGCGGATCGGGCAGGGGCGGCTCCAGCGGGGCAACGGCCCGCCGAGCCATTCGATCGCCAGATCATGCCGGTACTGCTCCGCGGCATCACCGATCCGCCGCGCCTGCTCCGGCGTGGGGGCGTCGACGATGAAGTTCGCGGTGCGGTACCCGGCCGCCAGCACCGGACCGCCTCCCAGCAGGGCTGCCAGCCAGGCCAGGCACAGACCCTTGATCGAACGACGCAGCATGACCTGCCGTCTCCGTGTGAGTCGGTCCGCCGCGGACGTGGCCTCCGGCCACGATGCCGCCGCGGCGAACCGCGAACCGCGCCGTCACACGGGGTGCCGCGGTCCACGAGCGGGGCGGACACTAGCGGAGGCCCGCAAACCGGGGCCAGACCGCTTTTCAGCGGGCTTTCGCCCTTGCACGGACGCGGCGCACCGCACTGGCGATCGCCGCCACGAGGAGGAGCGCCAGCGAGGCCAGCGCCCGTCCGGTCACGCTCCGGTCGGGCCCGCGGGCAAGACGGAACTCGACCCGTTGACCGTCCGGTGGGGCGATCACCGTCGCCCCGGTCTCGAAGACGTCGGTGGTGCCGATGGCGGCCTGCCCGGTGGGGTCGTTCGCCGGCAGCGACGGGGGACGACGGCGCGCGGCGAGCATGTCGCCGAGGCGCGCTGCCTCCCCCGGGGCGGCCGCGGCGATCGCCCGGGCGAAATCGTTCCCCAGGCGGTCGAGCGCGGCGGTCCGCTGGAGCTGGGCGGCCGCAGGATCCACTACCGTCGCCGGCGGGGCAACCCGGACGCTCAACCCCCGTGGCACCGCGATCGTCCACAGGCTCGCGACCGCGGTCAGGCCGTCGATGCCAGGCGCCTCCAACCGCGTGAGCCGCCCCCCCTCGACGGCCGTCCCCAGGTCACCCGCGAAGACCACCTCAAGCGAGCGCGGCCAGCGCACGTCGAGCAACCGCACTTCCCACAACGGAGCGGCCGCGGTGCCGGCGGGGCGTGGATCGGTCACCGCCCGGCCATCGACGAACACCTTGAACGGGCGCATCCCCGGGGGGAGCGACACACGCACGACCGGATCGCTGACCACGAGGTCGAGCCGCGCGGTGCCCCAGCCGCGCCCCCGGGCATCGATCGCCAGATGGGTATCGACCAGTTCGAGCCGGGGCCCCGCCGGTGCGCTTTCGGCATCGGCCTCCGCGGTGGCCCCAGCCTGGGCCCCAGCCTGGGCCCCAGCCTGGGCCGCGGGCTCGGGAACCGGCTCGAGCGGCACGAACGGCACTCCCACCAAGCGGTAGTCGGGGGCGGGCGACTCGGCCGTCAGTTCGACCACGCCCGCTGCAGCCGCCTCGGATCCCCCGACCTCGGCCGCCATGCCATCGGCAGCCGCCCACGAGATCACCGCGGCGCTGGCGCCGTCGAGCGCCAGACGCATCACCGGCAGCACCCCCTCGGCGGGAGGCGGCCCCGGCACGACCGCCTCGGCATCGAGACGCAAGCGCCCTGCCTGCGGCTGCTGGAGCACGACGGTGAGCCGGACCGGCGACGGTGGCCCCCCGGGCACCACCGCCGCGCGCACGATCCGCACGTCGAGCGGCCGCCGGGGCCCGTCGGTGGAGGTCTCGTCGGTGAGGATCACCTTTCCCAGTTGCACATCGGCGGGCAGGGAGAGCGGAATGGTCACCACCGCGGACTCGGCCTCGATGCGGGCCTGGAGCGCGAGATCCACCCGCCGCGGCCCGAGCGCCAGGCGCACCTGCTGGCTGGCACGGACGACGGCCGGACCGCGCGTGACGATCACCCGCGTGCTTCCCGCGACCGGCACGCGCGCCGGCAGCGGCTCCGCGGGGGCGGCGGCATCCGCCGTGGTGGTGTCCACGCGCCATGACAGTTCGCCCCCGGGCGCCGTCGTCCGACCGCCGTTGCCGAGGCCCGCCTGCGGCAGCACCCCGGCGCGCAGTCCGGGCGCCGCCATCAGCCGGACCGACCGGTCGTCGGCGAGGGGTGTCTCGAGCCAGACCTCCGGCACGGTGAACACGCCGGTGGGCTCGTCGAGCGGCATCGTCCAGGCGATATCGAGACGGACGATCCCCGCCTCCGGCTCGCGGCGGACGATGCGGAAGCGGCCGGGACCGATCCGGTCGATCTCGGCATCGGCATCGTCCGGCACCACCGGCACCAGTCGGGGATCGGCCCGCACCACCACCGCCGGCAGCACCGCCTCGCCGGCATCGATCTCGAACCGCGCGGTCACGCGACAGCTGGTCGGCCCCCACTCGATCTCGTTGCGGCTGCGGGCCGAACGCGGCACGGTGGCCAGGCGGACACCCGGCTTGAGCGCGGCGAGCACGGCGATCCGGTCGGCGCCCGAGATGTCGAACTGCGGCGGCTCACCGGCACTCCAGGCCGACTCCGGCAGCACCGGCACGAACGCCGTCCCCGGCCTTCCCGCCTCGACGACAGGCTCAACCGGCAGCCCGCCGGGCCCCGACGTGAGCACCGCCTGGGGAGCGGGGGGGAGTGCGATCATCGCCACGACGATCTCGCCACGCCGGATCCGGATCGGCTCGGCGACCCACTCCACCCGGTGCCTTCCCGACTCCACGATCGGCAGCCGGGCGCTCCCCGGCCCCGCCGGCAGCATGGTGGCGGGGCGGCCGTCGAGCAGCACCCCTGCCGCCGGCGCGGCGGCCTGGCCCGGAAACGGCAGGCTCAGGCTGGTGCCCGCGTCGGCGTCGATGTCGAGCGTCACGTGCCATCCCGCGCCGCCGCCGGGCCCCGGCAATTCGACGTGCGCCGCCACCACCCGCGGGGCGTTCTCGTCGGCGACGGCGCCGAGGCGGTCAAAGAGCCGCTGCGGAACGAGTGCGGTGGGCGTGCCGCCGACGGGCGTGATGAACACCCGGGGAACCTCGGCCTGCTCCTCTCCGCACGCCGGACCACCCACGAACGACGCCAGTGCCACACCCACGATCCCGAGACCACGATGCCTCCCGGCAAGGAGGCGCGACAGTGCCACGGCAAGCGTTGCCCACCACACTGCCCGCGCCGGCACATGCCAGGGCGCGGGAACCCAGAGGGCGATCAGCCCGGCCGCCAGCGGCACGACCACCATGAACCCCGGTCGCCACACGGCAGCGAGGAGGAGGCAGCCGGCGAGGAAGGTCGCGAGCAGGAGTGCGGCGCGGTCGATGTCGTTGCGGCCCACGAGCCGGACCCGGTCGGCGGCCGGGCGGCCCGGCAACGGCACGAACACCCGCTCGCGGCAGCCGGCCATCAGGCCACCGAGTCGATCGACCGTCGCGTCGTCATCCATGGGAGCGGAAGAGTGATTCAGCGGCACACCGACGAGGCGCTCGCTCCAGGTGACCGCGGCCGGGGCCACCTCCCGGTGATGCGCCGGTCCGACGGCGATCTCCACGCCGGGAGGAAGCCACACGCGCCACGAGCGCTCGAGCACTGGCAGATCGATCGCCCCGCCGGCGGAATCGACCGTCCACGTGCCGACGGTGGTGTCATCGGCCACGGTCCGCACCGTGAGCGCCACCCGGCGACGGTCGCCGGGCAGGTCGATCGTCACCTCGCCGCCGACCGTCTCCGCATCGAGCACCACGCGCCGCCCGTCGAGGAGGATTCCCAGGAGCCGCTTCCCCGGGGGCAGCATCAGCGCGAGGGAACTGCGCCCGTGGTTCTCGATGTCGAAGTGCGATTCCACCTCGGTCCTGCCCGACCGATGGCACCAGCAATCGACGGCCTCCGACCAGACCCAGGCGCGGGCGTCGCGGTCGCTGCCACCGCCGTCGGGCACGATCTCCAGCGCCGCGCCGTCGATCGAGGCAGATTCTGCCGCAGCGGCGTCGAAGCCGAACTCCGCGATCACGTCGTCAGTGGAGCCCGGCGCCGCCGGACCGGGGGGCAATTCGGTGAGACGCCGGTTGACCACCGCCGGCCGCCGCCGGCCGGAGGTGCGGACGACGATGTCGCCGACAAGATCGACGGCGCCATCGACCCGCACCAGCGGCACGGCCGTCGCCCCGTCGAGCGACACGCTGCGCGTGGCACGGATCGAGACCGGCTCCCGCACCGGGGGCACGAACTCCACCAGCCACGACGTTTCCCCTCCCCGTCGCCCCGCCATCTCGAGCGGCCGGGCGACGACGCTGCCCCCGGCCGGAGGCAGGAGCGACCATTCGAGCGTGTCCTCGATCGGCTCGGAGAAATGAACCACCGCGGCGTCGAGCGGGGATTCCCCGGGCCGGCACTCGAGCGTGAACGACTCGGCGACCCGGTCGTCGCGGACCGACAGGCCGATGTGCGCGTGGACGGCGATCGGCGGTCGGCGCTGCACCAGCCGTGCCTCGGCAGCGGGAAGGCCGACTCCCGCAGGCAGCCACGAGCGGACGGTCTCCTGGCCGGCGAGCCGCTGCAGCCGGGCGGCCACCGGCGGCAGGGCCGCGGGAGCGGGATCGATCTCGAGCGTCGTGTCGGGTGCGGCGCGGAGGGCGAGCGCTGTCTGCCCATCGGCTTCGCCATCGAGCGCCACCATCTCCAATTCGCGGATCGGGAACGCCACCCCGACGTCGACTCCGGCGCGGTGCCCGGTGATCCGCAGTCCGAGCGGCCGCTGCCGCGTGGCTGCGGCCGCCAGACCGATGCGGAGCAGGCTGCCGCCACCATCGGCGGTCACCCGCCAGTCGAGCCCCTCCTCGACGAGACCGGTGGTCTCGCCGGCGGAAATCGCCGCCGACCCGGCGGACTGATCGACCGGCTCGACCCACTCGACCGCGTCGATGATCCACCCCGAGCCGACCCGGCCGCTGAGGGCGAAGGCCTCGCCGCGCTCGACACGCACGTCGCAGGTGGCCACGCCCGAAAGACGGGCCGCGGCGACGTCCACGGTCGTGACGCGGGCCATGTCGAGGAGTGGACCGCGCGGTTCGAGGGCCACGCGGCACCCCGCAGCCGGCCCCTGGGCAGCCAGATACACCGCCGCCACCCCGTCGCCGTCGTCATCCACACGGGGCAAGGGCCACGCCGCAGCGACCCCCGGGGAGACCACCACGGCATCCTCGGTGACGAGTCCGACGAGGGCCAGCGCCGCATCGAGCCGCAGGCTCGTACCCCCGCCGCTCCACGCATCCGCTGCCACCGTGACCCGTGGCAGTCCGACGGTCTGCGGGACTGCCGCCGGCGCGATGCCGACCACTTCCACCGGCGCGGTGCTCCCGAGCAAGGCCGCCGGAAGGATCACCTCCACCCCGCCCGTGGTCCGCCGCCAGGCGAGGTCACGGTGGCGAACGGGTCCATCGGCGACGCGCGCCGACAACAGTGTCAGCGCGGGATCGACGACCAGCGCGAGGCGCGGCTCGGTCCACCGGCCCGTGGGTTGGATCACCGTCGTGACCCGGGTCTCCTCGAGGCCGATCCGGCAGGCCGCCCAGACCCGCGCGTCGCGGGGCTGCGGATCGTCCGGAAGGAGGCCGAAGACCAACTCATCCTGCGGCCCGATCACCGCCCGCCAGGTGCGAACGGCCGGGGTCGTCGCCGGCTCGGCAACGGCGGTGCCGAGCGGACCCGGCACGACCAGCGACCATTCCACCCCTCCCCCGCAGGGCCGTTGGCCGGAGGGCACGTCGAGTTCGACTTCCGTCCGCACGGCCGGCACCAGCGGCAGACGCTGGAACGGCATGCCCCACCGGGCCCGGCCGGCGCCACCGGGTGTGGCCAGCGCGAATTCGCAGCGGTAGGTGCCGGGTCCCGCCAGCACCAGCGCCGTCAGCCCGCTGCGCAGCGCGTGCACCACCGTCGGCCCGGTACCGGCCGCGGTCTCCCGGCTGGCACGACGGACGAGGAGGTGACCGACGGTCACCTGGGCGGGGAGATGAACGGCGTCCTCGGGCACCACGAACGACATCTGTCCCGTCAGCCTGCCGGCGGTGTCGAAGCGGCCCACGACACGGGCACCGCTCGCCACCGGCCGCAGCGGGCCACCGGCCGCGGCCGCAGCATCGGGGCGCACACCCGCCAACGACTCGACCGCCCGCTCGAACTCGGTCAGCGGCATCGGCACGTAGCGTTCGCCACCCATCCCGACCTCGGCAAGGCGGCCCGCGGGCACATGGACCCGCGTGAAGGTCCGCGGCCCCGCGGGGTCGGGCAGCGGCGGGTCGTCCACCGGTTCGGCGGCGGCGACCGCGACGAGGAGTGCCGGGACCGACACCAGGGCAGCGACGCACCACCAGAAAGACCGTCTGCAGAACGGGCGACTCATGGCGTGGCCCGCCCGGCTGCCGTGGGAGGATCGCCGACCGCGGGCGAGCGCCCGGAGTCGGCGCTCACGACCAGCCGCGTCGACGACTGCGGCGACACCACCAATGACGGCCGCGCCGGAGCGGTGATCCGCGCCGGCCGTTCGACGATCCAGCGGAGCAGCGCCGCCAGCGCCGCGAGGATCGCGCCGGGCAGGGCAGCCTGGACCACCAGCGGGGCGAGTTCGGGATTCACAGCGGCGGCTGTCACCACGAGGGTGGCGGCCCCGACGATCACGGCGGGTTGCCGCGCCGCCGCGCGGTACACCGCCACGAGGCCGAGGGCGAGCGTCGGCCCCGAGGCGGCGAGCACGAGCAGCCAACTCGGCACGATCCAGGCGCGTCCGGGTTCGACGCTGCCGATGCCCGACCAGACGGCGCGCCGTTCCGCCAGCGGTGGATCGAGCGCGGTCACGGCGATCGGCCCGGGCGCCGGGGTGGTCTCGCCGGGGTGGTCGGTGGCGGCTCGCCGGTTGGCCTCCAACCACCTTGCCAGCGCCGCCCGGGAGACGACCGGCCGGCGCTCGAATCCCAGCCCTCCCCAGGCCCAGCGCTGCTGGCTCGTCCAGGGGCGCGGGGGCAGGATCACGTGCTCGTCGGCGAGCAGGCGCAGTTCCCAGTAGAAACGGCGCTGCACAACGCCTGTGGGCATCAGCGGGGGATCGAGCAGCAACGGCCCGACCCATCCCGCCGCCCGTGGCCAGCCCGGCACGACCGATGGCTCCCGACCCCGGCGGCACTCCACGGCGACGATCCAGCTCCCCCGGCCGGCCGCGTCCGCCGGTGTGCCGGGCAGCTCGACGGTCATCCGCCCATCGGTGCGGACCGCGGTCGCGACGGGCCGGCCATCGACGCGCACCTCGATCGTCGCGGGGCGGTCGGCTGCCGGCCGCCATCCGGCCGGAACGGTCAGATCGAAGCGCCGCGACGAGCTGCTCACCGTGTAGGTGCAGACATCCTCGCGACCATCGGGGAGGAGTCGTGTCTCGAACCACGCCGCCTCGATCACGGTATCGCCGCGCGACGTGCCCTGCCGCGCCGAAACCGCCAGCGGCACCACACCCTGCGGCCGGCCGCTGGTCCACACGCGGGCCGTCGCGGCCTGGAGCGTGTCACGTTCCCAGGCCTCGCCGCGGACATCGACCACCAGCGGCCCCTCGACAAGCAGCGACAGCGACTGCCTCACCACCCGCCCCTCGGCCGGCAACACCAAGGGGAGATCCATCGATGCGGTGGCCTCGGCCGGCACGGCGACCATCGGCAGTTCGTAGCGGATCGTCAGATCGCCGGAGCCGAGCAGGGGCTGGGGAAGCAGGGCACGAAGATTGACGGGGCCGGCGCCCTCCGCCGGCGCCGAGGATTCGCCACGGCGCCCCGCCAGCGGGGTGGGGAACGGGTTGAGCGGCTGCCCGCCCTGCCGCAATTCGAGCGCGCCCCCCTCGGCCACGGCGGCCGGAACGACGATGTCGATCGATTCCAACGGCACGTGTGCCACGTCGTAGCGGATCGTCTCCTCGACCACGGCGGTGTCGGCGTTGATCGTCACGGCGGCGGCGACGACCGCCTCGACGCGCTGGGCGAGATAGCGGCGGTCGGCGGCGAACTCCCCGTCCGTCCCGTCGAGACGGTACGTCAGCACCGCACGCTCCCCTTCCTCGCGCCGCGCCGAGGGGGTCGTCTGCCGCACCAGACCGCGGATCGCCGTGGCATCGGGAACGATCTCGATGTCGTTGGCCGCCGACACGCTCACGCTCGCCGGCGCCACCAGATCGGCCTCCGGCACCGGGAGCGTCCATGTCAGCCGCCGGGCATCGCGCTCGAGGGTCCTCCCGCAGCGGATTTCGATCGTCGCATCGCCGGTGAGTGGCTGGAGAAACGGGATCACGAGCAGTCCGTCTTCGGCGCGGATCGCCGCGCTGTCGACGAGGCCGGCGGGCGAGACGTCGTCGATGCCCCACCCCTCGAGCCGCACCCCGATGCGGTTCACGGGAGCCCCACGCACCGAGAGCCTGAGGCGCGCGTCGAGTCCGAGGCGACTGGGATCGACCGTGTAGCGGTACTCCGGTTCCACGACGACGCGGCTGCCGCGCGGCCGCACATGGATCGGCAACGTGGCGGGTTGGGTGTCGTAGGCGAAGGCGGCGGAGAGCCCGGGACGCCGCGCGGCCGGCGGCGGATCGACCCGCCGGTTGCGTCCGGCATCGTCCCATTCGAGTTGCCAGTCCCCCTCGACCAGCAGGCTGACCCGGCCATGCTGCCGCCAGGGCAGGATCTGTTCCACCATGAATCCGAGCGGTTCCAGCGCCCTTCCCTCGGGATCGATCGACCGCTCGGCATCGATCTCCAGCGCTACCCTGCCGTCGGCCGACCGCGCCACGTCGATCGCGAGGCGCTCGACCGACTGCGATCCAGCGCCGTCGGGATCGACCGTCTCCCGGCTCACGAGTGTCGCACCGCGGACGGCACGCAGCGCCGCGCCGGGAGGCATGGTGACGGAGATGCGCGAGAGATCGGCGGGGAGTTCCCGGAGCGCGATCAGCGTCTGCCACGCCGCCATCCGACCGTCGATCCGCACCACGCTCTCGACGGTGGCCTCGGGCGCCGCGCCCGCCGACGCCTGCGCGGTCCCCCGCGGGCCGATCCGGATCCGTGTCGACCCGATCAGCCCCACGCAGGTCACGCGACTGCCGCCCGCCCCGTCGGATTCGACCCGTGGCTCCACGCTGCCGGGAGTGACCGTCACCACGGGATCCGGACGCGACGACCGGATCACCACGGCCGACGCGGTCGCGGGGGGCAGACGGAGCCACACCGACTGCTCGTCGCCGGCCGCCTCCACCGGCAACTGCCCCTCGAGGCCGACGCGATGGCGCCCGTCAGCCGGACCTTGAAACCAGCAGCGGTATCCAGGTTGGGGGGCCGGCACGGGGTCGCCGTCCGCGATCGAATCGACCGCTTTCGGGGCCACCGCCTCGGCATCGACCACCGCCGTCCCCTCCCCTTCGTGCCGCGGGGGGGCGTCGAGCACCAGTCCCGCGAGTTCGAGTGGCAGGGTGGACCACCCCGCGCGCGTCTGCCGGACCGTGGCATCGACCACCGTCCGGCAGCTGGGCGCGCCACCGTCGGGAGGCGGCAGGTCGATGGTGACCGTGAGCGACTCGAGGATGGCCGGCGGTGGCTGGACGACAGCCGGCAGGCCCTGCCGCAGCCGAACCATCTCCACGAAGTCGGCGTAGCCGAACCCCGGCACGGGAACGAGGCGGCCGGCTTCATCCTCCACGTAGAAAATGTCGGGGACAGTGGCCTCGACGCGTGACGGAGAGCGGGGCGGCGTCACCGCGGTCCCCTGGGGGCCGGCAGCGCCCCCGGCCGCCGGCTGTTGGTCACCGATCGGCAGCGCTTCGGCCGCCGGAGCGTCCGCTGCCCCGACCGGGTCGTCGGCGCGTCCCGCCGGCGCCCACGCGACGAGCAGGCAGCTCACCAGCACCCAGCGCAACGCCGGACCGGCAGCGCGGTGGTGGTCCAGTGGGGCTCGCATCGATGACCGTCCTCCCTCGCCGCCGTCTGTCGTGTCGCCGTCTGTCGTGTCGCCGTCTGTCGTGTCGCCGGATGTCTGTGTCGCCGTCTGTCTGTGTCGCCACCCCTCCCGACACACAGGCAGCCATCTAGACAGTAGCCTGCCCACGGTGGTGACGCACGTTCCGGCGCCCCCTCTCCATGGCCGGATCACCGCCACAACCGTCGTCCGTGGCACGACCCAGCCGATCGCTCCCCGGGGCCTGCGGCGGCTCAGGGCGCCGCCGGCAGCAGCGCCAGGAGCGCAGCGGCGAGCGGGCGGCTGGCGGCCGCCATGAAAGCCGGCTGCTCGAGGGACACCCGTGGCCCGCTGCCGGGGGGCATGGCGACGACCGTTCCCCCCGCCTCGGCAACGAGCAGCAACCCCGCCGCCACGTCCCACGGCGCGATCGCGCGGATCCAGAAGGCATCGAACCTGCCGCAGGCGACATAGGCGAGATTGATCGCCGTCGAGCCGGTCCGACGGATCGCCTGCACGGCGGGAAGCACCGCCAGGAAATCGACCACGCTGGGCGCGTCGGGGCCGACGTGTGGGGGAAACCCGACCGCGACCAGCGATTCGGGCACCGACTCCACGGATGACACTCGGATCGGACTGCCGTTGAGATGGGCACCGCCGCCGGCACGGGCCGTGAAACACTCGTCGCGCACGGGGTCGTAGATCGTGCCGACGAGGATCTCGTCGCCTCGCGCCAGCGCCACCGACACGCAGTAGGCGGGGACGCCGTGCACGTAGTTCGTGGTGCCGTCGAGCGGATCGACGAACCAGCGCAGCTGCCCGGGCGCGGCGGTCACGTGCCCCCCTTCCTCGCCGATGAAGCCGTGGTCGGGAAAGGCGCCGAGGACGATCCGCCGGATCTCCGCCTGCGCCGCGTGATCGGCCTCGGTCACCAGATCGCGCGGTCCCTTCGCCGACACCGCGAAGCGGCCGACCCATTCCCCGAGGACCCGGCCCCCGGCCCGGGCGGCGGCCTCGCACACCTCCAAGTGATCGGCCATCCCTCGTCCTCCACGCACGCGTCCACAACACCGGACCGGCAGTCTACCCCGCGGGCTGCTGCTCACGACGGCGGCCGCTCCGGGCGGCCGCCGCGCCACCCCCGGCGAGTCGCCATCGCTACACTGTCGGGTTGTTTGCCCGTCCGACATCCACACGTCGCGATTTCGCCCCGGAGGCGCCGTCATGCCCCGTTCCGCTCCAGCGGCGCCGCCACAGGGCTGGCATGCCGGTGATCAGGGCTTCACCAGTCGCGGCAGCGGCGGTGGTGGCGGCAGCGTGACGGTCGTCGTCGATCCCGATCATCCACGGGGGGGATTGAGGCTCAGTGGGCCGGCCTCCGCGGATGCGATCCTCGGCCTCGACATCGACGGCGCCGCGATCGATCACTGGGTGCGCGGCGACGACCTGAGCGCGGTCTACGAACCGGTCGACGCGCGCCGGCTGCGGGCGAGCGCGATGTGGCGCCGCCTCCCCCCACCCGACGCCACCGTCGGCGGCACCGACCAGGTGAGCGCGTGGCTGCTGGTGGCATCGGCGCAGACCGGCCTCCTCGACAGCGACCCGCGCCTCGATGTCGTCAGCCGGCTGTCTGGAGGGGTGATCCGCTGGGGACACCGCGGAGACCATCCGGGAGATCGCGAGGTGGTCTGGAGGGACGGGCCAGCCGCCGGCACACATGCGGTACTCGTCCGGGAATCGGCCGACCGGTCGATCCTGATCGCCGTCCACCCGGGCGACTACCGGGGGCTCGACACGGTCACGACGGCGGGGCGGACCGTCGTCCGCTGCGGTTTGTTCGGCGACAGCCTGGAAAAAGGGGTTCTCCTCCGCGGCCGGGTGCTCGGCGCCATCGGTCCGCGAGCCGGCGACGAGGTCTGGGCTGGGCGGCTGATCGACCGGTTCGTGGCGACCCCCCCCCCGCTGACGACGTGAGGCGGCGCGGCCCTCTGCCGGTTGGCCCGGATTTCGCCGCGTCGGGCGGCTTGGTTTTGCGCTGGAGTCCGGGACCGGCCGACGGGTACATTGCCCACGGATCTTTCCCCGTTTGCCACGGATCGGCAGCGGTCCGGCCCGAAGCCGGTCCAGTGCCAGTGACGGTCCGTGGCGGGATCCCGGCGGCCACCCGGCCGTCGGGCCAGCATGGAGGCTTGGCCGTGGCCGATCTGGTGTTCGCCTACGACGCGGCGCTCGACCGCCCGATTCCGGTCCCCGACGTGGCGCCGGCTGCCGTGCGCGCGATCCTCCACACCGCCCCGCAAGAGGCCTTCGCCGCCGCCGTGGCCACGGCCCGCGAAACCCGCGCGGCGGCATTGGTCCTCTTCGGGAGCACGCTCGATCCGCTCCGCGCCAGTCCCGCACAGGCCGCCGTGGTCCGTCGCGCGATCGTCGAACTCGCCGCCGACGGTTGCCGCACGATCTGGATGGTGGACGAGGCAGCCGCCTGCACGTCGATCGCCCGGGCCCTCGGTGAACCGGCCGGCCTCGCGCTCGTCTCGCCGGTCTCCCCCCTGCGCCTCGACATCCGCGGCGTCGCGGTGGAAATCGCCTGCCTGCCCCCCGATGCCCGCGGCCTCCCCGCGGGAGGCCGGCTTCCCCCCTCGTTCGCGTCCGAGCATGCCTCACTGCTGCCTCCGCAGCACCGGATCGTCATCGGCTGGGACGATTCCTGGGGCGGCACGCCGTCGGCCCACGCCCTCCCGGCACCGCTGCCGGCGGGCGGCGCGCTGGCCGTCACCACGAGCTTCGTCTGGGGATCGCGGCGCCCCCAACCGGTTCCGCCCGGGGTCCATCAGCTGCCGGCGCTACAGGCCCGGGGCGCGCGGGAAGCTGCGGCGGGGAGCTGCGGCTTGCTCACACTCACCGGTCTGGCGGCCACCGGCAACGCCGTCGGCATCCCGACCGGCACGGGACCGCTGCCGCGCGGCGATCTCCTCGGCGGCTGGCGCGAGGTGGCGACCCACCGGGTGGCGTGGCGCGGCCTGTCGATCACGTCACTTGCCGGGGGCGACGAGGAACTGGCCGCGGCGGTCCAGACCGCGCTCGACGCGCTGGTGGTCGATCCCCGCGGCCCGCTGCAGGTGGTGCGGGTGAATGTCGACTGCGGCGCGAGTGTCTCACGCCGCGTGCGGGTCGCGGAACTGGTCGCCGAGACCAACGCCCGCCTCCGCCCCCCGGCCGATGCCACCGCGCAACGGCTGTGGTGCCACGACCTCGGCCCCGATCCGCTCGAGCCGATGACGGTGCTCGCCCGCGGGGCGGCCGCCCATGGCGCGGGTTCGGAGTCACTCGCCAACTCGCTCGGTGCGTTTGCCACCGCACTCGGCTCGATCGTCACCGTCCGCGAGGCGGCCGATCACTCGACCGACCACCGTGAGGCGGGCTGGCTGGCGCTGGAATTGATGGGTTCGACCTGAAGCGAGGCGGAGGGGAGCGGGCGATGATCATCGAACGCATCGACATCGAACGGTTTGGCGGCGTCGCCGACGTGACGATCGATCGTCTCGGCGCCGGCGTCGAGGTTCTGCACGGCACCAACGAGACCGGGAAGACATCGCTGCTCGAGTTCGTCCGCGGCGTGCTCTTCGGATTCGGCAGCCTGTTCCGCCGCGGGGTGCTCGATCCGGAGCGCCCCTGCGGGGGGCGATTGCTGGTCCACGGTGGGATCGACGACCGCCGTTTCACCATCGATCGCCATCACCTCCCGGGCCGGAGCGGCCAGGCTGACGACGAGCTCGCGGTCCGTGCCGCCGACGGCCCCGCCACGCCGCTGTTCCTCCGCGATTACGTCGGTGACATCGACGAGGGCACCTTCACCGCGGTGCTGGCCTTCGGCCTCGACGAACTCCACGAACTGCGCACCCTCGATGCCGACGGCTGCGGCAGCCGCCTCTACGAACTGGCCAGCGGCCTCGATCGGGCGACGGTGAACCTGGCGCTGGGCAACCTCCGCGACGCACTGGCCCGGCTCGATTCAACCGATCCCGACGTCTCTCCGCTGGAGGCCCTGCGGCAGCGGCGCGCGGGGGCCGTGGCCCGGCTCAATGCCATGAACGCCCCGGCGGTCACGGCCGGCGGTCTGGCGACGGAACTGTTCCGGCTCGATGCCTCGATCGCCGCACTCGTCGAAGCGCGGCAGGCGGCCGAGGCCCACGAGGCCGAGCTCCGCGCCGCCGTCCCCCTCGAGCCACTGGCCCGGCAGCGGCGCGACAGCGCCCAGCGCCTGGCGACGATCGAGTCCGACTGGCTCGTGCACGCCGACCTCGACGCATGGCAGCTCGCCCGGCAGCGGCGCGATGGGGTCGAGCGCACCGCCCGGGCCCGGAAGCGGACCCGGAGCCGCCTCGCCCGGATGCTGAAGGCGCTCGAGGCCGATGCCGCGATCTGGAAACGGCGCAGTGCTGTCACCGCGCTGTGCGAAGAGGAGCCGCGGCTGGAACGGGCCATTGCCGAGGCGGCCCGCGCCGAGACGGCGGCCCGGCAGGCTGCCCGCCGGTTCGGCGAACAGCTCGGTGCCTCCGGCCTGGCGCGGCTGGCGACCGGGACCGCGCCGGCCGATTCCGCGCTCCCCGCCGGCCTGGTCCGCTCGCTGGCGCCTCTCAAGTCGCGGGCGGCCGCCATGATGGCCGCCTCCCGTGACGTGCGCGCCGCCCGCCGCACCCTCGCCGCGGCCACACGCGAGGCGGAGGGGACACGGGCGTCGTTCCGCGGTGCCGCCAAGGGGATGGAGGGTGGGACGATCGCCGGGGCGATCGAGGAGGCCGCCGGCCGCGCCACACTCCTCCGCAACCGGATCGCCAGCGGCGATCAGCTCGCCGACCTCGACAAGTCGCTGGTGCGGCTCGAGGGGGAACTGGGCACCCAGGTCGATTCCCAGCTCATTCCCGTGCCCTGGCTGGTGGGCTTGGGTGCGGTGTTCGTCATCGGGGCGACGATGCTCTTGTCGGGGCTGTTCCTCCCCACGAGCGTCACCGGTTCGATGGCCTATGCCCTCGCCGCTCTCGGCCTCGCCGGCACGGGAGTGGCCTCGATCGCGACCTGGTCACTCGACCGCGCGGCAGCCGGTCGGCTCGATGCCGTGCGGCAGCAGCGCGAGATGGTGCGGCGGCAGCGTGAGGAGGCCGCCACCCAGTGCGGGCTCCTCGACAAGCGCATCGACGCGGTCCGGCTCGATCCCCCACGATCCGCCCTCGATCCGGGCGACTGGTTGAAGCGTCAGGCCGCCGCGGCCCAGGCGGAACTCGAGCGCCTCGAGGGGATCGCCGCCCGCGAAGGGGCGCTCCACGTGCTGGCGGACCGCGTCACCTTGGCCGAGCAGGAGGTGGCTGCCGCGCGCCGGAAGCGATCGATGGCCCGATCGCGGTGGCAGCGCAGCCTGCAGCAGCGCGGCCTGCCCGAAGACCTTTCGCCCACCGACGTCCGTCAACTCTCAAGCCATCGCCGCGCGCTGCTCGAACTCGATGACCACCGACGGCAGACGAGCGAGGAGGCCCGGCTGCGGGCCGAGGAGGTGGCGGCCGTCGGGCACCGCGTCGAGCAGTTCCTCGTCGAATGTGACATGCTGCCGGAGGGGAATCCGCTCGAGCAACTCCGCTCGCTCCGCGAGCGTCTCGACCGTGAAGCCTCCGGGCAGCGACAGCGCGGGGTGCTGGTGCGCCGGCTGGAGCGGGCCCGGCGCCGGCACCGCGATGCCCTCCGGCAGGTGAAACTGGCCGATCGGCGGGTGCGCGAGGTGGTGGCGCGGTGGAACGTGGATGCCGAGGATGCGTTCCTCGCCCTCGTCGACCGGAGGCCGCTTGCCGAAGCGGCACGGCGTGAGGCGCTGGCCGCGGATGCGGCCTGGAGCGAGGCCCGGCGCCGGTTCCATGGGGTGTTTGACGTCGATGTTCTCCTCACCGAGTCCCACCGGGTGTCGCTCGAGGAACGGCTCGCCGACGCCCTGGCGGCAACCGCCCGGGCCGCTGCCGCGGTGGCCCGGGCCCGTGACGAGCGCGCCGCCGCCGCCACCCGCGTCGAAGCGGCCGAACGCGATCACTGCACCGAGGCGCTCCAGCAGGAGATCGCCACGATCGAACGCGACATCGACGCCCACGTGCGGCGGCGCACCCTGCTGGAAATCGCCCGCGGCCTCCTCGAGGAGACCCGCGACGGCTTCGCCCGCGACCACCAGCCGGCCGTGCTCCGCGAGGCCTCGCGCTGGCTCGAGCGCCTCACCGAAGGCCGCTACGGCGCGGTCACGACCTCGATCCACGAGGCCCGGCTCGAGGTCCACGACCATGCCGGCGCCGTCTTGAACCCCGACCGCCTCAGCCGTGGCACGCGCGAGCAGGTGTTTCTCTCCCTGCGGCTGGCGCTGGTGAAGGATCTCGAACGCCGCGGGGTGCATCTGCCCGTGGTGATCGACGATGCCCTGGTGAATTTCGACGACCAACGGGCGCTCGCCGCCGCCCGCGTGCTCATGGAGTTTGCCACCGAGCAGCCGGGCCGGCAGTTGCTCGTGCTCACCTGCCATGCCCACGTGGCGGCGATCTTCGCCGAGGTCGGGGCCCATGTCCGGTCGCTTTCGGAGCCGCGGGCGGTGTGGACGCTCCCCTCAATCCCGGTCCCGGCCCCGCTGCCCCAACCGGTCGTCGAGATGCCCGCCGTTCCCCTGACCGCCGCATCCCAGGCCGCCGTGGTCCTTCCGCAGGCCGGCCGGAGGCTCGTGGTGCGTCCGCTTGCGCCGATGATCGCCACGCGCCCGCTCGCCACGACCGGCAATCCGTGGGTCCCCCGTGGCATCCCGCTCCCGCGGCCGGCCACTGCCACGCTCGTCGCCGCCACCGGAGGCTGGCCGGTTCACCTCCAGATCCACTCTCCGCAGCCGAAGCCCACGGCGACGACGACGCTCGGCGAGGGGGGGCCTGGAGACGTGGCCGCCGATGGCAAACCGGTTCGGCGGCGCACGCGGGCGACGAAACCTGCCTGACGCGACAGACCGGAGCCTGCTCAGCGGGTGGGTGACTGCGACCGGGGTTCAGCCGGCCTCGATCAGCCCCTCGCGGAGGTCACGCTGATACCGCTGCCGCATCCCTGCCAGCAACAGCCCGAGATAAGCGTTTGCCCCCAGCGACATGAACAGCGCCAGGAGGCTGCCGATGAGAAGCGGCCACGACTGGGCGACCGCCGCCTTCGCGGTCGCGGGCTCGATCGCCGGCGGGTCCAGTGCCGGCAGCGTGGCCGCGGCGAGGGTGGTGGCGGGGCGCGGTCGTCGGGCCGCTTCGCTCACGGCCCGTTCCACGGTCGGCGGCCAGGCATCGGCGACGTAGATCCGCACGCGGCGCACGTCGCGGGCGTCGGCGGGCAGATCGCTGGTGAGGGGATGCGGCAGACCGTTCCGCACGAGGTCGGGCTCGACCCGCATGACATACTCGCCCCCACCACCGTCGGCCGGCAAATAGGCGGCTTCGATCGCCAGGGCCCGCCGCGGCGCGGCCGCCACGAGCATCGTCGCCACCGCCACCATCAGCAGCGGCCGTTGCATCCGCTCCACCATCGCGCGCCTCCCGTGCCTCGACCGCGGGCCACCCAGCCGGCCCGCACGGCCCGACCGGTCAGGAGGATTTCACCCTCTGGACCGCCGTTTGTGCAACCGCGATCGGGTCCGCGGTGCCCCGGGCGGGATCGGCCGGCGGAACGACACGGGCGGTTTCCCCCCCCTCGCCGACCCGACCGGCGGCTGTCGGCACCACTGCCGTCCCATCCGTCACCGGCGCCCGGGAGCCATCCGCACCCGGTGACCGGGATATCGTGTCCAGTTCGGTCTGGAGCATGGTCAGGGCGGCCTGGAGGAACGCCACGGCGATCGGCCCCACGAAGATCCCGATCGGCCCCAGCGCCCCCACCCCCCCGAGCACGCTGAGGAGCGCGAGCAGCGGATGCAGCTTCGACTGGCCGTGGAGGACGATCGGCTTGATGACGTTGTCGATGGTCGACACCACCAGGAGCCCCCATGCCGCCAGCCCGAGGGCCGACCAGGTGTCCTTGACGAAGAACAGCAGGTAGAGGCTGGCGGTTCCCCAGACGGCTGCCGCACCGACGAACGGCACCAAAGCCCCGAAAAAGGTGAGCAGCGTGAGGAGGAACACCCCCTTCAGTCCCGCCACGTAAAACCCGATACCTGCCAGCAGCGCCTGGACGATCGCGGCCAGGAGCGTGGAACTGACCACCGCCCGGCTCACCTCCTCGAACTCCTGGAGCAGTTGCCACTGATAGTGGGCGTCGAGGGGGATGAGCCGCGTCACCGCAGCCAGCATCCGCCGGCCGTCGGCGAGGAAGTAGAAGAAGCTGAGAATGGTCACGATCAGGCCGATGACCACCTTGACCAGCACGATCGGGGTGCCGGCGGCGATCGGCCCGAGCCACTCTTCCGCGAGCTTCCGCAACTCGGCGTTGACGGCATCCGACGTGAAATGAAACCCGGTGGCGTCGTTGACCGAGGCGATGAGGCCGTCGAGGACCGCCGGATCGAGCTTCAACCCGTTCGGGCTGCGGAGCATCACTACGGCATCGCCGCCGGCGCGGATCACCAGCAGCACCAACGGCACCAACACGAGCAGAAGCACGAACAAGGTCGTCGCGACCGCCGCGACCCAGTCGGGCCAGGCGAAGCGGTCGCGGAGCCAGCGGTGGAGCGGCCCGAAGATCACCACGAGCATCGCCGCGAGCAGCAAGGGCAGCAGAAAGCTCGACATCACCCGCAGCGACAGCAGACCGAACACCGCCACCAAGCCGAGGATCACCGCCAGTGAGATGATGCGTGCCATGGTGTCGAAAACCCTGCCGACCGTGGGCCCGGGAACGCGCCCCCGCAGGGAGTGTACGCGGGCAGCCGTTTCGGCGCCGACAATCAACCACCGCGCCGCCGCGCCATGAACACGAAACAAGACAAGCCCCCCGCGCAGCCAGCGTCAGCATGGCGGCCCCGGGGGACCGCAGCCATCAGCCCGTGGCCACAATCCATCCCTGGCGTTTTGCCACTCGAAACGCCGCGCTTTTCACGGGAGCCGCGCTCCCGGCACCTCCTCCTCGAGGTGCCGCAGGCTGTTTGTCCACAGCCTGCTATCCTGACGACTCACGTCCGCGGAACACCGCCGCCTGTGTGTCGGCCGGTGCCGCTGGACAGGTCCGCTCCCCCATGGTCGCCGCATGAATCCGCCGGACGTCTCGCTGGTGGTGCCGGTCAGGAACGAGGCGGGCAACATCGGCCCCCTCGTGGCGGAGATCCGCACCGCCCTCGACGCTGCTGGCCTCCGTTGGGAGGTGTGGATCGTCGATGACGGCTCGAGCGACGGTTCGTGGGACGAGATCGCCGCGGTCGTCGCCGCCGAGCCCCGGGTCGAGGGGATCCGGCAGGGCCGTGGCCTGGGAAAATCGGCGGCGCTGGCAGCCGGCTTCGCCCGCTGCCGGGGCGACAGGATCGTGATGCTCGACGGCGACGGCCAGGACGATCCCGCGGAGATCCCCCGGCTCCTCGCCGGGATCGACGCCGGCCACGATCTGGTGAACGGCTGGAAGCACCCGCGCCTCGATCCCTGGGACAAGACGCTGCCCTCGCGCGTGTTCAATCTGCTGGTCGGGGAGGTCACCGGCCTCCGGCTCCACGACCACAATTGCGGCCTCAAGGCGATGCGTGCAGCGGTGGCCCGTGGCCTTCCGCTCCACGAACCGGACATGCACCGCTTCATCCCGGTCCTGGCGGCGGCCGCCGGCCACCGGGTCACCGAGGCGGCGGTCCATCATCGCCCCCGGGTCCGTGGCCAGTCGAAGTATGGGGCGCGCCGGTTCTTCACCGGGCTGGTCGACCTGATGCGCGTCAGCGGCCGGGTGCGCGGGCGCGGGCGCCTCGCGGCGCCGCTGCCCGCCGGCATGTCGCGCGCCCGGGCCAGACGGAGCGTGGCCTGGATCCTCGCCGCCGTGGCGATCGGCGGGGCGCTGGGCCGGATCGGCGCCGTGTCGAGCGTCGACCGCTGGGCCCTGGAGAAACGTCTGGTGACCGACGCCGTCGCCAAAGCGAAGGCCGATGGCGCGCCAGCCGACCCGACCGCGATCCGCAGGCGGATCGAACAGGAAAAACGAGTCGTCCGTCCCTTTCTCTCGGCCAACGACCGGAGCCGCTGGCTCACGGTGCGGGCGCTGGTCGAACAGGGCACGTTCGCCATCGACGGGCTCGTGGGCGAGCCGGGCTGGGACACGATCGATGCAGTCGCCCACCACGATGCCGCCGGCCGCCTGCGTCTCTATTCGAGCAAACCACCGTTGCTCGCGGTGCTGGCGGCCGGCCCCTACTGGGTGTTGCATCGCCTGACCGGCTGGACCCTCGGCGACCACCCGTTCGAGATGGGGCGGATGCTGCTGGTGCCGGCGGCCCTGCTCCCGTTGATCGTCAGCATGCTGTTCACCTTCCGGCTCGTCGATCGGATCGGGGCCAGCGACTGGGGGCGGTTCTGGACGTTCGCCCTCGTCGCCTGCGGCACCCTCCTCTCGACGTTCGTCGTCGCCTTCACGAACCATCTGCCGGCGGCGGCCTGCACCGCGGTCAGTGGATGGCTGGTGCAGCGGATCCGCGGCGACGGTCTGCGCAGTGCCGGCGGCTTCTTCACCGCCGGACTGGCGGCGGCGTTGGCCGCCGCGTTCGAACTCCCCGCCCTCGCCTGGGCCGCCGCGGTGCTGGGCATCCTGGCGATCACCGACCTGCGACGGACGATCACCTGGGCTGCCCCCGCAGCGCTCCTCGTGGCCGTGGCCGCGCTCGGCGCCAATCATGCCGCCCACGGCACCCCCTGGCCCGCCTACTCCCATCGTGGCACCGCCCCCGCGGAGGCAGGCGGGCCGGATGCCAACTGGTACGACTACTCCCTCACGTTGCCGACGGGCAAGGTGCTGACCAGCTACTGGCGCAACCCCCAGGGGGTCGATCGGGGGGAACCATCGGCGGCTGCCTATGCCGTGCACATGCTCGTCGGCCACCATGGCATTTTCTCACTCACCCCGGCCTGGCTCCTTGTCGTACCGGGACTCGTGCTCCTGGCCTCGCCCCACCGGCATCCGCGGCCCGCCACGCTCCTGGCGCTGGCGATCCTCGGAGTGTCGGTGGTCGTGATCGGCTTCTATCTCGCCCGTCCACGGCTCGACCGTAACTACGGCGGCGTGGTCTGCTGCTTCCGGTGGGCGCTGTGGCTGGTGCCCTTGTGGGCCGCCGCGGTGACGCCGGCGGCCGATCGGCTCTCGGCCAGCCGCACCGGCCGCGGGATCGCCCTCCTGCTGCTCGCCCTGTCGGTGATCTCGGTCAGCCATCCGACATGGAACCCGTGGGCCCCACCCTGGCTGCAGCAGTGGCTCATTCACGGGGGCTGGCTGCCGGAGTCATGACCCGGGCAAGGGCCGCCGCGACCGGCAGCGGCCAGATGGCAGGGGGCTCGGCGCGGGCGGAGCGGGGTGCGGCGGTGTCGGGGTCGCGCCAGGCAATGTCCCATGCGTGGAGGAGAATCGGCTGCCTGCCCTGGTCCCCGCCCCCGGCGGCACCGTCGAACGCGGGGCCACCGTAGAGTTCGTCACCCACCACCGGGTGGCCCCGGCTCGCGCACTGCACCCGGAGCTGATGCATCCGCCCGGTGCTCGGCTCGAGCATCACCACCACCTGCCCGGGCCCGACCGGCTCCCCGACCGGGGCAACGACCCGCTGAACGGCGCCCACCCGTGTGGTCGCCTGCCGCGCCCCCGCTTCACCGGGCGCGGCCAGGCGTGCGCGGGGCTCGTCCGGCACCTTGAGCAGATGATCCTCCCAGGTGGCGCCGGCGACCGGCAGCGTGCCACCGTCGGTGGCGAGGACCGCGAGGTACCGCTTGGCGATCTGCCGGCGCTCGAACTGCCGGGAGAGGTGCCGCGCGGCACGGGGTGTTTCCGCGAGCAGAAGGATGCCCGAGACGGCCCGATCGAGCCGATGGGGCACACCGAGATACCCCCCCCTCGCGAGCGGAATGTTCGCCCGCACCCACGACTCCACCGATGCGATCCCAGGCGGGGCCTGCGTGGGAAGTCCGGAAGGCTTCGCGATCGCCACCACACCCGACCAGCGGCCCACCACCAGCGGTTCGTTGTCGGCCATCACACCACCATCGTGGCCCGGCATGATGGCCCGGCAAACACGGCCGCGGCTTGCGAACCACCCGTGAGAACGATTATACCTCTGCCGGGGCGGTGGAACGTTGTTTTTCGTGACGCGGGTGTCTGCGCGCGACCGTAGGACGGCCGGCGCGCGGATGACGCTTGATTGGGGTGCGCGCGTGGCGATCCGGGTCCTCGTCGTCGACGACCATGAACTGATCCATCTTGGCTGCCGGAACATGCTCTCGTCGGTCGGCTTCGACGTGGTGGGCGCCGCCACCGACGGCGAAACCGCCGTGCGCACCGCTGGTGAACTCGGCCCCGACATCGTGCTCCTCGACGCGCGGCTCGGGCAGGCCGACGGCTTGGCACTGATCCCCCGGCTCCGCAGCGCCGCGCCGAAGACACGGATCGTCGTGTTCTCCGCGTTCGGAAACCGCTCCTACGTTGCCCGGGCACTCGCCGTGGGTGCCGAGGACTATCTGCTCAAGTCGGCGCCGCTCGAGGACATCGTGACCGCGCTCAAGCGAGTTGCCGCCGGCGAGCCGATCCCACGCTTGGCAAGCCAGCGTCGGGCGAAGTCCCCGCCCGGTGATCTGCCCCCGGGAAGCGAACCTGGGCTCACCGACAGGGAAACCGCGGTCCTGCGCCAGATCGCCGCCGGACGCAGCAATCAGGAGATCGCGTCGGAACTCGCAATCAGCGTGGAGACCGTCAAGGAACACGTCCAAGCCGTACTGCGCAAGACGGTCCTCGTCGACCGCACCCAAGCCGCGCTGTGGGCCATCCGGCACGGGATCAGCTGAGTGAACCACCGACCCGGTGGCTAACCTGCGCTGGGGGCCATCCGGCACGGGATCAGCTGAGTCAATTCCAGAGTCGGGATCCTCAGGGCTTCGCCTTTGTCAGCCCCCCGAACTCGGCGGCCGAGACCTGCTTCACCGTGCCGTCCTGAAGGAGGACGAATCCGCCCTCCTTCGCCGCCTTCGCCTCGAACCCGACGACCGTCTTCGCGGCATCGGGACCGTCGGAGAGTTTCGCCCCCCAGACGTACTCGATCGAGCCGTTCTGGATGAACGCTCCCGCGGCGGGGAAGAGCGGTTCGATCGCCGCCATCTCGGCCGCGGATTTCGGTGCCTTCTGCTGGCCGGCTTTCACGGCATCGAGGAGGGTCTTCAGATCGACGAGGCCGTCGTTGGGGGCCGGCCCCTGCTGAGCACCCTCCTTCTTGCCGCCGCCGCCACACCCGGAGGCCAGCGGCAACGCGACCGCAACGGCGATCACCAGTGCCACCGTCCTGAGCAGGCTGTGGACAAACAGCCTGCTGCACCGGGGGGATCCGGTGCCGGGAGCGCAGCTCCCGTGAAAACCACAGGTTTTCGAGTGGACAAAGGCCAGGGATGGACTTTGGACACGGGATGACAGCACCGCCCAGCAGTCAGACCACTTCATCTCCCCTCCTCCGGTCACCATCACCGACCCGGGACCCAGTCCACCACCGCCGGAAGCCGATCCAACGTCACTCGATACTGACGTTCTCGCCGCCCTGCCGACTGCCGGTCGCCTGCCAGGCGACGAAGTCGATGTCGTCGGAGACGAAACGGGTCGATCCGTCGGCGAATCCGATCATCACCCCGCCGGGATGGTAACTCGACGCGGCGATGTGGGCGACGGTGAACGACGTCGTGCCGCAGTTGTAACGCTGCTGGGCCAGGTCGCTCGTCTTGCGGTTCCAGTTGGGAGGCAGCGTCGTGCTGAACGAGAACGTATACGGCAGGTCGCGGTAGTACTGGTGGCCGGTGTAGCGGATCCAGCTCGACGTGGTGGTGTTGCCGTTGGGCATGCAGGGGGCGACGGTCCGCCCGTCGATCGCCTGGGCCGCGGTGAAAGCCGACGTGGAATTGAAGGCGGTCGTGTTGTCCCACTGATTGGTGTCGTTCCAAGTCTTCGTGCCGCGGATCACCTCGCCGAACATCGCCGTCTTCGAGAGACCGTCGGGAATCTGTGCCGTGCGGAAACCCTTGAGTACGGTGCCTGCGGGAGGGCCTTCGGCCGACGAACTGCTGGCGAGAGCACCGGGAAAGGCCATCGCGAAGATGCCGTCGATCGTCGTCCCGCCACGTTGGTTGGCCCCACCCGTGCAGGCCATCAGGTTGTTGCGTCCGGCACCGAAGTAGTTGTTCGGCGACTGGTCGGACGGGCATATGTACGACGAAACGTCCTGGAGCCGCGCCCTGGAATTGGCACCGGTCTTGGCAGGGATTCCCGGCGCGATGGCCACGTCGCTGTTGACGTTGTAGTTGAGATCGAACAGCGAATAGCGGTTGGCCTCCTCGAGGTACTGGAGGATCATCACCTGGGGCACGGCACCGGATGGATACGTGGTCTGCACCCCGAGGGCGTTGGGCAACACCTTCGAATGCCGGTTGGGGGGCAGCGTCTTGTTGGCCGACTCGTAATTGAGTGCCGCGAGGCAGGACTGCCGCATGTTGTTCGCGCAGCTTGACCGCCGCGCTGCCTCACGGGCGGCCTGCACCGCCGGCAGGAGGAGCCCCACGAGGGTGCCGATGATGGCGATCACCACCAGCAGCTCGACGAGCGTGAAACCGCCACGACGCACGGTGGGGTTCATGGGAATCTCCAGGAATGAGGGATCGGAAACGATGATCAAGAAAATAATGAATCGACTCATCGCGAAGCGATGGGCTCCCGACAGCTCGGGACGCCGGCAAACCATCCAACGGTCAGTACCAAACCACCGAAGGGTTGGAGCACTCAAGGCGGGCAGCCCGCGTTCGGAACTGACCCGGTCTTCCGCGGAAATCGTCGTTATCCTAGAGTTTTTCCACGCAAACGGCAACTTTTTGCCTTCCGGGCAATCCCCTCGACCGGGGAGAATGCCCTCGGGCCCCAACGGCCTGGAAGCCTTCGTGCGGCGCTGCTCCTGAAAACCAGGTGCCCGCCGGGGCCCCAGCGGACGGCGGTATGCTGATCGCATGATCGATTCTGCTGCGGGGTTCTTCGCCGCCGTGCTGGCGCTGGCAGGACTGTTTCCGGTGCTCGCCACCCGCTGGCCGCAGCCGTTTTCCGTCGTGCCGCCGATCGTCTGGTCGTACGTGGCGACGACCCTGCTCGCCCTCTGCGGGGCCTGGTCTCAGAGCCCGGCGATCCATGGGGTCCAGCAGGCGGCGTCGGCCCGCCTCATGCCGGCGCTGGTCTTTCTCCTCATGGTGGGCTGCGATCTGCGGGCAATCGTCGGCCTCGGTCCCCGGGCGCTGGGGGCGTTCGCCTGCGCCAGCGGGTCGATCCTCGTCGGGCTGGCCGTGGCCTGGGTCGCCTGGCGCGGCTGGCTCCCCGCCGAAGGCTGGCAAGCCCTCGGCTGCCTGGGGGGAAGTTGGGTCGGTGGCACGGCAAACCTGGTCGCCACCGGTCAGGGCATCAGTGCGGCCCCGGCGATGGTGGCAGCGGCCCTGCTTGTCGATACGATCTGCTACGCCGCCTGGGTGACATTGCTCTTCGCCACCGTCCCGCTGGCGGGACGATTCGACCATTGGGTGCGCGCCCGCCCCTGGGATGCCCCCACCACCGGCGCGCGGGCCCCGGAGGCGGCCGCCACCCCGGGGCATGTCCTCTGCTGGCTCGCGGCGGCGCTGGCGGTGGGCCTCACTGCCGGGCGGCTCGCCGACTCACTGCCGTCCGACGGACCGCTCACCCCGGGAACCTGGACCCTGCTTTTCGCCTCCCTCGCCGGCTTGGTCGTCGCGGTCACCCCCCTGGCACGACTGCCGGGTGCGGCGGGGGTCGGTTCGGGCCTGCTCGCGGTGGCGGTGGTGACGCTCGCGGCCCAGGGGGATGTGCGCGGACTCGATCGCGTGGTGTGGCTGGTCGCCGCGGGATTCACCGCGCTGGTCGTCCATGCCCTGCTCATGCTGGCAGCCGCGCGCCTCTGGGGCTTCGATCTCGCGCTCTGCGGCATCGCCTCGCTGGCGAGCATCGGTGGCATCGCCTCGGCGCCGCTGCTGGCTGCAGCCCATCGCCATCAGTTGGTTCCGGTCGCCGTCCTCCTGGCGCTGGTCGGGTACCTTTTCGGCACCTGGGCCGGGATCGGTCTGGCGACGGCACTGTCCCGCTTCCCTGGAGTCACTCCATGATCCCGACGTGCGGCCCGCGCCAGCGTGCGTCATGTCGCCTGCCGGCGCTGCTCGCCCTCGCCGCGGTGCTCGCCCTCGCCACGCTCCTCGTCGCTCCCGCATCCGGATGCGGCGCCGACCCGGCGCACGGCCGGCCCTTCCCGCTCGAGATCCCCACCGAACGGCTCACCGCGGACTTCTGGATCGGCCGCGCCGCCGGCTGCGAGCAGGTTCTGCTCACACCGCCGGCGGTTGCCGGCCAAAACGGCCGCGTGATCGCTGCCGGTCCGGGTCTCCACGACCCGGCCGCACTCCCCGCCCGTCTGCCCCGGGCCATGGTGACGCACCTCGTCGAAGGTCTCGCGGCGGGCAACCGGGCCCGCCCCGTGATCGACGGTGCGGAGGCGGCCGACCTCACGGCGACCCTCGCCCTCGACCGCATTCCCGCCGAAGTGACACCGCGCTATGCCCTCGCCGTGAGGCGTGCCGACCTGCGGACCTTTCCGAGCGCTGCCCGGGGGCGCTTGAAGCCGGGCGACACCGATATCGACCGCTATCAGGAGTCGGCCCTCTTTCCCGGCACTGCGGTGGCTGTGCTCCACGAAAGTCGCGACGGGCTCTGGGCCTTCGTGATGGCACCGCTCTACGCCGCCTGGGTCGCCACCGACGCGCTGGCCGTGGGGGAACGAAAGACGGTGTTCGATTATGCGGCAACCGCCAGCCGCGTCGTGACCGGGCCCGCCGTCCGCACGGTCCATGCCCCGCTCGCGCCACCGCTCTCCGAGATCGTGCTCGACATGGGAGTGGCCGTGCCGGAGGTGACCGATTGGCCGCTGACCACGCCGGTTAACGGCCAGGGCGCTCTCGGCGCTCTCGTCGTGCGGCTTCCCACCCGCGCTGCCGACGGCACGCTGGCGGTGCAGCCGGCGCTCCTGCCGCGCGGCGCCGACACCCACGACGGCCCGCTCCCCGTCAGCCGTGCCAACCTCCTCCGACAGGCCTTCAAGTTCGTCGGCGAACGCTACTGCTGGGGCCACGGCGGGAGCGGCCGCGACTGCAGCGGCTTCGTGGCGGAATGCCACCGCAGCCTCGGCCTGGTGCTCCCGCGCAACAGCAAGGATCAGGCCGCCTGCACGGCGTCGTTCCGCCGCACGGTGATTCCCGGGACGGCCGATCGTGATCAGCGGCTCGCGGCCCTCGCCGATCTGGCCCCCGGTGATCTGATCCATGTGCCCGGGCACGTGATGATGGTCGTCGGCGCGGATGAGCTCGGGCCCTGGATCATCCACGACTCCCACGCCGCCACGGTCCGGGGACCGGATGGCAAGGCTCTCCGCCTGCCGACCAATTCGGTGGTCGTCTGCCCGCTCGAGCCCCTCCTCCGCGACGACGGCGCGAGCCTGATCGACTCGATCACGGTGCTCCAGCGCTATCTGCCCGGCGCGCCGCTCCCCTGACGGTGCTCCCCTGCCGGTGCGATACTGCCGGCGCCGCCGCGCGGCCGACGAGCGTCCGCTCCGCTTGCCGATCCGCTCGGCTGCACTCTCGGCCCGCGTCAGGGAGCCGCGGCGGGCGGCAGCGTCCAGCCGTGCATGAAGAGGTTCCGCGCGTCGACGTAGCGGGCGTCGGTGGTGGTCGATCCGAGCACCACCACCACCAGCGCGCGACCGTCGCGCTCCCCCCAGGCCGCCAGGCAGCACCCGGCGACGGCGGTCGTGCCGGTCTTCACGCCGGAATAGCCTTCGATCGGCAGGAGGCGATTGGTGTTCTTCCAGACCACCGGCCGCCGCGAGCCATCGACCGACTCGATCGTCGCCCCGCGCTGCCGGGTGGCGACGATCGCGCGGAACAGCGGCAGCTCCATCGCCACGCGCACCAGCGCCGCGATCTCGGCGGCAGTCGTCTCGTGGCCCGGGGCGGTCTTGCCGTGGGTGTTGCGGTAGCTGGTGCGGGCGAGCCCCAGTTCGGCGGCGGTGGCGTTCATCCGGGCGACGAACCGGTCGAGCGGATCGACGGCCACCCCGTCCGCTGCGGCAGCCCCTGTGAGCCGGGCCCCGACATGCTCCCCCAGCGCCACCGAGGCGTCGTTGCCGGAGGGCAGCATGAGGCCGTAAAGCATCTCGCGGACGGAGACCCGGTCGCCGGGCCGGAGCATCGCCGACGATCCGGTTTCCTGCCCGGCCCGGGTCGAGACCGTGATCATCTCGTCGAGCAGGCCGGGCGCCGCCGCGGCTTCACGGAGCACCACCAGCGCGGTCATCACTTTCGTGATGCTGGCGGGCGACCGGCACGTGTCGGCATCGCGGCCGGCCAGGCGCCGTCCCGTGGCCGCCTCGACGATCACCCACGACGGCGCCGTGGTCTGCGGCGGCCCGCCGCCCGCGTCGGCCGCCGCCACCGGGAGCCGCTCGGCGTTCACCGTCTCTGCATCGGGCAGGGGCGGATCGGCGGTGATCAGCGTGCCCAGGGCGCGCCACGTGGCGGCATCGACAATCCCGCTGCCGGGCAGCCCGCTCTCATCCTGCAAGCGGCGCACCGCAGCGGCAGTGGCGGGACCGAAGTCACCATCCACACCGAGCCGGGCCGCAGCCGGCAGGCGGGCGTTGAGCGAGCGCTGCAGTTCCTCGACCACCACACCCGATGCTCCCTGAGCGAGCGGCTGCGGGCTGGCAGGACGGTCCTCCGCGTGCCGGGCGGCGAAGTAGGCGGCGATCTCCCGACCACAGGCGGCGATCAGGTCCTCCGCCGCCCCGCCGTCGATGCGCCGATCCTTGTTGTCGGTGGTGAGGAGGCAGTAGGCCACCGGCCCCCCGGGGCCGAGGAGGATGCCGGCGTCGGTGCGCGAGCCGGAGACACCGCCCGTCTTGTGGGCACAGCGCCATCCGGCCGGCAGCTCGCGCGGCACCATCCGGGTGTCGTCGCAGGCGAGGAGATGGGAGAGGATCGCGGGCGTGCTGCCGGCGGGGATGATCCCCCGCGCCTCCAGCTCACCGCCGTGGAGCAGGGAGAGGAGGCGGACGAATTCCGCCGCGGTCCCGCTCCCCAGTCCGTAGAGGCGGCTGCGCTCGGGATCGAGTGAGGTGTCGCGCCGGTAGACGAGTGAATTGAGCCGGATCTCCCTGAGCCCGAGGTCGGCCATCAGCGCCGTCGTCGCCGGTCGGCCGATCCGCTCGACCACGAGATTCGTGGCGGTGTTGTCGCTGGCGGCGATCATCATCCTGATCCAATCGACCAGCGGCAGTTCGGCCCCGTCCGACAGGAGATCGACCACGCGTGAGCCCGGCACGCGGTCGCCGGCAGCGAGCGGCACCCGGTCGGTGAGCGCCACCCGCCCCTCCTTCACCGCCCGGTAGGCGGCGAGCATCACCGGGAGCTTCACCAGGCTCGCCGTCGGCATCGCCTCGTCGGCGCGCAGCGCGTAGCGCTCACCGGTGGGCAGATGCTCGACCGCCACCGCCACCCGTCCCTCGTGGGCGTTGATCAGCGGCAGGAGCGCGTCCTCGAGCGAATCGGCCGACTCGGTCGCCACGGCGCTGCCGGCCGCGGCAGGACCGAGAAGGAGCAGCAGCAAAAGCGCCGACGACTGGATCGCGCGGGCCACCCGGTCGCACCCCATCCGGCATCCGCAGCGCATGCGCATCGCTCGTCTCCTCATCCTGCCGCTGCCCGGCTCGACGCGGGAAGTGGCCCGTCAAACAACTCCACACCGGTGCCGCTCCCTTGGGGAAACACTGCCTTCCCCTCCACCACCCGCACGCCGGTGGCGATGTCGGCGGCGAGCAGTGCGGCACCATCCATGTCGACGTGGTCGAGCAGCGGCAGCAACTGGGCCAGTGCCGAGATGCCGACCGTCGATTCGGTCATGCAGCCGACCATCACCCCGAGCCCGAGTGACCGGGCCGTGGCGATCATCCGCCGCGCCGGCGCCAGTCCACCGCACTTGACCAACTTGATGTTGATGCCGTGGAACAGCCCGGCGCAGCGGGCGACATCCCCCTCGGCCGCGCAGCTCTCGTCGGCAAAAACCGGCAGAGCCGAGTGGCGATGGACGTCCGCCATCCCCGGGTCGCCCGGCGGGAGGGGTTGCTCGATGAACTCGACCCCCAATTCCGCCAGCGGACCGGAGAGGGCGATCGTCTGATCCACCGTCCAGCCGCAGTTGGCATCGACGCGGAACGGCCGGTCGGTGTGCCGGCGCAGCTCGCGCACGATCGCCAGATCGTCGGCGGTGCCGAGCTTGATCTTGAAGATCGGCCAGTCGGCTGCGGCCGCGAGCTTCTCGCGCATCACCGCGATCGTGTCGATGCCGATGGTGAAGTTGGACACCGGTCCCACCGCCCGGTCGAGCCCCCACCAGGTCGCCAGCGGCAGGCCGGCACGGCGGGCGGCGAGATCGTGGAGCGCCATGTCGAGCGCGCAGCGTGCGAACGGCTCGTCAGCCAGCTCCGCTTCGAGCCGGGAGAGGGTCTCCGGCAGCCGGGCCGTCGTCGATTCCGCCAACAGTGGCCTGGCCCGCTCGGCGGCGGCAGCGAGCCGGGGGATCGTCTGCCCGTAGAACGGGTTGGTGGTGGCCTCGCCGTAGCCGTGGAGCCCCCCTTCCGAGAGCTGGACCACGAAGGTGTCCTGCACGGCGACGCTGCCCCGCGCGATCGTGAACACGTGGCGCAGCGGCAGCGCGAACGTGGCGTGTGCCATCCCGATGCTCATGACGTCTCTCCGCTACCGACTGCCGCGTCCCGTGCCACGCGCAGCCGCTCCACCGCCCCGACCAATTCATCGCAGCCGTCACGGACCGGATCGGCCACGGGAAGGCCGAACTCGGCCCTCAACCGCTCGCTCTCGCGCGCCGCCCCATCCGCATCGAGCATCCGGCCGTTGAGCGCGATCCCGATCACCGTCCCGCCACCGCCGAACGCCGCCATCTGCTCGTAGGCGGCGATCGTCCGCGCGATCGAGGGGAGCGCCACGTGCGGCAGCCCGCCGTGGTGGAGCCGCCCCGGCTCGTGGACGAGGATCATCCCGTGGGGCAGCGCCCCGTGGAGCAGGCCGAGCGACACCGCCGAATAGCGCGGATGGGTGATCGTCGCCTGCCCCTCCACCACCAGGACCTCGTGATGCTGGTTGGCGAGCACGAGCTTCTCGACCGCGCCGTTGACGAAATCGGAGATCACCCGGTCGATCGGGCAGCCGTCTCCCTCGACCATGATCCCGGTCTGCCCCGTGGCGACAAACTTGGCATCGACCCCGCGCCGGGAGAGCGCCCGGGTGAGCTCCACGGCGGCGACCATCTTGCCGATCGAACAGTCGGTGCCGATGGTGAGGATCCGGGTGCAGTCCGCGCGGATGCCGAGCCGGCTGGCGACGTCGCGCTCGTCGTTGCGGCGGACATCGACGATCCGGCCCCCGTGTCGCGCTGCCGCGGCGGCGAGTTCGGGGTCGTCGGCAAGGAAGTCGTGGAGCCCGGAGACGATCGTCATGCCGCGGGCAAGGGCCTCGAAGAGCACCGGCCGCCAGGCCTCCGGCACGCGGCCGCCAGGGGGAGCGATGCCGATCACCAGCTCCGTGGCGGAGGGGGCCGCAGCGAGCCGCCCGATCACCGGGATCGCACCCCCGACGCCGAGCACGTCGTGCGCCGTCTGCCCGGCGGCGGTGCCGTCGAGGATCGCCACGACCTCGTCGGGGCAGTAGCGCAGGAGGCAGGAGGCGGTCTTTGCGGTCACCGGGTCGCAGTGGCCCTCGGTGAGCAGCACCATCCGTCGGCGCGCTGGCCGGGCGGGACCGGATTCGGGCATCGCACCATCCTCGGAAAGCCGTCTGGGCAGAGGGGGAGTCCGCAGGCCGCGAGTATCGCCCCGGGCCCGGGGGCGTCAACCTGGTGACCGCGCCGGTAAGCTCTTTCCCGCAACGCAGGCCCACTTCCCCGGCGAAGCGAGTGAGACGAGCCGATGCGAAACGACGGTGCTTCCGGTGAGCGGCGACCGCGCCGCGCCGCGGTCAGTCTTGCCGCGGTCCATCTTGCCGCGGCGGGCGTCATCGCCGGCATCGCGCCCGCGACCGCCGCGGAAGTGGCACCGATCGTGGATGGCACCGTCCGGCAGGTCGTGCTCGTCGTGACACCCTCGTGGGAGGCGACGACAGGGAGGCTCGCCTGGTGCGATCGCGGCGTCGATGGTGGCTGGCGTCGGGTCGCTGACCCGGTGGCGATCACCGTCGGCCGGGCCGGATGCGGCTGGGGCATCGGCCTGCATCCAGCCGCCATTCCCGGGCCCGGCAAAAGCGAGGGGGATGGGCGCTCGCCGGCAGGGGTGTTCGCGATCGGCACCGCGTTCGGCGCCGCCCCGTCGCTCGACACGGGCCTCCCCTACCGGCCGCTCGATGCCGACGACTGGTGCATCGACGTGGCCCGGTCACCGCTCTACAACCGGATCGTGAGCAGCCGCGACGTGGGCAACGCGGCGGTCACGGGCAGCATGGAGCCGATGCGGCGCGACCTGCCCCCGACCGCCGATGGCCAATACGCCGTGGGCTTCGCCATCGGCCACAATCCGCGCGGTCTGGCGGGCATGGGGAGTTGCATCTTCGCCCACATCGTCGCCGGCCCCGGTGTGCCGACCTCGGGATGCACCGGCTTGGCCGATGACGACCTGCGCCGGCTGCTGCGCTGGCTGCGCGGGGAGGCCCGCCCCCTGTTCGTGCTGCTGCCGGAATCGGAGCTCGGCCGACTCACCGGCTGGGGGCTGCCGATGGCGGACGATCTGATCACGGAGCCCGCATCGCGATGAAGGCCGCCGCGCTCGTCCTACTCGGGCTGCTGGCCGGCGCCACCGCCGGGCTGCTGCTTCCCAGCCTGCCCCCCGCGTGGGCCGATGCGGCCGTGGCCGCCGCCCGACCGCTCGGCCGGGCTTGGCTCTCGGGCCTGCAGATGACCGTGCTGCCGCTGGTGGCCGCGATGCTCGTCGTCGGAGTCAACGAGGCCAGCGCCGCCGCCAGTGGACGCATCGCCCGCCGGGCGCTGGCGTGGATGGTGGGGTTGGCACTCCTCGCGGCGGCGATCGGCGCGGTGCTGGCGCCGGCGCTGCTGCAGCTCGTGCCGCCCGATCCCCGGCTCGTCGAATCGCTCCGCAGCCAGGCCCCGCCCGACCCGGTGGCCGGCGATCCGCTCGACGGGGTCGCGGGCCTCGTGCCGAGCAATCCGTTCGCCGCCCTGGCGTCGGGCCGCGTGGTGCCGGTCGTGGTCTTCATGCTCTGCTTCGCGGCGGCGCTCACGCAGCTGCCCGCGGCGCGGCGGGAGCCGATCCTGGCGGTGGCGCGCGGCGTGGCCGAGGCGATGCTCGTGATCGTGCGCTGGCTGCTGCGCCTCGCCCCACTCGGAGTTGCCGCCGTCATCCTCCCGGTGACCGTCGCGGCCGGCGCGGCGGCGCTCGGGGCGCTGGGGATGTACCTCGTGGTGCTCCTCGCGGTGTACGGCGTGATCGGCGTGGTGGTCTACCTCGTGGCCTGGGGTGGCGGTCTGTCGCCGGGCCGCTTCGCCGCGGCGATCCTCCCCGCGCAGGCGGTCGCCGCCGGCACGCAGAGCTCGCTGGCGACGCTGCCGGCGATGATCGACTGCGCGGAGAAGCGGCTCGGGGTCACGCCGGCGGTGACCGGGCTCGTCCTCCCGCTGGCGGTGTCGTTGTTCCGGATCACGAGCCCCGCGCAGTATCTCACCATGGCGAGTTTCATCGCCTGGGCCGAGGGGATCGTGCTCCCCCCCGGGGCGGTCGCGGTGGCGGTCGTCCTCGCGGTGATCATCAGCCTCGGCGCGGTCGGTCTGCCCGGCCAGGCGAGCCTGCTGAGCACGTCGCTGCCGCTGGTGCAGTCGCTCGGGCTGCCGCTCGAGCCGCTCGGGTTGCTCCTCGCGGTGGACTTCGTTCCCGACATCGCCGCCACGGCCTGCAATGTCACGGCCGATCTGGCGGTGACCGGGCGGGTCGCGGCGGCCGAGGCTCGGGTCCGACCGCCGGCGGGGCCTCAGGGCACGTCGGGATAGAGGAGCCACGGGCGCCGTTCCTCGCGCCACGCCTCCTCCTCCGCCAGCGTGACGGCATCGAGATCGGCAGCCGTCGCTTCGGGGTCGTCCACCCATTGGCGCAGGCGCGGTCCACCGCAGATCACGTCGATCGCCTTTCGCTCGAACTCATATTCGTAGGCGAAGTCGCGCCACAACGGTTCGTCGGGGCGGAGCCGGCGGAATGCCTTGAGCGCCGCGGCCAACAGGCGCCAGGGGCGGAAGCGGGCCGGATCGTGCCCGACATCGTCGACGTGGATCTGCACCCCCCCGCAAAGCAGTCCGGCGTGCTTGTGGAAGGTGGGCTCGAACCAGCACGGCCGCAGCCGGCACCCCGGTAGCCACTGCGGCGCCAGCGATTCGATCGTGGCCAGCCAGTCGGCACCGTCGATGCCGGGAAACCCCCACTGCTCCAGCGGCCGTGTCGTGCCGCGCCCCTCCGAGAGCCAGGTGCCCTCGAGGAGCACCGTGCCGGGATAAACTCGCGGCATCCACGGGCTGGCGGCATTGGGGCTCGGGTTCACCCAGGTGCGCTCTCCGAGCGGCCACCCCCACCCCGGCGCCGAGCCGGGCTGCCAGCCGACGAGCGGCACGACCGACCACGCCACGTCGAGGCCCAACCGCGCCACGAACCAGCCGGCCATCTCGCCGAGCGTCAGGCCGTGGCGCATCGGCAGCGGTCCGGCGCCGACGAAACTCTCCTCCCCCGGCTCCAGGCGCAGCCCTTCGACGGGGCGCCCGGCGGGATTGGGGCGGTCGAGCACCCACACCTCACGGTCGGTCGCGGCCGCGGCCTCGAGAACGAAGCGCAGCGTGGTGAGGAACGTGTAGACACGGCAGCCGACGTCCTGGAGATCGACGAGCAGCAGATCGCAGTCGGCGAGCATCGCCGCCGTCGGGCGCCGCACCCGGCCGTAGAGGCTGTGCACCGGGATCCCCAGCCGCGGATCGCGGAAGTCGTCCGACTCCTGCATGTTGTCCTGCTTCTCGCCGCGCAGGCCGTGCTGCGGGCCGAGCGCCGCGACCACGTCGACGCCCGCGGCCGCCAGCGCGTCGAGCGTGTGGGCACAGCACGCCGTGACGCTCGCCGGATGCGCGACCACCGCCACGCGCCGACCGGTGAGCCGGCCGAGAAGGTCACAGTCGGAAAGGAGTCGATCGATGCCGAAATCCATCAACTCCCCCCGTGCGGCAGGCATCGTCACTTCGGCCGTTCAGCGGGCCGTTCAGCGGGCGGCGCGGCGGGCGGCGGCGATCCGCGCTCCCTCCGCCGCCGGATCGGTGACCATCATCATCGCCACGGGCGCCTCGCCGTCACGCGCCAGTCGTGTGGTCACCGCTTCGGCAAGTCCTGTCGTGCCCGTGAGCAGCCCCCCTGCCACCCGCAGCGTCCACCCACCCGCCCCGGCCGGGCGCCGCCGCACCACGGCCAGCACCATCCGCGCCAGGTCGTCGGCAGCCGCATCGATCAGTGCCGTCGCCACGCCATCGCCCTCGTCGGCCGCGGCGATGACGTCCGCGGCGAACGCCGCGATCCGCTCGCGGCCCATCTCGGGCCGTTGGATGACGGTCACCAGATCCTCCGGACGGGCCACGCCGAACCGGACCAGGGCGCGGGAGGCGAGGGTGGTCGCCGGCCCGCGCCCATCGGCCGCCGCCGCCACCGCCGCCAGCGCCGCGCGGGCGATCGACCAGCCGCTCCCCTCGTCGCCGATCACCGCCCCCCAGCCACCGGCCCGGTCGAGTCGGCCAGCGGCCGCGTGGGCCAGCGCGAGCGAACCGGTTCCGGCGATCAGGGCGACCGCGGCCCCGGGCGGGCCGTCGCCCAGCACGAGTTCGCCATCGGTGACGACGACAAGGTCGGCGGCGATGTCGGCGAGCAAGGCGGCGACCGCTGCGGCATCGACCTGCCGTCCCGCCCCCGCCAGCCCCAGGCAGGCCGTCGCCACCGGCTGCGGACTGCGTCCGGCGGCGGTGAAGGCAGCGGCGACGGCATCCCTGATCCCGGCGGCAGCCGCCGGTGCGCCGACCGCACGCGGATTGGCCGGACCGCCCGTGCCGCGCCCGAGGATCGTCACGCCCCCCGCCTCCAGCCGGGCGAGCACCGCACGGCAGCCGCTGCCGCCACCATCCACCCCGATCACGAGGTCGCCGGCGGTGGGCGCCGGTCCGACGGCAGGCTCGGCGATCGCGCCGCGCAACTGGCCGTCGGCCACGGTGAGGAGCTGCCGCGCCTCGTCCGTCGAGACACCGCGCCGTGCGGCCACAATCGCCGTCTTCAGTTCGCCACCGTGACGGAGCAGCAGATCGGTGGCGGCGGCCTCGTCGAGCCCGGTGAGCCGGGCCGCAATGCGCCGGCTGCGGTCGAGGAGCTTGGAGTTGGTGGCCCGCAGGTCGACCATCAGATTACCGTACGTCTTGCCGAGACGGATCATCGCTCCGGTGGAGAGCATGTTGAGCACGAGCTTGGTGGCGGTGCCGGCCTTGAGGCGTGTCGATCCGGCGATCACCTCCGGCCCGACCAGCGGCACGATCGCCAGGTCGACCGCCGCGGCGAGCGGCGATTCGGGGCTGCACGCCAGTCCGACCGTGAACCCACCGCGCCCCCGGGCATGGGCCACCCCGCCGAGCACGTAGGGGGTGCGTCCGCTGGTGGCGATCCCGACGAGCACGTCGGCGGCACCGAAACCGATCCCCTCGAGGTCGGCGACGGCGAGCTCGGGCCGGTCCTCGGCCCCTTCGATGGCGCGTGTCAGGGCCGACGGTCCACCGGCGATCAGGCCGATCACCATCCCGGGCGGCGTGCTGAAGGTCGGCGGGCACTCGCTCGCATCGAGCACGCCGAGGCGTCCCGACGTGCCGGCCCCGAGGTAGACCAGCCGGCCACCGCGACGGAGCCGTTCGGCGATGACGTCGATCGCCTGCGCGATCGCCTCCCCTTCGCTGGCGACGGCGGCGGCGATCAGCGCGTCCTCGGCGGCCATCGCGCGGACGATGCCCCGGGAGTCGAGCGAGTCGATCGCGGCGGTGGCGGGGTTGACCGCCTCGGTGGCGAGTGGGCGCATGCGGTCTCGCGGGCTGGCGTGCCGCCGGGGGATGATCACGGCGGAGAGCGGCACACTATACTCCTGCCGCCGGCGGGGGTCGCCCGCGGTCATGCCCGACGCTGGGGCCCGCGGCGAACGCCGTGGAGAAACGCATGAACGCGGTGCTCGGTCCGGTCGACATCGTCGTGCTCGTCGCCTTCCTGGCATCGGCGGTGGCGATCGGCCTGTTCGCCGGCGGCCGGACCAGGACCCTCGACGCCTACCTCCTCGGCGACCGCGACCTCCCCTGGTGGGCGATCCTCGGCTCGATCGTCGCCACCGAGACCAGTGCCGCGACGGTGCTGAGCGTGCCCGGCGAGAGCTTTGGAGCGGCCGGGATGCGCTTCCTGCAGCTCCCGCTGGGCTACATGGTCGGCCGGCTGGCGATCGTGCGCTTTCTCCTGCCGCTCTATTTCCGCGGCGACCTCAACACCGCCCACGAGGTGCTCCGCGACCGCTTCGGCCCGCTGATCCAGCGCGCCGCCGCCACCCTGTTCCTCGTGGCACGCAATCTCGGCGACGGCCTCCGGCTGTTTCTCGCGGCCCTGGTCTTCCAGAAGCTCAGTGGCCTGCCCCTGGCCTGGAGCGTGGGGGTGATGGGCGCCGTCACGATCCTCTACACGGTCCTCGGAGGCCTGCGGAGCGTGGTCTGGAACGACTGCCTCCAGTTGGTGATCTACCTGATCGGCGGGATCGTGGCGGTGTTCGTCATCGTCGCGCGGATCCCCGGCGGATGGCCCGCCGCGTGGGAGTTCGCCGCCGCCGGTGAGAAACTCCGCGTCTTCGACTTCTCCTTCGACCTCGCCAATCCCTACACGTTCTGGGCCGGCCTCGTCGGCGGTGCCGTGCTCAGCCTCGGCACCCACGGCACCGACCACATGATGGTGCAGCGCTACCTGAGCGCCCGCGGCGAGCGCGAGGCGGCGCGGGCGCTGCTCACCAGCGGCGTGGTCGTGTTTCTCCAGTTCGCCTTGTTCCTCGGCATCGGGGTGCTCCTCGCCGCCTTCCACTCACTCGGCGGTGAGGCGGCCCCGAGCAGGCCCGACGAGGTGTTCGCCACGTTCATCATCCGCCACTTCCCGGCGAACACAGGGCTCATCGGCCTGCTCCTCGCGGCGATCCTCGCGGCGGCGATGTCGACGATCGCCAGCTCGCTCAACGCCTCGGCGTCGTCGATGATCCACGACCTCTGGTTGCCGCTCCGCGCGGCGTCGGGCCGCCGCGCCCCGCTGGCGCCCGGCGCGGCGCTGACGCTCACCCGCTGGCTGACCCTGGGCTTCGGTGTGGTGCAGATCGCCGTGGGCATCGCCGCCGCCGGTTTCGCTGCCACCGTGGTCAGCCGTGCCCTGACGATCGCCGGCTATTCCGCCGGACTCCTCCTCGGGGTCTTCGTGCTCGGTGCGGCGACGCGCCGGGTCGGCCAGGAGGCGGCCCTCGTCGGCGGCACCGCCGGCCTCGCGGCGCTGCTGACGGTGCAGTTCGTGCTGCCCGGGGCCGGCGTCAGGATCGCCTGGCCATGGTACGCGCTCATTGGCGCGGGTGTGACGATCGCGGTCGGCTGGTTGGCGGCGACGGTAGTCCCCCGGAGGACGACGGCATGACACGACGGCAGGTGATGGCGACGACCGGCGCGGTGCTCATGGCGGCGGTCCTCTGGGGCGTTGCCGGGATGACCGGCGCCTGCGCACAGGCTCTGCCGGTCGTGCCTCCCGGCGACATCGGGCTGATGGCGGAACGGTTGGCGACGATCAAGCCGCTCGTCGAGGCCGAGATCGCCGCCGGGAATCTGCCCGGCTGCGTGGTCTGCGTCGGCCGCGGCAGCCGGATCGGCTGGCTCGAGGCGATCGGCGACCGGCAGGTGGGCCCCGACGCAGAGCCGATGACGGTCGACACGATCTTCGACCTCGCCTCGCTCACCAAACCGGTCGCCACCGCCACCGCCATCATGCAATTGGTCGAGGAGGGCAAACTGCGCCTCTCCGACACCGTGGCCAGCCTCTTCCCGGCGTTCGCCGCCAAGGGCAAGGAGAAGATCACCGTCCGCGATCTGCTCGTCCACACCAGCGGCCTGATCGCCGACAACGCCCTGGCCGACTACGCCGACGGCCCGGAGAAGGCGATCGAGCGGATCATGGATCTCGAGCCGCTCGCGCCTCCCGGCGAACGGTTCATCTATTCCGACGTCAATTTCATCCTCCTCGGCGAACTGGTGGCGAAGCTCTCCGGCCGGCCACTCGCGGAGCAGGTGCGCGAGCGGATCTGCCGGCCGCTGGGGATGGCCGACACCGGCTTCCTTCCCGCCGCTGAACTCCGCCCGCGGATCGCGCCCACCGAGCCGCGCGACGGCGCGCCGCTCAGGGGGGCCGTCCACGATCCCCGCGCCTGGAAGCTCGGCGGCGCCGCCGGCCATGCCGGCCTCTTCGGCACTGCCCCCGATCTGGCTGTCTATGCCTCCGCGCTCCTCGCCGCCGGCCACGGCAGTGCGGTCGCCGGCAGTGCGGTCGCCGGCAGTGCGGTCGCCGGCAGTGCGGCTCCGATCCTCGGTCCACGGGCGGTCGCCGAGATGACCCGCCCGTGGCGCGTGCCGGGTGGAGGAATGCGCGGTCTCGGCTGGGACAAGCGGAGCGGCTTCTCCTCCAACCGCAGCGACCTCTACACCGACACCGCCTTCGGCCATGGCGGATTCACCGGCACGAGCCTCTGGATCGACCCCCGCCTCGATCTGTTCGTGATCTTCCTCTCGAGCCGGCTCCACCCCGATGGCAAGGGGCTGGTGAATCCGCTCGCCGCGCGGATCGGTTCGGTGGCGGTGGCCGCGATCGGCACGCCCACCACGGTGGCCGAGCCGGCACGGCAGGTGCTCACGGGGATCGATGTCCTGGTGCGTGACGGATTCCGCCAGCTCGCCGGCCGGCGCGTCGGCCTGATCACCAACCACACCGGCCGGACACACGACGGCCGGACCACGCCGGCGGCGCTCGGCGAGGCGAAGGGGCTCGAGTTGGTGGCGCTGTTCAGCCCCGAGCACGGTTTCGCCGGCGCCCTCGACCAGTCGGACGTGCCCGACGCGAAGGATCCGGCGACCGGGCTGCCGGTGCGGAGCCTCTACGGCAAGACGCGCCGCCCCACGGCGGAGATGCTCGCCGACCTCGACACGCTCGTCTACGACATCCAGGACATCGGCTGCCGCTTCTACACCTATGTCTCGACGAGGGGGGAGGCAATGAAGGCGGCCGCCGAGCAGGGGAAGCGGTTCGTCGTCCTCGACCGGCCCAACCCGATCAACGGCATCGACGTGGCGGGCCCGATGCTCGATCCGGGCAGCGAGTCGTTCGTCGGTTGGCACACGCTCCCGCTGCGCCACGGCATGACCGTCGGCGAACTGGCGCGGCTGTTCAACGAGGAACTGAAGCTCGGCCTCGATCTGGTGGTCGTGCCGTGCGAGGGCTGGAGGCGCGCCGATGCCTGGGAGGCGACGGGGCTCGAATGGGTCAACCCCTCGCCCAACATGCGCAGCCTCACCGAGGCCTTCCTCTATCCGGGCATCGGCCTGCTCGAGACGACCAACGTGTCGGTGGGGCGTGGCACCGACACCCCCTTCGAGGTGATCGGCAGCCCGTGGATCGACGGTCCGGTCCTTGCCGCGGCGCTCGCCGCCCGCGGTCTGCCGGGGGTGGCCTTCGTGCCGCTCACCTTCACCCCCGACGCGAGTACGTTCAAGAACGAGCGCTGCGGCGGGGTGAACGTCCTCATCACCGACCGCGCCGCCTTCGATCCGGTGCGCACCGGCCTCGAGATCGCGGCTGCCCTGCGCCGCCTCCACCCCGAGGCGTGGAAGGTGGACGGCTACGGCCGTCTGCTGGCGAGCAAAGCCGTGCTCGACGCGATCCGCACCGGTGGCGATCCCCAGGGCGTGATCGACCTCTCGGCCGCCGGCCTGCGCGAGTTCCACGCCCGGCGCACCCCGCACCTGCTCTACGACTGAGCCGACCGGAGCGTGCGCCGATGCCCGTGACCGTCCTCACGCGTCTGCCGCGCCGACTGGCGCTGGCCGCCATACTGGTCGCCGCCATACTGGTCGCCGCCGGGGCAGCGCGCGCCGCCGAGATCGCGCCGCTCGGCTACGAGCACCCGGGCCTGGTCGTCGATCTCGGGGTCGGCCTGTGGGCATGGCCCGTGCCGGCCGATGCCGACGGCGACGGCGACCTCGACCTCGTCGTTTCCTGCCCCGACAAGCCGTCCAACGGAGTCTGGTTGTTCGAGCGCCCGGGGGGTGACGAGGCGTTTCCGGTGTTCCGCCCCGGGAGGCGCCTCAGCGCCACCGTCCATTACGTGATGCCGAGCGTCGTCGGCGACACGACGCGGGTCCTCGGGCCGGGTGTCGAGTTCACCGACTTCCTCCGTGTGGGCACGGCCGCGCCCCGGCCGCTCCCGGTGGCGGCCAACTGGTACACACCGCGCTACGGCCAGCCGAAGGGACCGAAGGTGCGCCACAACCAGTGGCGGCTGGCCGACGTCGACGACGACGGGCGGACCGATCTCGTGATCGGCATCGAGGATTGGAGCGACTACGGCTGGGACGACGGCTACGACGCCACGGGCCGCTGGACCCACGGCCCGCTCCATGGCTTCGTGTTCGTGCTGTCGGGACTCGCCGACGGCGGCTTCGGGCCGCCGCGTCAACTCGAGGCGGACGGGCGCCCGATCGACGTCTTCGGCTGCCCCTCCCCCAACCTCGCCGACTTCGATGGCGACGGCGACCTCGACCTCCTCTGTGGCTCGTTCCTCGACGGCTGCACCTACTTCGCCAACCGGGGCACCCGCACGGCTCCCGCGTATGCAGCCGGTGTCGCGCTCCCCACGGCCGACGGCTCACCGCTGCGGATGGAGCTGCAGATGATCGTGCCGGTGGCCTGCGACTGGGATCGCGACGGCCGCCCCGACCTCGTCATCGGCGATGAGGACGGCCGCGTGGCGGTGGCCCTGCACACCGGGGTGGTCGATGCGGCCGGCACGCCGCGTTTTACTCCCCCTGTGTATCTGCGCCAGGAGGCCGACCGGCTCAAGTGCGGGGCACTGGCGACTCCGGTCGGTGTCGACTGGGACGGCGACGGCGACGACGACATCCTCTCGGGCAACACCGCGGGGTTCATCGAGTGGTTCGAGAACCTCTCCGGGCCGCGGGTGGCCACACCGCGCTGGGCGGCACCGCGCCGGCTCGAAGCCGGTGGCGAGCCGTTCCGCGTGATGGCCGGACCGAACGGCAGCATCCAGGGGCCGGCGGAGGCGAAGTGGGGCTACACCACCTTCAGCGTCGCCGACTGGGACGGCGACGACCTCCCCGACATCGTCCTCAACGGGATCACGGGCGACGTGACATGGCTGCGGAACGAGGGCACCAGGCAGGCCCCGCGCCTCGCGGCCGCCCTGCCGGTGGAGGTGGAGTGGGATGACGCCCCCCCGCGCCTCGCCTGGGGGTGGCGCTTTCCCCGGGGCAACGCCCTCCTCACCCAGTGGCGGACGACGCCCGTGGCCCACGACGTGACCGGCGACGGACTCGTGGACCTGGTTATGCTCGACCACGAGGGCTTCCTCGCCCTCTACCCCCGTGCCGTGCGTGACGGGAGCCGGGTGCTGCTGCCGCCGCGGCGTGTGTTCCTCGACGAGGAGGGGCGGCCGCTGCGGCTCAATGCCGGCGCGGCGGGCAAGAGCGGTCGCCGCAAGCTCTGCATCACCGATTGGGATGGCGACGGCCGCTTCGACCTGCTCGTCAACTCGAGAAACGCCGATTGGCTCCGCCAGGTCGCGGCCGACGACGGCGGGTGGCGGTTCCGCACCATGGGCCCGCTGGCGCCGGCGAACATCGAGGGCCACGACGTCAGCCCGACGACGGTCGACTTCGACGGCGACGGCGTCCGCGACTTCCTCGGCGGCGCCGAGGATGGACGTCTCTACTTCCTCGCCAATCCGCGCGGCGGGCTGCACCGGTAGCAGGCCATCGACACGCTCGACCCGTGGCCGTTGTCCGCGCGAAGCACCGGCTCACTCGATCGACACACTCTGGCCGTCACTGCGGCTGCCGAGGTGGGAAAAGACGGTGGCGTCGATCTCGTAGGTCAGGGAATGGACCGAGCCATCGGCGAAGTCGGCGTTGAACGAGGTCGGATGGGACGAGCCGAAGGCATCGCTGCCGTCGGTCTCGCCCCGGTGGTCACGGGCGGGCGGAATCGTCGTCAGGCGCATCGTGTCGTGATCCCAACCGGCCTCACGCACCGCCTGCACAGCGGGAAGGAGGAGGCCGATGAGCACGCCGATGATGGCGATCACTGAGGTGGACCCCATTTGTTGGACAGTCGGGGGCCCTGTTTAAGGTGGAGCGCCACTGGGCGGTGGCCCGCGAGACCCACTCCAAGGGTCTCGCGCGGCCACGAGGCTGTTTACGGGTTGTGTTCCTGTTGGTGTTCTTTCGTTCTGAGTCCGTCTCAACGGAGATTTGAGCGCGAACGCGTTCGTCGCGTCATCTCTCGGCATAGCAGGCTGTGGACAAACAGCCTGCTGCACGTCGTACCTTCGTGGAACGACTGCCGGGAGCGGGGCTCCCGGAAAAGCCCGGCGTTTCAAGCCGACACGACCAGTGGCCGGAATCGGCGCCACCGGCCGTCAAGCAGCCGGCTCCTCCGCCCGCGGACGCCGCTTCCGCCACCAGCTGAGGAGCCCACCCCCGACCACGCCGACGGCTGCCATCACCATCGCCGACGGCTCGGGAACGACTGCCAGCGTGCCGCTCCGCTCCGAGAAACTGAAGTAGGTCCCCGGCTGGCCACCGCTGAATTGGCTGGAATACCAGGTGCCGTCGGCCGCCACACGGTTCCAGCTCAGCCCGGCATACGGCCCGGTGCCGTTGATCGACGAGATCGACGCCAGCGTGCCGCTCGAGGCGTTGGCCGCGAACTGGAAGAGGGGGAACTCGGCCTGGAACTGGTAGTAGGTCGACGTGCCGAGGCCGGCGAGATCGAGCTGCAGATCCCCGCCGAAGGCCATCGACCCGGCAGCGGTGCCGGTGACGATGATGGCGTCGGACGTGGGCCGCTGTCCGACCCCCATCACGACCCGCGCCGAGCCCGACAGCGAGAGCGAGTCGACGGACATGGCCAGATAGGACGTGCTCGACGTCCCGCCAGGGAGCAGGGTGCCGCCATTCATCGTGACGGCGGCGAAGTCTGTCGGCCCGAGGATCGATGCCGTGCCGCTGGCGGTCACGGCCAGCGGGCCAGCGAACGACCCCACCCCGGTGCCGGTGACCAGGGTGCCCGCCGACACGGTGGTCGCGCCCGTCATCGTGGGCGACCTGAGGATCGACACCTGACCGGAGCCGGTCTTGTTGAGCCCGCCGCTGCCGGTGATCACGGTGTTGAACACCATCGGCGCACCGGTCACTGAAACGACCGTCGGCGAGGGACCGGGCAGGGCGAGCGACGTGACCGTGAACGTCTGCGTGTTGGTCGATGAATTGGCGATCGTCCCCGTGACCCCGAACGACGTGCCGCTGACCGTGAAGGAACCGGCTCCGATCGAAGAACCGCCCTGATTGGGCAGGAACGAAATCGATCGGTAGGTCACCATCGGCGCGGCGACGTCGTTGGTGGAGGAAAGCTGGTTGGCGCGATCGAAGACGAGGTCGTTGCCGTCGCGACCGACGAACGGGGGAAAGATGATCGTGCCCCAGTTGGCTCCCTCCGACCACAGGCCGCTCGAGCCTCCCCCCTGCCAGGTGAACGAGGCGGCGGGTGCCGGCGCGGCGCCGATCAGGCAGGCGACACAGGCGACGAGTGTCGCTCCCCATGCCCAGGGCGCCATACCCAGACACGCAGGCCCCGCGAACGAACGACGGCAATCCCGATCCCATGCAGCAGCAGCCATGAATACCCCCTGGAATCAATGAGAACGAGCGTGAACAACGTCCACCGATCGCGCCTGCCAGCCGTGCGGCCACGGCCAGCGAATGCCGCCGATCCGGGAGACAGTCGGTCAGCGCGATGCCACGCGGACGGGGCTCCCTGCCCGCCCCCCCAGTCGCTATTCAAATCGCGTGCCACAACCGAGCGTTGTCGCTAGGGGCAGCCTGAAGAACGCGTCGAAAACGAAATTTTGCCGCGATTTCACCCCTTCGGCCGGGTCCGGAACCCGAGGCTGCAGGCGCATCGCGGGCGATCCACAACGGCGGAGGACTGTGGCGATTCGAACCAGTCACCCCCGCAGCTGGGGCAATCCACCCCATTCGAGGCCAATGGGAATGCAACCCATGACCGTTCCCCGGGGGCGCTGTGCGTCGCCGATGCCGCCACCCCTGAACAGGCCGTGGCCCGACACGGCCGAATGATCCGCGGGGCGGAAACCGACGAGTTGCGTCCGAAAACCGCACATCGCGACCCGGCGCGAGCGGGTGCGGAAAAAGCAAAGTGCCCCGTCTAGGACTCGAAAGATCGCTGTCTTCCCGGGAAAAAACGGCAGTCTGCCACGACGGTGGTGCCAAAACGGTGTCAGCCAATGACCTTTCCCCGGAACTGCTTCTGCTGGCTGCGCGACTCGCCAGCCTACCCCCTCGGACGATCGAATCCCTCCTAGCAGCCCGTGGCCAAAGTCCATCCACGGCCTCTGGCCACTCGAAAAGCTGCGCTTTTCACGGGAGCTGCGCTCCCGGCACCTCATCCATGAGGTGCAGCAGGCTGTTTGTCCACAGCCTGCTAGCTCTCGTGGCGAGCATGTCCGACGGGGATGACAGCCCCTGTGATGCTCCCCGGTCGGCGATGGTGAAGAAACAATCTCGACGAAAGGCACGCGAGCGCGGCCCCAGTCGCCAACGCCTCCGGCGGCGCTGAATCCACCGCCACCGTCCTGCCCCTACCCCGCCTCCGCCATTAGCTTGGCCACCACCTCCGGCACCCCGACCGTCGCGGGCTTTGCCACGGCCTCGAACCCGCCCCTGACCGCCATGTCGGGGATCTCCGGGTTCACCACGATCCGCCTGGCGTCCTTCCGGGCCTCGAACACCAAGCTCGCCGCCGGGTAGACCACCAGCGACGTCCCGACCACGAGCACGACGTCGGCCTCCCGGACCAAATCCGCCGCCTCCTCCATCGCCGGCACCGGCTCGCCGAACCAGACGATGTGCGGCCGGAGCTGGCTTCCCAGGGCACAGCGGTCGCCGAGGTTGATGTCGCCGTCGCCCAACGGCGTCACGAGCGCGGGGTCCTTGGTGCTGCGGGCCGTGCGGATCTCCCCGTGAAGGTGAAGCACGCGAGAAGATCCAGCCCGCTCGTGGAGGTCATCGACGTTCTGCGTGACGATCCGGACATCGTAGGCCCTCTCCAGTTCGACGAGGGCCCGATGCGCGGCGTTGGGCTTCGCCTCGCGGACGGCCCGGCGGCGCTCGTTGTAGAAGTCGAGCACGAGCTCGGGATCCCGCCGCCAGGCCTCGGGGCTCGCCACTTCCTCGGGCCGATAGCCGCGCCAGAGCCCGTCGGCGCCACGGAACGTCTTCAACCCGCTCTCGGCACTGATGCCCGCTCCCGAGATCACCACGACGGGTTTCATCTCGCCTCCACCGCCCGCGCGAGCGCGTCCAGCGGCTCCAGGTCAGCAAGCCGAAGGTCCGTCCCCACCTCCACCAGCGCCCCATCCGGCAGCCCGCTCGCCCGGACCAGCTCCAGCGAGTCTTTGAGACGGCCTACTACTTCCGGACTGCGGGGAGGTTTCACACCGCAACAGCCGGGGCGTGATCGGCTTCGAACTGATCAGGCGTCCGGTATCCGAGCGCCTGGTGGATTCGCTTCGAGTTGTAGAAGGTGACGATGTACTCGAAGACGCATCTTCGGGCATCTTCGAGGTTGGTGAGGGTGACGTGGTTCGTCCATTCGTACTTGAGCGACCAGAAGAATCGTTCCGCGACCGCATTGTCGTGGCATGATCCTGGGCGGCTCATGGAGCACTCGAGTCCCATCGAGTTGAGCAGTCCTCGATAGGCCTCGCTTGTGTACTGGCATCCCTGATCGCTGTGGTGCAGCAGACGGGCGCCGATCGGCCTCCGCGACTCGATTGCCTGCCGTAGTGCCGACGAGACGAGATCGGTGGCGAGTGAATCGCCGACCGACCAGCCAACGACCTTGCGGCTGAAGAGATCAAGGACGACGGCGACATAGACCCATCCCTGCTCGGTCCGCAGGTAGGTAATGTCGGCCACCCATTTTCGATCCGGCGCCGAGGCGGTGAAGTCGCGGTCGAGGACATTGGAGGCTGGTTTCTTGGAGGGATCGACGATGGTCGTCGTCGGTCGGAATCGCTTCCGCACCTTGCTTTTCAGGCCTCGTTCCTGGGCTGCCCGCTGCACCGTGGTGCGGCACGCCACCTCGAGCCCGAGTCGCTCATCGAGTGTCTCGGCGATCTTCCGACTGCCGTAGATCTGACGCGATTCCGCGTCAACACGCCGGACCGAGTCGAGGATCCGCAGATGCCGAACGGCTCTCTGGCTCGGTGCCCTGCCAAACGCCTCGTAGTAGCCCGACGTCGAAACGCCAAGCACCTGGCACATGACCTTGACGGGATAGGTGTCGCGATGGGCTCGGATCCAGGCGTGCTTCACGGCGACTCCCTCGCGAAGAACGTCGCTTTTTTTAGGATCTCTCGCTCCAACTCCGCCCGCTTGAGCACCGCCTTCAGCCGCTTGTTCTCGTCCCGCAGCTCGTCGATGGTGGCTTCGGGGCCGCACTCCGGGATCGGTGGGGCGAACTTCGCCATCCACTGTCGCATCGTCGGGTCGCTCACGCCGACGGCCTTGGCGGCCGCCGCGATCGAGTACCTCTGCTCCGTGACGAGACGTACGGCGTCACGCTTGAAGTCGTCGGTATACGTCTTCGGCCGCGTGCGTCGCGGGAAGCCTCTCCTGGCCATCTTTCGGTCCTCCGAGGGGGATTATCCTGCGCTCCCCGCAGTCCGGAAGTAGTAGGCCGTCTCACACGACGCCGAAGGATGCCTCTTTCTCTCCATGGCCCGCCCGAAGGGCGGTGCATCCGGGCGGCGAGCCGCCGCCCTCTGCTGGGACTCCACTCCCAGAGTCGGCACGACGCACCCAGGGGCCGACGTCGATCGAGAAACGCGGGACGACTCGCGATGTCGGATCGATCAGGACAGTGCGACGACGAGTCCCGGCGCCGTCAGCATGCGCTCGACCACCACGCAGCGCTTGCCGGAAGGCCGCTCTTCACCCACAAATTCCGCCGAGGAGCCTGAGAACAAACACCTTGTGGCTGGAATATAGAATGCGAGTGACCAGCCGGTATTTGTTCCCACCGACATTGAAAACGACGCAATTACAGAATCGCTCCGAGGACATGGCGATCAGGCCGGGGGAGGGAAAGCCCGACGCGAACACAGGCTCACCGGAGTGGGAGCACCACCGATAGCCGCGGTCACGGCGCGTACTGCTCGCGCCAGGCCGCGATCCCTTCCTCGCTCACGACCCCCTGCTCCACGACCTTCCCCTCGCGGACGAGGTAGTACTTCGGCACCGCGTCGACCACGAAGTCCTCCTCGAAGGCATCGGTGCAGATCCCGGAGGGATAGGCCGCGAGGGCGGCATCGAACGAGTCGGGATCGTCGTCGATCGAGAGACGATGGACGAGCGGCGCGTCGTCGCGGCCGGCGAGCGCCTCGACCAACGCCTTCACCGACGGGGCACGCTCGTGACAGGGGCCGCACCAGGTCGCCCCGAAGAGGAGGATGTGGGTGCGGTCGGCGCGCAGGGCAAGTTCCCCGGGCATTCCGTCGGCACCTCGCAGGAGCGGCACGGAAGCGAGGTCGCGGCCGAGGAGCGAAGCGACTTTTCTGTCCCTGGCCACACGCTCCCGGAAGCGCTGCCGCATGATCGACTTTCCGCCGAGCACGAAGGTGAGGAGGTTCGCCTGCAGGCGATAGTCCTGCAGGATCTCCGGACAGGGCAGCTCCTTGCCGTCGGGACCGAGCGGAAAGACCTCGAGCCGTTCGACCGCGGCAACAGGATCGCCGGTGGTGGCATTCGCCGACAGTCTGGGCACGACGCGGTAGAGCACCCTGCCGGCGATGGCCGCGCGCTTGTCCGGGGGAACTCCCGGGGCGTGATGGACCACGTCGTAGTGCACCGCGAGGAGGAGCCGGGCATCCTCCGGGAGGGGAAAGGCCGACCTGGGCACATGGATCTGGCATGAAGGAATGTCCGTCATCAAGCCTGGACCGACCGCCTCGGTGTACGTGAGGCGCTCCGTGGTCAACGTCCGCCGCTCCTCCCCCGCCCGCTCGACGAACAGTTCCATCGTGCCGGTGACGCGGAGCGTGTCGTGCTCCCCCGTGACACCGGGGGATTCAAGGAGGAAGAAGTGGGCTTCGACATTGCACTCGATGGGGACTTCGAAGGCACTGCCCGGCAGCCAGGCGGGATCCTTCCTCTGGCGGCGCGCGAGAAAGAGAATGTCCGGATCGAGGACGTCGTAGCAGTTCACCATGACTCCGCCCGGTGGCGCCGTGGCCTCGGGGCGGGCCTCGGAAGGAACGAGGCTGTCTGGCATGGGCCAGTCCGGGTATGTCGCCGCGAGCGTCGCGGTGATCCTGCGGCGATCGACGAAGGAAAAACAGTTTCCCAAATTCACGAAGGCCGCCACGGTGCGGACGGCATCCTCCTCCGAGAGCCCACCCTGTTCGAGGGCTTCGATGAAGCCGGAAGCGAACTGCTCCGGATACGGTCCCCGTTCGAGGGCGAACTCGGTGGCGATGAAGGCCTCGATCGCCTCACGTATGGGGCTCGGCGTGCCGGCGAGTCCGTTCCCGTCGAACAAATAGTCTTTCCGCTCCAAGGGCCGGCCGGTGTCGGTCAGGGCAGAAGTGTCATCCTGCGCATGACCCGACCGGGGAATTGCGGGCGATGCCGCGACGAGACAGGCGGCCGAAAGGACCGCGGCTCTCCAAGCGCACCGCCGCTCACCCAGATGGAAGCTTCGCATTGGTTTCTCCCAATCCGAGTCCGCACCGCCCGCCCCCGTCGAAAGCGTACTCGCCCGCCAGCGCCCCAGAAACGGTAGGAAGCGATCGGAGCTTCCCATTCGTTGGCAGACTTCCGCCATCCAGCCGCCCCCCGTCTGCGCGGCGGGTCCTTTCCATCCACGTCTCCAAGGAGATCCCACGTACCCATGTCCACCGCCACCACCACCGCCACCACCACCGACACCGGCCAGACCACCTCTCGCCGGACCACTACCTCCACGTCCACCACCCCCGCCACCCAGACCGAACGCTCCGACATGGACCCTCACCGTGGCCCGGTCATCGAAAAAGTGGTGCCAAAATGGTGCCGCAGGGCACCGAGAGGCCCCGCAGGAGCCCGCACGGCCAGATGGGCCGCGGGGCGGAAACCGGAGAGTTGCGGCCGAAAACCGCAGATCGCGACCCGATACGAGCGGGTGCGGAAAAAGCGAAGTGCCCCGTCTAGGACTCGAACCTAGAACCCTCTGATTAAGAGTCAGATGCTCTGACCAATTGAGCTAACGGGGCGATGCAGGTTTTCTACCGCTCCGGCGCGGGGGCGGCAAGTGGCCGGCCGGCCGTGCCGTTGAGGCTTCCGGCAAGAGCGGCTACATTTCCGCTCCCCTCCCATCGGCCAACGACCGGCCGGGCATGAGCCGATGGGCCTCCCCCCCGCGGAGTCCTCATTCATGGGTCGTTTCTCCGGAGCCACGGGGCTCGTTCTCGGCGTCGCCAACGACCATTCCATCGCCTGGGCGATCGCCAAGGAGATCCTCGGGGAGGGGGGTCGGATCGGCTTTTCCCACCTGCCCGACCGCCCCGACGACGAACGGCAGCGCAACCGGCGCCGCGTCGCTCTCCTCACCGATCCCGAGCCCAATGCCGCCTTCCTGGTGCCGATGGACGTGTCGAGCGACGACCAGATCGCCTCCGTCATCGACCGCGGCCGTCAGGAGTTCGGCACGATCGACTTCGTGATCCACTCGATCGCCTACGCGCCGATGGAGGACCTCAAGGGGGAGACCACCAACTGCAGCCGCGAGGGCTTCCGCACCGCCATGGAGACGAGTGCCTACAGCCTCCTGGCTGTAGGGCGGATGGCGCGGACGATCCTCTCCAAGGACTCCGCGATCCTCACCCTCACCTACTTCGGCGGGGAGAAGGTGGTCCCCGGCTACAACATCATGGGGGTCTGCAAGGCGACACTCGATGCGTGCGTGAAGTACATGGCGTATGACCTTGGCCCTGCCGGGGTCCGGGTGAATGCCGTCAGTGCCGGCCCGCTGCGCACGTTGGCGGGCCGCGGCGCCGGTGTCGAAGACATGCTCGGCCTCTACGAGCACATGTCGCCGATGGGCCGCAACATCACCCACGAAGAGGTGGGCAAGGCCGGTGCGTGGCTCGTTTCGAAGGAATCGCTCGGCATCACTGGAGAGATCCTCCACGTGGATGCCGGCTACAACATCATGGGTTCGCCCGGTCGGTTGCTGAATCTCGTCCGCAAGCCCGGCGAGTGAGCGATCATGGCGGGGTTGGATGGCGACCGACCGCCCGCGCTGACCCCCTGACCGTCGCTGGGCCACCGCCAATGACCGAGCACGAAGACGCCGGGACCGAAGTGATCGCAGTGGCGGTGGCGGTCGTGTGCCGCGGCGACCATGTGCTGGTCGGCTGGCGGGCGGCCGATGCCGCCGACGCGGCGGGCCTGGCGGAGTTTCCCGGAGGAAAGCATCTCCCCGGCGAGGATGCGGCCACCACAGCGGCGCGGGAATGCCTCGAGGAAACCGGACTGACGATCCGGGTGGAAGGGGTCATCGGCCGGGCCCGGACGGCCGCCCGTCGCGGTGCCGTCGCGATCGCCTTCGTCACCGCCACGGCTGTCGAACCGGCGCCGTCGCCCAAGCCGCCATTCCGTTGGGTCCGGCGCGGCGACCTCGCCGAACTCCACTTCCCGGAAGCCAACGCCGCCGTGCTCGCCTGGCTCAGAGAGGCTGCGGCAAATCGCGCCTCGGTGGATGGCACCGCAGGGTAGCGGTCGTCCATCCCCGGCCACCCGAAAAGCTACGGTTCTCACCCGTGCTGCGCTCCCGGCCCCTCATCCCCGAGGGGCGGCAGGCCGAGCACCCGCAGCGCCATGGCCGTCCCTCAGATCCACGAGCCGCCAGCGAGTCAGCGTGTACCCGTGTCGGGAGAGCTTTTTCCCGGGCGCCGCGCGGGGGCGGTATTCGCGGCGCCGAACGGGTCATCGGTCGTTTTCGGTGGCTTGCTCCCGGGCGACTGGTTCGGCTGGAGAAGAAGGTTCATCCCCTCGTTGCCCGGCATGTTCGTCCAGAACGTCCCCGGGCCACTCTGGAAGAGGCGCAGCCGCAGCTCGGGGCTGAGGTTCTCCGAGAGCGCGTGGCGGAGGAACGACTGGCCGTCACCCTGGAAGGCGTCCATCTTCAGTTTCGCCAGGCTGCTCCGCGCCGTCTCCTTGAGTTTCTCCCCCTCGGCCTCGGCCTCACCGGTGAGCCGGTCACGCTGCCCCTCCAGCATCGCCACCTCGGCCTGCGTCACGGCCCGCATCCGCTCGAGCTCCCCCTCGGTCGTCGCCTGGAGGTTCTCGACCTGGCTGTCGATCACGGCCACGAGGCGCTTCGTCTCCGCCTCGACCTTCTTGACCTCCAGCTCGACCATCTGCTTCGCCTCCTCCACCTCGGCGTCGGTCTTGGCGGTCGCCTCCTTGGCCTTGTTGGTGAGCGTCCGCTGGGTGGCGATCTGCTTGTCGCGGACCTGCTTGAGGTACTCCTCGGGGATGTCGATGCTGCGGATGAACGCCGAGTGGACGGTGACGTTCTTCTCCGCACAGGCGCGGACGAGCTCCTTGGTGAAGTCCTCCTGGAACTTCGTTCGTTTCACCCCCTCGAGGAGGTCGAGCACGCCGTACTCCGACCCCTTGTCGCGGCCGATGGCATGGGTCTGGAGGTCGATGACGTTCTCCTCGATCCGCGTCCGCGAACCGTATTCGGCCACGAGGCGCGGCATGTCCTCGGGGAGAATCTCCCACTCCACCGTGCAGTCGACGCTGATCGGAAACCCGCCGCGCGACGTGAACGTGATCGGCGTGCGGAGCTGGTTGTCGGCGACCTGGAGGCGGTTCGACATGTCATCCCTGGCGAACGTCGTCTGGAAGATGCCGACCTCCGACTGGATGACGTCGTATTCGTAGGGATTGATGTAGTACAACCCCGGCTGGAGGACCGTCGCGAGGAACCCCTTGCGGTCCTCGGCGACAGGCCCGCTCGGATCGACCTCGATCACGGCCTCGTCGGTCTCGCGGCCGACGAGGCGCCGCTGGACGCCGACGAACCCGACCGGGATCTCGGTGGCCGGCTTTTCCTCGACCTTGTAGCCCTGGAGGTTGATCCGGTAGCTCCCCGGCGGGAGGACGCGGCGTTGGATCCCCTGCTCCCCCTCGTCGGCGAGCACCCTCCCCGCCGGCAGCGGTTCGCCGCCGAGCGCCGTCACCACCCCGACCTTCCCCGCCGCGATCGTCGTGTTGGGCTCGAGCGAGCGCTCGTAGGCGATCGGCATCACGAAATGCCACCCCTCCCCCATCACCTCCTCGAGCGGTCCTTTCTCGCCTGGCTTCGCGAGCACGTGACCCGGCGGGAGCGGGGCGCCGTCCTTGGCGATGATGACCAGGTGCTGCCCCGGGGGCACGTATTCGAAGAACGTGTTCCACGTGGTCAGGAGTGCCACCAGCGTCGCCAGCGCCACCGCCCCCCAGAAGCCGAGCAGCCATTGCCAGCGGGCGATCCGCCGCGGCGGGGTGAAGGTGATGGCCATCGGCGTTGCTCCGTGATCCGCAGGTCGTGTCAGCCGTCGTTCAAGCGCCCAGGGTCGTTCAAGGTGCCGGCGCCGGCGGGGGTGTCTCGACCACCGTCGCCGGAACGACCCGCGGCGGCGTCGAGGTGAGCGGCTCCGGCGGCTGCTCCAGCGGTGCCGCCGGGGGCAGGAGCAGCGACGTGAACAGCCGCCCGAAATCGCTGTCGTCGGCGGCGAAGATCTCGCCGAGCGACGGGGCCACCCGGGCGAGGACGGCGTTGCGGGCGAACAGCTCCGGGCTGCCGAACCCCTCGACGCTCGTCCTCAGGGCCGCAACCTCCGCCTCGTTCTGCGCGGTGATCACCGCCGCCTCCGCCTCGGCCTTGGAGCGCACCGCCTTGGCCTGCTCCTTCGCCGCCTCGAGCTGGCTCTCGGCGACCGTCACCAGGGCCGTCAGCTTCTGCTTCTCCACCTCGAGTTGCTGCTGGGCCTGTGTCTCGGCCTGGACGAGGCGCGTCTCGGCCTGGACGCGCTCGCGCTTCTGCATGGCCTGCGCCTCCTGGGCCTTGAGCGCCTGCTCGTTGGTGTACTGCTTCACCATCTCCTTGTTGCGGAGCTGCTCGGCCAGCGCCGTCTCGCGGTCGGAGATCTCGCGGGCCAGCTCCGGCGGGGGCTCCATCTGGCCGACCGAGATCGCCCGGATGTCGACCCCGAGTTCCTCGCAGCGTGGCTTGACCGCCTCGAGGAGCGCCTGCCGGAAGCGTTCGCGGGCGTTGATCACCACGTCGCTGGTCTCGCCCGGCACGAGAATGAAGTCGGTGGCGTTGAAGGTGCTCCCCTCGAGCCTGGCAAAACCTCGGATGTGGGGAAGGACGACCTTCTGGAGGATCTCGTTGCGGGAGATGTCCTCGCGCGACTGGTCGGCCTGGTAGATCTTCCCCTCGTCGGTGATCCGCACGAGAAGTTCCGCGGCGTCGTCCTTGATGACCGCATACTCGACCTGGATGTGCGGCCGGAGCGTGAACCCGTCGCGCGATGGAAACGAGATGTCGTCGAAGTCGACCTTGTGGCTGCGGACTTCGATCGGAGTGATCGCCTCGACGAATGGATTGACGTAGTAGGTGCCGGGGGGCAGGTATGCCTGCTGGACGCCCCGGTATCCCTCCTCGGCGACGACATAGCTTCCTTGCCGTCTCTCGGGCGGGAGCGTGCCGGGATCCTTCCCGACCTTCCGTGTCCTCACGCCGACGTACTGCGCCTTGACCTCGATCGCGTCGATGACCTGGAGGTCGTAGGCGTGGGGATTGATCGAGTAGGTGCCCGGCGTGAGCGGCTCCGCGACGATTCCCGTCTCCCCGTCCCCGGCGAGCAACTCACCGGCATCGATCCGCTCCTGCGGAATCGGCCTGCCGAACTTCCGCGTCAGCACGCCGCACCTGCCGGTGGGGATGTTGGTCATCTCGTGGACTTCGTGCCCGTAGAACAGCGGGTTGAGGAAGTGCCGGCCGGGCCCACGGGTCTGCTCGAGGACCCCCTTGTAGGATTCGTCCGGGGCGAGGATCTCGGCCGGGGGCAGGTTCTTCCCCCAGCGGTGGATGACGACGAGGAACTTCCCTGGAGGGACCTCGATCCGCTCGATCTCCCACTTCCAGGCCAGCAGGCCCAGCGCCACGCCGGCAGCCGCGACCAGGGCCCAGACGATCACCTTTCCGCCATTCATCGTCGGTTCCTCCCGCTGCCCGGCCTTCGCCGCAGGTCAGCCCCCCTCGTGGATCCGCTTCTTGAGCCCTTCGAGCTCGGCGTCGACGGCGGCGCTCGTCGCCGCGTCGGCGGCCGCGTCGCGCAGCTCGGCGTCGGTGCCGGTGACGCCGTCGGCTTCCAGCGCCTTGCGCAGGTCGGCCTCGACCCGGCCGATGACACGGGCGGAGATCTGCTTCTCCTCGACCATGTTCTCCGCCTTCCGCCAGTTGGCGACCGCGCTGAACGGGTCGAACTCGCTGGCGATCCGGTACTGCTGCTCGACCGACTTCGCCTCGGCGAGCTGCGCGAGGAGCAGTTCACGCCCGACCTCGTACTGCCGCAGTTGCAGCTCCGCGGCATAGAGATTGCGGCGGATCTCGTCGATCTGCCGGGCATGGCGGGCACGCTGTTCGCGAAACGACTCCAGCGCCTGCCGCTCGAGCGTGCTTTTGAACAGCACCCCCTTGGCCGTGAGGTCATCGCCGTGCCGCGCGGCCTCGCGCGCCTCGCCGTCGAGCGTGGCGAGGTTGTTCTCGCTCTGGACGATGTTGCGGTCGAGCGTCTCGTCGGCGGCATGGGCCCGGGCGAGCGTCTGGTTGAGCGCCGCGACCATCTCGCGATATTGCTTCACGACCTGCTCGATGACCTCCTCCGGCTCCTGCTTCCGCGTCCAGAACTGCGACCACAACCGGCCGGCGACCGCCCGGAACTTCGCGGGGCCGACGGCCAGCACGGCCAGCGCCACCGGGAGGCCGATGAACAGCAGCCCACGGAGGATCAGGTATTCGAAGAGCCGTGGCATCGACACCGCTCGATCAGTGGTCTGTCACGCTGCCGCGACGGGCTTTTTCTCGGCCTCTGGTCAGGATCCTACCCTCCCCACGGGGCGGTCGCGACGACGGTCCACGATCACGGTGGCCGTCGCCATGCCGGTCGGGCCGACCCCGTCGCCCGGGCCGCCGTTCCGCCGCCGGCGGCGTCATGGGCTACCGGCAGCCCGTGGCCAAAGTCCATCGATGGCCTTTGGGCATTCGAAAAGCGGTGCTTTTCGCCGCAACCGTGCTCCCGGCACCCGGGGTCTGTCGGGTGCCGCAGGCTGTTTGGACATCGGCTGCTACGGCGGATCATGCCCCCCGGGATGCCAGGGATGGCACCGACAGATCCGGGCCAGGCCCTTGATCGTGCCCGCCACCGCTCCGTCGCGCTGCACCACGAGGCGGAAGTATTCGCTGCAGGTCGGTTGGAAGCGGCAGGTTCGCCCGAGGAGCGGGCTCAGGCACCACTGGTAGGCACGCACGAGCGCGACGAGCACACCGACGGCGGCCCGATCGCACCCGCGCATCACGGTCCGCAGCACGTCCATTGCGGTCACCGGCGGCGCGGCCTGGGTGGCGGCGATTCGTCGGTGCGGCGCTCCCGCCGACCGACGGCGCGCCTGCCGAGCGTGATCAGCAGAGCCTCCACCGCCTGCTGGCCGGAGGCCCCCGCGGGCACGACGCTGGTCCGCACCACGACGCAGTAATCATGGTCGGGTGCCAGGTCCGCGGCCACGCTGCGGAAGGCCTCGCGCAGCCGGCGCTTCCACCGGTTGCGCACGACCGCGTTGCCGACCCGCCGCGACACCGACAGGCCGAGCCGCGGGCCGCGGCTGTCGTCGCGCCGGCAGACATGGAGCACCACTCCCTCGGCCGCAGCGGTCCGCCGGGCGGCGAACACACGGGCGAAGTCGGCCGGCGTGCGCATCCGGGCCGCCGCGGGAAAGCGGGCCCCGCCTTCGGTCACCACTGCAGCCGCGCTCGCGGACCGGCGCCGGCGGCATCGGCCGCACGCGCGGCGTCGAGGAGCCGCTCCACGGTCTCGGCATCAGCCCCCTCGGGCAGCATCACCTGGACCACCGCGATCAGGTCGCCACGCGAGCCGTTGGCATGCCGCACCCCCATGCCCGCCGCCCGGAGACGGCGGCCCGAGCTCGTCAGCGGCGGCACCCGCAGGCTGATCGTGCCCCAGGGGGTGGGGAGATCGACCTTCGCGCCGGCGAGCGCCTCCGACAGCGACACGGGGAGCGGCACCTCGAGGGTGTCGCCATCACGTCGGTAGAGCTGATGCGGCTCGACATGCACCTCGAGCATCAGGTCACCCGCGGGTCCGCCACCGGTGCCGGGCATTCCCTGCCCACGGAGCCGCATCCGCGCCCCGTCGGGGAGCCCCTGGGGAATCGTCACGCTGATCGTCTCGACGGCACCGTCGCGATCGACGCGGAGGTCAGTCTTCCCCCCTTCGATCGCCAGCCGGAAGGGGATCATGAGCGATGTCTTCAGGTCTTCGCCGGGAGGCTGTGCAGCGCGGCGCTTCCCCCGGCCTTTGCCGCCGCCAGAGCCCGCCGTCGGGCGGCCACCGCCGCCGAACAGGTCGGCGAAGCCACCGCCGCCGAACAGGCTCTCGATGTCGATTTCGTCGCCGTTGAAACCGCCGCCCGCGCCACCGGGAAATCCCCCACCGAACGGCCCCCGTCCCGGGCCCCCGCCGGTACCGACTCCCTCGAACGCGCTCCCATAGCGGTCGTACATCTCCCGCTTGCTCTGGTCATTGAGCACGTCGAACGCGGTCTGGACGCGTTTGAATTTCTCCTTGGCGGCGTCGTCGTCGGGGTGCAGATCGGGGTGGTACTTCCGCGCCAAGTCACGGTAGGCCTTGCGGATGTCCTCCGCCGACGCCGTTCGCGGCACACCGAGTGTCTGGTAGTGGTCGTCCGCCATCACGAACCGCCTGGGGGGTCACGCGGAGAATCATTCCACGCGAAAAACCTGCCAAAACGCCTGAAAACCAGTGTAGGAGCAAGCGTTGACCGCCGGCAAGCGTCGATCGGTAGAACCGGCTGCTGACAGGCTGTGGACAGACAGCCAGCTGCACCTCAGGGATGAGGTGCCGGGAGCGCAGCTCCCGTGAAAAGCGCAGCTTTTCGGATGGCCAAAGGCTATGGATGGACTTTGGCCACGGGCTGTCAGCAGGCTGTGGCCACACAGCCTGCTGCACCTCAGGGATGAGGTGCCGGGAGCGCAGCTCCCGTGAAAAGCGCAGCTTTTCGGAGGGCCAAAGGCCATGGATGGACTTTGGC